>JAEEGL010795342.1_pt1 | contig 18571 bp, 16 predicted proteins | sample 9134231 | NCBI WGS metagenome assembly JAEEGL01 (sample SAMN16246548, study PRJNA631951) | gut metagenome | biome: gut microbiome; feature: rumen; material: fiber-attached | host: Bos | place: Iran: Karaj | collected 2018-10 | reverse complement strand
GGATGCGCATCTTCTTCGGCGGCTTCCATCAATGCGTGCTCCAGGCTTTGCAGCAAGGCCTTGCCGATGCCGCGAAGACGGAACTGCTGATTGACGAGGACGAAAGTGACATAGCCGACGTCCTTCCCGTCCATAAGCGTTCCGGACGCAAATCCGATCATCTGTCCGTTTTGAACAGCCGCCAGATTGATCTTTTTTACCGTATCGCTGCCTTCAAGAAACGTCTTCTCAAAGACCTCGGCGGTCATCTTTTTATATACATACTCCGACTCCGCATAAGCGTTGAAAAGCTTCAGCGCGGTGTCGAAGAATTCTTGTTTGAGCGGTTGGATTGTCATATGATGCCTCCGAAAGTCCCTTAATGGTCACGATCTGTCTTACCACTCCGTCTTCACGACCCGCATCTGCATCGGGTCGACCATGAACGTTTCGGCGTAGGGCTTGCGAGCCTCGATGCCGCGCAGGGCCATGAGATGCTCATAGTAGGCTTTGTACTTGAAGTCTTTGGAGTTGACCGCGAACCAGTGGTATTCGATCGCCTTCTGCCAGAGCCGGAAGCCCTCTTCGGAGACCTCCGCGTAGACATAGGGCTTGAAATCGACCGGATCCTCCCAGTTTTCCGCGTAATATGGGCCTGCCGCGAACTTGTGCGGCAGGTCTCTTTTGACGCTTGCGAGCCCGGCAAACTGCTGCGCATCGAGAGTGAGGTGATGCGCGGCAATGTGGTCCTTGTGGATCGAGCCCTTCCAGTGCGTGATGAGGATGTCTGCGCGGTATTTCCGAATGACGTCGCAGAGTGCGAGCGCGGTTTCCTGATCCGCTTTGAGCTCGCAGTCCGGAATGTCGAACACGACGCTCTCGCCTCCGAGCGCATCCGCGAACTTGAATGCCTCTTCCTTCTTCTGCTTCAGGTAATCGCCCATGTCAACGCCCGCCGGGCATCCGCGCTCACCCCCGGTCAGCGCGACCGTGACGATCTTGTTTCCTTTCAGTGCCTCGGTCGCCAAAACACCGCCTGCTGTCAGCTCGGCGTCACCGATATGGCCGCCGATCGCCATGATCACTCGCTGTTTTTCCATCTGCCTGCTCCTTAATATCTGATGGTCTATGTACAATCTGCCTGTTCCTTAACATCTGATGGTCTATGTACAATCTGCCTGTTTTCGCGCAATATCTATGCTGCTTCTATTGTACACCGCCGAAAATGAAAGTGAAACCTTGACTTTAGCATCTTTCTTTGGTATGCTCTCACGCGGTCAGTTCGAAACCTTCCTGACCTACGTGCGCTCAGTTCCCGAGAGGCGGCGCGGAAAAAACAAAACTACAGGAGTATACCATGAACAAAAAAACACGTTTTCTGGCGCAGGCCGGCCTCATTGCCGCTGCCTATGCCGCTGCCACCTACCTTTGCGCTCTTTGGGGCCTTGCGTACGGTGAGGTCCAGTTCCGCTTCTCCGAAGCTTTAACGATCCTTCCGCTGTTTACCCCGGCGGCGATCCCCGGTCTCGCGATCGGATGCTTTATCGCCAACATTGGCAGCCCCTTCGGTGCGGTCGACATGATCGTCGGTACGATCGCCACTTTATTGGCCGCTATCGGTGTCTATCTGGTTCGCAACATTAAATGGAAAGGCATCAACTGGATCGCTCCCATGCTTCCGGTTATCGCGAACGCAGTGCTTGTCGGTCTCGAGATCTCCTGGTTCCTGCCCGAGGGTCTCACCTGGATGGGCTTTCTCGGAGCCGCGCTCTCAGTTGGCCTCGGCGAACTGGTAGTTTGCTACGGTCTTGGTCTTCCGCTCTCGATCGCCATCGACAAGATCCCGGCACTGAAGAAAATGTTTGCGGATAAATGAGAGATTTCTTGAATGAAAAGTAATAACAAGAAGAAGCAGCCCTGCGATGGAACGCAGGGCTGTTTTATTGCGCGGATGGGCGTGGGTGGCGGGGAAAGAGTCGTTTTGTCGTTTGATGGGTGGACGCTTGTCGTGTTATGAATATACCTTTTTCATGTGATGGATGTACACTTCCTCAGCACGTGAACGCAGCACCACTTTTTGCTTTGAAATGGATGTAAGCTTCTCCAAATCAGGACTGCTACATCCAGATTTAAGTCAAAATGGATGTCGCCTTCCCGAAATTGTGAACGGTACATCCATTTTTCGCTTTTGGTGTGTGTCAGCTTCTCGATATCGTGAACCGTACATCCAAAACACCTCAAAATGGATGTCGGCTTCTCGAAATCGTGAACTGTACACCCGCTCTTTCGCTTAATGTTGCTTTAAAGTGGATGTCAGTTTCCCGATTTCGTGAACGGTACATCCAGATCACCTTAAAAAGTGTGTCGGCTTCCCGAATTCATGAGCCGTACATCCACTTTTCGCTTGTAGTGTGTGTCAGCTTCTCGCTATCGTGAATCGTACATCCAAAACTCCCAAAAAATGTGTCGACTTCTCGATATCGTGAACTGTACATCCACCCTTTCGCTCTGGGTTGCTTTGAAGTGGATGTCGACCTCTCGAAATCGTGAAATCTGCATCCACAGTCCCTTCCCGAGCACCAGCATAGAACGTATCCACCCCCAAACTGACACCCCCCTGCATCAAAAAAGGATGTGCCCTGAGGCACATCCTTTTCACTATAACTTGTTTATTAGGTGTTTTTCCGCGACCTTGTCTTATTTCGTACCAAAGATACGGTCGCCGGCATCGCCCAGACCCGGGCAGATGTAGGCGTCGCTGTTCAGCTCGCGATCGAGATGGCCGACGTAGATCTGGACATCCGGATGAGCCTTGGACAGACGCTCGAGTCCTTCAGGCGCCGCGATGATGCACATGAACTTGATGTGCACGCCGCCGTGCTGCTTGATCAGGGTGATCGCATCCACAGCGCTGCCGCCGGTCGCCAGCATCGGGTCGGTGACGACGATGACTCGCTCGCTGATGGGGTTCGGCAGCTTGCAGTAATATTCAACAGGTTCGTGGGTCACTTCGTTGCGGTACAGACCGATGTGGCCGACCTTGGCGGAAGGAACCAGCGACAAAAGGCCCGGAACCATACCCAGTCCGGCACGCAGGATCGGAACGATTGCCAGCTTGCGTCCGGCGATCATGGTGGTGGTGCATTTTTCGATCGGTGTTTCGATCTCGACTTCCTTGGTAGGCAGATCCGACAGCGCCTCAAAGCCCTCGAGCATCGCGACCTCTTCGGCCAGCTTGCGGAACTCATTGGTACCGGTGTTTTTGTCACGCATCAGAGAGATCTTGTGCTGGATCAGCGGATGGTCAAAGATCTGAACGTTCGGATAATCCTTGTAACCAATCATAAGACGTACCTCCTGTTGTTAATTATTGTTTTGAACGGGCGATGTCACTTATTTGGATTTTTTCTCGTCCTTGTGGCTCGTAGCTTTGATGGAAACGCCGCGGCTCTGGTCGCCTGCGGGGTTCACGCCGAACTCATAGTCGTTGCCGGGCAGGATCAGGTTCAGGATGATGCCGACAATGGCCGCGATCGCCAGACCCGTCAGGGTGATGGAAACGCCGCCGATATTGAAAGTCAGGCCGGCGCTGAAGCCGAGGCCGCAGACAAGGATAACAGCTGCAATGATCAGGTTGCGGGACTTGGTCAGGTCGACCTTGTTTTCCACAATATTGCGGACACCGATGGCGGAGATCATACCGTAAAGCATGAAGCTGACGCCGCCAATGATGGAAGCCGGCATCGTGCTGATGACTGCAGAAACTTTCGGGATGAAGCTCAGCAGGATCGCGATGATCGCCGCGATACGGATGACGCGCGGATCATAGACTTTGGAGAGCTCAAGGACACCGGTGTTCTCGCCGTAGGTCGTGTTAGCCGGGCCGCCGAACAAACCGGCCAGCGCGGTGGCAAGACCGTCGCCGATCAGGGTGCGGTGCAGACCGGGCTCAGCCAGGAAGTTCTCACCGACCGTCGCGGAGATCGCGGAGATGTCGCCGATGTGCTCCATCATCGTTGCGAGCGCGATCGGCGCCATGACGAGGATGGCCGTAATGTCAAACTTGGCAATGCGGAAAGGCGGCAGACCGACGATCGAAGCCTCAGCGACCTTTGTAAAGTCGAAGATCGCGGAGCCGTCCGGGTTGGTTGCGCCGCAAAGGTGAAGGATCAGCGCGAAGACGTAAGCAACCGCGACACCCATGAGGATCGGGATGATGCGGAACATACCCTTGCCCCAGATATTGAAGATGATGATGGTGATGAGCGCGACGAGCGCGATCAGCCAGTTGGTGGAAGCGTTTCCGATCGCGGAACCGGCAAGGCTAAGACCGATGCAGATGATGATCGGGCCGGTAACGACCGGCGGCAGGAAGCGCATGACACGCTTGATGCCGACCAGTTTAACGATCAGCGCCAGAACCAGATATAAGAGACCCGCGACAACGATACCGCCGCACGCGTAGAGAACCTTCTCGTTGGCAGCCATATTCTCGTAGATGCCGGTCTCCAGTTTGGCGATCGTGGCGAAGCCGCCAAGGAAAGCGAAGGAGGAGCCCAGGAACGCAGGCACTTTGAATTTAGCGCAAAGGTGGAACAGCAGCGTTCCGAATCCGGCGCAGAACAGCGTAACCGCAACGGTCAGCGCTGCTGTCAGCTCATTGCCGAAATAGCCGTTGACCAGGATCGGAACCAGGATCGTGGCTCCAAACATGGCAAACATATGCTGGACACCGAGCAGCAGCATTTTCGGCCAGCCGAGCTTTCTCGCGTCGCGGATCGGCTCAGTCTCGGTCTTCGTCACATTACTCATCACAAAACCTCCGATATGATAATTCAAGTAGATTTTCGGGCCGTTCATCAGCCCTATAAAAAACCCTGTACTATTATAGAGATTTTGGCTTGTCCATGCAACAGGAAAAGCCATATTTTTTCCATATACTTTTTTCTTTTACCGAAGTTTTTCCCGTTTGACCGTTGGATGTGCACGGTCTTTTTACCTCTGCCCTCTTTGTTTGTCACCCACCTCGATTTTTGTCTATTTTGTCCTTATCCGGCGATTTTGGATTGAAATGTTTAGGTCATTGTGCTACATTAGAAATAACGACCATGGCTGCCAGGCGGCAGCTTTTACCTTTAAGCACAAGGGAGACCATATGGACATTATCGTATGTATCAAGCAGGTACCCGCCAGCTCCAACGTGAAGGTCGATCCGGTAACGGGCGTCCTGATCCGTGACGGCGTTGAGAGCAAAATGAATCCTTACGACTTATACGCTCTCGAGGCTGCCCTTACACTGCGCGAGGCCGTCGGAGGCAGCGTGCGCGTTGTTTCCATGGGCCCGCCCGCGGCGATGGCAGTCCTTCAGGAAGCGATCTACATGGGCGCGGACTCCGGGACTCTCATCTCTGACAGACGTCTTGGCGGCGCGGATGTTTTAGCCACCGCTTACACCCTTTCTTCCGCCATCAAAGCCCTCGCGCCGGTGGATCTGGTGCTGTGCGGCAAGCAGACTACCGACGGCGATACCGCTCAGGTAGGCGCGGAAATAGCGGAATATCTCGGCTTGCCTCAGTATTCCAACGTTCGCTCCCTCAAGGCCTCCGGCGGCAAAGTGGAAGTCGTCTCCGAACTGGGATCCACGATCCTCTCGGCTGAGATCGACATGCCCTGCCTTATCTGTATGGACAGCGAGGTCAATACGCCGAGACTTCCCTCTTACAGGCGCAAAAAGGAGGCCGACAAGGCAGAAGGCCTTTTGAAGACCATCAGTCTTGACGATTTCGAAGACCGGGATCCGTCCCATTACGGTCTGAAAGGCTCTGCCACTTCGGTCGAACGCATCTTCCCGCCCGAAAAGAGCGATGAACATGTCTGGATCGAGGGCGGCGAGGATGTTCCCTCCCGTGTCTATGATCTGCTGAAGCAGAAAAAATTCATCTGAAAGGAGGACTATCATGCCTGAACTGAGAATACATCATGAAAAGGTAACGCCCGAGATCGCCGAGCAGCTCGTCAAGATCTGCCCCTTCGGCGCGCTTTCTTACGAAAACGGACGGCTCGATATCTCCTCCGCCTGCAAAATGTGCCGCATGTGCGTCCGCAAGGGTCCTGCCGGTGTCATGGAATATGTTGCGGACAAGGAACCGGTCCGCGGTGTTAACAAAGACGAATGGAAAGGCATCGCGGTCTTCGCGGATTGCAGCGAAGGCAAGATCCACCCGGTGACGTTCGAGCTGATCGGAAAAGCCCGCGAGCTTGCGAAAGTGACAAAACAGCCCGTTTACGCGGTAATGATCGCGGACGGGCTTGCCGGCGAAGCGGACAAGCTCATCGCGCGCGGAGTCGATACGGTCTATATCTATGATCATCCGATGTTCCGTTTCTTTACCAATACCACCTACGCCAACGCGTTCGCGGATTTCGTTTCGAAGATCAAGCCCTCTTCGATCCTCGTGGGTGCGACCAACGTTGGCCGCAGCCTTGCCCCGCGCGTCGCCAGCCGCTTCCGCACCGGTCTGACCGCGGACTGCACGGCCCTTGAAATGAAGGAAAACACAGATCTGGTCCAGATCCGTCCGGCCTTCGGCGGCAATATCATGGCACAGATCATTACGACGAATTCCCGCCCGCAGCTCGCGACTGTCCGTTACAAGGTCTTCTCCGCCCCGGCGCCCGTGGAAGATCCCACCGGCACCTGTGTCCGGATGGACGTCGATCCCGCCTGGGAAGATAAGCGTATCCGCGTCACCGATTTTGAGATGAAACCGGCTGTCATGGATATTTCCGAGGCTGATACGATCGTCGCGGTCGGACGCGGTCTCAAGACCAAGGATGATCTGGAGATGGTTCAGGCTTTCGCTGACCTTATCGGCGCCCGTCTCGCTTGCACGAGGCCGCTGGTAGAGGCTGGCTGGCTCGACGCCACGCACCAGATCGGTCTTTCCGGCAAGACCGTCAAACCGAAACTGATCTTTACCTTCGGCATTTCCGGGGCAGTCCAGTTTGCCGCCGGTATGAAGTCCTCGGATTGCATTATCGCCGTGAATACCGATAAGACTGCTCCCATTTTCGATATCGCCCATTACTGCATCGTCGGCGATCTCTACGAGGTCATCGACGGTCTGACGAAGAAGATCAAGGAGGCCTCGGATGTATAAAACCATTGACGCAGCCGATCTCGCGTACCTGCGCAGTTTCCTCCCCGAGGACCGCGTCCGCGTCGGCAATGACATCCTTTCCGATTATTATCACGATGAGCTCTCCGGTACCGAAAATCCTCCGGACGTCCTTGTCTTTGCGCTGACGACCGAGGAGGTCTCCAAGGTCCTTGCGTACGCCAACGAGAAACACATCCCCGTGACGACGCGCGGCGCTGGCACCGGCCTTGTCGGCTCTTCCGTCGCGGTGCACGGCGGCATCATGCTCTGCACCTCGAAGATGGACAAGATCCTGGAGCTCGATGAAAAGAATCTGACCGTCACGGTCCAGCCCGGCGTCCTTCTCATGACGCTCGCAGCCTACTGCGAGGATCATCATTTCTTCTATCCGCCGGATCCCGGCGAAAAGACCGCGACGATCGGCGGCAACATCTCCACCAACGCCGGCGGCATGCGCGCAGTGCGCTATGGTGTCACGCTCGATTATGTGCGCGGTCTGAAGGTCGTCCTTGCAAACGGCGAGATCGTGGATCTGGGCGGCAAGATCGTGAAGAACTCCTCCGGTTACAGCCTCCTGAATCTCATGATCGGTTCGGAAGGCACCCTCGGGGTCATTACCGAGGCGACCATGAAGATCATCCCGCTTCCCGAAAAGTCCATGAGCCTGCTGGTTCCCTACAACACCATGGACGAAGCGCTCGATACGGTTCCGAAGCTTGTCGCCTCTTCGATCAACCCGACCGCGATCGAGTATTTCTCCCGCGACATCGTCCTCTTCTCCGAGGATTACCTCGCCAAGAAGTTCCCGGATACATCGCACGATGCCTACCTTCTCCTGACCTTCGACGGCGCGTCTCAGATCGAGGTCGAAACGAACTACGCCAAGGCCGCCGAGCTCTGCATTGAGAACGGCGCGGTCGACGCATTCTTCGTCGATACCGAGGAACGCCGCAAGTCTGTCTGGTCCTCCCGCAGCGCGTTCCTGGAAGCGATCAAAGCGTCCACCACCGAGATGGATGAGTGCGACGTCGTCGTTCCGCGCAGCCACATCGCAGATTTTATCAAGTTCACCCACGAGATCTCGCGCGATCTGTCGATCCGCATCCCAAGCTTCGGACACGCAGGCGACGGCAACCTTCACATTTACATCTGCCGGGATGATCTTCCGGAGGATGTATTTAAGGAAAAGCTGGCAGAAGCCTTTAAGCGGATGTATACCCGCGCAGGCGAATATGGCGGTCTTGTCTCCGGTGAACATGGGATCGGCTTTGCGAAGCGCGACTATCTTGCCGACCGTCTCGGGCCTGTCCAGATCGGCTTAATGAAGGGAATCAAGGATGCGTTCGATCCGAACCACATTCTGAACCCGGACAAAGTTTTTGCACTTTGAACAAAGAACCCCTTGAAAATGTCCCCTCAATCATGTATGATTGCTTATATCCTTGTAGATTTTTGAAAAGGAGGATGTGGTGTGCCGGTCTTTCTGAGGCTGCGGCTCGCACTGCAAAATGAGTATGAATAGTGATGTCAGAAAAAAACTGATCCGTCTGATCTTCCCGGTTCTGATCCTTGTCGTGATGGTCGTTCTTATCATTATGGCCAGAACACGTGATGCCCGCGCCCTGCAGAACGCACTTGACGCAGCCAACACCAGGGTCGAAGAGACCAGCTCCACCGTCGAGGAAACCTCTACCGAGTCCACGGTCGAAGAGAGCACCGACGCGATCCCGACAGACGGCGAAGCGGTTACCGCTGACCAGCTCGAAGGCGCTGTTACGACGCTGGACGGTGCTGTCGTTGTTTCCTTTGTTTCCATGGATCCGGATACTTCGATGCTGACGATCCGTATAGACAACAACTACACCGAAGACATCTCCACCCAGGGACATCCCACGACAGTTTGTGACGGAGCCGACGTTCTTCTGAACCCGCTTGGTCCGAACCAGAAACTGAACTACATCACGATCCCGGTCGGCACCTACCACATGATCACTTACAAAGTCGACCAGCGTGTCTTCAGCTGCGAGACCCTGTCCATCGGAGGAACGATGCGTATCATCAGCAACAACGAGACCTTCGATTACGACCTGCCCATCAAATAAACTTTCAGACACAAAGGCCACCGAAACCCCTGCCGACGCAGGTGTTCCGGTGGCCTTTTTTATTTGGCTTACAAGATAAAACCTGTTGATAAAAAAGGCGCCCTCCCCTGATCGATCCGGGGGTTCAACGCCTTTATCTTGTTTAATCTCTCGTTCGGATGGCTCTCAGGATCGCGACCAGAAGGCCGTACCCGACGCCCGCGATCGGCCAGACGATCCAGCTTCTCTCCCAATGTCCGGTTAGGAAGCTGATCGAAAGATAGATGACGATGGCAGCGCTCCAGTAGATGCCGGTAATCGTTTCATTCCGTCTTTTCTCCAGCTTGTTCTGCCGCGAGTACTCGCCCTCTTCGAGCAAGCCTTCCAGCCCTTCCTTGATAATATTCGTTCTTACGATCAGCATGACGCCGATCGCGATCATGATAAGAAGGATCCCCAGTGCGATGCCCATCATGAACTCCGAATGATCCAGGATCAAAGAGATAAACAGCGGTATGCAGGAAAGCACGCACAGCATGATCCCAATGACCATATCCCGGACATGACCTGCGCTGTGTTTTTTCAACCGCTCCTCGAGCATCCCACTGACACCGTAGGCTGTCTCGATCGGCTCTTTCTGGATGTATTCGAAGCGTTCCATCTTCATGCCGTAGTAGATGAAGATTCCTACCGCGCAGCCGATCATCAGCATCAGGATCGTAATCCCGATTCCGGCGAGCACAGTCTCCTTCATGATCAGATAGCCTGCCTCCGCCGCGTTGCCGAGCATAAGGAGCACAACCGGAGAGAGAATGCACAGCATGACGCCGATGGCGATCCGGCCGGCAGCCTCCTGATTCAATCTCAGAAATTCGCTGGCTTCCTCGAGTGACACCAGGCGAAGAGGCTCCTCGTCCTTTTCGCTCCTTTCCATGGGGAGCTCCTGGTCGCTGCCCATGACAGGCACGGGAAGATTACTCAATTCTTCCTCTTCTTTAAGCAGCACATCGGTACTGACTGAAAAAAGCTCCGACATGGCCAGGATCCTTTTCAGATCCGGTACTGACTGCGCGCTCTCCCACTTGGAGATCGACTGGCGGCTGACTCCCAGCTTTTCAGCCAGCTCTTCCTGTGACAATCCGTTCATCTTTCGGAGCAGTGTGATCTTTTCCGCAAGAATCATTTCTTAATACCTCCGTTTTGCGCCGATCCCGGCGCTTTCTTGATAAGCGGATCATACAGAAAAACCGCATAGCATACTACCAACCGGGCTTGGCAATTTGTCAATCGATGGTTGCAACTATGGCAAAACCGGGTGATTCGTCGTATTTTTTATCTTTTGTAGGTCTCTTCGCAGTACATGCAGCGATAGACGCGCTCTTTTTCATCGCTCAGGACGAAGACGTGCGGGAGCTCCTGCTCGATCGTCGTGATGCAGCGAGGATTGTGGCAGCGGATGATGTTCGTGATCTTTTTGGGCGGACGGATCGCGCGTTTCTCGACGATCTTTCCGTTCTGAACCACGTTGATCGTGATATTGGGGTCGATGTAGCCGATCGCGTCGAGGTCCACCTTGTCCATCGAATTCTCGATTTTAATGATGTCCTTGCGGCCCAGCTTGTTGGAACGCGCGTTCTGAATAATGGCAACGCAGCAGTCCAGCTTGTCGAGGCGCAGGTCATTGTAGATCGCCATGCCGGCGCCGGCTTTGATATGGTCGAGAACGATCCCGTTCTCAAAATTGTCTATATTCAGCATTTCGGAGCCTCCAGTCCCAGCAGTGTCATGATCAGGCCCATGCGGGCGTATACACCGTACTGCGCCTGTTTGAAGTAGCAGGCACGCGGATCGTCATCCACTTCGGTCGCGATCTCGTTTACACGGGGCAGCGGATGCAGAACGAGCATGTCCTCCCGCGCGAGCTTCATCTTTTTCGCGTCGAGAATATAGCTGTCCTTCAGGCGGATGTATTCTTCCTCGTTGAAGAAACGCTCGCGCTGGATACGGGTCATGTAGAGGATATCCAGTTCGGGCATCACCGAGTCGAGATCCGTAACTTCCTTATACTCCGCGCCTTTCTTGTCGAGCACTTCGGTCCGGATATAGCCGGGCAGACGCAGCGCTTCGGGCGAGATCAGGACAAAGCGAACATTATCATACCGAGTCAGTGCGTTGATCAGGGAATGGACCGTACGGCCGAACTTCAGGTCGCCGCACAGGCCGATCGTCAGATTTCCGAGCCGTCCCTTGAGAGAGCGGATCGTAAAGAGATCCGTCAGGGTCTGCGTCGGATGCTGATGGCCGCCGTCACCGGCGTTGATGACCGGAATCGATGATTTCTGCGCAGCCACGAGTGCCGCGCCTTCCTTGGGATGACGGATCGCCGCGATATCCGCGTAACAGGAGATGACCCGGATCGTATCGCTGACACTCTCGCCCTTGGCGGCGGAAGATGAATCTGCCGAGGCAAACCCGATCACATGACCGCCCAGATTCAGCATCGCCGCTTCAAAGCTCAGGCGCGTGCGGGTGGATGGCTCGTAAAACATGGTCGCGAGCTTCTTGCCCTCGGCAACATGCGCATACTTTTTCGGGTCTTTTTTGATGTCCTCAGCCAGATCGAGCAACTCTTCCCACTCCTCCACGCTGAAATCCATCGGCGTCAGAAAATGTCTCATACGTTTTCCTACCTTTTCCTTGAAATCATAAAAACACCGCACGGACGAGCGTTTCGGCGCCCGTCTGCGCGGTATGTTTTAGTTTTGTGTACTGTTGTAGATCGTGCTGCCGGCCGGGACCGAATGGGTCAGCCAGACACTGCCGCCGATCGTACTGCCCTCTCCGATCACGGTATCGCCGCCGAGAACCGTGGCGCCGGCATAGATGATAACATGATCCTCTACGTCCGGATGACGCTTGCCGCCTTTGACCGGATGTCCTGCCTCGTCGAGCTCGAAGCTCTTCGCGCCCAGCGTCACGCCCTGATAAAGCTTGACGTGGCGGCCGATCCGACAGGTCTCCCCGATAACGACACCGCTGCCATGGTCAATGAAGAAATACTCTCCGATCGTGGCGCCGGGATGGATATCGATTGCGGTCAGATGGTGCGCGTACTCGGTCATCATGCGCGGCACGATGGGAAGTCTCAGCTCAAAGAGCCGATGCGCCAGGCGGTAGATCAGGATCGCCTCAAATCCGGGATAAGCAAGCAGTACCTCTTCCTTGGAACGAGCTGCCGGATCGCCGTCATAAGCTGCCTGAATGTCGGTGGCAAGCATTTCCGCAATCTTCGGAAGCGATTCCATAAAGGAACGAGTCGTCCACTCCGCCATGTCACCCGAAAGCTGGCACGGGGAGTTCTCATCGGCAAAGCCGCAGACACCGGGAAGAATATCCTTCGCGATATCGTAGAGCAGCATCGCGGATTTCTGGTAGCATTGAGCCACGATCGTGGAAAGGAACTCTTTTTTCAGCTTTCCATCGTAATAGATGCTGGGATAAAGCGTTGCTTCCAACAGGCCGATCAGCCGCTCCACACGCTGCTTCAGACCATAGCCGCCGATCTCGCCCTGAAGTCCGCCGTTGATGTTCATCAGCTTCTTAACTTCACTGCTTGTCGTCTCATCCATCCACTCGATAATCATGATGCGCTCCTTTCCTCTCGGATTTGGATCTATCCCCGTTATGATACACTGCCCCTTAGCCCGTGTCAATCGTCATTTCAGACAGTCCGCTCTTGACAAACACCCTCTCCGAATTGTACAATATACGGCAGCTATGAAGGAGACGGGTCACGGTGAAAACTTTCAGAGAGCGGGCGTTTGGTGCGAGACCGCAGCGGAAACCGTCGGCGATCACTCCCGAGCTTCACCCCGAAAAAGCGGCGCGGCCGGCATTATCAAGCCTGGCTGCCTGGCAGTAAGGGTGTACGGTCAGCCTCGTTATCGGCAAAGGCTTTAGAGGAAGCTGAAGACAAAACCAGGGTGGTACCACGGCTACTATGTAATCGTCCCTGCAGACCGCAAAGTCTGCAGGGTTTTTTATATTCGGCTGCGTATCGGCTGCCAAGCCCAAGCGGCACATCCGCCGCCGGTTCGGCTCTTTGCCGCCCGTAAGCTGTCACCATGCTTTCATCACTTGAAACGAAATCATATTTTGCAAGGAGGGTTCTATGTACCGGAAAGTTTCTCCCGACATGAATTTCACCGAGAGAGAAGACAAGGTGCTTCAGTTCTGGAACACCGAAAAGATCTTCGAAAAGAGCATCGAAGCGCGCAAAGACGCGCCTACCTTTACCTTCTATGACGGCCCCCCGACCGCGAACGGCAAGCCGCATATCGGCCACGTTCTCACGCGCGTCATCAAGGATATGATCCCGCGCTACCAGACCATGAAGGGCTACATGGTGCCCCGCAAGGCCGGCTGGGATACCCATGGTCTGCCGGTCGAGCTGGAGATCGAGAAAAAGCTTGGCCTGAACGGCAAGGAACAGATCGAACAGTATGGTCTCGCTCCGTTCATTCAGCAGTGCAAGGAAAGTGTCTGGCAGTACAAGGGCATGTGGGAGGATTTCTCCGGCAAGGTCGGTTTCTGGGCCGACATGGACAACCCCTACGTTACCTATCACGATGATTTCATCGAGTCCGAATGGTGGGCGCTAAAGACGATCTATGACAAGGGCCTCCTTTACAAGGGCTACAAGGTCGTTCCCTACTGCCCGCGCTGCGGCACCCCGCTCTCCTCTCACGAGGTCGCGCAGGGCTACAAGGATGTCAAGGAGCGTTCCGCGATCGTCCGCTTTAAGCTGAAGGGCGAGGATACCTATATTCTGGCCTGGACCACGACGCCCTGGACCCTTCCCTCGAACGTTGGTCTGTGCGTTAACGCCGAGTCTACCTACGCGAAGGTCAAGGCGGCTGACGGCTACACCTACATTATGGCTGAGGCCCTCCTTGACACCGTTCTCGGACGCCTCAAGACCGAGGATCATCCGGCTTATGAGCTTCTCGAGACCTTCCCAGGCAAAGAGCTGGAATATAAAGAATACGAACCCCTGTACGATTTCCAGGTTCCGGTCGTCGAGCGCCAGCACAAGAAGGCGTTCTTCGTCTGCTGTGATGACTATGTTACGCTGACCGACGGTACCGGCGTCGTTCACCAGGCTCCCGCCTTCGGTGAGGATGACGCGCGCGTCGGCCGCAAGTATGATATCGCTTTTGTCCAGTTCGTCGACGACAAGGGCAACATGACCAAGGAAACCCCGTGGGCCGGCACCTTCGTCAAGAAAGCAGACCCGGTGATCCTGCAGGATCTGGAAGCGACCGGCAAGCTCTATGACGCGCCGAAGTTCGAGCATAGCTATCCGCATTGCTGGCGCTGCGACACGCCGCTGATCTACTACGCGCGCGAGTCCTGGTTCATCAAGATGACCGCAGTGAAGGATGACCTTATCGCGAACAACAAGAAGATCAACTGGATCCCCGAGAGCATCGGTACCGGCCGCTTCGGCGACTGGCTCGAGAACATTCAGGACTGGGGCATCTCCCGTAACCGTTACTGGGGCACCCCGCTGAACGTTTGGGAATGCGAAGACTGCGGTCACCGCGAAGTCATCGGTTCCCGCAAGGAACTCAAGGAAAAGGCGATCAACTGGCCGAAGGACGGCGAGGTGCTCGGATCTCCTTACGGTGATACCACGAAGGAAGCCTGCAACGTTGAACTGCATCGTCCCTACATCGACCAGATCACGGTTCAGTGCCCGTGCTGCAAGGAAAGCGGCAAAGGCGTCATGCACCGCGTTCCCGAGGTCATCGACTGCTGGTTCGATTCCGGTGCGATGCCTTACGCGCAGCATCACTATCCCTTCGAGAATCAGGAGACCTTTAAGCAGCAGTTCCCGGCTCAGTTTATTTCCGAAGCCGTCGACCAGACCCGCGGTTGGTTCTACAGCCTGCTGGCCGAGTCTACCCTGCTCTTCAATGAGCCTTCCTACGAGAACGTTATCGTTCTCGGCCTCGTCCTGGACGGTGACGGACAGAAGATGTCCAAGTCCAAGGGCAACGCGGTCGACCCGATGGAAGCGCTCGGCGAGTACGGTGCCGACGCGATCCGTTGGTATTTCTACATCAACTCTGCTCCGTGGCTGCCGAACCGTTTCCACGGCAAGGCCGTTCAGGAAGCGCAGCGCAAGTTCCTGCGTCCGCTGTGGAACACCTATGCGTTCTACGTGCTGTACGCGAACATCGACAATTTCGATCCGACGCAGTATGAACTGAACAAGGATGATCTGACGGTCATGGATCGCTGGATCCTGAGCCGCCTGAACTCGACCGCGAAGGACGTCGATTATGATCTCGGTCATTACATGATCCCCGAAGCAGCCCGCGCGCTGCAGAGTTTTGTTGACGACCTGTCCAACTGGTATGTCCGCCGCGGCCGTGAGCGTTTCTGGGCCAAGGGCATGGAGAAGGATAAGATCGCAGCTTACAAGACGCTGCACACCGCTCTCGTGACTCTCTGCAAGCTTGCCGCACCGATGATCCCGTTCATGACGGAAGACATCTACCGCAACCTTGTCTGCAGCATCGATCCGAGTGCTCCGGAAAGCGTACACCTGTGCGATTATCCGACCGCTGACGAGTCCATGATCGACGAGGCGCTTGAGAAGGCTATGGACGAGGTCCTGAAGATCACGACCCTCGGCCGCGCCTGCCGCAATCTCTCGAACCTCAAGAACCGCCAGCCGCTCGCCCAGATGTATGTCCAGGCGGAGGATGAGCTTGCGGATTACTACAAGGAGATCATCGAGGACGAGCTGAACGTCAAGGAGGTCGTCTTTACCAAGGATGCCGCTTCGTTCGTCAACTACTCCTACAAGCCGCAGCTGCGTACGGTAGGTCCGAAGTACGGCAAGCTGCTTGGCAAGATCCGCGCTGCCCTCTCCGGCATTACCGACGGACGCGCTGCCCACGCCGCTCTTGCGGAAGGCAAGCCGATCCACTTCGATTTCGACGGCGCGCCGGTCGATCTCTTTGCTGAGGATGTCCTCGAAGAGATGAGCCAGGTTCCGGGCTTTGTCACTCAGGCGGAAGGCACCTACACGGTCGCCCTCGACACCAACCTGACGGACGAGCTCATTACCGAAGGCTACGTCAACGAGGTCATCAGCAAGGTACAGACCATGCGCAAGGACTCCGATTTCGAAGTCACCGACCGCATCGTCTTCGCCTACGGCGACAATGCGAAGCTCGCTGCCATCATCGAAGCGAACAAAGATCAGATCGCGAACGTTACCCTTTCGAGTGAGATCGTTCCCGGCACCTTCGAAGGCGGCATTTCCAAGGAATGGGATGTCAACGGCGAGACCGCGGTCTTCACGCTGAAGAAAGCCTGATCTGCTGTGTAATAAGAAACAACAAGCAAAAGCCTGTGAGAATAAATCATTCTCACAGGCTTTTTATTCAGGTTTTCTGAAATTTACGCGTCGGCGATGTTTAAAGACTGCCGTATTTTGGTTAGGGCAAGGTCGAGCGGCTTAAACAGGATGAGTACGATCACAAAGTTTGCCACACAGTGGATCAGATCATAGGGAATGCCGGCGATCCACCAGGCAATGCCGGTGGCGAAGCCGCCGATAAAATAGTACGGGATCGCGCAGAAGAATCCGAAAAACAGACCGTAGACCGCCGCCAAAAAGCAGTAGGCAAAAAGGCCGAAGTCCTTCTTTCGAAACCACAGCACGATCGTAATGAGCATCGGCCACATATACAGGTACATGATGACCCAGTTGTGGATCCCGAAGATCGTTGTCTCGATCAGCGTGAACGCGACCGCGACAAGATACGTTTTCTTTCCGAAATGCTTAGTGAACAGCATGAAAAGCAGCGTCACCAGTTCCACATTCGGCAGAAAATCCAGCGCGTGTTTGCCAGCCTCGATGATGGCCAGCATAACGCCCATGATCGCGATATCCCGCACCGTCTTCCTAAGGGAAACGCGTTTCTCCTCTACGGAAGTCTTTTGGACGCGCTCGTCATTACTGTGCGCTTGCACCTTCATAAACCAGTTTGAAAACGTCACCGTCGGTGACAGGCTGAGAATCGGCACCATACATGCCATACTCATCATTGACATAGATGGCCCAGTAAGCGCCATCTTTTGCGTAGTCAGCCGTGACACCGTTCACAGTCTCGATCATGAGACCGTAAGCGCCGTCGGACCCTTCGTAGGAGAAATCACCCTTCGCGGCGATCTCGTCCATAAGCCCACGGAGAAACTCCGCGTCGGTCTTTCCGGTGTACACCTTGGACTGACCTTCATTGTCCACTACCTCCAGCGTGTAAGCCTTCGTGCCCGCTTCGGCTTTCGGCTTCAGGCTGGTGTACAGAGCCATGAACAGCGCGCAGACCGCAACAAGCGCGAGTATCAAGGCTACGATACTCTTTTTGTTTTTCATATTTTTTCCTTTCTACCGGCAGTATCCGCATGCCAAAAAGCCTGCCAGCCATAGCAGCTTCTGCAGGCATCCGCGCGCCGGACTTAGCCGATCTGCCTCCCGTAAAATGTAGGTGTAGGAGGACTTTCTTCGTGCAGCCAGGAACTCGTGGCTATCGCACCCCCTCAGGCAGGTCTCCTGACTGACGGATCCTCGCTCCGGCCGGCCTTCCCGGGTTTCCCCAGTGACACTAAGCGTTTTGGGCTGCGGTTCCCAACTCGCTGAAATGGCCTTTGCTCCCCGATCACAGTGACGAGTTCGCGCGGGACTTGCACCCGCTTCCCTTTTCACCTGATCTCCCCGGCCCCGCGGCCGGTTCATCAGACACCTAAGGTACACGCATCGCCAAAAAAGGCATCGCCTTTCTGTCATGCAGTTTACAACTATAACACGGAACCCAAAATACTTCAACTGGTAAAGCACACCTCTCTTCTTCGCGTCTCAGTAAGTCTGCCGATAGCAAAACTTCTCGTCTACAGACTTCCGAAAAAAAGCACACCTCTCTTCTGAGCGTCTCTGCAGGCGCGCCGATAGCCCATTGAAAACCAATGACTATCCCTCGCGCCGAAGCCTAGCGAAGAAGAGAGGTGTGCTTTTTCTGAAGTATTTGGACGTGTGTTTTTGTTTTGATGACTGCGGAAAGGTAAAGAAGATGTTACTCGATAAAAAGGTTTAAGTAGGAATCTTGGTTGGCAACGCCTTGACTGACTGCGAGGATAGACGCGGGGCCGCGAAGGGTTAGTTTGGCGCCGGTCATGTCCGTGATGCGGCCGCCTGCCTCTTCCAGGATCAGGGAGGCTGCCGCGAAATCCCAGAGCCTCAGCTTGCACTCAAAAAACAACCCGGTCACGCCCATG
>JAEEGL013992024.1_pt1 | contig 18572 bp, 12 predicted proteins | sample 9134231 | NCBI WGS metagenome assembly JAEEGL01 (sample SAMN16246548, study PRJNA631951) | gut metagenome | biome: gut microbiome; feature: rumen; material: fiber-attached | host: Bos | place: Iran: Karaj | collected 2018-10 | reverse complement strand
TGTGGATGTCGGGATCCAGCTCGCAGGTCCAGCCTTCCGCCAGCTGCAGCACGGGGCCGAGGCCCTTGACCACGTTCAGACGGACCATGGTCACAGGCATGGTGCCCTGGGTACCGCCGATATAGTGGCTGGAGAATCCGCCGCCGCGGAAGTTGAAGAGGTCGGCCGCGCACCAGTCGGTGCTCTTGAGGCACGCCTCGGCGTCCGCATCTGTCATCTCGTAGAAGGGCTTGATCACGCTCTCGCCCTTTTCGTTCTTCATCGCGCCGGTGCCCTCCAGAGCGGCAGCGCCGGAGTTGCACATGTGGATAATGCCGTTGGCGGCAACACCGGTCAGCTCCTTGCCGGACACGCGCTTGACGGCCTCGGGGCTCCAGTAGGTACGCACGTCGGCGAAGATGCCGGGACGGCCGGTGAGCAGGTGCTCCATGAGCATCGTCAGGGAGTTGAGGGTGTCGTTCTCGGTAGCGAGGATGAAGCTCTCACGCAGTCCGTTCCAGTCGAACTGGCTGTTCATCAGAGCCTCGGAGAAGTCGTAGTTGGGCATGAAGTCGGTCCACTGACGCTGGCCCTGGACGCCGCCCAGGATGGCGTTGTGACCGGCGGCCTCTTCCACGAAGCCCAGTTCAGCAAGCTTCGGGTTGCCGATCATCATGTCACGGATGATCATCATGCACTTGACCATGTACTCCCACTGCTGATCCTTCTCCTCCTTGGAGAACTGGATGTCCTCGGGGTTGGGATCGCGGCCTTCCTTGCAGTGCTCCTTGGTCCAGGCCAGAGCGCGCTCGTACTCCTCGGGATCATAGATGCCCTTCTGGATGCGGCGCAGGATCTCGGACTGGTCGGCGGACTCGGAACGCAGGCCGAAGTACTCCTGGATCATATCCTGGTTCAGGATGGAACCGCCGATGCCCATGCACATGGAGCCCAGCTGCAGGTAGCTGTTGCCGCGGGGAGCCTTGGCGGCGATGGCGCAGCGGATGAACCGCAGCAGCTTCGTCTTCACGTCCTCGGGGATGGTGTCGTCCCCGATGTCCTGCACGTCATGGCCGTAGATGCCGAACATGGGCAGGCCCTTCTGGGCGGACGCGGCGAGAGCGGCGGCCAGGAACACAGCGCCCGGACGCTCGGTGCCGTTGAAGCCCCAGATCGCCTTGATGGTGTTGGGATCCATGTCGGTGACCTCGGTGGAGTAGCACCAGCAGGGGGAAACGGTCAGAGTGATCTGAACGCCTTCCTTTTCAAACTTCGCCTGGCAGGCAGCGGCCTCGGCCACGCGGCCGATCGTGGTATCGGCAATGACGACTTTGATCTCCTCGCCGTTGGGGTACCGCAGGTTCTCCTGGATCAGCTTCTTGGCAGCCAGGGCCAGACCCATGGTCTGATCTTCCAGGCTCTCGCGCTGACCGATGTGGTTGCCGTGGACCTTGTTGTCCTTCCGGCGTCCGTCGATGCAGGGACGGATGCCGACGACGGGCATGTCCATTTTCAGACGACTCATGAAACTACCTCCCTATGAAATTGAGTATACTCTTTTCAGGAACCGGTTTTGACCGATCATCCACGTCTATTCTACCGCGAATTCCGTCAATGTCAACTGGTATCTCCGCGGCATGCTCCGGATTATTTCTTTTTCCTTTTTCCCATGGTTCCGAAGATATTGGCCCGCTGCTCCGCGGCCTGCCGCTTCTCTTCCCGCTTGTCCTCGCCCTCGAAATACCAGTTGTCTCCCTGCTCCGCCTGTTCCCTGGGCATGTACTTCACGAGGATCGGTTCGTAGATGAACGTGGCCAGAAACGCCAGAAATGCCGGAATGAACAGCAGCATCAGGAAGTTCCCCAGAATGAAATAGAAGGCGAGCACCATCACAGCTCCCACGAGGACCGTGCGCAGCAGATGCCGCAGGCCCACGAGGAAGGAGAGCTCCAGGAACTTCCCGAACTTGAGGCTGAAGCGGCTGAGCATGGGCGGCACCGTGGCGGCAAAGGAGCAAAGGATCACCGAGTACACGGCGAGTCCGATGACGAAAGCCACTTCTTTCGTGGTCCCGGTCATCTCTCCGATCACAACGCCCGCATAGCTGTAATACATGAGCGCCAGAAAGACGAGCGCGGCCAGGATCAGCGTGCAGAAGATGCCCTGTACCAGGTTCATCTTATAAGCCCGCCAGAACTCCTTCCCCACAGTGCTCCGGTCCCGCCGCACGCACTTGATGCAGCAGTGATACAGTGAGGCTGTCGAGGTGACGATGGTCACCACCGGGAGGCAGCCGATGATCCACAACACGTTCAGGATGAAGAGGTCCCCGATCTTGGAGAGGATCGTGAAGAGCTTGCCGTTGACGCTGAACAATGCGATCTTCCTTTCTTACGGGAGGTGCGAGACGCGCTTGAGATACAGTCCCGGCGTGAGCACCAGCTCGCGTTTGAAGGACTTTATAAAATACTTCGGATCGTCATACCCCGCCTTCAGGGCCGCCTGCTGGATGGTGACGCCGGCGTTCCACATCTCGTCCAGGGCCCTGCGCATCCGAAAGATCCGGATGTACCGGTTGAGGGTGATGCCCATCTCGCGGTGGAAAGCGGTACACAGATAGGAATAGTTCATGAACGTGCTGTCTGAAATATCCCGGATGTTGAGCTTCGGCTCCCCGTAGTGCTCTTCGACATACCGGAGGATCTGGCGCACCGTGCGTCCCGCACGGTTCCGGTACATGTCAAAGAGCGCCTCCTGACAGGAAAACGGGATCATCTCGTAACAGATTACGAATCCCCCGGCTCCGCCGATGACTGGGACCGCGGCCAGATCCGAGAGTTCCTGCCGGATCCTGTCGCACCGAAGACGGATCTCCGATTCGTCGTAATCCCGCCGCGCGGCGAACGTCATCAGGACCAGCATGCGTCCGGCCTCGTCGATACAGGCCGCGCAGGTGCTGCGGCTGTCGTTGAAGGAATCGATCACGGAGACGAACCGGTCTTCCAGTGTCTTTCCGCCCGGGAACTTGTCCGCCGACGTTCTCTGATCCGCCTGAAACGACAGAACGCAGAACCCCGCCATATACAAGCGGGAGAACATAACGGCCGCGCCGGCATCCTGTTCCTGCGGAAGCACACCGGTGAGAAGACTAAGAAGAAGCCGGTTCCCCATCTTCTCTCCCCCTGCGTTTTTTTAAATTATACCCTGTTTCTGGCATCTCGTCAACATCCCGCTCTCTTCATGAGGCCATCTTCTTCAGGCCCTCCATTGTCCGTCACGGGGAACGCCGGACGCAAAAGGACCCCGCGCCGAAGCGCGGGGCCCTCTCGTTCGGTTTACTGCCTGTTCAGCTCAGATTGGGATCTCAGCCGAAGAAGGTGTTGTCCTGCCAAGCGGCATCCATGTCAGCGACGAGCGCCTCCAGATCCACGTTGTCGTCGGAGCAGACGGAATCCATGACGATGTGGAACTCAGTCAGAGTCGCGTTGTCGACGGTGTTCTGGGTCCAGCCCTTCAGGAACTCGCCGACGTTCGCGCGGAGCTCAAAGCGCTGGGCCTCGAGATCGTTCGCGGGCGTGGGAGCGCCGTCCTGCACGTGGTTGGTGCCCAGGCCGGCGGCCAGGTGACGGGCAGCCTCAGCGCGGTTAATGACCTTGATGACCTCAACGGCCAGCTCCGGATGCTCGGTGTCGGCCTTGGCGCACCAGCCGGACAGCGGGGAGCCCCAACCAGCGATGAACGCACCGGTCTCATAGTCGGCGTTGTTGGACGGCCACCAGGCCACGCCAACATCCAGGCCAGCAGCCTGGGTCTGATCCCAGACAGCGCCGTTCTGCCAGGAATCCACGTAGAGCATCGCATAGTCGCCGGCGGCGAACTGGGCGATAGCGTCCTCAGTGGAACGGGCGTTCACGGCCTGGCCGCAGTAGCCGGCGTCATGCAGGGTACGGAACTGCTGGAAGGAAGCGACGATGGCGTCATTCTGGAAAGCGTCCTTCGCGCCGTCAAGGATGGCCTTGTAGGCGTCGGGATCCTCACCGATGACGGTGTTCTGCCACAGGAAGCGGCTGTAGGCGGTGTTGTCGCCACCCTCAAGGGTGATGCCGCCGTAGCCCTTGGCAGCCAGCGTAGCGCAGGCCTCGACCAGTCCTTCATAGGTGTTGATGTCGTCCGCGGTGATGCCGGCATCCTCGAACATGGCCTTGTTGTAGTACAGAACGCCATTGTAGAAGGAGTCAACGCCGGTGGACAGGGACCAGATCACGCCGTTGAAGTAGTAGAAACTGGGCGTGGTGAAGGTGTCCTCCATATAGGAGTCAACGGTCAGGTACGGGGTCAGGTCGAGCATGATGTCGGCCTGGATCATCTCCAGAGTGACGTTGCCGAACCACACGTCAGCCAGCTCGCCGGTGGCGGCCAGGGTGGTGTAGCTGGAGTCAACGTTGCCGACCCACTCGAAGTTGATGCCGTACTCATCGGCAATCTCCTGGATGGCGGGCATCGCGTAGTCCTTCACGATCTCGATCTGGGTGCTGTCGGACTCCTGCCACATGATCTGGAAGTCGACGCCCTTGTAGGCGCTCCAGTCAAAATCAGCGGAGCCGGTGTACCCTGCGGGAACGGAACCGCCGCTGCCGCCAGAGGCAGCGTCGTCGCTCGCGGGCTTCTCGCCGCAGGCCGCCAGGGCCAGGACGAGGACCAGCGCAAGCAGAAGAGCAAGAAGTTTCTTCATGCGGGGGTACCTCCTTATAAAATAGTAATTTTATCATACAGCATTTCTCATGGAAATGGAAGTACATTTTCTTCGTATTGAGTGTAATATTTCTTGCTTCTTTCATTTTTTGGCATGTTTTTTCCTCTGCAATCATTGAAACAGCATGTCTTATCGTGCTTGTTTAATGCATAATGATGTACTATTCTGCTTTCCAATCGCGGCCGCGTCAGCCGCTCCCCTGTTGTCAAACGGATCCCGGGATGGTATCATAAGTACATCAACTGAAAAGGGGTGTCCCATGGAATTCCAGAAATTGCATGAGTCCGTCTCCACCATGCGCGTGGGCACGGAGCCAGACCGCAGCTTCTATCTCCCCCGGGGACCGAGGGGGGAGGTCCGCCGCCTGGATCTCTCCGGTGAGTGGGCCTTCCGCTGGTTTCCCGATTTTTCCGCCGTCTTTTCCTCCGGGATGCCGGAACTGGAACCCGCGGAGTTCGACCGTGTCCGGGTGCCCCACGTCTGGCAGGCCGACGGGTACGACCGGCACCAGTACACCAACATCCGCTACCCCATCCCCTACGATCCCCCCTTCGTGCCCGAAGCGAATCCCTGCGCGCTTTACGTGCGGCGGTTCCCGGTCTCCCGGGCCTTCAGGGGCATGCGGGCATATCTCAACTTCGAGGGCGTGGATTCCTGCCTCTATCTCTGGGTGAACGGCGTCTTTGCCGGTTTTTCCCAGGTGTCCCACTCCACGAACGAGTTCGACGTGACGGAGCTCCTGCACATGGGAGAGAATACCCTGACGGTCCTGGTGCTCAAATGGTGCCTGGGCACGTACTTCGAGGATCAGGACAAGCTGCGTATGAGCGGCATCTTCCGGGACGTGTATCTTCTCTTCCGTCCGGAAGCCCACGTGCGGGACTTTTTCGTGAAAACGTTCCTTTCGGAGGACCTCGGATCCGCCGAGATCCGCTGCGAGACGGAGACGCGGGGAGACTGCGACGTCACCGCCGCGCTCTTCGCCCCGGACGGCATGCCTCTGGGGGAGGCTCCCATCGCCGGCGGCCGGGTGTCGTTCCGTCTTGACGCTCCCGCTCTCTGGAGCGCGGAGATCCCCTCCCTCTACCGTCTGGAACTTCGCACCGGGGACGAGACCATCTCCCAGGCCGTTGGCGTCTGCCGGCGCGAGATCCGGGACGGCGTGGTCTATTTCAACGGCAGGAAGCTCAAGCTCTTCGGCGTGAACCGCCACGACAGCGATCCCGTCCTGGGTTACGCCGTGGGCGAGAAAGAGATCCTTCGGGATCTCACCCTCATGAAGCGCCACAACGTGAACGCCATCCGTACGAGCCACTATCCCCCTGCGCCGAAGCTGGTGGAACTTGCCTCGCGCATGGGCTTTTACGTGGTCTGCGAATCGGACGTGGAGTGTCACGGCGCCGCCACCCAGGCGGGCCAGGGAGGTTATTACGAGAACTACCCGGATCTTGCCATGCGGGAGGAATACGCCCCCGTGATCCTGGACCGGGTGCGCCGGTGCGTCGAGCGGGATAAGAACGAGGCCTGCGTCCTCATGTGGTCTCTGGGAAATGAGAGCGGATACGGACCCAGTTTCGAGGCTGCCGGCCGGTGGGTCAAGTCCCGGGATGATTCGCGTCTCGTGCACTACGAGGGCATGAACTACGGCCCCAAAGATCGGGAAAGCGACTTTTCCATGCTGGACGTCTGCAGCAGCATGTACGACGACTTCCACGTCGCAGACGAGTTCTGCACAAAGCCCGGAGACAAACCCTATTTCCTGTGCGAGTTCGCCCACGCCATGGGCAACGGCCCCGGGGACCTGGAAGACTATATCCGGCAGATGCTGAAATACGACCGGTATCTGGGCGGCTGCGTCTGGGAGTGGTGCGACCACGCGGTGGACGTCGGCCGTACGGCGGACGGGCGGAAGAAGTACTTCTACGGCGGCGATTTCGGGGAATATCCCCACGACGGCAACTTCTGCATGGACGGACTCGTCTATCCGGACCGGCGGCCCCACACCGGGCTTCTGGAATATAAAAACGTCATCCGTCCCATCCGCGCCGCATTCGCGAAGGACGGAAAGATCGCCCTGACGAATCTACGGCGCTTCACATGGAGCGGCGAATTCGCGGAGATCTCCTACGAGGTGCGCGCCGCGGGCGAGACGGTCTTCACAGGCCGCTGGGACGCGAACATCCCTCCCGAGGGGACGGTCACCGTGGCCCCCGAAGGTCCCGTGCCCGATACGGACGGCACTCTCGTGATCCGTTACACCGCTCCCCGGGGCGATCCCTGGTTCCTGGAAGGCGAACTCCTCGGCTTTGACGAACTGCCTTACGGCGCAGAGCGCGCCGTTCCCGCGCCTCTCGCGCCGTCCGGCCGCGTCCGGGCGGAGGAGACGCCTCTGGCCTTCACTCTCACGGGAAGCGGCTTCCGCTACGTCTTCGACCGGCGCACCGGCCTCTTCGGGGAAATGACCGCCGCCGGGCAGACGCTCCTTACGCGTCCCATGGCCTTCAACCTCTACCGCGCCCCCACGGACAACGACCGCTACGACCGGGACGCCTGGGAGACTTTCGGCTATGACCGTCCCGCGGTCCGGGTATACTCGTCCGCATGCGGGACTGGGCCCGACGGAGGCGCAGTCATCCGCTGCCATCTAGGCATTTCCTCGGTGAGCATCCTCCGGATCCTGGACGTGGAGGAAACGGTCACCGTCACCGGCGACGGGAGGATCGAGATCGCCGTGGAGGCGGCAAAAGACCTCCGGGCCCCCTACCTGCCCCGGTTCGGGCTCCGCCTGTTCCTGCCCCGATCCTTCGACGGGTTGGAGTACACGGGCTACGGTCCCTTCGAGAGCTACCGGGACAAGCACCGCGCTTCTTCCTACGGTGTCTACGCTTCCACGGTGGCGGCCCAGCACGAGGATTATCTCCGTCCCCAGGAGAATTCCTCCCACTGGGGATGCACTGCTCTCTCACTTTCCTCCGCGGGTCTGCGTCTCCGGGTCGGGACCGGCAGGCCGTTCTGCTTCAACGCCTCCGTCTATACCCAGGAGGAGCTGGCCGGAAAGAAACACAGTTTCGAGCTCGTGCCCTGCGGCGACACGGTCCTCTGCCTTGACGGCGATATGAGCGGTCTCGGAAGCGGCAGCTGCGGTCCGCGCCTGCGGGAGAAGGAACAGCTCCGGGACGAGCACCTCTCTTTCCGCTTCCGTTTCACGCCCGAGACTCTGTAACACGTTCCCATCGCGCAAGGCCTCCGTCCGGGGGCCTTGTTTTCCTTGACAAACGTCTCCGGCAGGTTACAATAATGACAGCCGCGGGGCTTTCCCGCGCGACCAGAATCAAAGGAGGAGAAGCCATGTCCAGCTACGTCCGCCGCAAGACTCCGGGCGACACCGACTGGTTCGTCCACGACAGGTTCGGCATGTTCATCCACTGGGGCTCCTACGCCCTCCCCGCCCGGCACGAGTGGGTCAAGACCATCGAGAAGATGCCCGAGGCGCAGTATGAGCGCTACGCGAAGTACTTCGACCCCGACCTCTACGATCCCAGAGACTGGGCGCGGCAGGCGAAAGCCGCGGGCATGAAGTACGCCGTCCTCACCGCGAAGCACCACGAGGGCTACTGCATGTTCGATTCCGCGTACACGGACTACAAGTGTACGAACTCCCCTGCCGGACGGGATCTGGTGCGGGAATATGTGGACGCCTTCCGGGCAGAAGGGCTGCGCGTGGGCTTCTACTACTCCCTCATCGACTGGCACCATCCCCAGTTCCCCATCGACATGAACCATCCCCGCCGGGACGATCCCGATGCCGAGGAACAGAACCGCGGCCGCGATGTGCACGTCTATGCCGAGTACATGAGGAATCAGGTCCGTGAGCTGCTCACGAACTACGGAAAGATCGACATCCTCTGGTTCGACTTCTCCTATCCCGACAACGCTCCTCCCCCGGGAAAGCCATGGATGCGCGGCAAGGGCAGGGACGACTGGGAGTCGGAAAAACTCATCGCGCTGGCCCGGGAGCTACAGCCCGGCATCATCATCGACAACCGCGCGGATCTGGAACAGGACCTGTGGACCCCGGAACAGTACCAGCCTCTTGAGTGGATCCGCCACAAGGAGACCGGGGAACTGGTCACCTGGGAGGCCTGCCAGACCTTCTCCGGCTCCTGGGGCTATCACCGGGACGAGAGCACATGGAAATCTCCGGAGATGCTCATCCGACTCCTGGTGAACACCGTCTCTCTGGGCGGCAACCTCCTCATGAACGTGGGCCCCACCGCCCGCGGCTATCTGGACGCGCGGGCCGAGGCTGCTCTGAAGGTCTTCGCCGACTGGATGAAGTACAATTCCCGCTCCATCTACGGCTGCACCATGGCTGAGCCGGATCTGCTCCCCTCCTGTCCTCGGGACTGCCGCTTCACACAGAGTGAGGACGGCTCGCGTCTCTACGTCCATCTGCTGGCCTACCCTTATGCCCACCTGCAGCTGCCGGGCCTTGCAGGGAAGGTGGATTATGTCCAGTTCCTCCACGACGGGAGCGAGCTGCGGTACACCGAGGGCGGCGTGAAGCATTTTTCCGAGGGCGCGGCAAAAGCCGACGACCTGCTCGTCATCGAACTCCCCCCCGTGAAGCCCGACGTGCTGGTCCCCGTCATCGAGATATTCCTGAAATAACCTTTCCTAACGAAACGGCAGGGAGCGGACGCGTCCGCTCCCTGCCTCGTTTTGTATCCTGTGTTATGATCCCGCTCAGCGGTAATACTGCGGCGCGGGCTCGTACCGGCGCTGCAGATCAATGAACTTCTCCCCGGCGTAGGTGATGCGCACCATGTCTCCGGCGTTCGCCAGTCCGTACTGGTTCCGGCTGACGAAGAACTCCTGCTGCCGCCCGTCGGCGAACTGGAACCCAATATAGTACCACAGACCGTCGACGGTGTTCTTGCGGGTGGCGGCCTGCACGACGCGCTTGCCCAGCACCATGACCTCCTCGGTCGTCTGCGGGCCGTTGTTGTTGTGCAGCTGCCGGATGACGGCCACCATGATCACCACCACCAGTATCACGACGACGATCACCACCGCGAGGATGCACAGAACGATCCCCGCGATGCCGATGCCCGGGCCGCTGGTGCTTCCCCCGTAGCTTCTGCCGGGATGGAACCGCAGGCTGCGAAGGATCTCCCAGATGGCCGTCCAGAAACTTGTCATTTTTCTTCCTCCCCTGTCGATTTCCTCTATCCGTCTCTCCGCCAGACCGCCACCCGGACGGCAAGCTCCGTCTCCAGGCAGGGAAGCGAATCGAGTTTCTCCTGATCCGCCCGCGACGTCTTGTACCAGTAGGGCGTCATACGGAAGAGTTCGAGCACGTCCTCCCCCGATGGAAGACGCAGCATCTTCTCCACGTCCGTGTGCCCCGCCGGCAGAAAGCCGCAGACTGTCTCCCCCGGCGGGTCGTTTTCGTACGGCCTGTCGTAGACCGTAGCCTTGAGGCTCCAGAGATGCCGCGGAAGCGGCGAAGCCGTTATGAGAATGCCCTCCGGCCGCAGGATCCGGCGGAACTCCCCCGCCTCAAGCGGTGCGAAGAGGCACATCACCCCGTCGCAGGATCCGTCCGCCAGCGGCAGGCGGGCGGAACTCGCCACCGCGCAGTCGATGCCCCGTCCGGCGCAGGCTCTCACCGCCGCCCGGGAAATGTCGGTCCCGATCATCTCCGTCCCGGGAAGTGATGCGGCAGCGGCGGTATAGTACCCTTCTCCGCAGCCGGCGTCCAGAACTCTCCCGCCCCCGGGGAGATTTGCGGCGAGACGCCGCAGCACCTCGTCCCGGACGGGGGCGTAGTATCCCCGTTCCAGAAACGCCCGGCGATTTGCGACCATGGAGGCGTCGTCCCCGTGGCGCTTTCCGCTCCCGCCCCGCATGAGCAGATTCACATATCCGTTCCGCGCCCGGTCAAAACTGTGCCCTTTTGGGCAGACGAACCGTCCTGGCGCCTCTGTGAGCGCTCCGGCGCACACCGGGCAGCGCCACGCGGTCTCCATCAGAAACTCGAGATCTCCAGCGACGCGTCGTCCTCGCCTTTCCGGATGGCGCGGATGGTGACGAAATAGCTGTAGTCATCGCTGACGCGGACCGACACGCGGTCCCCCACGCGCCTGCCCAGGATCGCGCCTCCCAGGGGGGATTTGGGGGAGATGAGTCCCTTGAGGGCGTTCTGGCGCAGGGTGGTCACAAGGCGCACGGTCTGTTCCTCTCCGTCCTCCTCGAACCACAGGGTCACCTCGTCGAAGAGGCCGACCTCGTCCTCCCTGCTCTCAGGATCCACAACCACCGCCGTGGAGATCATACTGCGCAGATAGCGCATGCGGCTCTCGTTTCGGATCTTCTCCTGCTTGGCCGCCTTGTACTCGAAGTTCTCGCTGAGATCCCCGAAGCCCCGGGCCGTCTTCACGTCCTCCAGGATCTTTGGCTGCAGCACGTTCTCCCGGTATTCCAGCTCCTCCCGGAGCTTTTTGAGATCTACGCTGGTCAGTTCATCGTGCATGTCGGATATCCTTTCCAGCCGCCCGGCGGGGCCGCCGGGCGCCTGTCCTTCTCATTTTGCCGTGACCTCCATGGACCCCCGCAGGTCCACGTTCATATACTTATCCTCCCAGTGGCTCGTCTTGTGGTAGATGTAGATGGACAGTGCCCGTACCGTCCAACCGATGGGATAGGCGAAGCCGATGACTAGGAAAGAGGGCGTCAGGCGCGTGAGGATGGCCAGATAAATCTGCCGGAAGACCACGAAGGAGCCGAGGCCCGTGAGCATCGGTGCGCGGGTCTGGCCGCAGCCCTGCATGAGGCTCACGAGAGGATCGTTGAAACTACCCACGAGATAGCCGGGAGTGATGCACATCAGGAAGATGCTGCCGTAATAGATCACGTCCTCGTCACCGGTAAAGAACCCTGCCAGCTGCTTCCGGAACAGGATCACCAGGGCGACGAGAGGCGTCACCACGATGTAGTTCATGATCCTGGCCGTCTTCAGGCCCTTGTAGAGGCGATCCGTCTTCCCGGCGCCCATATTCTGCCCTGCAAAGGTGGCGTAGGCCATATTGAGGCATCCGAGCGGCAGCATGGCAAAGGAGTCCACTTTGGCGTAGATCGTGTATCCCGCCATGCACTCGGAACCGTAGGCGTACACGTAGGACTGCACGAAAGTGTTGGAGAAGGAGGTGATTGCCATCTGCACGGCGGATGGGATTCCGATCTGGAAGATCCGATGAAAAACGTTCCTGTAAAAATGCATGTGGAAGATCCTCAGCCGGTGAGGCCCCTTTGCCGTCATGAGGACGATGATGACGAACACCGCGGAGACCGCCTCGGCGATGATGGTCGCCCATGCCACGCCTTTGACGCCCATCTTGAACTTCACCACGAACAGGAGATCCAGCACCACGTTCGTCACGGCGGAGATCACGAGGGAGATGAGCGGGATGCGGGTGTTCCCCACGGCGCGGAGGATGCCGGCGCCGATGTTGTAGAGCATGAGCCCAGTAGCCCCGGCAAAGTAGATGGTGAGATAGGCCTTGGAGTCGTCCCATACGTCCTCGGGCGTGCCCATGAAGCGGAGCATGAGGGGCGTGCCCAGGATGCCGATGACCGTGAACAGCACGCACATGGCAAGGGTCATGATGACCGCCGTCTCCACGGTCTTGCGGACCATTTCCTCCTGCTTTGCCCCGTAATACTGGCTGACTACGATGCCGGCGCCGGAGGAAAGGCCGGAGAAGAGCCCGATGAGGGTGCTGATGATGGGTCCCGCGGATCCCACGGCGGCGAGCGCCTGCTTGGAGACGTAGTTCCCCACCACGTAGGAATCCACCGTGTTGTACAGCTGCTGAAAGATGTTTCCCAGCATCATCGGGAACGCGAAAGCGACCAAAAGCTTCCAGATGGTGCCTTCGGTCATGTCCAGCGTCCCTTTGGATCGGTGCAAGGCGTCTCGCCTCCTCACATCTTCCCCATGATACCCCCCTCCCCCCTGTTTTGCAAGTCCAAAAACCGGATTTCTCCGCTTTTTCGCCCAAGCCCGTTGACTTTGAACCCCGGAAACAATATACTGTTTCCAATTCAGATACCAGCGCGCAGCCGGCCGCCGCCGGAGCTGAGAGCGGCGGAGAAAGGAAGGGCACAAGATGGGCGATATCCTGCAGTTCTGCCGGCCGGAGGAGGTCGGCGTTGCCCCGGAATGGGTGGAGAACTACGTCTCGGACGTGGAATCCAGGGGCATGGTATGCCACAGTTTTCTCATGATGCGCGGGGGCAAGGTCTTCGCCGAGGGCTACTGGGCCCCCTTCCGACAGGATGAGCTCCACCGCATGTACTCGGTGAGCAAGACTTTCGTCAGCGCCGCCATAGGCCTGCTCGTCGACGAGGGGAAGCTCAGGCTCACCGACCGGGTGGCGGACTATTTCCCGGACAAGCTCCCCGCGAGACCCCATCCCTGGATCCTGGAGGCCACGGTGGAGGATCTGCTCCGCATGGCAACGCCCCATACAAACTCTACCTACTATCCGGACGACCCGGACTGGGTCCGCACCTTCTTCGACCCCCACACGGCCCCCTCTCACCCTGCGGGGACCGTCTTCAGCTACGACACCTCCGGAACCTACGTGCTCGACGCTCTGGTGGAGCGCCTCACGGGAAAGCCGTTCCTTGAGTTCCTGAAAGACAGGATGCTCCGGGAGATCGGCTTCTCGAAAAACGCCTGGTGCGTGAAGGCGCCGGAAGGGATCCAGTGGGGAGGCTCCGGCGTGGAGTGCTCCACACGGGATCTGGCCCGGTTCGCCACAGTGTTCCTGAACGGCGGCTGCGCCGGCGGGAAGCGGTTCCTTTCGGAGTCCTACGTCAGGGCGGCCACCACGAGGCAGATCGACAACTGCACCTCCGGCCATCGGGATTTCATGAACGGCAACGGCTACGGCTACCAGATCTGGATGACCCACGACGACAGCTTCTCCTTCTGCGGCATGGGAGGGCAGCTGGCTGTCTGCATTCCGAAATACGACTTCCTCTTCGTCTGCACCAGCGACGTGCAGGGGAATCCCACGGGCTATGTGGGGATCTACGCGGCGCTGTGGAAGCAGGTCGTGGAGAAGCTCTCTCCGTCGCCTCGTCCCAGGGACGACGCCGCCTTTACCTCCATGCAGAAGCGCCTGAGGGATCTTACCTGCGTCGTCCCTGTCAGGGGAGAGCTCTCCAGCTCCGCTTTCCTGTCCCGGAACGGCCGTTCCTACCGTATGGACGAGAATCCTATGGGCATTTCCCGTCTCTCCCTCACGTTGGAGGGAGATGAGGGCGTATTCACATACGAGACCGCCAGAGGCCGGAAGGCGATCCGCTTCGGCATGGGGAGATACGTGCTCGGCACGTTCCCGGAGACTCATTACTTCGGGGATACCATCGGCGTCCCCGCTGGGCACGGCTACCGCTGCATGACCGCGGGGGTCTTCTCCCAGCCGGAGAAACTGGTCCTCGCCTGCTACCTCATCGACGACTACTTCGGGAACTTCACCGCCACCTTCTCCTTCAAAGGCGATGAGATCGCAGTATACATGGAGAAGACCGCCGAGTGGTTCCTGGAGGAGTATCAGGGCTTCGCCGCAGGCCGGGCGGAGGCCTGACCGTCTCGTCATGAGACGGACCGTTTCTGCCGATCCGGCCCCCGCAGGCCGGGCGGGACTCACCGGTGCGGAGACACCCGCGCTCCGCGGGTCAGGACCCGCATCGGCATGTGTGTTGCTGGCGGGGTGTCTCTGGGGCACCATGGGGCTCTTCGTCAGGCACTTCTCCGGCCTGGGCCTCTCTCCGGCGGAGATTGGGGAGATCCGCATCCTTTTCGGGCTCCTCCTCGTGGGCGCGTATCTCGCGTTCTTCTCCCGCCGCGCTCTGATCATCCGGCTGCGGGACGTGTGGTGCTTTCTGGGCACCGGGGTGGGAAGCCTTCTCCTGATGGAGATCTGCGAATTCTCCGCCATGGAGCACGGGTCTGTCGCCCTGGCGAGCATCCTGCTCTACACGGCTCCGGCCTTTGTGATGCTCTTCAGTGCGCTTTTCTTCCGGGAAACGGTCACCTGGCGGAAACTGCTTGCGCTGGTCCTTGCCTTCGCAGGCTGCGCGATGGTCTCGGGCATCGGGACCGCAAGGCAGGCCTCCCTTCCCGGGATCCTCCTGGGGCTCGGCGCGGGCCTTGCCTACTCTCTCTACACGATCTTCGGGCGATTCGCCCTGAGCCGGGGGTACTCCCCCTGGACCATCATCTTCTGGTCCTTTCTTTTCTGCGCCGCCTTCGGCGCCCCGCTCTGCGGCTGGACGCGGCTGTCTGCCGTGCTCTTTACCGCGGACGGCCTCCTCTGGGGTGCGGGAATGGGCCTTGCGACGGCCTTTGCGCCGTATCTTCTCTACAGTTTCGGGCTCTCGCGGCTGGAAAGCGGAAAGACCTCCATCCTGGCTTCCTCGGAACCTGTGGTGGCGTCTCTCATCAGCGTCCTGGTCTTCCGGGAGCCCATGCCTCCTCTCGGCGTCCCCGGCATCGTCCTAGTGCTCGGCGCCGTCGTCCTTCTGTCAGGACTCAAGCCGAAGAAAGCAGGGAAATAGCTATGGAATGGTCTGACAAACGTCCCTTCGAGCGGGATCTGGACTCCGGCTGGAGAATCGCCCTTGACCCCGGGAACACGGGAAAGCAGGACGGCTGGATGAACGCTGTGCGGCCGGAGGCCGTGCCCGCCGTCGTCCCAGGCAACATCTCCGACAGCATCGACACGTTCACCCGCGGGGTGGCGTGGTACTGGATCCGATTCTCTCTGGACGGTCCTGTCCCGGGGGATCTCGAATATGCCCTCAAGGCGGGCTACACCGAGTGGGTGGCAGAGTACTGGCTCAACGGCGTCTTCGCGGGCTCCTTCACCGGCACCCGGCTCAACTACGAGCTCGACGTCACCGGCGCCGTCCGTCCGGGAGAGAATCTCCTGGCCGTACGGATCGTCAGTCCTACGTCCGGCGGGATCGACGGCTGGCAGTTCGGCGGCGAATTCCAGGAGGTCCGGGACAACGCCGTCATCTACACTCCCTGCAACATCGTCACCAGTGCCCGGAACGTCAACAGCGCCTACGGCGGCATCCGCTATCCCGTGAGGCTGGCGGCGCGCCCCCGTCTCCGGACGGGCCGCACCGTCTTGAGATCCGACTGGGAGAACGGTTCCTTCCGGGCGGAGACAACGATTCTGAACGCGACCGGCTCCCCCCCGCCTCTGCGCCTGACCTTCATGATTCTTGACGGAGCCGGAGAAACGGTCTTTTCCGAGGCCCGGGATCTCGACGCCGTCCCCGGGGATACCGCCGCGGTCTTCACGGGTCGTGTTCCGGCGCGTCATCTCTGGGACACGGACTCCCCGTACCTCTACACGGCGCTTCTCTCCCTCTCCTGCGGGGAGGAGATCCTGCACACGCAGTCCGTCCGCTTCGGCTTCCGGGACTTCCGGGTGAAGGACGGGTTCTTCTGTCTCAACGGCCGCCGGATCTTCCTCAAGTGCGCCCACACCTCCTTCGAGTGCCCGACCTGGAAAAACAGTCCCTGGGACCGCACCTGCCTGCGGGGCGAGATGCTGCGGGCCAAGGCCATGGGCCACAACGCCCTCCGGTATCTGAGCTCCGACGTGTGGCCGGAGATCCTGGACTTCTGCGACGAGATCGGTCTCATGCTCTATCAGGAACATCCGGCCTCCTGGGACATGCATCCGGACAACCCGTATCTGGAGGAGCAGTTCCTGTTCCACGCCCGGGGCGTACTGGAGCGGGACGTGAACCACCCTTGCTTTACCATGTTCGGTCTCGTGAACGAGTCCCACTCCGCCAGGGAGCGGGAATGCGCGAAAAGCGCGCTTCCCTCTCTGCGGGAGACGGACGACAGCCGGCTCTTCCTGCTGGGCAGCGGGCGCTGGGACGGCGAGTGGCGCGTGGGCTCCGTGAGCAATCCCGGCAGCTGGGAATGGGAATGCGTCTGGGGCGCGGAACGCCCCGACGCCCCGGAGGAGCCGGACCTCTATCAGTGCGGTTTCGGCCGGGAGGACCTGGTACGGTACGGCGGCGTGTGGGGCGAGCGGGAGGACCACCTCACCTGCTGGACCCCGGAACAGGGCGACACCCACATCTACCCCCGTATTCCCATGACGCCGCGGGCGGTCGACATCCTGCGGACCCATTCCAAAGGGCAGAAACCGGCGTTCCTCTCCGAGGGGAGCCACAATTCCATGGGAAATCCCATGCGGCTCCGCCGCAAGGCAGAGGAGGCCGGCTTCGGGGAGAACCGCGCCTACTGGTGGATGGAGCGCATCCGGGAGGAACGCTTCCGGGAGGACTTCTTCCGTTACGGACTTGACGAGCTTTTCGGCGTGCCGGAGGACGTCCCCCTCGCAAGTTATCCTCTCAACGCGAAACAGCGCCGGTTTTTCTTCGACTGCGTGCGGTCCAATCCGCAGTTCTGCGGCATCAGCTACACCAACGTTCTGGAACTAGCTTCCGGTGCGGGGATGATCCAGTTCGAACGGGATCAGTACAAGCCCTTCATGTGCGACGCCGTCGCCGATTCACTGGCCCCTCTCCACTGGTGCGTCTTCACGGAGCCTTCCCACGTCTATGCGGGACGGCCCTTTACCGTGGAGGCGGTCCTCGCCAGTGAGGATGTCCTCGGCCCGGGAACGTACCCGGTGACCGCCAGGATCGTCTCCCGCGAGCACGGAAGGGCCTGGGAGCATCACACGGCGCTCACCATCCCCCAGCCTCCGGAGGGCGGATTGCTCCCTCTTTCCTTCCCAGTGTTCCGCGAGACCGTGACCCTGGACATGCCGGAGGGCGAGTATGAGCTCACCGTGTATCTGGAACACGGCGGCTGGCCCACCGGCGGCCGGAAGACCGTCTTCCTCACGGTGCACCGGCCTCTCGCGGACCGACGAGCCGCCATGATTGGCCTTCCGGAAGATGTGAAAGCCTGGCTTCGGAGGAACGGCACTGCGGAGGATCCGGAGTCGCGTCTCCTCCTTGTGGGTCTCATGCCGGAGGACGACGATGCGTGGGCGAGGCTCTGGGAGCGTGTGCAGAACGGGGCGAGCGCCGTGTTCCTCCTGCCGGAGACGCTCCTTCAGGGCGTGGAGGAGCCCTTCAACACCTGGAAGGAGTATGTGCCGGAACGCCTCCCCTTCTCTGAAAAGGGGAAGCTCACCTATGCGGATAACTGGCACTACCATACCTACGGCGCCGTGAAAGCCCATCCCTACACGAAAGGCCTCCCCAAGGGCCTCATGGACGACGACGTGTTCATGCAGGCCACTCCGGAGTTCGTCTTCTTCGACCAGCCTGTCCCGGACGAGACCGCCGCGCTCTCCATCGGTCTTCCCTACTACACCCACATCGGGGAGGGAACCGCCGCCTATCTCTTCGGAGTCACGCTCGGCGTCTACCGGCACGGTGCCGGGCGCATCATCCTCAACTGCTTCAAACTGTTCGACGCCTACGGCGACAGCCCCGCCCACGCGAATCTCGACCGCAATCCCGCCGCAGACCGGCTGCTGCTCAACGTCATCGAGCATGAATCCAGTCTTCTGGGCGAGTAACGAGTCCTCCAAAAACAAAAGCCGCCGCCGTGTTGATTGTCCATCAGCACGGCGGTGGTTTTCTTCTCTTCTCAGTAGAACGTGGCGATCTCCTGTTCCGGAGCCTCGGTCTTCTCCCAGGAGAGGACCTGGAGTACCGGACCTCGTCTTCCATAGACGGAGTGGGCCCGGATGCTGATCTTCGCTGTGAGGATGAT
>JAEEGL014350773.1_pt1 | contig 18574 bp, 12 predicted proteins | sample 9134231 | NCBI WGS metagenome assembly JAEEGL01 (sample SAMN16246548, study PRJNA631951) | gut metagenome | biome: gut microbiome; feature: rumen; material: fiber-attached | host: Bos | place: Iran: Karaj | collected 2018-10 | reverse complement strand
TGCATTTAATGCGTGGCTTCTTCTATTTCCTGTTAAAGGTTTCTTATTTGATACTTTTGTAGCCATATTTACGCCTCCTCACAAAAATTTCTTTACTAATTGACTTTACCATAAAGTAGTCATAAAGTCAATTAAATTCTAGCATTTCAGCTAATAAGTACACTTTATTCAAAATATGTTATAATTATTCAAGAGGTGTAGATAATGACCCTGGAAACGTTTTTTACAATTCTAATCATCTTATTAGTAGCAATAATATTTATAAAAGTACTAAGAAAGATCCTTTCATTAGTAATATGTCTATTATTGTTGTACTTTATATATTTTAATTTCTTTACTTGGGAAGGAGCAGCAATGTTTGCTACTTTCATAGAAACAATGAATAAAGATTCATATCGTATTGAAATAAAAGAAATATACCATGATAATAAAAGAAATGATTATCAGATAGAACCTGTTATCAAATCAGAAGATGAAGAAAAAGAGGTTGCATATGTTTCTTGTAAACATTTTGGACCAGCAAAACTGTGTGAAAAGAAAGAAGAAGAAAAAAAGGGCGAAGAAAAGAAAGAAGAGCCGATTGAAAATGAAGATAGACAAGATTAAAGAAAATTATGATTTAGAATTAAGTATTAAATCTACTTTAGATGATACTTCTAATCAAATAAATGAACTATTAGAAGATGAAAAAGTTCAAAGATATCTTGGTTTAATAACTTTCTATAACAAACACAAAGATTTATTAAATAAGAATGGCAATCAAATACTAGATGAAGTAATTGAATCAACTCCACCAGTAGAAGAATTAGAAAATACTTTCTTCTGCTTTGGTAAAGAATTCATGGGTCGTCCTAAAAAAGTGGGTGGCTACTATATTAGTGAAGGTAATCAATTCTCATCTGCTACTAAAGTAGCTTTATATAAAAGATTATCAGGTTCACCAATAAGTATTATAATTCCTGCAGAAGAAACTCAAGACTTTGAAAAAGATAGACAAATAATCTATCCACAAACACCACAATTAGATGAGGAATTCTTACTAGTTCGTCGTAATCTTTATAAACAATTAATGCAAGCGCCTAAACTAGAAGAGGGACCTAAATTATCTTTAACAAGACCAGATCAAAGTTATACTGAAGTATAACTTTTTTATTTTTTATTAATACCAAACAAATGTTATATATGTTATAATTATTTACAAGAAGGGTGGTAGTATTATGTATATTCCATTGGGCATTAAAACTGATTACTCTTTACTTAAAAGTTTAATTAAAATACCTGATTTAATACCATATTTAAAGAAACATAATATTACTACGTGTGGTATTCTTGATGATAATTTATATAGTAGCATGTGCTTCTATGATACATGTCTATCTAATGGCATAAAACCTATAATTGGTTTAAAGATTAATATTGGTGAAAACAATATTTATTTGTATGCCATGAACTACAATGGTTATCAAAACTTATTAAAAATTAATACTATCAAAGAAACAGAAGAAATAAGCATTATTGCTTTAAAGAAATATTGTACTGATATTATTTGTGTTCTTCCATTTGATAGTTATTCTATGTTTAAAGAATTAAGTAAAACTTTTGAATGTGTTTACTTAGCTTATAACAATGATTATGAAAAAAGTAATGCTAGTATTTTAACTACTAACATCGTCTTTTTATGTGAAATATGTGCTTATAGATTTAATGAAATAAAATATCTAAGTATCTTAAGAGAAATTGATACTGGTGAAAAAGTAGATTTCAATTTATTTAGTGATAACTATCTAGAAAGAGAATTAAATGATTCAGATATTGAATCAACTAATTCATTCGCCGAATTAATTGATATCGAAATACCTAAAGGTAATAGATATATACCTCATTATGATCCTAAGATAAAAGATTCATTCGTTTATCTATCTTCATTATGTAAAAAAGGTTTATCAAAAAGATTAAATAATGAAATACCAGATGAATATAAAAAACGTTTGATAATGGAATTAAATGTTATCAAAGATATGGGCTTTGTTGATTATTTCTTAATTGTTTATGATTATGTTAAATTTGCTAAAACTCATAATATTCTAGTAGGTCCAGGAAGAGGTAGTGCAGCTGGGTCACTAGTTAGTTATTGTTTAGGTATTACTAATATTGATCCAATTAAATATGATTTATTATTTGAAAGATTCTTAAATCCTGAACGTATAACAATGCCTGATATTGATATCGACTTTGAATATACAAAAAGAAATCAAGTTATCGATTATGTTAAAGAAAGATATGGTGAAACTAATGTAGCTAACATCATGACTTTTGGAACCCTAGGTGCTCGTCAAGTAATTCGTGATGTTGGTAAATGCTTAGAAGTAGATCCAGCCCTAATTGATAAACTATCTAATCTTTTAGATCCTAAACAATCTCTAAAAGATAATCTATCTAATAAATATGTTAAAGAATTAATTGAAAATAATTCTAACCTTAAAAAACTATATCAAGTAAGTTATAAACTAGAAGGTTTAAAAAGACATATATCTACTCATGCAGCAGGTGTTGTTATATCTTCAATCCCTCTAGATACTGTAATTCCTATTTGTAAAAGTGAAGGTGACTTACTAACAGGTGTAACAATGGAATACCTAGAAGAATTAGGCCTTCTAAAGATGGATTTCTTAGCTTTAAGAAATCTTACAATTATTCAAAATGTAATTGAATTAATTGAAGAAGAAACAGGCAAGAAGATTAATCTAGCTGAAATACCATTAGATGACAAACAAACAATTAATATTTTCAAACATGTTGATACTGAAGGTATCTTCCAATATGAATCTTCTGGTATGAAAAATTTCTTAGCAAAATTACAACCGGATAACTTCAATGATTTGATTGCTGCTGTTGCTTTGTTCCGCCCAGGACCAATGCAAAACATTGATACCTTCATTAGAAGAAAACAAGGTAAAGAAAAAATAATATATCCAGATGATTCTTTAAAAGAAATCTTAAAAGATACATATGGTATCATGATTTACCAAGAACAAATCATGCAAGTCTTAGTTAAGATGGCTAACTATACTTTTGCTGAAGCAGATAACATAAGACGTGCCATGTCAAAGAAAAAAGTAGAAGTAATGGAACGTGAAAGAGAAGTATTCGTTAAACGTTCTGTTGAAAATGGTTATACTAAAGAAAAGGCTGAAGAAGTATATGATTTAATTATTAAATTCGCTAACTATGGATTCAATAAAGCCCACTCAGTATCCTATGCTCTAATTGGTTATCAAATGGCTTACTTAAAAGGCAACTACCCAGTTTACTTTATAGCTAACTTACTAAACATGAGTTTAGGTAGTGATATTAAAACAAAAGAATATATAGATGAAGCTAAACAAAAAGATATATCTATTTACAAACCAAATATTAATGTAAGTAAAGATACATATTTAATTAAAGATAATGCTTTATTACTACCATTAAATGCTATACATAATGTAGGTGGTAGTGCTGTAAGTGATATCTTGGCTGAAAGAGAAAAGAATGGCAAGTTTACTGACTTCTTTAACTTTGTAGCTAGAACATATGGTAAGAGTGTTAATAAAAAAACAATTGAATCTTTAATAGATGCTGATGCCTTCCGTGATTTTAAAGTTAATCATAAGAGTTTAACTAACTCTATTGATGCTGCTCTAGATTACGCACAGTTATGTTCAGACTTAGATGAATCATTAGTTATGAAACCAAACATTGAAAATAATGATGAATACTCTGAAGGCGAACTAATGAGTAGAGAATTAGCAACATTTGGTTACTACGTAACTAATCATCCAGCTAGTAAATATCAAGATGGCATTATGAAAATTAAAGATATTAAAAACTTTTTTGACAAATATGTTACAACTGTTGTTATAATAGAAAGTATCCGTAAGATTAAAACCAAAAATGGGGATGATATGGGCTTTATATCTGGTAGTGATGAAACAGCAAATTGTGATTTCACTATCTTCCCTAAAAACAATAAATATCTTACAGAAGTTAAAAAAGATGATCTTGTTCAAATTAAAGGACAAGTTAATAAAAGAATAGACAAATATCAAGTTGTCGTTTCTAGTATTGAAAAATTATAAGGAGGTTTATAGTCATGAATGAAATGCAAAGATTCTTTAATAGTATTAACTATGAAGATACAAACAACGATTTTGAAAATGCTCACATTTCTAAAGTAATACTTAATAAGAAAAAAGAATCTTTCGAAGTATTCATTGAAAATGAACAGCCAATAAATCCTATTGCAACATTGCAATTATTAAAGTGTGCTAAAAAAGGTATTAGAGGTAAGAATAAATGTCATATTAATTTTATTTATGATGATATGACAGATTCAGATATTCTAGATGCCTTCAAAGTTTTATTAGGTGAACTAATAACTAAAAGACCTTCATTAGTATCATTAGAAAATAAAAATATCTATATAGATGATGATTTTATTATCATCGAACTAGACAGTCGTAGTGAAGAATACGACATGTTAAAAAAAGAAATGAATGGTTTATCAAAAGGCTTAGTAGAACTAGGCTTTTATGACATGGAAATAACTACAGCTATTAATCATGATAATGAAAAAAAGATTCAAGATGAAATCGAAGCTGATCGTAATCGTGAAATCCAAGTAGATTATGTTGAACCTGATGAACCAGTTTCTAAAGGTTGGACACCTAAAAAGAAAGTAAACTATTCTCGTAATGGTTTAGTAACTATTGATTCAATTGATCAAGAAGAAAATAATGTCCATCTAGAAGCTTATATCTTTGGTGCAGAATTCAATCAATTAAAAACTAAAGATGGTCGAGATGTTTACTTAATAACATTAAAAATAAGTGATAATACTTCCAGTATTTTAGTAAAAAGTTTTGCTAAAGATGAAGAAGAATTTACTGCCAAGAGTAAAGAATTAAAAGAAGGAACATGGTGGTTATTTAAAGGTCAAGTTAGATATGATACTTTCTCAAATGACCTTGTTTTCAACATGCGTTCATATGAAGCACTAGAAAGTATTCCTTCATTTAAAAGGAAAGATGAAGAACCAGAAAAAAGAGTAGAATTACATTCACATACAATGATGAGCCAAATGGATGGTGTTTGTGACGAAGTTAAATTAGTTAAACAAGCAATGGAATGGGGTCATCGTGGTATTGCTATAACTGACCATGATTGTTGTCAATCCTTCCCACATGTTTTTGGTGAAGTAACTTCTTTCAATAAAGATTTAAAAAAGAAAGCCCAAGCGCGTATTGATGAACTAACTAAATCACTAGAAGAAATAAAAACTTCAGATAATCAAGAAGGTATTGCTGAAATGGAGAAAATGCTTCATGAAGCAGAAGAACAAAAAGAACATCTTGATTATTTCAAAGCAGGTTATGGAACAGAACTAGAAATGTGTGAATCATCTCTAAATGTTTGTTTCAATCCAAATAATAAAAAAATTGAAAATAATACATTCGTTGTATTCGATACAGAAACTACAGGTTTCAATCCTGGTCTAGGTGATTCAATGATTGAAATAGGTGGTGTTAAGATCCATAACGGTGAAGTAATAGATCGTTTCGATGAATTAATTAATCCTGGTCATCATATTGATGAACAAATCACTAGAGTAACAGATATCTCTGATGAAGATGTAAAAGATGCTGATAACGAAGAAAACGTTACTAAACGATTTAAAGAATGGATTGAAGATCTTCCTCTAGTAGCTCATAATGCTCGTTTCGATAAAAACATGTTAGATATGGCTTATCATAAATATGACTTAGGAACTCTAGATAATCCAATCATTGATACCTTAATGTTATCAAGAATAATTAATAGAGATTTAAAGAAACACAGTTTAAAAGCTTTAGGTAAATTCTATGGCATTGATACTGGTGAAGTAGATGATGAAGACGAAGAAATCAATGAAACAGCAGCAGCTAAAAACATTGTTGATCCAGAAATAGCTGAATGCTTCAAGAGTATCAAAATAGATGGTGAAGAAGTATTTAAAATAACTAAAGAAGAATATTATGACATTGATTTAACTACTGAAGAAGAAGTAAAAAAATATCGTAATATTTATTCAATAGATACACTTCATAAAGCTTCTAAAACTGAAAAAGTAAAATTAGATATAGAAACAAATGAAGGTATTGAATTAATTGACTATGAAAAAACTATTCAATTACATCCAGCAGCTAATGATATAGAAATCAAATTCAAAGATGAATTTGGTGAAAAATCATTGTTCATAACAGTATATGTTGGTCAACACCATGGTGCCGATGTCGACTCAGAAAACACTGCTTATATCTTCAATAAAATGTTAACTCAAATAAAAGGCATCAATAAAATAAGTGAATTAAATGATTTAAAATTATTAGAAGAAAAGAGCATTGAAAACAATCCTCGTTTCATAGAACACATAGGTGAAATAAGTTCATATAAAAACTATGTAAGATTACCACTAGAAGACGAAGTGGTTGAAGACAAATTCGGTTACCCATTTGAAAAATATGGTAATAAAGAATATCGTTGGAAATATGAATGGTGCCATGAAGATTGTTTACAAATGTATGAAAATATACCAAGTAAAACATTTAATGAACACTTAGCAAACATCTATGATTATGGTAGACATGTAACATTTATTGCTAAGAATCATGATGGCTTAAAGAATCTATTCAAAATAGTTAGTTATGCCAATACTAACTTCATTCAAAGAAATGCTAGAATACCTCGTAAACTTATCGAAAAGAATAGAGAAGGTATCTTAGTAGGTAGCGCTTGCTTAAATGGAGAAATCTTTGATATAGCTCTTACTCGTACTGAAGAAGAACTTACTAAAGCTATGGAATTCTACGATTACATAGAAGTACAACCACCAGCAAACTACATGCACTTATTACGTGGTCATGATATTAATAATATCGACGAACTATATGAAGCAATAAAAAAGATAATTAGATGTGCTTCATCAGCAGGCAAGATTGTCGTTGCTACAGGTGATGTTCATAACATTAATAAAGAAGATTGCTTATATCGTGAAATAATTGTTAATCAAAATGTTCCTGGTAAAGGAAGACATCCACTAGCAAGATATCTAGCTGGTAATCCAAAATCAAATACAAACCAAGAAAACATTAACAAGATGTTAGATAAAATGCGTAAGAGTGGAAGAACACCAAATAGTGTAGAAGAAAAAGTATTAAAATATATCTATGTATTAACTAAGATAAATAAAATACCAATAACATCTTCAAATATTAAAGAAATCTATGCTTTAGATAAAGCTAATCCAGATGAAGATACCTTTAAAGGTAAAGATGGATCTAATGAATTACAAAAGAGTATTGATTCTATTTTAAGAAACTTTACTAACTATAAAATAGTAAAAGAAAAAGAAGGTATCTATGAATTAAATGGCAACTATAATGACTCTGAAAGTGTCATTCCTGGCCATATACCAAATCAATTCTTTAGAACAACAAAAGAGATGTTAGATGAATTCGCATTCTTAGAAGATAAAGATTTAATTAAAGAAATAGTAATTACAAATCCAAACAAGATAATTGATATGGTAGAACAAATCGAAGTAGTAGATTATCCAGAGAAACCATATTCACCAATAATTGATAAATCTCAAGAAACAACAACAAATATGGTATTTGAAAAAGCCCATAGTATGTATGGCGATCCACTTCCTCGTAATATCGAAGAACGTATTGCTCAAGAATTCTATGGTGATAAAATCATTGAGTTAGTTCATGAAAAATTAAAAATTGATAATCCAGATATGTCTGATGAAGATATTGATAAAATATTCCCAGAGAAACTACACGAAATAATTGTTAAAGGTTATGACGAAGTAGTTAATATCATGGCTGAAAAAATAAAAAGAGAATCAGATAAAAAACTATTAAAGAAAGAATTAACTGAACAAGCTAAAGCAGCATTAGGTGGAATCATCGGTGGTGGTTTCGACGTTATTTATTTGATTGCTCAAAAACTAGTTAAGCATTCAAATGATGATGGTTACCTAGTTGGATCCCGTGGATCTGTTGGTTCATCATTTGTTGCTAGTATGATGGGTATTACAGAATGTAACGGCTTACCAGCACATTACTATTGTCCAAAATGTCATCATTCAGAATTCAATAATGAAAACGGAGAAGCTTACTCAATTGAATATGCATCCGGTTTCGACTTACCAAATAAAAATTGTCCAGAATGCGGAACGTTAATGATTCATGAGGGTAACGACATGCCATTCGCCACATTCTTAGGATTTAACGCTGATAAAGTTCCAGATATCGACCTTAACTTCTCTGGCGATAACCAAGCTTCTGCTCACGAATATACAAAAGTATTATTCGGTACAGATAATGTATATCGTGCCGGAACAATTGGTACTGTAGCTGATAAAACAGCATATGGTTATGTCCAAGGTTTCTATGAAGAAAGACTATATGACAAGTTAAAGATCGAAGCAGATAGCTATAAATTAAAAGTAGCAAATAAAGATGATTTAAAGAAAAAAGGAATTATTAAATCATTTATAAGAACACCAGAAGTGGAAAGAATAGCAGTAGGTTGTACAGGAGTTAAACGTACAACAGGTCAACACCCAGGTGGAATAGTAGTAGTTCCAGGCTATAAAGATGTTTGGGATTTCACACCATTCCAATATCCAGCTGATGATCCAACAAGTGCATGGCGTACAACACACTTTGATTACCACGCTATTGATGCTGACTTATTAAAACTAGATATACTAGGACACGATGATCCAACCGTTCTTCGTATGTTACAAGATTTATCTGGTATGGATGTAACTAAGATTGACTTAGGTGATCCAGATACAATGAAAATATTTACTGGACCAGAAGTCCTTGGCGTTGATCGTTTCAAACTTCGTGGTATAACTGATAAAGAAGGAAGAAAGTATTGTCCAACAGGTACACTAGGTGTTCCAGAGTTTGGTACTAACTTCTTACTAGGAATGCTAGAAGAAACTAAACCAACAACATTCGCCGAATTAATCAAGATATCAGGTTTATCACATGGTACTGATGTTTGGCTAGGTAATGCTCGTGACTTATGTACACCTGATAAAGAAGGCAAGATAGCAGTTCCATTTAAAAATGTCATCGGCTGTCGTGATGACATCATGGTTAACTTAATAGCTTGGGGAATGAAACCAGCTAAAGCATTCAAAATAATGGAATTTGTTCGTAAAGGTAAAGCAAGTAAAGATCCTGAAACCTGGAAAGAACATGCTAAAACAATGAAAGAAGCCGGAATACCAGACTGGTATATCGACTCTTGTCGTAAGATAAAATACATGTTCCCTAAAGCCCATGCTACAGCATATGTAACATCAGCATTTAGAATTGCTTGGTTCAAAGTACATCACCCAATTTGGTACTATTGCGCATACTTATCAATTCGTCGTGATCAATTTGATATTGAATCAATGATCAAAGGCGAAGATGCAATTCGTGCTAAGATAGATGAAATAGATGCTAAAGGAAATAGTGCAACTAACAAAGAGATAGATACAAGAGAAACTTTATGTATCTGCCTAGAAATGGTTTGCCGTGGCTTCTATTTCAAAAACATTGATGTTGATAAGAGTGATGGTAAGAACTTTGTTATTACCGAAGATGAAAAAGGTCTAATCATTCCATTTAGAGCTCTAGATGGACTAGGAGATAACGTAGCAGCAGCTATCGTTAAAGCACGTAAAGGTGGCCCATTCTTATCAATCGAAGATCTACGTGAAAGAGGTAAAATTAATACAACTTCACTAGATAAACTAAGAGAACTAGGTTGCCTAGATAATATGAATGAAAGTAATCAATTAAGTTTATTCTAATTGATTACTTTTTTTATTTACAACAGCTTTGTATAAAAACAAAACAATCATTTATAAAATATTTAAAAAATAATATAATTAAAATAGATAGGTGAGGACCATGAAAAAGAGAATAATAATTATTTTATTAATGGCTTTATTATTAACAGGATGTGGAGGACCAAAAGTCATCAAAGAAAATCAAAGAAGTGAAAAAGAAGTAAAACAATATGTTATAGATAAAATAACTACATCATATCCCGGTGTAGAAGTAGAATTTCAAACAAAAAACCAAGAGAAAGTATATGCTACTCTTTGCTTAGATGGATGTGAATCTTCTCCACCAAGTGAAACAGTAAAGGGTGGATATGAATATATCTTCTCAATTAAAGATTCACAAAATAATATCGCTATTGCCAAATACCGAGATGCAGTAAAATATGATGGAAACATGAGTGATAACATATTAATTGAAACTTATTCTATAATAGTATCTGAAAAAGAAAAACTAAATGAATTGAATTCAATAATTAATAAGTATATAAATCCATATATTACTGATAGTTATTATAGAGCAATCGAAAATGATGGCATGCATTATCATATTGATATAATTACAAAGGTTAATATAAATTATAATTCTTTAACACCAGAGCAAAAGGAAAAATTCGTTTTAATAGCTAAGTATTACAAGAGCCATAGAACTTCAACAAGATTAGATTCAGCAATGGGTAATCATAAGTTTTTTAAAGATGGATTACTACATGTAGACCAAAGACTATTCTTTGTTTTTAACGACAAAGATGAACTAGTTGAAGTAACCACAATCAAATAATTATAAAAAAAAACAGACTTTCAAGTCTGTTTTCTATTTCTTTTGAATACTTTCAAATACGTAATTGTCGCCATCTTTTTTCAAAGTAACTATATAATGATCAAATTCATTAACTTTATCATCTTTCATTTCGTATTTATCACTATCAAATACAACGTTCTTAAAATTACTATCTTTAGTAAATGAATAATATTTATTAGCACCATATACATAAGCAACAACAACTTCAACTTCTAAGTTATCACCTTTTTCAACAGTTTTTAAAGCCTTAGCATAAACTAAATAATCAGTTGTTCTTTCATTAGCAGTACCAACAAATCTTCTAATATAAATATCATTATTTTCATCATAAACGAAGTTATAATCGAAATTAAATAATTCAGCACTAGTATCTTTAAAATCTACACCAAATAATTTCTTAATAGCACTTCTTACTTCTTTACCTTGAAGGGCAGTGAAGTCAGTATATTCATATTGTCTCTTAATATATGCATTTATATCTTCTCCAACAAAACCTTTGCCTTCATTAACAACATATGAGAAAGCAATATTTAAAATATAAACATCATTAAAATCTTTTACAGTTTGTTTATCAGTCTTAGAGAATAATACATCAGTACCTCCAAAAGCAGTACCCATACCAGTAGTTATATTAGTAAAATAATTATTAACTAACTTTTCTACAGTTTCTTTCTTTTCTCCAGTAACTTCTTTTTCACCTTTCTTAGCAATTAATTTAACTCCCAATAATACTAACAACGCAACAACAATCAATACTATTACAATAGGTAGTATCTTTTTAGCATTTCCATCTTTCATTTTTTAACCTCTTTCCTATTATAAATAATAGCATATTCTAATAAAATAATCTATATTTTTTATGATATAATTTTTATGTGTGATTAAATAATATATAAGAATGGTATTATTTATGGTATTATAAGAAAGAACGAAAAAAAGGAAGATGAAAATGAAAAAGAGTAGAATAAACATCTATTTATATTTATTTTTATTTATTGTTGTAGTTTTCATTTTTTATATAGATAAAGATCGTGTTAAAGAAGAAACTAAACCAGTAGAACAAAAAGCTACAACTACAGACACATCTATTTATGAAAAAGAATCTAAAACAATCAAGAAATATGAAAAGTACATTGTTCCCACTAGACCTTCTATGGATGAAGAAAGTTACTTAACATCACAAATTATGTTTAGTAATAAAAAAGTAACAATTGAGGATTTAAAAGATCGCGATAAAATATATGTTGTTTTAGCATACCTAGATAAAGAAGGTTACTTTGAAGATAAAACATACTATCAAATATATGACGAAGAAGGCAATGAATTAGATAAACAAAAAAAGATATCTGAAAAGAAGTATAATTCTCAAAGAGGAGATATAATTGTTTATAAAGATATTAAACCTGACAATATAAAGAAAGCTGCCAACAAAATATTCAATGAAGACATTGAAATACCTAAACACATTATTTATAACAATAAAATTGAATGTACATTTGATGAAAATGTAGAATGTAGTGATTATCAAGGTTGCTTTATTAAATCTAAAGATTATGTTAAATATGTTTCATCTGATTTAAAAGATGATGAAATACATATTTATCAAAAGTTCCTACATGAAACAACTCTAAACGGTGAAACTACACTAGATAATGGATTAGACATAATTGATAAAGATGAAGACACTATAAAAGAAATAACTAATGGCGTTTTAGATAAATATGGAACTACATATAAAACTACTTTTAAAAAGGGCGCTGACGATAAATATTATTGGTATAGCACTGAACCAGTAGAAAAAAGCAAAAAGTAATACAAAAAACCAGTAGAAAACTGGTTTTTTTGATATAATAAATAACAGGTGATATATATGAAAAAAGTTATACTTGTAGATGGTAACAATTTAGTATTCCGTAGTTATTATGCAACTGCTTATACAGGCAATGTAATGCGTAATAGTAAAGGTTTCCCAACTAATGCTTTATATGGCTTTGTTGGTATGATGAATAAAATAATATCAGAAGAAAAACCAGAATACATTGCTGTAGCTTTTGATATCGGTAAAAACTTCCGTAAACAAAAATATGAAACATATAAAGAGGGAAGACAAGAAACCCCTGATGAATTAAAAATGCAAATGCCTATTGCTAGAGAAATACTTGATTGCATGGGTATTAAATATTTTGAAATGGAACCATATGAAGCAGATGATATTATCGGTACACTTGCTAAAATGTGTGATGATGATCCTGAATACGATGGAACTATCATTTCATCAGATAAAGATTTATTACAATTAATATCACCAATAGTTGATATGAAACTATTAAAACAAAAAGATTATATTAGATATAATCCAAAAACTTTTAAAGAAGATTGGGGTTTTGAACCAATCCATATCATCGATTATAAAGCACTAGCAGGTGATCCATCAGATAATATTCCTGGTGTTAAAGGAATAGGTGATAAAACTGCTATCGGCTTATTAAAAGAATATGAATCAATTGAAGATATTTATGAACATATAGATGATATAAAAGGTAAGATGAAAGATAAACTTATTGAAGATAAAGAAAATGCTTTCATCTCAAAAGAAATAGCAACTATCTACCGTGAAGTACCACTTAATGTATCTCTAGAAGATTGTAAGTACAACGGACCAGATTTAGTTCTATTAAATAAGAAATATGAAGAATTAGAATTTTATTCATTTATTAAAAAGAATGTTGAATCATCTACACCAGTAGAAAACAACATAAAATACAAATATGTTGATAATGCTGATGACTTAGTATTAGGTGATGATATTGCAGTATACCTAGAAGTTGACCAAGAAAACTATCATAACGGTAATATTGTTGGTATGGGAATCTGTGACGGCAAGAATAATTACTTTGTTCCTAATTCTGCATTAGAAGAAATCATTCCAGTATTAAATACTAAGAATGTCACAACATTCGATCAAAAGAAAAACTATGTTGTTCTTAAAAAAGAAGGCTTAGAACTAAAAGCCCAAGATGATATCATGATATCTACATATTTATTAAATATGAATGTTAAAGATGATATTGCTTATTTAATGAACAACAATGGTTGTGAAGTAACATTCTACTCTAAGAGTTTAAAAGATGGCTTTGATAAAAAAGATATCGTCCTAAAAGCACAATATATCTTTGAAGCAAAAGATGAATTTATTAAGAAATTAAAAGATGAAGAAATGTATGACTTATATAAAGATATTGAAATGCCTTTAGTAACTGTCTTAGCTAACATGGAATATGAAGGCGTTAAAGTTGATGCTAATATCTTAAAAGATATGGAAGTAGAAATGGATGAAAGAATCTCTGAGTTAGAAAAAGAAATCCATGAACTTGCTGGTGAAGACTTTAACATTGCCAGTCCTAAACAATTAGGTGTAATCCTATTTGAAAAACTAGGACTTCCTGGAGCCAAGAAAACTAAGACTGGTTATAAAACAGATGTTAGTATTTTAAATAAGTTAAATGGATCACATCCAATAATAGAGAAGATTTTAGATTATCGTGGTCTAACAAAAATAAAGAGTACATACTTAGAAGGACTTGCTAACTTCATTCATGAAGATGGTAAAATTCATACTATTTATAAACAAACATTAACACGTACAGGAAGATTATCATCAGTAGAACCAAACTTACAAAATATACCTGCCCGTGATGAAGAAGGACGTAAGATTAGAAAAGCCTTCTTACCAACAAATGACTTGTTCTTAAGTTCCGATTATTCACAAATGGAATTACGTGTCTTAGCACATGTTAGTGGATCAAAAGAATTACAACAAGCATTCATAAATGATGAAGATATTCATACAAGAGTTGCTTCTGATATATATGGTGTACCAATGGATCAAGTATCTAAGTTACAACGTAAAACAGCTAAAGCAGTTATCTTTGGTATCGTTTATGGTATAAGTGGTTTCGGTTTGGGAGAAAACCTAGAAATACCAGCTAAAGAAGCAAGAGAATTCATTAATAAATACTATGAGTTATATCCTGGGGTTAAACAATACATGGATAACATTGTTGCTCAAGCTTATAAAGATGGTTATGTTAAAACTTTATTCAATCGTAAGAGAGTTATTGAAGAATTAAATAACAAGAACTTCATGATTCGTCAATCTGGTGAAAGAATAGCTCTTAACACACCAATTCAAGGAACATCTGCAGACATCATGAAAATAGCAATGGTTAAGATCTTCGCTGAAATGCAAGAGAAGGGTATTAAATCTAAAATGCTATTACAAGTTCACGATGAATTAATCTTCGATGTTAAAAAAGAAGAAAAAGATGTTTTAGAAGAAATAGTTAAACGAAACATGGAAAACTGTGTTAAAATAGCAGTACCATTTAAAGTTAGCACTGACTATGGTACAGATTGGTACGAAGCTAAATAGGAGGGTTTTATATGAAAGATAAAAAATCATTAGTTATAGTATGTTTAGTAGTACTAGTAATTAAGGTATTAGGTGGTATCTTAACTAAATCATATACTTTAACAAGTACAGGTATTTTAGAAGCAGTACTATTAACTTACTTATTACTATCAGCTAAAAAATCTAGTAAAAAATATGATGGAATAATAACATCACTAATGGGTTTAGTAATAATCTTATTATCGCTAGCTCTATTATTTCTAAGTATTATTTATCCAGTAACAAAACCAAGTTTCTTTATTATTCTATTTGTTGTTATATGTATACTAGCTAAATATGCAGTTACAAGTTTAAGAATTAATTCAACATATAATAAAAGAAAAGGTTTGTTATCAATTAGTGATATTAGAAGTAATTTAGAATTTTATACTTATGGTGTGGTATTAGGAAGTTTAATTATTACTCGTTTAGGTCGTTTCTACGCACCACTTAAATATGCAGACAAATTAGGAACATTCTTAATAACTGGTGTTACTGTTTATTACGGCTTAAGATTAATCGTAAGTAGTATTAAATATATGGAAGATAAAGAAGTAACTCTTCCAGAAAATTACGAAGAAGAAATCTCTAAAAGAGAAGAAGTTAAAAAATTTGAATCAGTTACTGTACGTAATTTTGGTGGTTTAAGAATAGCTACTGCCAATATTGAAGTTAAAGAAACTATTTCATTAGTAGATGTTAATACTTTTACTGTTACTTTAGAAGATTACTTATTAAAAAAAGTGGATGTAGTAGAAGTTAATATGGTAAATACTGTTGGTGGTCCTAAGAAGAAAAATAAACCAAAAGTTGTTAGCAAAAAAGCTGAAGCAATTCAAGCAGCAAAAGCTAAGAAGAATAAACCAAACAATTCAAGACCATCAAATAATAAAGGAAGTAAAAAGAATGCCAGAAATAGCGGAAGTCGAAACAGTAAGACAAGTTCTAAGAAAAAGAATAATAAAAAGAACAATAAAAAACGTTAATATTCTATATGATCGTATAATTGAATCTGACTTAGAAGAATTTAAAAGAATCATTCCCGGATTGACATTTCAAGAAATTCTAAGGAGAGGTAAATGGTTATTATTTGATCTTGGTGATTATTATTTATGTAGTCATCTTCGTATGGAAGGTAAATACTTTATTAAAGATCATAAAGAACCAATCGATAAACATGAACATGTTATCTTTGAATTAGATGATAATCATGATTTAAGATATGCAGATGTTCGTAAGTTTGGTCGTATGAACTTAGTAAAGAAAGAACTATTAGATACAGTAGAAGGTGTTCATAAACAAGGTTTAGAACCAGTACCTAATGAACTAGTTAAAGAAGAGTTAACAAAAGAATACTTATATAACTGTGTTCATAAAAAACAACTGCCTCTAAAAGAACTACTATTAGATCAAACAATCATCTCTGGTTTAGGTAATATCTATGCCGATGAAGTAGCTTTTGCAGCAAAACTAAACCCTTTAAAAGAAGGAACTAAACTAACAAAAGATGATTGTCAAAGAATAATTGATTCTTCTAATAAGATAATTACTAAAGCTATTGAAGAAGGTGGAACTACTATTAGAAGTTATACTTCTTCACTAGGAGTTACAGGTAATTATCAAAACTTCTTAATGGTTCATAAAAGAGAAGGAGAACCATGCAAAGAATGTAATTCAATTATTAAAAGAATTAAAGTTGGTGGAAGAAGTACTTACTTCTGTCCAAAATGTCAAAAATAAAAACCTATTAATCCAATAGGTTTTTTTGTTATAATTAATCTAGGAGATGATATGAATGCCATACATTCAAACAAGAACTAATACAGAAATTAATGAAGAGCAAAGAAATGAAATAAAAAGAAGACTAGGGGAAGCAATTAGAATCCTAGGAAAAACTGAAGACTGGTTAATGGTTGAATTTGTTCCTAATTGTAATTTATATTTTAAAGGAGATAACTCAAATCCAATAAGTTATGTAGAAGTAAAACTATTTGGTCGTAGTGATGCTTCATCATACAATAACATGACTAGAGAAATAACAAATATCTTAACAGAAACATTAGGCATCCCAGCTTCTAACATTTATGTTAGTTACAGTGAAAGATCTAACTGGGGTTGGAACGGAAATAACTTCTAAAAAAAAGATTAGTATTCCTAATCTTTTTTTATTGGTTTATTTGAACTATCAAAAGTATAACTATCTACACCAGTTATTTGTTTAAATATATTAGAAGCTATTAGTTCATATTTATAAATAACTGATTCACGATTCATACTTAATTCTACATCTTTCTTAATACTGTTTAAGTAATCTTGACCTCTTTTATTAAAACCTAATATCTTCATATAATCTAATTCTAATTCATCATTATCTCTCTTAGTTAAACCAATCAAGATATGAGTTAACATTCTACTAATCTTATTATATGTATATCTTTTAGTTTTAATACTTTCAACTAACTCATCTAGTGTTCTAGCTTGATTAATATTTCTAACAATACGATATTCTATTCCTTCATCAACATCTAGATAAACACTCAAATCTTTATCAGTTAATAGTTTAAATTTTAATAAAGTAAATAATTTATCTTCATCTATCTTTATTATCTTATCTTTAATATCTTTTGGAACATACTTACTAACATCTTCACCATTACTTAATCTAACTCTAATATTAGAAGCACTAACTATATTACTATCACTATCGTTATCATGATAATCATTAGTTCTTTTTATACATTCATATTTAATTCTATTATTAATCTTCTTTATTGATTTAATATAAGAAATACCAAGTAAATCGTTTGGAGTAGTAATATCTTCTTCAATATTTAATGCTTTAGCCATAGCAGTAGGATAGTTAATTCCTTCATCTAAATATTCTTTAACTCTTGTTTGATATTCAGGATCATTTAATTGGATATTAGCAACTTTCTCTAATAATTTAATATTATTTGATTCACTACCAAAGACAATTCTATCTACCTTTAATTCATTAAGTAACAAAATACTATTAAAAGCAAATACATCAGAAGCTTGAGTACCATATACAAAAGGTAACTCTACAACTATATCTACATTATGATTTAGTGCACCTCTAACTTTATCTTCTTTGCTTAAAACAGATATCTCTCCACGTTCCATAAAGTAACCATTTACAACACAAACAATTAAAGAATCTGGATATAATTCTTTTATTTTATCTATATGATAAACATGTCCATTATGTAGTGGATTATATTCACAAATAATACCAATTATTTCCATCTTTTTTCACCTGTCTATTTCTAAAACAATTTTAATATATAAAGTTGTATTATTCAAGAAAAGTTGGTATAATTAGTGCGCTAGTGGGTGATTAACATGTTTATTGATTTAGCTAGAGTCG
>JAEEGL016849334.1_pt1 | contig 18575 bp, 15 predicted proteins | sample 9134231 | NCBI WGS metagenome assembly JAEEGL01 (sample SAMN16246548, study PRJNA631951) | gut metagenome | biome: gut microbiome; feature: rumen; material: fiber-attached | host: Bos | place: Iran: Karaj | collected 2018-10 | reverse complement strand
GTACATCAATCTTGGGCAGGACAATGAAACTAAAATAGATATGGAGTGCGACGGAAGGAAAAACAATGCCGTTGTGAACATCAGCACTGAGGGGATCGATAAACGGTCCCCTCAGCCGTTATTTAGCAAATCTTTGGTCACTTTGAGACAGCTCGGTAAAGCGGTCCGGGAGGAAAACTCCCCACTACTTACAATGCTGCACAGGCAGCCATCAAGGCTAAAGCCTGATCTGAACAGGGGACAACTGAGCTGATTTAAGCTGATATAATTGCCCGACTTCCGGGATACGACCCAGAGGTCGGGCAATTGTTGGATTAAGCACATTTTAATCGACGATTTTTTATATAATAGTTTATGAGGTTAAGATATTATGGGATCATATATTACTAAGAAAAAAGATATGAACTTCCAAAACATTGAAGCATTACATGGAGTTGTTAATGTAGTAAATGAGGCCTCTGCGGCATTAAATGATAAAAGCCGTACGATTAAGGAAAGCGCAATTCCGGAAGTTCTTTGCGGAGCTTTGGGTGCTGGTATAGGTGGTATCGCATCTTTCGCAGCGCTTTATGGTTTGGGAACTGTTGGCTTAAGTGCAGCAGGAATAACGTCAAGCCTCGCTACAGCGGGAGCAATTGTTGGCGGTGGAATGGTGGCAGGTGTATTTGTTCTTGCTGCTCCGGTCGCATTACTTGCAGCAGGCGGAGTAGGAATAGCAGCCTATTTAAAAAATAAACAATTAAAGCAAGAAAAAGAGCGACTTTATCAAGAGGTATTGAAGAAACATGAAGCAATTATTCAAGCTCTTAAAGATGAGGCTGATGCTACACAAGAAAGACTTGATTATTTGCAAAGTTTGAATATTGCTCTCACAAGAGCTGTGAAGGATTTACAACACGATTTGGGTGTTGCTGCTGCATGAAAATAAAATATTCCTACACCGAAAAAGAAAATCAGCTAAATGTAGTTTTATCTCATCAGCAAAAAGAATTGTCAAATATGATAATTCCAAAAGCAGATGAAAGAGCAATTTCAGATAGTGAATTCCTATTAGCATCTCTTGGTTATTCACTGCCAACTGCAGCAGAGAGACAGGTACCAACGAGAAAAGAAATTGTAGTACCTACATGGGATAGTTTATTGGAAAAAGCAGCTTTAGATGTAGGCAGGGGAAAAGAATTAACTGACTTCTTTTCAGAACAAGAACTAAAAAGTAACCAGTTGTATATTAGAACTCTTGCATACGATTTTGATGCAATTCACCGATTAGATCTTGTTGATTATTCTATCTGCGCTATAGCAGGTATATTATCAGGAGCTATAGATATTCTTTTGGTAGGCATTCCGCATACAACTAATGAAGGGTTAAAAGCGGGCCCTTTGTCTGATTTTATTCGTAAAGAATTTGACAAAATATTTCCTCCTGAAGAAATGGAAAAACTTGCGAATAATAAGATAAGTAAGGTTCCATTTGATGCTCAGGATAATCGAAATACAATTACTCATATTGAAGGACTGTCTTCTTATTATCATAGAATGCTCTCCCTTGGACATGATCCCTTGCTTGGCTTTGTTGTTGGAGTATTCGATATAATGACCGGAAGAATGACTACTATTGACAAAAAAGGCAAAATTGTATCTCAAATAATGGAGAACTATACAGACAGAAGAGAAACCAATATTTTTGCTGCTATTGCAAAACAATTCCTTCATTTTAAATCTGATATTAACACATCTATGGGGCTTCCAGCGCCGCTTATGGGATTATTTAATCTTTTACAATTTGGCAGCATAGGTGATGAAAATCTGACAATAGCTGAGATAGTTCAAGGAATGTACTATGAAGGATATGATTTTATACATTTTTGCTCTACTTCAATTCCTGTCCTCCTAACAGAAGTAATTGTACGGATTTGTTATTCAATAAGAAGAATTCGAGCAGGCAATTCAATAAAAGATTCAATTCCATTTTCTCTGAATCGAGAGAAACATCCAAAACTTGCGACTATGCTGTTTATTGCTCATTCTGCGGCAACAGCGATTAATGCTGGAAAAGTTTTTTTTGCTAAGAATCCCATGGCTATTAATTATCCACAGTGGGCTTTTTTTGCTAAATACTCATTCAAGCAATTAAAATGGGCACTCAAAGACAAGCCTATATTACGAGAAAAATATATATCTGGATATCTTGATAAAGAATTTGAAACAATCCTAGAAAGCTCTGATTATGCGATGAAACGCTTTTCTGATCAATTTAGATTTGTTCTAACTGAATAACAAAAATGCCATTTTTTTAATGAAATATATAATACTCTAACATTATACTTAAATAATATATCAATTATTAATAATGTTTAAACAACCATTCTAATAGCAACATCAATGGCTAAACATCAAAGGAGACCAGGTAAAAATGTCATTGAGAGATTTTTTAAGTTTTATAACATTGGGATTAATAGATAACGAAGCCGAACATCAAAACAAACTGAAAATATATGAGAGAGAAAGGAGAGAATATGAGGAGGAATTAAGAGAAGAAAAAAGAAAATGGGAAACCCCATTTACATATAATGGAATTATTGAATATATTTATTTTGTTGACCTTGCTAAAAAATTAGCGAAACCAATAAAAAGATTAACAATTGAAATTGATGGCAGCGTAATTACTGGTACCGTTCGTAGTCAAAGCGGAATTAGTACATGGACTTTCAGATTGGATTTTAACTACTATGGCCATATAACAGGAGAGTATAGATTCTTAGAACGTGGTAATTATGATTCTATTATTCCGACTTCATATGCCGAGCAATTGAAGAATGCAATAGTATCACTTTCTAATCATTGGTAATTATTTTATCTACTTCACCGTGAGATCCAAGCTGTAAAGAATGGATATAGTATGACTTTATGAACTGGATACGATTGTTGTAGTCGTACACTCAGGTTTATCCTGAAAAGCACAAAATAAAGTATCCTGAAGAACAGCCTCATCGTTCAAATGATGAGGCTGTTTTTGTATGCATTATTGACTATTAAACAGACTTATTTCATGCACCTCCAGATGTGACCATATGATGCGATAACGTACAATAAGTTTCGCAAATTCAATAAAAGATAGACAAGGTCTATCTGTAACAGCACTCAGTCACGCATCCTATTTTGTACATTATTGTCCATTCTGACCCATCTCTTCTTCAATATATAATATCTAGTATATTTTCGTATTGCGAGCATCTATTCTGGAATCCTGTAACAGTACTTGAAAGAGTTGAGTATGACCCGGTAGGTGAAATGGCCCAATTGTAATAATTTACAATTTCCGAATAATACGAAACTAAAGTAGTATAACCAGTCTCTTTTTCGTACTGCCCGGACATTTCCTCTAATGATTTTTTGCCTTCTAGTATTAATTCACGTAGCGAAGAAGACATTTCATCCATAATTGTTTCAGCTACTTCAATTGCACCGGAGTTAGTACGCAGGAGGGCCATAGCATATAAGTTGGTAGTCTCATAGTTATGCTTTTCTAGGCAGGTAATAACAGCGTTTCGAACAAAACTTTCTTTAACTCCTAAAGTCTTTGCATAGGCCTTTATAGTATCGTCTCCTGAGTTATAATTATCTGCTTTGTATATAGCAAAGTACCAAGCACGTTCTATCTTGTCAGCCATAGAATCAATATAAATTCGTGCATTAGAAAATGCGTTTAAAGCATTTGCTCCTTTTATTTTATCCAATGACTTTACATCTACATATCCGCATCTCGTACAAACACCATCTTTAAGCGAGTGCCCAAGTGCTGAACCGGAAGTTGCACCGCATCTGGTACATTTTTTGGGCTCAGTACAGGTGGCGTTTTTATAATTATGGCCAAGAGCAGATCCTTGTGTCGCGCCGCATCTTGTGCATTTTTGTGGTTGGGTACATGTTGCGTTCTGGTAGTTGTGACCTAAAGGCTCTCCTGTTATTTCGCCACATATTGAACATTTTTGAGGTTCAGTACAAGTTGCTTTGCTGTTGTTGTGGCCTAAGGCATCGCCTTCTGTTTTTCCGCAAACGGAACAAGTTTTAGGAGAAAGGCATGTTGCCTCTTCCCAGATATGCTCTGTCACAGGAATATTTTTGGTTTCATATTCCCCGCAGACACAAATACGCTTTTCTTCTCCTTCTTCGATGCAGGTTGCTTCTTTTTCTGTCATCCACTCTCCAAATTCGTGAGTGTGTGGTTTTACGCAACTATACATTGTAGCCATAATTGTTAACCCCAATAGTATAAGTACTATTTTTTTCATTGAGTATCCTCCTGTATTATTAATTATTTGTTACTTAACAAGCGGGTGTATTATTAATAACAAATAAAGTTCAAAAAACGTTGCCTCGTTTTTATTATTTATATTTTTGTATTAACCCAAAATAGCCATCATTATCTTACAAAAGGAAAACAGGAAAAGCGCCTAATATCCGTTTTTATATTGACAAGAAAGCACTATTGCTGTATAATAATCAAGAATAATCAACATTATTGATTAAAACCCAATTATAGAAGGTAAAGTAGTTAGTTTATATGGCAGAAAAACAGAAAATTGCTATCATTGACGCAGATTTAATAGGAAGGAGAAAACATAGATTTCCCAATCTTGTTTGTGAAAAGATTTCAGGCTATTGGAAAGAGCAAGGTGCGGAAGTCTCTTTGGTCATGAATTATGATTCATTAGATCAGTATGACCAAGTTTTTATTTCCAAAGTTTTTACAGATACGCCTTTTCCTGACTATATAAAAGAGAGCCCAAAGATCCATTTAGGAGGAACTGGCTTTTTCTTTGATAAAGCCCCTAACCTTCCTGATGAAATTGAACATCACACGCCTGATTATCATTTGTATGATGCGTGGATTTATAATGAACTGGAAAAGGCAAAAGCTTTTGACAGCAATCTCAACGAAACGCGTTTTTTGAGTCAATATAAAGAATATCTTGATTATAGTATCGGCTTTATCACCAGAGGCTGTTTTCGAAAATGCAAATTCTGCGTTAATCAAAAATATAACCATGTTTTTGAACATAGCCCCGTTAAAGAATTCCTGGATGACGAACGCAAAAAGATTTGTCTCTTAGATGACAACTTTTTAGGTTGCCCGAACTGGAAAAAATTACTGCAGGAATTGATTGATACAGGAAAGCCTTTCAAGTTCAAACAAGGTCTTGATGAACGCCTTCTCACTGATGAGAAATGCGAAATGCTTTTCAACGCTAAGTACGACGGTGACTTTACATTTGCCTTTGATAATATCGCCGACTACAATTTGATTCACGAAAAGTTGAAAATGATACGCAGACACACGGATCGGAACAGGATATGCTTTTATGTTCTGGTCGGCTTTGAAAGCACAGACGAAATTGATATCGAAGACGCGTTCAAACGTATCGCTCTTCTTATGAAATTCAAGTGTCTCCCCTATATCATGAGATATATGGATAAAGATTCTGCACCTTGGCAGCATTCTCAGATGAGAGGAATGTATGTATCAATGGCACGCTGGTGCAATCAGCCCAGTATTTTCAAGAAAATGAGCTTTAGAGATTTTTGCGTTGCGTCTCAGAAGCTTCATAAAACCGAAGGCACAATGTGCGCGCCTATGAAAGCACTTTCTCATTTCGAAGAGCAGTTCCCTGAAATCGCAGCCAGATACTTTGATTTAAGATATGGCGGACCGAACCCGGATATTCCGGACTAATGAGGCAATAATATGGCAATCGTTAACAAAGAAATCGCATATCATTTATTCATCGAGCCTGTCGACGGATATAAAGAAGACGGGTTCGCCGAATACGAAATGCTAAGTCAAGCATCTATCGACGACATCTTCAGCTTCATTATCGATAACAAGGCGCATTTGCGCCAGATCGACACATATTCTATTCCGCAATTCAGTCAATGGTCTGACGTCTTCAAAGTGCTGCACATTATCGCCGATGCGCCTGTTGACAATCTCGATAGAGAAAAAATCGGCTACTTTTTGTGCCCCAAAAGCGCCAGATCCAGTGCCAAACTTAAATATGGTGAAAACCATCACAAGTTGGCTATTCAGTTAAGTTTAGCTGTTCAACAAGTTAAACCTGAACTTACTGAATTAGGTCAAGTGATCAATATGGTTCCTGACGAAAAGACAAAAGTGTTATCAATTTCTAAACTTGCGCTGCGAATCCCATTCATACAGCAAATTCTCATTGAAGCACAAAACAAAAATGTGAATGGATTCGAATACCTTACTCGCTATCTGTCGCCCTCGACAGCGCGAAGAAGGAGATCAAGCATAAAAGCATTGTTACGACTTATCAACGCCGCTGATTACGACGGACACATGCAAAACATCATTTGGAATATAAAATGGGAGGAGGAAAAAGATGAGCTTTCGTGATTTACCGCTTAAAGTATCATATGAAACAGGAATTGATGATCTCATCGAAGATTTTTATATTCCTGTACTTGAATGCGCCCATCGATACGATAGAATCGCAGGCTTCTTCTCTTCCACTGCACTTGCTTTAGCAGCGAGAGGCTTATCGGGCTTTATCAACAATGGCGGAAAAATGCGTTTACTGACATGCCCTCGCCTCTCCAAAGGAGACATCGACTCAATCAATCAAGCTCTTACGGATCCGAATAAAATTATAGAAAAGAGCATGATAAGTCAGCTTTCAGTTGAAGATGAATTCCAGAGAGATCATATTGCCGCGCTCGGATGGCTTCTTGCGACAGGCAAACTTGAGATGAAAATTGCCGTTATGTATAACAACGGTAAACTGATGACTCCCGAAGAAATTGCCGAATCCATTATGCATCAAAAAGTCGGAATCCTTTTTGATGATAAATTCGATAGCATTTCCTTTAGCGGTTCAAACAACGAAAGTGCTAACGGCTGGCTTGAAAACATTGAAGAATTTAAAGTTTTTCGTGCGTGGGAACCTGGACAGTTTGCATTTTACAAAAGCGATTGTGATCGCTTTGACCGGTTATGGAACGGAAATCACCCTTTGGCAAAAACCGTCAATCTGCCTGACGCAGTAAAAAGCAAACTGATCGAACAAGGATCCGGATTCCATTCAGACAGAATCGCTCCGTCTCAATATAAATCGCACCGTTCAAAAGTAGTCATTCACGAAAAAAAGAGAGATGAATTGCAACTGTTTGACTACCAAGGCGAAGCTGTTCAGATGTGGCAAACAAATCATTTCAGTCTCTTGATGGAAATGGCTACCGGTTGCGGCAAAACCAGAACAGCAATAGGCTGTATCCGTTCTGTTCAGGAAAAACATATTACTCCTCTGTTAGTGATTATTTCCTGCCCCGGAAACACACTTTCTATGCAGTGGAAGTCTGACATCGATTCCCTTAATGTGGATGTGAATCAATCCATGGTTTGCGACGGCACCAATCCGCAGTGGAAGAAAGAACTCAATAAAGTTCTTCTCAAAATGTCTGCGGGGATGCAGGACAACTTATTCATATATACAACCCATGACACATGTTCTTCTGACGATTTTATTTCAATCATTGAAAAATGCTCGCGTAAAATCCACATTCTGTTTATCGGCGATGAAGTTCATGGTCTTGGCGCACAAAAAGCAAGACGTGGGCTGCTTGTTAAATACGAATATCGCATCGGATTGAGCGCAACCCCTTCCAGATGGTTTGACGACACCGGAACTAAAATCGTGGCAGACTTTTTTGGAAACAAATCATTTGTGTTTACCATCAAAGACGCTCTTCAGACTATCAATCAAAAAACCGGAAAGCCTTTCCTGGTAAACTATTATTACCATCCGAGATTTATCAGTCTTACAAACACAGAAATGGAAGATTACCGAAAGATATCGGAACGAATATCTCGGATGCATCATTCAAATGATGAAGAAAAAGAAAAAATATTAGAATACATGCTCTTTCAAAGAGCAAACATCGAAAAAAGCGCTGACAACAAATACGATGAATTGGATTCGATTCTCGACGAAATAGGCGATGATAAAATTGAAGACACAATAATATTTGTTTCTCCGGAACAAATTGATCGTGTCTTAGCAATACTTGACCGGCGCAATATACCGTCTCATCGCTTTTCTGAAAAAGAATCGAATACGCCTTCTGAAAAATACAATAATCTTTCAGAACGGCAGCATCTCATTCAGCTTTTCAAATCAAAAAAGCTCAAAGTATTGGTTGCAATTAAATGCTTAGACGAAGGCATTGATATCCCTTCTGCACGCCGAGCGATTGTTATGGCGAGCAGCACCAATCCTCGCGAATACATCCAACGTGTCGGAAGAGTAATAAGACAGAGCGAAGATAAGAAATTCGCCGAAATATATGACATGATAATTCGACCGAACACATCTGCTGGTTTCAGCAAAGAATTCAAGGAACTTGAAAAGCGCATTTTTTCTAAAGAATTAGTCCGCGTCACAGAGCTGTCAGAAAACGCGTTAAACAACGTGTCGGTTCTGCGTGTTATCAAGAAGATAGAAGGAGAGTTAAAATGATTAAACCTAATCAAACAATCGAAGACAAATTAAACCAGAAAACAGAAGGTCGCCCGATTCTGAAAGAATTCATCGAAAAGCTCTTCGAAAACGAACGCAGCGGCAAAAACTTTACGCGTTATGCTGACAGTGAGCTTACTTCTGCCATTAAAAAATCCAAGGAGAACAGGTCATGAGATTTAAGCGTATCGAGATCAATAACTATAGGCAATATCGCAAATTGAGCCTGTCTTTTGATCAAAATAAAGACACAGATTTGCATGTTGTCATCGCATCAAACGGTATTGGTAAAACCAATCTGCTTAATGCAATAGAATGGTGCCTTTACGGCGAAGAAACACATCTTGGCGATAAGGAAGACAGTCTGACGATTTGCAATCTTGACGCTTTGGCAGACGCTAAAGCGAAAGGCATAAAAGAAGCGCTCGTATCAGTCACAATTTATGCTACCGATGGCGACAAATCATATACGTTTACGAGAAGCGTTAAAGTCAATGTGTTCTCTCAAACCGCCGGAATCGACGAACTCAGCGTCGAATATAAAGGCGACGGCGGCACCAAAGTTGCCACTGACGATGCCGCAAGAGATATTGTTAATTCATTTCTTCCCGAAAAGATAAAACAGTATTTTTTCTTCGACGGCGAGCAGCTTTACAATTATTTTGGCAAAACACAGAGCACGACCAACGTAAAAGACTCGATCCATGAAATCGCACAAATCAATGTAGTCAAGCATACAAGAGAACATCTTGACTCCATGATTAGCGATAAGGAAAAAGCTCTTTCTAAACTCAATCCTCAAACACAAAAATATCAGGAAGAGTTAGACGATATGATCGCTAAGAAAAAGCAGCTCGAAGATGATATCGAAGTATTAAAAGCGCAAATCGAAGACGCTGATGAGCAAATTAGTATCATCGACGAGCAGCTCGCCGGAACAGAACAAGTCGCAGGATACCATAAAGAACAAATTGCGATTGAGGCTGAAATTGAAAAACTTAGCGAAGATCTTAAAACGCTTGAAGACGAACGGCTTTCCATTATAAAAAAATACTATGTTCTTCTTATGTTTTACGATTCAAACAGCAAAACGAAAGGCTATATCGCAGATAAAGAAGCCAAAGGTAATCTTCCGCCTGATATAGATAGAGATTTGATTCTCAAAAGCATTAAAGAAAAGAAATGTGCAATATGTAAGCAAGATATCACTGGTGACATAGCGCGCCATTTCGATGAGTTGCTAGAGAAATTCTCTGTTTCTTCCGGCGTTTCAAACAAGCTCATGGAAATCAAAAATGATGTGATTGCTTGTTGCGAAGAAGCAGAAAAATATCGCGAAAAGCGTGAAGAAATCAATAAAAAGATCAGAGAGACCGAAGAAACAATAAAAGCTCGCAAAGATCGAGAAGAAGAGTTAAACCGCAAAATGAGCGGCGTTTCAAACATTGAAGATATCGAAAGCTTAATTAAAGACAAAAAAAGATATAAATCTTTGAGAGACACAAACGCCGAAAAAATCGGCAACTATAAAGAGCAAATTAATCAGAAGAATACCGATATCGACTTGAAACGCGCTCAAATTGAGCGTGCAACACAGCAGGACGAGCAGAGCAATAATCTAAAAGAGCAGCTCATTTTCTTGAAAGCCGCCCGCGACGTCGTCAAATCCATTGAGGATGAAGTGGTTAACGAAATCAAACAGGAAATGGAACAGGAAACATTCAGTATATTCTCCCGTTTGATTTGGAAGAAGAACACGTATCAAAGAATTGAGTTCTCTGATACATACAAACTGAAACTGTTTCATGTTCACGGCGATTCCTGTCTTGGCAGCTGCAGTGCAGCAGAAAGAGAACTTCTCGCTCTTGCCTTCACTTTGGCGCTTCATAAAGTATCGCATCATGACAGCTTGCTGTTCATTGATACACCGGTTGGAAGAGTATCTGATCAGAACAGATCGTTCTTTGCTCAATCCATTGTAGAGGTCAGCAAAAATAAGCAGGTCATTTTAGCCTTCACTCCCTCTGAATACTCGTCAGAGATTAGTGAATGTTTTGACTTTGATGCCTCATCAAAAGCAACACTCAAAACAACATCTGAAATCACGACTATCGTTAAATAGGAGGACACTATGGCAACTGATAGATTATCAATCGATAAATCGTTGATCGACACATTAATCAAAAAAATCGACAGCGAAAACTACCTTGGATTAGGAACCGCTGACTCACAGCGCATTGATTTGTTCCTTTTCGCTATGGCTATAGGACTCGCAGAAGGTCGGAGAACGCCTCTCAAAACATCTCACGGGTTTATTTTGGAGACAGCAGTTAAACCCAGACAGCTTTCTATGATGAATTCTGTTTTGGTAAATGAATTACGCAAAACGAACGAAGAAGAAAAAATCACAGATAAAGAGATGCTTTTCAAAGTTGCGGAAGAATATGCGAACACCGGTTTTCAAATCATACAGAATGATTGGATGAAAAACGATCAGGACGCAGAAGAGAGAGCGCTTACCCTTCTCAATATCCTTGACGATAAATACGACGAATTATTCGGAGAAAGCATATAATTATTATGAATAAAAACCAGCCCGCTGTTCAACGCAAGGTCTCAGAACAGATTGAAATTGACGAACAAACGAGTTTCGCGGAGATCTTAAATGTCAACCCCGATGACTATCGAGATGCTCGCATACACATTTATGACTTGTCAACAAGATCATATAATTGCTTAATGCGATTTCACATCGATTCTCTTGGTGAATTACTGACGTACTCGATAGAGGATCTTCGCAAAATTCGCAATCTCGGAAAAAGCACTCTCGAAGAAATCCTGGCGTTCATAGACGAAACCGTGTCGAAAGGCGTCGTATTTGCTAACATAAGCCCAGCATCGTTACTTAACACTTGCTTTGCTGCACTTAACGACAGCGCCCAGAAAGGCTTATTGTCAGATAAGCAAATACTGTCTCTCGCCGAAACAACTTTATCTTTCATTCCTCAAGATAATGCTTTTCGTGACGAGATTGTCAACGCCCTTCTCACCGCCGAAGAAACAGAATTAAAACTTGCTGCACAGCCGGAATTGCTGCAACAGAATATCAACGATTCTATTGCGAACATCAATCCCGACTTTGCCGAAAAAAATCTGAAATGTTTCTTCGACTCGTATTACTCCGACAAAGAAAAACCTGACATTGAAATCAGTGACTATGATTTGGTAAAAGATATAGGCAAGTATCTGGCAAATCCAGAAAACAATGCCTACTCTTTATTGAAACCGTTCATTGATTGGATGACAACAGATTGGATTAAATGGTTCACAAACTTTTACAACAGTATTGTTGAACAAAGAGCCGGCAGATTTTTCATTGAGCTTGCTTCTGGTAAAACTTTACAGGAAATCGGCGAAGCCGAAGGCGTTACGCGAGAAAGAGTAAGACAGATTGCTTTGAAAATGCAAAGGCGTATACGATCCAGTGATTTATCCGATCTTATAAAGTGGATATATGCCTATTTCAATTGCCAGATATATCTTAACCGGGAAACACTGTTAACTATCTTTTCTCCTGAAGCCGCAAATATGCTGTTATACTGTCTCTCAGAAGACAATATACCGCTCAAAATCCAACAGGATCCGTTCTTTCATAATGTGCATAGCGACATAAAGAATTCATGTATCTGGTTTATAAACGAAGATACAATCAAAAACGCCATACAGACACTGCCAAATATCATTGAAGCGTCAATGTATTTATGGTATCTAAAAGATTTAGCAACCAGAATTAGAATAAATCCTGAAACCATACTATTCTTCACTTCAGAAATATATATACGGCAAGGCGAATACTATATTCGTATCGGTTCCTTGAATAATGCTGATTACATTCAATTGATAATGGAATCATATTATCAAGACGGTATTCACATTTTTGATGAAGAAGAAATCGGCAACGTCCGTAGACTCCTTAAAAAAGAATATGGAATTGAGATTTCGCAAGACGACAGATACATACAACGCAAAATAATAGATGTTTCATTTTTGTGCGGCAGAGGTACATATAAACCTATTTCCAAACTCGAAATACCCGAAAGCATAAAGATCAAAATTCTGGATATGCTCAACATGTTATTTCAAACGCATAAGCGTTCAGCCGTTGCATACAGCGAAATTTTCAGCAGATTAGAAAATGACCTTTCTGGAACTGTCATTGAAAATGCTGATGTATTACACAGCGCACTAAAAAAAATAACAAGCAATTACTTCATTAAAAAGGATTACATAAGCATTTCAGAAAACGTAACATTCGACGATGACGTGTTAGAGTACATAAAATACCATGCTCCTGTCGCGATAAATAGAGTTGCTCGCAGATTCTATATTGCTGAAGCAGTTGTCCATAATATTGTCACACGACATAAAGAACTAACTACAAAAGGCGAAATGATTAAGTATTCCTCAATTTAACTGAATATCAGAGCAAGAACACGATAATGAAAGGATTGAAACCATGGCAAAGCAAAAAAAAGATGGTCGCTATATAAACTTCTACCTTGATCGCAACTTGTTCAACCGCCTGTCTCTTTATTCTGCACAAAAGGGACAAACAAAAACTATGGCGATTGAACGAATTCTAAAAGAGCATCTGGATAAAGAAGGTATACCAGAAAAAGTGGAAGATAGTGAAGTATCATTGTCTATGTTTTGAAAGGAATTTCTATGAATAACTCCTCTCGTTGCCTATACTCCAACACCATATCCGGATTCCTTGCTGAGCCTGAGGCTTTCGTCCTCGGACTCTTGTGCGACCATTACCACGGCGATGCTAAGACCACCACGCGCGAGGCCTGGAAGGGCGAGATTGAGATCCTTCAAAAAGGGCTGTCGAAGCTTCCTGACCGCGACGGGCGTATCATTTTCGAGTACGACATCCCGAGACTCGGGAAGCGGATCGACGTTGTCCTGCTGTACCGCGGCATCATCTTCTGCTTGGAGTTTAAGGTGGGAGAGGCGGACATATTAGAAGCCGATGTTGACCAGGTGCTTGACTATGCGCTCGATCTGAAGAACTTTCACAAATTCAGTCAGGATAAAGTGATCGTGCCTGTGCTTGTTGCCACCAGGTACCCGCGGGCCTCCGAAAGCGTCAAGATGTCGGTTTACGACGATCAGGTGGTGAATCCGCTTGTGACGGGAGAGACGGGACTGATCAGTCTCATCGAAGCGGTAGTCAGGAGATTCCCGAATGAGACGCCCGTTGACCCGGATTGGATCATTAGCCCGTACGCGCCTACGCCTACGATCATCGAGGCAGCAAGGTCGCTTTACGAAAATCATTCGGTTGAAAATATCACGAGGCACGAGGCGGATAAGGTTTCGACCGATCGCACTATCGCGTATATTTTGAGCGTTATTGAGCGCAGCAAAGTTGGCCTCGAGAAGAGCATTTGCTTCGTCACGGGCGTTCCGGGCGCTGGGAAAACACTTGTGGGCCTGGATGTGGCCATAAAACAAACGTATCAGGGCCAAAATGCCCCGGTAAAGGATGAAGGGGCTGTTTACCTGTCCGGCAACGGACCCCTCGTAGCGGTCCTCACAGAGGCCTTAGCGCAAGACAACTATAAACGTTGCCGCGCCGAGGGCGAGGACAAGAAACTGACCGATTCGCGCCGCGAAGTGGCGAAGTCGATCCAGATGATCCACCGCTACCGTGATAACATGCTCGCAAAGATCAAGAACCCGGTCGAAAACGGCGTGCTGGAGATCGATCCTACGAAAGCCGTGAAGATGGAAGAGGCCGGATTCGGTGAAGTTGAGCACGTGGCGATATTCGACGAGGCGCAGCGTTCCTGGACCCACAAGCGGCTGGCGGAGTATCTTAAAAGGGGAGGCACTTACGGCAATAAATTGAAGGTTCCGAACTTCCCGGTCTCCGAGGCGGCGTTCCTGATATGGTCGCTCGATCAGCGCGAAGACTGGGCAACCATAGTCTGCCTTGTTGGCGGCGGTCAAGAAATCAATACGGGTGAGGCAGGCATCGGCGAATGGATCAAGGCTATCAATGAACATTTCCCGCACTGGAAAGTATACATTTCTCCTAAACTCACCGAGGCTGAGTACGCCGAGGGCCGCGTCAATGAACTGCTACGCGATAACACCAATGTAACGTATTCTGATGACCTTCATCTGGGTGTCTCGCTCCGCTCATTCCGCGCCGAGAAATTGTCCACATTCGTACATGCTTTATTGTCCTTCGAGCCCGAAGCAGCGGCGCTATACCGCGAAATCAAGGACAACTACCCGATAGTATTGACCCGCGACATGGTCAAGGCAAAGGCTTGGCTTCACAGCAAGGTCCGCGGCACCGAACGCACCGGCGTGCTCGTAACCAAGGAATCCGCGCGCTACAAACCGATGGCGATCCATATTCTGCCTTCTGGCGACGAAAACGCTGTCCACTGGTTCCTTGAGGACAAGACAGACACCCGCTCTTCTAACTACCTCGAAGATGCCGCCACGGAGATTCAGGTCCAAGGACTCGAGCTCGATTACACATGCCTTTTATGGGACGCCGATATGCGCTGCGAGAACGGTCAATGGCATTTCTACCGCTTCAACGGCCAGACCAAATGGAACGAGATCGATGCAAACACTGAAAGCAAACAGGATCAGATAAAGTACATGCTCAACGCCTATCGCGTGCTGCTTACCCGCGCCCGTTCAGGCATGGTGATCTGCGTACCAGAGGGCAATCCAAACAAGACTCCGACTGGTTTCTGGGAGGATAGTACGCGCCTGCCCGAGTACTATGATGGGACGTATAGGTACCTGAAAGAGGTTGGGATTGAAGAAATATAGGTCCAATTAAAACGGCGGATTGATAACAGTTAATTAAGGAGAAAACAACTCGCTGCAGAAGGAAAGCAAAATGTTGACGAAGCGTTATTGCGCGCGCTATCAAGGCGGAATGTAAATGAGTATGGGTAAATTATGAAAGAATATGCTAATTTTGCGCCTGAATTGCTTCGACAGTTTGAAGCACATTGTCAGAACCGAAACCGCTTGTTGAAGAAAATATTCGATAACGAGATTAATGGTTCTTTTCTAATTAGTACAAAGGAAGATGTCCTTGGAATTCTTGGAGAAGAGATCATTAAGTTGTATGATTTTGACTTCAGCGAGGAAAAAATATGGACAGGATTTGATAATGTTGTTGATTACGAAATAGGTAAAATGATTGTTGCTGTACATCACGCACATAATCTTTTAAATAGCAAAGAGGACATTTCTTCCTGCGAAAAAAATGTTGTTTATAAAAATAATCTTGTGGAGCAGGTGACTGACGAAGTGCGACTTCGTCAGTATGCAGCAAGGCTTTTTCGTCAGAATCCTATGATGCAGGGGGAAAGCTTTATTTATTATCCGGTGCCGTATTTGCTGTTTGTTTTTTGCTCTAGAATAAGCGAGATTATCAACCAAAATCATTCCGATACTCCATTGGCACACTGGATATATCAAATTGCCTATAGATCGTTAGCAACATTGACACTGATGGAGGATGGTTTTCTTGGTGTTGCGTATTCTCCGTGCCGAACGATTATTGAAGATTATCTTAAATTGAGTTTGTGTTTTAAGAATTCTTCGCTTTTTAAAATAATAGCTAAGTTTGAAAATTACGAACTTGAACAATCATGCTGCTCACAGAAATTTCCAGAAGAATTTGAAATAGAGTATGGTAAACGAAAGAACAAATGTAAAAAGTCGGATTATCTGCATTATGGCTTTGTTGATCACGTTAACAATTACCACGCTTTAGTGAAGTCGAATCCATACTCAATACCGGGGATTATTGACTATCTCAAATCTGGCGCTGACAATGCGTCGCGCGATAGTCTTGAACAATTGTCCGTATTTTACAAAATGTGCCATGGCTACATTCACGGCGCTGTTATCGACTCAAAATACCCACAACTTCATTACTTCGAGATCTCAATGATTTTAGGTGAGATCGTTCCGCGTGTGTATGAAAAATTGTGTGATGAATTTGGTATGGAAAAGACGGTCAATGGCATTGATGTGCCCGGGCGCTTTAAAGAGGAATTTGCACTCCTGAAGGAACAGTACAGGGAAAGAAATACTGAGAAATTTGAGTTTGAGCAGGGGAAATGGAGAAGATAAATAATGAAACATAGGTTGGAAAGAAAAGGAACTTTGTGATGTATATGACAAAAGAAAAACTTTCATTATTAATATCGCAAGGAAGAGAATCCACCAATATTGATTTCAAACGAGAATTCTACAAAAAACTTAAGGAATCAGAATTACCAAAGGATATAGCTGCCTTTGCCAACGTGATTTCGAATGAGCCTAAGGTTTTAGTCTTTGGTGTTGATGATGGTACACGAGAAGTAGTTGGAATCGAGAATACTGCTTTTACAACTCAGGATGATCTTGATAATTATATTTCAGAGAAAATTGAGCCATTTGTTTCTACTGAAGTTGGTTTATTTGAGATAAACAATCATACTGTAGGTTATATTGAAGTGCTTGATCGCAATAACGATCGTCCTTATGTTATTAAAAATGACTGTGGTCATAATTCTAAAATTAGTAAGGGCGAGATCTTTATCAGAAAGGGCTCGAGTATTCAAAAAGCGACGCGAAGTGATTTAGATGACATCTATAAAAAAGGGAAAGTCCGAATTAAAATACACGATAGTGTTTCTATTGTTGAACCTATACATTTTGAAGGAGAATTGATTAAAGATCCAACATTTGGAAGAATAAATTTAGAATTGTATAATGGTTCAAATGAGCCCGTTTTAATAGACGATGGTTGCGTGTGTATTACTTCATCAAAGCATTCTGTATGCAGAGGCATTTATTCAATTATGCCTATTAATAATATTCGGTCACGTCCTTTTGAATTAACTGCAAAAGAAAGAATAGTCCGTACTATACTTTATGATTTTCTTAGTGAGGATTGTCTAAACTTTGAATTTGATTCTGACGGATATTTAGACGAGATGATTAAAATCAAAATCGAACTATTTGATACCGACGGTAATATTTACAATAGCGACGAGATTTCTGTTGGTATTATTGCAAAAGGGGATATTTTACACAAGGTTCAGTTAAAAGATAAAAAAGCTAAGAAATCATATAAATAAAAAAGAGATAAGGATGGTATTATCATGCGACAAGTAGATGAAAATTCATATAAACTTGGCAATTCTGTTACTATTAACACGGTGTCTGAATTTGTCGAAATAGTAAGTAATGTTAATGATCACCTTAGAAGAAATGGTGCAGATTACAATGAAGTACTACTATTTAGAGGTCAATCCAATAAAGACTATCAATTGCTACCAGGTATTGGCAGAGATAGAATGTTTAACGTTGATATTTCGATTCTAAATGAAGAACGCAACCTTATAGAAATGGCAAAGTATAAAATGCCTGACATTTTTAAAAATGATATGACACCAGTTGAACTTTTAGCTTTATTACAACATTATGGGATTCCAACAAGGCTTTTAGATATAACAGAAAATGCCTTAGTTGCATTGTTTTTTGCTTGTGAGGGCGATTCGAAAAAAGATGGTGAAGTGATTTTATTCGTGAATAACGAAATGGATGTGACTAATTACCCTGTAATCAATGCTATTGCTGATAGTTATAGATTCGCTCGCTCTAACTTTCTTTATCTCTCAGATTTTTATGAAGAAGTTATTAAGCAACCTTACTTTGTTGAACAGATGAATACTGTGAACAGTCTTTATAAAACAAATGAGGAAGGAGGCCACTGGATAGAAAAGTGTTGCCATAAACCATTTTTTATTTATTCTCCTGTCCGCATTCTTCGCCAACTGTTACAGCAGGGAAGGTACATTCTTTTTCACAATACGATAAAAACACAGGAACCGAGAGAAGGGCTTGAAGGATCACGAGAAATTAAATATTTTGATTTAGAAATTGACCCAATTAATAAGGATGATCCTTGTATCGCAGGAAGAATCATCATACCGGCAG
>JAEEGL016490137.1_pt1 | contig 18575 bp, 13 predicted proteins | sample 9134231 | NCBI WGS metagenome assembly JAEEGL01 (sample SAMN16246548, study PRJNA631951) | gut metagenome | biome: gut microbiome; feature: rumen; material: fiber-attached | host: Bos | place: Iran: Karaj | collected 2018-10 | reverse complement strand
GATCGCGTCGATCTGTTCGTCGATAAACGCCTTCGCAAGTTCCGGTGTATTGATTCTGGCCATGGTTTCAGGCCTGACGTTCTCTGCCATAGATCCTCCTCAGTAAGACTGGATTTCATAAATGATATAAAAAATATAGCACTTTCAAAAGCCCTTGTATACAAAAACCTTTCGGAAAAATGCCGAAATCCCGTGCCCGTCCGTCATAGTTTTACCGCATTTTCACAGACGTCCTTTTCCCGGAAGCAAAACCTTGTGTTTATTTCGCGCTTTTTTGTTCCATTAAAAGAAAACTGTGGTAAAATATGCGCTGATACGTATTTCGCAGCAAAGAAAGGATCCCCGATGGTCGTCCAATTATTCTGGAAAATCATGTCAATGGCGCTGATGATGGCGATGGGCATTATCCTCGTAAAGTCCGGGATCGCAAAGTCCCAGGACAGCAAGCCGCTGTCAATGCTTTCCGTCTATCTGATCATGCCCTGCGTCGTGTTCAAGTCCTTTCAGGTCGATTTTACCCCGGACGTGCAGCGCGGTCTGCTGCTTGCGCTGATCGGCGCCGTCGCTGCGGAACTATTGCTGATCCTCCTGAACGAGCCGGCAAAGCGTCTTCTCAGGCTGGACCCGATCGAACAGGCTTCTGTCATTTACACGAACGCCGGAAACCTGATCATTCCGCTGGTCTCATCGGTGATCGGTCCCCAGTACGTGATCTACACGACGATGTTCATTGCCGTGGAGCGCGTGTTGATGTTCTCGCACGGCATACATCTTCTTCGAGGCGAGAAGAAGACCGATTGGAAAGCGATCCTGCTGAACAACAATATCATCTGCATCGTGATCGGCATCGTGATCATGCTGACCGGCTTCCGTTTTCCGGCATTCATGGAGGACGCGATCGACTCCGTTGCCGGGATGCTCGGTCCGATGGCCATGCTGATCACGGGCATGCTCGTCGGCGGCATGAGTTTTAAGAAGACCTTCTCAAGCAAACGGCTGTGGCTGACGGTTGGACTGCGTCTTCTCGTCATGCCCGTCTTCTGTATCGTCTTCCTGAAATACTTCGGTCTGACAGCCCTGTTTAAGGACTGCTCGGATGTGCTGATCGTAACCGTTTTAGCCTGCATCACGCCTTCTGCTTCGACTGTCACGCAGCTATCCCAGGTCTACACGGACCGTGCCGATTATGCAGGAGCGATCAATGTGGCTTCGACCTTCCTCTGTATCCTCACGATGCCCTGCATGGCCGCATTGTACAATGCTCTGCCGGCGCTCTGGTAAGCGCCGGCAGTTTGTTTCTTATCTATTTTCCTTGAAGTCCGCCTTGACTTCCTCCGCCCAGTCCTCACATACGCATCCGCACTCCCTGAGGCTCATGACGGCTTTCGAAACGGATCTGCTGGAAGCACCGTACCCACGCCTGTCCTGCTTGTAGTTCGCGACCCTCTCTTCCCGGATGCCGAAGTGCTTCGCTGTCTCGACCGAATCGATGTTCGCGCCGAGGAACAGGAATTCCCAGCCGCTCTCCGTCTTTTCAGAGATCATCTTTTTTACCTCGCTGCTTGAGAAGCGGTGACTTGCGTTCTCCAGCCCGTCCGTCATGATCACGAAGATCGTATGAGCGGGCACGTCCTCCTTCCGCGCGTACCGGTGGATCTCTTCGATATGCCGGATCCCGCCTCCGATCGCGTCGATCAGTGCCGTGCAGCCGCCGACACGGTAGTCGCTCTTCTCCATCTTCGGCACTTCCGACAGATCTTTCCTGTCGATCACGAGCTCCGCATTGTCGTTAAAAAGATAAGCCGATACCCAGCATTTCCCGTCCGCTGCCTTCTGCTGCTCGATCGTCGCGTTGAAGCCCCCGACCGAATCTTCTTCGTAACCCGCCATCGAACCGCTCTTGTCCAGAATGAATACCAGTTCTGTCGAATTGTTCACCGTTTCTCTGCTCTTCTCTTTTTTGTCCGCCATTTCTTTTCCCTCCTGAAAACTGTTTTTGAACTGAGGCCGGTTCCCTGCCTGGACGCATCCCGTATAAAAAAGGCCTCAGGTTTTTCCTGTGGCCTTAATGTAGCATGTCGTTCGGGGAAAAAGGTCGCCTGGCGGGCGACTTCTGCAAAGCGCCTCCCGGCTTCCATCCGGAGTGCAAAGGAAGCCTGCCTTTTCCTTATGCGACGCTTCCCAGGAGAGGCTGGTCGTTGTCGAAAAGGACCTCGTTGATCCGGAACACGTCATAATAACCTCGCTCGATGTGGTATCTCACGATGACGTCAAACAGGCTGCTGTCAGAGAGCGCGAACCCGGCTGTTTTCAGAAGTTTTTCGGTCTCCTCCACGGAAAGACGCAGCGCGATCGCAAAAGCGAGCGCGGTAGCCTTTTTCGGCTGATACGCCGGGTTGCTTCTGATCTTCGAGAACAGGCGCTTGTCGACGTTCGCCTTCTTATAGCATTCGGCGTCGGTCATGCCGGACTCGTCGATCTTCCGGAGCAGCATCTTTGAAAAGCTTTCGTCCAGCTGCCACTGCATGCCTGATGAAGCACTGTACAGAATATCCGTTTCGACAGTTTCCGCGCTGCAGCCTGTTTCCTCCCTCTTCGCTTTCGGCTTCGGCATCTTCCCTGCCCAGACCGTCGAATCGGAGCGTCTCTTTTTCCGATGAGCGTTCTCCGATTCTGCCGCGCCTGCTGTCGGTCTGATGAAAGCTTCCCGTTCGTGTTTTGCGGACGGTGTGATGCCGCCTTCGTGACGTTTTCGCTTCTGCTCCAGATATGCTTCAAACGCAAGAGCATCGTTTCGCCTGCCGTGCCGGATCTTCCCGTTGTATATGACAAGATACACGGTCATCTCATGATGCTCCAGGAAGGAAAGGATCTCGCTCGTCGCAGCGTCCAGGGCATCGTCCCACGGATAGCCGTAGATGCCGGCCGAGATCATCGGAAACGCCACGCTTTCGCAGCCGTTTTCTTCAGCCAGCGCAAGGGACTTCCGGTAGCAGCTGCGAAGCAGTTCTTCTTCCCCACTGTGTCCGTCTTTATATACCGGGCCGACCGTATGGATCACGTATTTTGCGGGAAGACTGTAGCCCTTCGTGATCTTCGCGTCGCCGGTCTTGCAGCCGCCCAGTGTCTCGCATTCCGCAAGAAGGCCCGGCCCCGCAGCCGCATGGATCGCGCCGTCGACGCCCCCTCCGCCCAGGAGCGAATTGTTCGCGGCATTCACGATCGCGTCGCATTCGAACTTCGTGATGTCACCCTTGATCAGTTGAAACGGCATCCCTGCCTCCTTTTCTGAAAAAGGGCCCGGACACAGGTGTCCGGACCCTTCTGCTTCTTAAAACGCTTATTCGGCGCTCACGTATTTGTGAAGCGTCTTTCTGACGGCGCCCGGCCCTCTGAAGAGTTCAGCGGTCATGTTCTCGACTTTCTCTCCCAGACCGATCTCGTACAGGTTCCTGCCGAAGATGTCCTCGCGGCTGAACAGAGCCTTCAGGCAGCTTAAGTCCTGATCCTCGTCAGCGACCTTCAGCCCGGCGACGATCGGCTGCAGTTCCGGAAGAAGCGGATCGGTCGAAAGCGGCATCTCGTTTCCGTTGTCGTCGATCGCGCGCAGGAACCGTGCGTAGCCCGCGAACACGAGCGGGATCAGATTCAGTTTCGTCACATCCATGCCGGCTGCCAGATATTCCTTGATGGTCCCTCCGAAACGGACCGGGATCTTCTGAGAAGTATCGACGGAAATGCGCTGCGGCGTATCAGGCATGTACGGATTCGGCAGACGTTTCTCAAGCACTTCCGAAATGAACTTCTTCGGATCGATGATGCCCGGGTCGACGACGACAGGCATGCCTTCTTCGTAGCCGATCCTGTAGATCAGGCCTTTCAGGTCCTCATCCTTCATCTCGGCCGAGATCAGATCATAGCCGAGCATACAGCCGAAAATGCTCATCGCGGTATGGAGCGGGTTCAGGCAGGTGCCGACCTTCATGCGCTCGATCCTGTCGACGGTCTCGCGATCCGTAAACAGCGCGCCGCCCTCATTTAGAGGCGGGCGTCCAGCGGGCGCGTCGTCCTCGATGACGAGGTATCCGACCTCTTCGGAATTGACGTAAGGCGCGGTAAAACTGTGCCGCGCGGTCTCGATGATCTCCGTGTCCTCGAAGCCGTCTTCCTCAAGCATCGCGCGGATCCTGGGATCCGGGCGCGGCGTGATCTTGTCGATCATCGCCCACGGATAGGTGACCTTTTCAGGATCCTTGACGTAAGAGAGGAAATCCTCTCCGGCCGCGCCGAGCTCCACGAACTTCTCCGCGTAAGCGAAGACGCCCTTTTTCACGATGTCTCCGTTATGCGAGCAGTTGTCGGTCGACTGCAGCGTGATCGGATATGCGCCGGCCTTGAAGCGTTCCAGAAGAAGCCTCGTCAGCTTGCCCATCGCGAACACGGCGTCAAGGCCGCGGTTTAAGTCGGTCTCATTGAAGGAGTACCCTTTCTCAGTGATCGAGAAAGTCACCATCTGCAGCGACGGATTCCTGAAAATGTCTTCCAGACGCGCCCAGTCCTCTGCAAATTCGGTCCCGGCCTTTAAGGACTCGGTCATGCAGCCGATGATGTTCTTTTCGATCGAGCCGTCCGCATGCATGACGACGGACAGCGACAGATTGTCATACGGCCGGTAAGCACGGTCGATGATCTCGTAGTCGAAGCTTTCCGCAACGATGACGCCGCGGTCATACAGCCCCTTGTCGAGCACCTTCTCAAGGATGTCCGCCTGGAACGCGCGGAAGATGTTCCCCGCGCCGAAGTGGACCCACGCAGGCTCTTCGAACGTCTTTTTCTTCAGCGCTTCGCGGTCGAACTGCGGCAGATGATAGCCCTTTTCTTCAAAAGCGCGGCGGCCTTCTTCGGTCAGAATGTCCAGCAGTTTCATGTGGCTCTCCCTTTCTGTGTTTGATATGTACGGGCATCGGAACGCCCTTCGCTTTTATTATCTATCATTCCGCCTGAAAAAGCAAGATTTCCGCAAAAATTGCGCATCCTACAGGCGGATCAGTTTTTCCCCTTCGTACCGGTATTCCCAGGGCTCTCCGGAAGCCAAAAACGTAAAGCCGGCCGCCAGCGTCCCGCTTTTCACGGCCTTGATATGCCGGATGTCCGCTTCGCTTACGGACAGTTTCTTTGCAATGGACTTCAGGATCAACGAGCGGGTATCCGCAACATAGCTTTCATCGAACTCGCGCAGCTCGTCAAGAGAGTCGAACTCGTAGATTTCGTCGGAAGGATACCTGCGGATCTTCATCTTCAGCTCATTAAGGTGCCTCATGAAGATCGCTTCCCAGAGCATTCCTTCCGTCTCGGGTTCATCGTAGATCCGCGTCAGGATCTTAAGGAACTTTTCGCTGAATTCCCGGGTCCAGAAGGTGTGTCCGAGCATGTACCAGGCATTCTCGCCGCCGATCGTGACCGCGTTGATCCAGCCGTCTTCATCTTCGCTCATGCACCATTCCGAGGTCTTACCGTCCGCGTAGACGGCCGCATAATAGGCTTCGTCAACGCATCTCTCGAACGGATTTACGGAAAAGTAGTTGTCTGCCGAGCAGACGTAGCTGTTCTTTAAATAATCCCGGGCGGCATAGATGCTGGAGTTGTTGTTCCGCGTCAGGTATTCGGTATTCTCGACGAGTATGACGCCGAACTTTTCCTTAAGATAGTAGAACTGCTCTTTTCTGTAGCCGAGGACCAGAACGATCTCAGGTATGCCGGCCTCTTTCAGCTGCCGGATCTGGCGCTCCAGCAAAACCTCCCCCTTCACGACGGTCAGTCCCTTCGGCTTTTCGTACGAAAGCGGTGCGAACCGGCTCGATGTGCCCGCGCACATGATGACGGCATTGTCTGCGATATGGCCCATGTTTCCCTCCGTGGTCCGTCTGCATAAAGCGCGGACCGTGTTTTGTTTCTTTTTCTCTTTTATTTCTCCGGCATCCGGTGTTCCTTCAGCACGGTCTCCTTCTCAATGAAGCGCCAGTTTTCACGGCTGTGCATGTCCTTTCCGACAACTGCCCAGCCGGAGGCGTCGAACGTCTTGTCCGTTCTGTTGACGTGCCAGTCTCTGGACGTCATGATGAACTGGTCGTGGGCGGTCTTCTCGTCCGAACTGATCGTCTTTCCCGTAAACGGATTCTTCGGATCGCGGATCAGGTCTTTCACGGCCAGCGCCGGAACGTCCGCGTTCGTCATGAATTCATCGGAGATGCTGAAGCCGGCAGCGTTGAAATCCTTCACCATCAGCAGAGGATAAAAGGCTTCCGTGTCGACTTCCGTGTCGCCTGCCTTAAACAGACGTTCCGGATCCTGTCCCAGATAGAAGCCGTGATCCGACACGATGATGATCCGCGTGTTGTCATATACGCCGAGCATGCGCAGATGGTCGAACCATTTCCCGACCTGCAGAAGAACTGCCATGTTGCTCTGGTAATGGATCATCTGCTGACGGTTATTCACGATCAGCGTCTTGCCGTCTGATGTGAACCGGTCCTCATGCTTTTCATCGTAATCCGTGTTGTCGATCGCGACTGCCGGCAGGTATTCGGGCTCCGTTAAAAGTGTCGGCTCGTGCGGCGCGTCATTGTAGAAGAACAGATACTGCCCTTTGCTTCCCGCTTCCGTTTTTGTCATGTCATTCAGGTGCGTCAGCACGTCGAACGGCAGAAGGAAGGTCCTGTCGATGCCGCGGGCTTTCGAAATGCCGTAGCTGATCTGCGCCACGGCGCCGAATTCTCCTCCCGCGACGAGATAGTTCCCGCTGTCATAAACGACCTGCTGCAGTTCCAGCGGCAGCGTCTTCATCCAGGAAAAGGCAAAGAAATTGCGCAGGTTGCTCTGCGAGGACGCTTCTTCGTCGGTCTGATTCCCGAAGGCGCCTTTCGTGATGTATTTCCGGATCTCCGGATACTCGTCGAAGATCGACAGGTCCGGGATCCATTTGTAATTCGCATAAGGCACGTCGCAGACCGTGACGCCGAAATCGTTTTGGGAAAACAGCACCGGAAGGACCTTGGCCGATTCGTTGTGCTTGTCCACGAGCAGTTCGGTATCGCGGCGGTTCATTTCGACCGGCGTGTATTCATAGCCGCCCATCAGAGCAGGCGCGCCCATGTTCGTGTGCCCGCCGAACGAGACCGTGTTCCTGTACCACGTAAAGCCGTCGAACATTTTTTTAAGTTCAGGCTTTTCCTTCAGCATGTACGGCATGTACTCCGCCATCGCCCTGTCCAGGAACAGGACGGCTACGTTCTGCCCGTCTTCGCTGAACGAAAGCTGCGGTTTCTGCTCTTCCTCAGGCGGCTTTATCTCCCGAAGCGCGCGCCGCGTCCCGGCGGTATTCATGACGGTCATGATCAAAAGCGCTGCCGTTCCCGCAAACAGCACGTAATGCGGGATCTTCTTCAGCTTTTTCGCGAAGATGAGCGTCAGCGCGACGATGCCCGCAAAAACGACGCCGTTTAATATCCTTTCTTCCTCGAAGAAGGCCAGTCCGCCCTCATACTGCAGCTCGGCGGACAAAAAGCCCAGATGCGTACCGAAGAACATATAGTTCACGGCGCCGAGAACGGCGCTGATCAGCATCACGCGTTCGATGATCACCTTTCCCTTCGCGCTCGCGAGCCAGTAGAACACGCCCGCCCATAAAAGGAACGTGCCAAAAGAAAGCAGAGCCGCGCTGACATTGTACCAGATTGGATTGAAATAGCGCGCCGGATCCACGTATTCCAGCGGGGAAGCGTTGATGTAGACCGAAGGGATGAAGAGCCCGATAAGGACAGAGAGAAAAACGGCCGATGCGAAAAACAGGCCGGGTTCCGGAACAGGCAGAGGCCTTTCCCGTTTTTCCTTTCTCTCCTTTTTTTGCTTCCTGCTTTCCTTTTTTTCAGCCTTCAATGCATCTTTGCCCTGTGATGCGCGGCGCTCTTTCCGCGCTTTAAGTTTCGGCAGAAGGACAAGGAGGATCAGGTTCTTGAACAGTGAGAATACGTTGTTTAACGTCCAGTAGAACACGAGTCCTGCCGGCGAATCATACAGAAGCACCAGAAAGACGACCGCGATCACGTAGGTTCGGATCTTCGTCTTCAGCGGAAAGCCCTTCAGATAGATCGCCGCGGAAGCAAAGTTCACGAGTGTCATGACGACGGGCAGGACGTTGATCTTTAAAGAGCCTGCCGAAAGAAGCCCGTCCGGCACGCCGAGATTCCGGATCATCCAGAAGGAAGACCCGGTCAGCAGAGGCAGATGGGACAGGAACTGGTAAGCCGCCATGAAGAACGGGATCTCAAGAAGCAGCGATACCGAACCGCTGAACGCGTTCAGCGGGGAATAGTGATTCTGCCGGTAGTACGTCTGCAGCATCATCATGCCTTCATTGCCGGAGAAGGTCTTCTTGATGTGCTTCACTCCAGGGGCCAGCGCGGCCTCCCTGTCGCGTGCCTGTTCCTGTACGGCGTCCGCTCTCCTGTAAAGCGGGAGCACCAGGACGTTCATCACAAGCCTCAGCGCGATGATCGAGCTCCCGGGATCGCCGACCAGTTCGTACACGAGCTGGAAGATGATCTCAAAAACAAATTTCAGAGGCCCGATGATGAGGGTCGAAAGCATGGAACCGAACGTCATTTTGCCTCACCCTCCTGTTTCGTAAGCGCCTCGTATTTATCGCACAGATAGTCGGCCGCGCGCTTCGCGCCTTCTCCGCAGTGAAGCCAGGTCTCCTTTTTGACCTGTTCCCTTCCTTCCTGGTAGCGCGGATCCGAAAGACATTCGTCGATCAGCTCCTTCAGGCGCGGCATGTTCTCCTCCGTCAGGCACTGACCAAGACGCGGCAGGGCGCCGGCCGTCCACAGCGGCCTGTTCAGCCACCATGCGTCGTACGGAGACAGATCGATGTCCGGATCCGTGTAGATCACGGGTTTGTTATAGATCAGGGCAAAGTCGAAGATGACGCCTGAAAAGTCGGAGACCATGATGTCGGCCCGCCTTAAGACGGCCGAATTGTCAAGGTCGCGGTTCCATTCCAGGCGCTCCGACTCCGGATACTCGCGCATCAGCTTCTCCATCAGGTCCTTTTCAGCCGTGAAGGACTGCGGATGAGGACGCACGATCACATGATACCCCGTATTCAGAAGCACATCGATGATCTTCTTTCCGTAAACGGCAAGGATCGCACTGCTGCCCCAGGACGGGGCAAGGAGCACGGTCTTTTCACCCTCCGTTTTTTCTGGCGTCTTAGCGGCTGCCTTCGCCATCTCGTCCATGTAGGGAATGCCGATGAATTCAAGTTCCTTGGCAGGAAGATGACGGAGCTCTTCAAGAGCACGTATGTCATCAGCCTGGTATTGGCCGGACAAAAGGACCGCGTTGTAATAGTCGATCCCGAACATCCTGTAGAGGCAGATCTCGCTCGCCGCGTGTGGGATGTGGACATACCACTGTACCTTCGGGGCGCGCTTCCACTGGTAGACCTCCAGCCCCGGCGTCGTGGACAGAACGATCACGGCGTTCAGATTGTTCAGCCGTCCGAACATTTTGTTCCCGGTCCCCGCGAACTCGGCTCTGAAACCCGGAAGATCGCACGAAAACGCAGGATCGTCCTCTGAGCCCGTCAGATACAGGACCTTCTTTCCACGGTCGGACAGTTCCTTCAGGACCGGAAGAAAAACGTTCCAGTACCGCTTGTTATCCGAGAAAACGACAAAAGGAAGCCTGTCGGGGTCTTCCTTCGCCCTTCCCACAAGCTTCAGCTTCAGTTTCATCACGCCGACGCGTACGCCGTATACCACGGCTCCGATCAGGCCGAGAAGCAGCGTGAAGAGCATGCTGCCCGTGCCCGGGTCGATATACAGCAAAAAAGACGCGGATGAAGGGCCGCCCGTCATAAGGGCGCCCGCCGCGTCGATCATGCAGTGAAAAACAAGACCGGGCAGAAGGCTTTTCGTCTGAATCGCCATTGCGGAGAAAAGCGTTCCGAATAAAAATGCCGCGCCCGTCTGTACGAAAACATAGCCGGCTTCATAGCCGGCTGTCAGATTCAGCAGGTGAAAGAGGGCAAACGCCGCCGCCGAAGAAAGGATCTTCGTCCTTTTCGGCAGCGCGCGCATGCTCCCAAGCAAAGCCCCGCGAAATATCAGTTCCTCGGCCGCCGCATGCAAAACAAGCGATCCGAGCATCCATTCCCTCATGAGCAGTCCTTTGGTTTAATCAGCGGCTTGCTCCGCCTCAGTTTTTTTCAAATTCAGCAATGTTGTCCAGCATCCTGGCGTAGCGTTCCACGGCCCAGTCCTCCATCGGCTGGCCGTCGAAGGGAACGCGGGTCTTCGCCCAGAGAGTCCACAAAAAGTCCACGTAGATCTTGTTCGCAAGGAAGTGGCGTCTGTCTGCGTCCGTCGGTTCTTTCTGAAGATACGCTTTCAAAAGCAGGCCGTCCCAGTACTCGTCGAAGCCGGCCTCGATCGAGATGTCGGATACGTCCCACATGCCGTCGTTCATCCCGGCGTATTCCCAGTCGATCAGATATAGCCTGTCGCCTCTCCCGACGACCCAGTTCTCGCAAAGCGGGTCGTTATGGCAGGGCACGCGCACGGGCGGGAACTCGGAGTCGACCTGCTCCTTGATGCGCATGATCTTCTCCTTCTGCTGCTGATAGTCATCCGGCATCGGCACGTTCATGCTGTAAATGATCTTCTCGTAGCCTGAAGCCATGTCGAAGACTTCGAATGGAACGCCCGTGTCCTCGCCGCAGGTATGGATCCTGCGGAACAGTTCCGCCGCCTGGCAGATCCTTTTCTCATCATGAAATGCCGCCGCGGACATCGTAAACGCATCCGGAACGTACTCCGTGACCTTCGACCCGTCGTCGCCGAAATACAGCATCTGCGCGTCGATGCCCAGCCTGCAGGCAAGCGTCGTGCTGGTCTTCTCGTCGCTTCTGACGATCATTTCCTCCGTCCCCTCTCCGGGGATGCGGACCACGTACTCGCTCCCGTCTTCCAGCACCACGTGATAAGTATGGTTCGTCAGGCCGCCCATGCGCGCGATCGACGCGCAGCCGCTTTTCCCGACCGCTTTTTCCAGTAATTCAAAGATCCGCGGAACATCCGCGCCGATGATCTTTCCCATATCCTTTAATGCTCCTCTGATGATTGATCGGATGTCTTTTGCCCGTAAACAACAGTCCCTATATTTTTACTATATTCTGGGCGAAATATCAACCCTTTCTTCTATCCCCATGATGAAGACGGGATTTCGTTCCGATGAAGAACGGATGAAGGGAAAGAGCGGCTGTCACAGATACTTTAAAAGTGCGTCCCTGACGCCGTCCATTCTGGGATCCGACAGGCCGAAGTCCATCTTTTTATAGCTCCATGCACTGCGTCCGATCCCGTAGTGCTTGAACGCTTCGTGGATCATGCGATACCATGAAAGCGTATCCTCGGGCGTCGCGCAGTCGATGACGCCGTATTCGCCGCAGTATAAAGGCACGTTCTTCTCTTCAGCGGCCTTAACGGCTTCCGCCATGAAGTCGATGAAATAGGAAGAGGAAAGGACCGTCTTGGGCGGATACCGGTCGTAGCCCGCGTTCGACATCGATCCCATCCGGACCGCATCTTCCTTCATCTGACCGAACGTCGCCGTGACGGGTATCCTGAAGGAGCGGTCCATGAGAGGATGCCAGTAGGCCCCCTGATGCGTGAAGATCAGCGGCTCGTAGCAGTGAAAATTGAATACGAGGAACGGATCGTACGGCACGTCGATGTCCTTCACCGCGACGGCGCTGTTATGGTAGTAACCGCCGACCAAAATCCACGTGTCCGGCGCGATCGCGCGGATCCTGCAGATGCATTCCGAGGCGATCCCGTTCCAGACGGGTCCGTATTCCTTTTCCGTCACCTCGTTCAGCAGCTCGAACGCAAGCATCCCGTGATCTTTTCCGAAATGAACTGCGATGTTCTCCCACAGCCTGTAGAACCGCTCCTGATACTTTTCGTTTTCGAAGAAGCCGGCTTCCTTTTCGCCGGGATCGAACGAGAACCCTGCAGTCTTGTGCAGGTCCAGGACCATATTGAGCCCGTTTTCCCGGCAGCATGCGATGAGATGCTCCAGCCGCTCATATCCGTCTTCCTTCGGGCGCCCTTTTTTGTCTTCAAGCAGTTCGTAATCGACCGGCACCCGGACGTGATCGGCCCCCCAGGACGCGATGACATTAAGATCTTCGTCTTTAATGAATGTGTCGTAATGCTCTGTCGTGTGGTTACACTGGGAATACCAGCCGCCGAGGTTGACGCCTTTTTGATAGCCTTTCCAGATTTTCATGAATGCCTCCCTGCCGCTCTTTTGCGGCGATATGACGCTGATGCGTACTTTTCGCACGCATCTTCCTTTTTTCGAAAGAGGAGCCGTCCTGCAAAAGACAGGGCGGCCCAAAAGAGAAAGTGATGAAGAAAGTTGTTTTATCCTTTGACGCTGCCTTCGGTCACGCCTTTGATGATCGATTTCGACAGCAGGATGTAGATCACCAGGACCGGCAGGATCGCCAGCAGGATGAACATGTACACCTTGCCCATGTCAAATTTCGAATAATCGGCGCTCCGAAGCTGCGCGATCATGATCGGGACCGTCTTGAGCTCCGCCTTGTCCAAAAGCAGGGCCGGGACGAAGTAATTATTCCAGGAGCTCACGAACGAGAAGATCATCTGCACCGCGATCGCCGGCCTTAAGATCGGCAGGACGATCGTGTTGAATGTCCTGAACTCGTTCGAACCGTCCACGCGCGCCGCGTCGATGATCTCTAAAGGCAGGACGCTTTCCATGTACTGCTTCATGTAGAAGAAGACGACAGGCGCAGCGATGCCCGGAACGATCAGCGGAAGGTAGTTGTTCGTCATGTGCAGCTTGTTCATCATCTGCACGAAGCCCAGGGCCGAGACCTGGGGGGGGATCATCATGACAGCCATGATGAACGTGAACGCCGCTTTTTTTAAGCGGAAGTTGTACACGTGGATGCCGTAGGCGGTCAGTGCCGAAAAATAGGTCGTCAGGACCGCTGAGGACAGGGCGATGATGAGGCTGTTCAGCATGCCGCGCGGAATATTGATCGACGTGTCGTTCCAGGCGTTCTTTAAGTTCGTGAAGAAGTTCTCCTTCGGAAGCAGGGAGAAGCCTGTCGCGAGCTGTGCGTTCGAACGCGTCGCGTTCACGATCATCAGGTAGAAGAAGAACAGGCATAGGAACGCAAGGATCGCAAGAATCGCATACACGATCACCCGAAGGAAAAACAGCTTGATGCGGCCTTTCGTATTGTCATCCATTTTTCTCACAGCGTATTCCCCTTTCTCTCCCTGTGCTTCCGGCTGTCATCCCGGTACGGAGCGGAAAGCATTCTGTACACGACGCCGCCCAAGGCGCCCGTGATGATGAAGATGATGACGGAGATCGCGCCGGACATGCCGTAGTTCTTGTTCGTCAGGTAGCCGTTCAAGTACATGACCATCGTACGCGTCATCTCGTTCGGCTGGCCCTTGCCGTTCGTCAGGACCTGGGGCACGTCGAACATCTGGATGCCGCCGATCATGGCCGTCAGCAGGCAGTACACGAAGATCGGCAGAAGGAGCGGGAACGTCACGCGGAAGAAGACCTGGACGGAATTCGCGCCGTCGATCGTCGCCGCTTCGAACAGGCACTGATCGATGCCCATGATGCCCGCCATCAGAACGATCGTCGTGTTGCCGAACCACATCAGGAAGTTCATCGTGGCGATCATGCCGCGCACCGTGATGCGGAACGAGAAGAAGTCAAAGGAATGGTCGATGACGCCCCAGTTTTCCAGAAGCGCCTGGATCGGGCCCACGCGCGAAAACAATGTGTAGAACAGCATCGAGAATGCCGCCGCCATGATCAGGTTTGGCATGTAGATGACCGTCTTAAAGAAGCGCTGGCCCTTGATGTTCAGCCGGTAGCTCGTGAAGAACAGGGCGAGCAGCATCGCGATCACAAACTGCGGCAGCGCGCCGGCAAACCAGAGGATCGCCGTGTTTGCCGCGTATTTGAGGATCAGGATCGTGCCGTCCGAATTCGGCGTGAACAGCTCGATGTAGTTCTTCAGCCCCACGAAGTTCGGCCCGATCTGCGTCAGGCCGTCCCGGTACATTTCGAAGAAACTGTTGTATATCGTCAAAAACTGCGGGATCAGTGAAAAGAAGAAATAGACGATGAAAAAGGGCGCAATGAAGATATAGCCCCATTTCGCGTAGCTGACAGATTTTTTCTTCCCGCTTTTTTCTGTTGGATTCTTAGCCATGGTAAACGTCCTCCCGTACAGAGGGATGTCTGAGTGTGTCTTTCAAAAAGACTGCGGCAGGGGATGCCCCCTGCCGCAGGTTCATGCGCTGTTTACTGCGGCAGTACGATCTGCGGATAAGTTTCCTTGACGTACTGGTAGAAGTTCTTCATCGCGGTGTCTTTATCGACGGAGCCGTTGTAGAACTCCTGCAGTTTGTTCTGCAGACCTTCGTTCAGAAGCTGGTCATAGTTGGTGTGGTTCTCCCACTTGATGTCCTTCGCAAGTTCCGCGAAGATCTTGATGTCGTTCTGACCATCCAGGATGGCGGTGTTGCCGTACTTCGGATCGTTCGCATACTTGTCGGCGATCTTCGTGTTGTTCGGATACTGGTTCTCTTTCTCGACCAGGTTGTTGACGACTTCTTCATTCGTCGTGAAGGTCTCGAAGATGTCCTTCAGCATGTCGGTGTTGTCGGAACCGGTCGCGGCCAGAAGCCATGTGCCGCCCCAGAAGTAAGCCTGCGGTCCCTTGACGATGCACCAGTCGCCGACACAGCCGTCTTTTTCATCCTGCGCGTTGGTCATGCAGAAGTTGTAGTACCAGGCCGGTCCGAAGAAGCACATCGTCTTACCGGTCTTGAACATCTCGTTCGTCTTCTCCTGATCCCAGACGCCTGCGGTCAGGGTGTAACCGTTCTTGATGTAGTTTTCGGTCTGGTCCATCCACGCATTGATCTGCGGATCGAACTGAAGCTTGTTGTCCTTATCGACCCACGGAGACGTGCAGTTGTTGGAGAACGCACGGAAGGTCTCTGCGAATGAAGCGGTCATGTAGTAGCCTTTCGCCTTGGCGTCCGCAGCGACCTTGTCGAATTTCTCCCAGGAATCGATCTTCGCCTGGACTTCTTCCGGAACATCGGTGCCGAGAACGTCTTTCGCAATGCTCTTGCGGTAGATCACGGCTGCCGGGCAGCACTGGAAGGAAACGCCCTTGCAGACGCCGGCGTCGGTGGACGCGGCCTTGATCGTGTACTGGTACATCGTGTCCGCATTCTTGAAGCCGAAGCTCGTCACGTCCATCGTATAGTCGGAATTGACGTACTTGCCGATGTAGTCCGCTTCCGCAAGGAACATGTCGATCTTGTCATCGTCCTTCGCGTTTGCCTGGTTCAGAAGCGCTTCGTCGAGCTTCTGCTGATAAACACCGTTGTCGCTCGGGTTGATGATCCAGTTGACGGTAACGCCTTCCGGGACCTTATAGTACTTCTCGAAGAAGCCCTTGAACTCTTCGTTCCAGGCATAGATGTTGAACACCTTGCCCTGCTGCTTCTTTGCGGGTGCGTTGCAGGCTGCTGCGCCGACGAGCATCAGTGCCGCAAGAGCGATCGCAATGATTCTTTTCATGATTTCTCTCCTTTTTCTCTCGTGATTGGATCACTTTTTATTTTCTTATTTATCAAAACGCCTTCGCGTTTCAATCCTGATGGATACGTCCGCCGTGGATCTTTATCCGATCTGCCGGACCGTGTTTCCCTGCAGCAGTTCTCCCTCCACGGTGATGCTCTGCGGGATCCACGTGTCGGGGCGTTCGATCTGATCGACCAGAAGCCGCGCAGCCTCTTTTCCCATCTCCGCAGCGCCCTGTCTGTAGGTCGTGAGCCGCGGTCTTAACTGCTGCGAGAGCGGGATGCCGTCGTAGCCGACGACGCTGATGTCGTTCGGGACAGACAAGCCGTGCCGCTCCAACTCCGTCATGCCGCCGAGGAAAGAAAGGTCGTCGGGATAAAAAATGACCGACGGTCTCTCCGGCAGTTCCAGGATCGCCCTTGTCGCAAGACCGCTTGAGCGGGGATCGTGATACCTGGCTTCCCGGATGTATTCCGGCGCGACCGTGATCCCGAGGGATGCGCATGTCTTTTTGAAGCTCGCGATGCGCTTCTGCGTGACGGATGTCATCTCGCCGTGAATGAAGGCTAACTTTCTGTGCCCGTTTCCATATACGTAGTTTACGAGGGCTTCCATCCCGCGCACGTTGTCAGACAGGATGCAGGTCCGGCTGTCGTAAGTGTAGTCCAGCGTGACCGTCGGGATCTCGCTCATCACGAGCCTTGTGATCGCCGGATCCGTAAAGTCAGCCGATGCGATCACCACGCCGTCGCAGCTGCGGTATTTCGTGTGTTCGTAATAGTCCATCGACATCGCGCCGATGTCCTTGCTGATGAACGTGATGTCGTAGCCCAGTCTTTCCGCTTCCGCCTTCACGCTCTCGAAGATCTGTGAGAAGTACTCATGGCTGATGCCGCCGCCGGTCGTGTCCGAGAAAAGCAGGCCGATGTTGTAGCTGCGGCCCATCTTCAAGGCCCTTGCCGTCGCGTTCGGAAGATATCCGAGCTGTCTGGCCGTCTCGCGGATGCGCTCCGCCGTTTCCTTCGATACGTCCGGTGCCCCGTTCAGCGCCTTGCTGACGGTGGCTCTTGAAACGCCGCAGGCTTTGGAAATATCCGTAATTGTCACCATTTCCGCGCCCTCCCCCTTGACGGCAGATCCCGTTCGTAAATCCGAAACGGTGTACTTAATCGATTTCGTTAGCCTCATTATAACGGCCTCCTTCATGCTCGTCAAGAGGTTTTTCATGAAAATTTATTGCTTTTTTTCACAAACGCAGACCGATTTATCGGTACAATATGGAAAAAATGACTGTTTTCCGAAAATAGGTCTTGCGTTTCCGGTACCCTGTGCTTATAATGTCCTTAATCGATTAAGTTGCCGAAATGCTCGATATTAATCGGTCTTTTCCCGAAAAAACGGCTTGAAGGAGTCCTTTTAAATATGAAATACGGTTATTTTGACGATCTTTTGAAGGAATACGTGATCACGCAGCCCGATACACCGCTTCCCTGGATCAATTATCTGGGAAATGACGGTTTTTTCTCTCTGATCAGCAATACCTGCGGCGGCTACAGCTTCTATAAGGATGCGAAGCTCCGGAGGATCACCCGCTTCCGTTATAATGACGTTCCGCATGATGACGGAGGACGCTGCTTCTACATCTGCGACGGCAGCACAGTCTTCAGTCCCGCGTTCCTGCCCGCTAAAACGCCCCTCGATTCCTACGTCTGCCGCCACGGCCTCGGCTATTCCGTATTTGAAGGAAAAAAAGACGGCGTGTCGGCAAAGCTTACCGTGACCGTGCCGATGCATACGGATATGGAAGTGCAGCAGCTGATCCTGAAGAACGAGGCAGACTCTCCGAAAACACTAAAGGTCTACGCCGTCCAGGAATGGTGCCTGTGGAATGCCGTTGACGATTCAACGAACTATCAGCGCAACTGGAACATCGGTCAGGTCGAGATCGAAGGCGGCACGGTCTATCATAAGACAGAGTACCGCGAACGCCGGAACCATTACGCGTTCTATTCGGTAAACGCGCCCTTAAGCGGCTTTGACACGGACCGCGATACGTTCCTCGGCCGTTTCCGCGGCTGGGACAGCCCGCGGGCCGTCGAAGAGCGCACCTCGTTCGGCAGCGTCGCTTCCGGCTGGGCGCCCATCGCCGCGCTCAGGACGGACCTCGTCCTCGAACCCGGAGAAGAGAAGTCCCTGATCTACAGGCTGGGGTACGTCGAGAATCCCGAGGAGCGGAAGTTCATCGCCCCCGACGTCATCAATAAGGAAAAGGCATACAGGCTGCTTTCATCGTTTGAGACCGACGACCAGTTTAATGAAGCGCTGGCTGAACTCGCCTCCTACTGGGACGGCCTCCTCTCCCGTTTTTCCGTGAAGAGCAGCGAGGAAAAGCTGGACCGCATGGTCAACATCTGGAACCAGTACCAGTGCATGGTCACGTTCAACATGAGCCGCAGCGCTTCCTATTATGAGAGCGGGACCGGCCGCGGCATGGGCTTCCGGGACAGCTGCCAGGATCTTCTGGGCTTCGTACACCTGATCCCGGAACGTGCGAGAGACCGCATCATCGATATCGCCTCGATCCAGTTTGAGGACGGCAGCACCTATCATCAGTATCAGCCGCTGACGAAACGCGGAAACGCCGACATCGGATCCGGCTTCAACGACGACCCGCTCTGGCTCGTCGCCTGCACCTGCGCCTACATCAGAGAGACCGGCGATTTTGCGATCCTCGACGAACCGACGCCGTTCGACAACGCGCAGGGTTCCGAAGTGCCGCTGATGGAGCACCTGCGGAAAAGCCTTCATTATACCGTTTCGCACCGCGGTCCCCACGGCCTGCCGCTGAT
>JAEEGL013528483.1_pt1 | contig 18575 bp, 18 predicted proteins | sample 9134231 | NCBI WGS metagenome assembly JAEEGL01 (sample SAMN16246548, study PRJNA631951) | gut metagenome | biome: gut microbiome; feature: rumen; material: fiber-attached | host: Bos | place: Iran: Karaj | collected 2018-10 | reverse complement strand
TTGCAAGTCTTTTTATGATCAAAGAATATTAGAAATAATGTTTTTTGAAAAAGGAAATGGCATTGTCGTGATGACAACGCCATTTTTATTTTTTATAATTCCGGAAAACATTCTCCGTCGTTTTGAGATTCGGTTTCAAACTTAAACACCGTTTTTTGTGCGTAAATTTTGCCCGGTCTTAATATGGCGTCAGGAAAATCTTTTTTATTTGGCGAATCGGGGAAAAACTGCGTTTCAAGACAAAAAGCACTTTGCCGCGAAACTTTTTGACCGGTTTTTGTCGTAAGTGTTGAGTCAAGCCAATTTCCGGTGTAAAACTGAACGCCCGGATAGTCGGTAAAGACTTTCAAAATTCTTCCGCTCTCAGGGTCTTCAACCTCGGCTGCGAGTATCATAGAACCGTCTTTTTTGCAATTAAGAACAAAATTATGATCGTAATAAAAATCTTTTATCGTTTTCAAACGGCAGAATTTTCTGAAATCAAAATCAGTTCCTTCTACCGGTTTTATTACGCCCGTCGGAATACAATCGTCAGTTACTTCGGTTATCGCGTCAGCGTTTATCATAACGGCGTATTTTGAAATGTCAGTGCTTTTAAAATCGCCGCTAAGATTAAAATATGCATGCTGAGTAAGGTTTACAGGTGTTGCTTTGTCGGTTACGGCTTTGTAAACCATTTCCAAAGCGTTTTCGGAAGTGATTTTGTATGTGATTGAAGCCGTAAGGTTGCCGGGGAAATTCTCCTCTCCGTCAGGACTTTTGTATTCAAAAGTGATTTCAGGCTCGGCTGAATCCTTCATTTCCGTAACTGTCCAGTTTTTAACATTGAAGCCCTCAGGACCGCCGTGAAGCGTATTTTTGCCGTCGTTTGCGTTAAGGAGATACTCCTTGCCATCCAAAACGAATTTTGCACCGCCGATTCTGTTAGCAAAACGTCCCGGAACAACATTGATGTAGGACTGATTTTTTACCCACTCGTCATAATCCTTCAATTCAACTACGACATTTTCAATCTTGCCGTTTTTGTCAGGAACATTAATCGAAGTTATTGTTGCGCCCCTTTCAATAAAAGAAGCCGTCATACCCTGAGCATTACCCAAAGTATAAATTTTAACGCCCTTTGCAGCGTCGTAAATTTCTGTCTTTATCATTATAGTAAAATTATTATTTTCCTTATTTCTTAAAATATCCCGCCGGCTAATCAAACAATATTGATTCATACCGGCGGGATAAAAAGTAATAACTAAAAATAAAAAAAATATGAAAAAACGAAAGTCTTAATCTTCGTTGCAAATTTAAAAAATAATTTCTTAAATATTAAACTAAAATTAAATCTTTAACATTTTTTCATAACAGTTTTAACGTTTTTTATAGTTCGTTTTACAAATCATAGCCGCACGTGTTATTTCAGGCTTTCCAAATACGTCTACAAATTTGCCCAAACCGAGGTCAACCGACTTTTTAGAAACTGCTTTTCCCGTTATCATAGAAATTGCCGCATTAAGAAGCGGTTCTTCTTTTTCGCCCAACTCATAATAAACGTCCCTGACTTTGTAATCCGGCTCAAAACCATTAGCAAATTTCATCTCGCCGTTTGCGTTTTTGCAACAGCCGATTGAAACGTATGCCGCCCATTCGCTGTAAGGCGTTCCTTTTTCATCAGTTCCGCGGTCGTCCTCATCGTTTATCAAAATATTGGAAGTAAACTTTCCGTAAGAATTTTCCTCACCGATGATAACAACTTTCATATAAGCCGACAAGCCCGAAATCAACTCCTCGCTTGCACTCGCCGTAGAACCCGAAATCAAAACATAAAGCGTTGACAGGTTGAGTTTCGGCGAAATCGGCACAAAATATGACTTGTTGAAATTAGGGTCTTCTCTTTCAAAAAACTTAGAAACCAACATATTAAATTCTGTCATCAAAAATATTTTGCCTTCGTTGCCTTCGGGAACAAGCATAGAGGCCAATGTATCAAGCGTTGTAACATAACCGCCGCCGTTAAGCCTTAAATCAAGAACCAAATCCGTAATTTGTGCGGCTTGCAATTTTTCAACTGCGTTCATAATAGTTTTGGTGTCCTGAGTAAAACCATCATAAAGTAAATAACCGATATTTTTGCCGTCAACGTTAAAAGTTTTTACCTGCAAAACGGGGTCAATTTTCATATCTGTTTTTGTAACTGCCTCTGTTGTAAACACCTCTGAATCTTTCCAATTATGACTTACTTGCCCCTCATCATTTGGTGATGACGAATTTTTTTTATAAGTATAAGTGCAGACATTTTCATTCAAGAGCGTAGAATAATTCGCTTTCGTAAGCGTTTTTCCGTTGACAGCCGTTATGACATCGCCCCTTTTCAGCCCCGCCTTTGAAGCCGGCGAATTGTCATAAACATAATTCAAAACGGCAACAACATTTTCAGCATTGTCGCCGGACAAATACATATCATAATTTGTTCCGTCGGTTTTATAATCGTTGTTAAAAGATTTTTCAACCTCGCTGTAATTATTTAAAACAGCGGAAAATCTGTCAGTTTTTTCCCTGAAACTTTCCAAAACATCATACGGAGTATCGTAATTTTGAAAATTGATTCTATCCGGCACATTGTTAACCCAATAATAATAAGTACCGAAAGTCTGGTAAACAAAATTATGCACGGTGTAATCTTTGCCGTCAATTTCATAATCGTATCCGCCTTGATCCTTAACATCGTCTTCCTTGTTGCAACTGGCAAAACTCAAAAATGCCGCCGACAACATAAAATAAAATATTTTTTTCATCTTATACATTGTTTATTTTAACGATTAAAAACACTGCAAAATTAATATTTTTCGCTGAAAAACAAGATTAGTATATATCAAAAGTTTTTTTTGAAACAATCAAGTGCTCTAACTACGCTAATATCAACGAGAAAAAACTTTTTTCAAAAAAAACTAAAAAAAAACTCTCAAAAATTTGGTCAAATCAAAAAACTGCCGTACCTTTGCACCGCAATCGAAAGGAAAAACGCGGGAGTAGCTCAGTTGGTAGAGCGCAACCTTGCCAAGGTTGAGGTCGCGAGTTCGAGCCTCGTCTCCCGCTCAAAAAAACTAATAAAAAAGTTCTTTAAGGCAGCCCGGGTGGCGGAATTGGTAGACGCGCAGGACTTAAAATCCTGTGGACAGAAATGTTCGTACCGGTTCGATGCCGGTCTCGGGTACAAAAAGGTAGAGATATTTGTATTCATAGTAGCGGCGGGAGTAGCTCAGTTGGTAGAGCGCAACCTTGCCAAGGTTGAGGTCGCGAGTTCGAGCCTCGTCTCCCGCTCAAATATAAAAACGGAAACTTTTTCTAAAAAAGGTTTCCGTTTTTCTTTTATTATTATTTTCGTCGTTTTTTTACCAAAACCTCCAAAAATGTTTTACAGGACCATGTCCGCCGCCTAATTTATAAGCAGCACCTTCTTTCAAAGCGTTGTGAAGATAATTTTCAGCATTTTCAACGGCACATTCCATAGAAAGACCTTTTGCCAAAAACGCCGCCAACGCACTCGACAATGTGCAACCCGTGCCGTGAGAATTTTCCGTTACGACTCTTTCGTTGTCAAAACGTGTAATCTGCCCCGTTTCAGCGTTATAAAAAACATCAGAAAGAATTTTGTCAGAGAAATGTCCCGCTTTCAAAAGCACTGAATTTCCGGCAATTTTGGAAAGTTTTTCCGCGAATTTTTCGGTGTCTTTTTGGCCGGAGATTTTTTCACCCAAAAGCATTTCCGCCTCCGGAATGTTCGGCGTAATGATTCTCACAAGCGGAAAAAGTTCTTTCATTATAGTTTCAACGGCATCTTCTTTCAACAATGAATGTCCTGAGGTTGAGACCATTACGGGGTCAAGAACGATGTTTTTTATGCCGTAATTTTTTAGCGACATAGCCACAGCCAAAACAGTTTCCTTTTTAGACAACATTCCGATTTTAACGCTGTCAGTGCCAATATCGTCCAAAACCGCGTGAATCTGTCCCGAAATAATCTCCGGCGGAACATCATGCACCGCCTTAACGCCGAGCGTATTCTGCACCGTTACCGCCGTTATCACCGAGGCGGCATAACAACCGCACGCCGAAACCGCTTTTATGTCAGCGTTGACACCCGCGCCGCCGCCGCTGTCAGAGCCGGCGATGGTCAAAACTTTGAAATATTCTTTCATTTTTTTAAGCCGTAAAATGGTCGAAACCGTTAGAAAATCCGTTTAAAGGAAAACTGTTTTCCAAAAAGACAATATCAGGCGAATAACCTTCCGTTATTTTTCCGATTGCATAAAGCGGTTTTGAAAACTTTTGCTCAAATTTTTCACTGATTTCCGCGAATTTTTTGCTGTCAACAGTCAGCAAAAGTTCATAGTCCTCGCCGCCCGAAGTCGCAAAAGAATAAGCGTCTCTTTTGCTGTAACATTCTGTCATCAAAGGACTTAACGGCAATTTTTCCAACTCAATAACCGCCGAAACATCAGAGGCTTTCATAATGTGCTTTAAGTCCGAGGAAATTCCGTCCGAAATGTCCATCATCGCATGAACGCCTTGAAATTCCGCCAAAAACTGCCCTTCAAAAATTCTCGGCTCAGGATTGTGATGACGCGAAATAAAATATTCCGAGGTTTTGTTCCGCGGTTTTTCCGGGTTTGTAACAAATTCCAACCCCGCCGCCGAATCACCTAAAAAGCCCGTAACGCAAACCACGTCGCCGGGTTTTGCGCCGCTGCGGAATTTTTTGTTAACCGCCCTGCCGATGACAGTTATGTTGATTGTCAGCCCTGACAAGGATTTTGTGGTGTCGCCGCCCAAAAGCGGACAGTTGAATTTTTTGCTCCAAAAAGCGTAACCCTTAAAAAAAGCGTCCAAAAATTCCGTATCCGTCTCCGGCGGAATTGCAATGGAAAGAAACGAGGCGACAGGGGTTGCTCCCGAGGCGGCTAAATCGCTGAGATTGACCGCCAAAGACTTCTTTCCGAGCAACTCCCCTCCTATTTCGTCCTTTATAAAATGTACGTTTTCCGTAAGCAAATCCGTGCTGACAAGAAAGTCCCCGCCCTTAGAGGGAATTACGGCGCAGTCGTCGCCGATACCCAAAACTCCGTCAGGGAGTTTTTCCGAAAAATATTTTTTGGAAAAACTCTCAATCAGTCCGAACTCGCCTATGTCCTTTAATTTCATTAACTTAACCCGCTAAATTTGCTTTGAAGTTTGTTTTGAAGAATTTTGTCCTTGATTGCAGTCAAAACCTCTTTTGTGTTTTGGGCAAAATCGCTTTTCATCATCCAGTCGTAATAGCCTTTGTCGAGTTTTTCCAAAACCTCTTCCACGCTTTTGCCTTTGTATTTTCCAAAATTGAAAACCTCTTTGCCGCTTTCGTCGTAAATGATTCTGCCGGCAAAATCAACGTTGCGGGTCTGAGCCGAATATTTTGACAAGAAATCCAAATTGTTTTCCAAATCTGGATATTTGTCCAACTGCGCTTTCAAAACCTCGTAAGTAGCCGAGGTGTCGCCCAAGGCGGAATGTGCGTCTTCCAAGTTTTTGCCGCAGTAAAACTGATATGCCGCGCTGAGGTTTCTCTGCTCTTTTTTGTGGTAAATCACCTGAACGTCAACGCATTTGCGGTTTTTCATGTCAAAATCTATTCCGACTCTGAGAAACTCCTCCACAAGAAGCGGAACGTCAAACTTGTTGGAATTAAAACCGCCGAGGTCGCAGTTTTTGAAAAACGCGCTGAGTTTCGGCGCAATATCCTTAAACGTAGGACAGTCTTTTAAGTCTTCGTCCTTGATTCCGGTGATTTCGGAGGCTTCCTTCGAGATTGGAATCGTGGGATTGATTCTCGAAACAAACGTTTCTTCCGTCTGGTCGGGATTGATTTTCAGAACGCATATTTCTATAATACGGTCATGCGCCACGTTAAGACCGGTGGTTTCGAGGTCGAAAAACGCAAGCGGTTTTTTAAGATTCAGATTCATGATTGGTATCCTGGTTTTGATTGTTTTCTTCTTTTTTTTCTTCTCTGTTGACTTGGTAGGCGGGACGGCGCAACTCGAAATTCTTTCCGAGGTACACCTCGCGTACTTTTTCGTCTGCGGCAAGGGCTTCGGGCGTTCCGGCTTGAAGTATTTTGCCCTCGTAAAGCAAATACGCGCGGTCGGTAATCGAAAGCGTCTCGTCAACGTTGTGGTCTGTGATAAGGATTCCGATGTTTTTGTCTTTGAGTTTTGCGACAATTCCCTGAATGTCCTCAACCGCAATCGGGTCTACGCCCGCGAAAGGCTCGTCCAAAAGTATGAATTTCGGGTCAACAGCCAATGCCCTTGCGATTTCGGTACGTCTGCGCTCGCCTCCGGAAAGTTGTATGCCGAGACTTTTGCGGATATGTCCGAGACCGAACTCCTCAATCAGGCTTTCGAGTTTTTCCTTCTGGTACTCTTTTGAAAAGCCCCTGACCTGCATGACGGAGAGAATATTGTCTTCAACGGACATCTGACGGAAAACCGACGCCTCCTGAGGCAAATATCCCACGCCGAGTTTTGCCCTCTTGTACATGGCGTGCTTTGTGATTTCGGTGTCATCGAGAAAAATTTTTCCGCCGTTAGGCTGGATAAGACCGACAATCATATAAAAAGAGGTGGTTTTTCCGGCACCGTTAGGTCCCAAAAGTCCCACGATTTCGCCCTGTGAAACATTTACCGAAACGTCCCTTACAACAGTACGCTTACCGTAAATCTTTAATAAATGTTCTGCTCTTAACTGCATAAAATTTCGATTAAAAATTCTTGGCACAAAATTAATAAAAAAAAGCAAAATGAAAATACTTTTCACTTTGCTTTTTTTTTTGAAAGTTTCCGAAAAAAGAAACCTACAACTCGATAACCGAGTTTTGATTTCCCTGTCCGTCGTCAACAACTTTACGGGTAGGATCGTTGATCCATGTCTGTCCGTCCAAAACATACTTGAACTGATAAGTTCCTTTTTTCAGTTCGATAGTGGCCTCGAAACCGCTGATTGTTTTGGTCATTTTTACCGCTTCTTTGTCCCAGTTGTTGAACTCGCCGGCAACGGCAACTTCTTTAGCATTTTGAGCCTCTTCGTTAGTCAACTGCAACAACACGGCAACTTTTGCAGACTTTGCTGCTGTTTTCCCTGCTTTTGGTGCTGCTGCTTTTTTAGCGGCAGTCTCTTTTGCGGCAGTTTCCGCTTTTTTAGGTCTAGCCATTTTTTTTATAGTTTAATTTAAAATATGTTAAAAAATTAATTTCGGTGCAAAGATGTAAAAAGTTAAGACAAAACGGATAAAAAAAGTATTATGTTTATATTAACTTTTTGTTTCTAATCTTTTCCAACTCCGCCTTGTCATCCTCTGACAGATTTTTCGGAATGTAATATTTTATCTTAACAAAAAGATCTCCGAAATGTCCTTCCGTATTATACACGGGCATGCCTTTTCCCTTGATTCTGAGTTGCTTGCCGTATTCTATTCCGGCGGGAACATTGATTTTGACATCGCCAGAAAGTGTTTTGACGATAACCTCGCCGCCCAAAATAACGGTAAAAATATCGACAAAAATCTCGGTAAAAAGTTCGTCGCCTCTTCTGGTAAACATTCCGTCATTTTCGATTTTTACCCTGACATAAAGGTCGCCTTTTTTTCCGCCGGCGATTCCGGGGTATCCTTGTTCGGGAATTTTTAAGAGTTGGTCGTTTTTTATTCCGGGCAGAATTTTTATCCTCAACTGGTTGCCAAGGACGGAAAGAATCCTCGTGCTTCCAAGATAAGCCTCTTTCAGCGAAATGGTGATGTTTCCGGAAAAATCCTCGCCCTTGAAAAGCGAACTGTTGGAGAAAAAGTTTTTGAAAAATTCGGAATATTCGCCGGTTTTTTTCTTGAAATACTCAAAATCAAAATCGCCGAGGTCGTCTTTTTGGGCGTTTTTGGCGGTTTTCTGCTTGTAATAATCGGCGGTGTTTGCCTTTCCGTTGCGCATCAGGTCGAATTTCTGACGTTTTTCGGCGTTGCTCAAAACATCGTAAGCCTCGTTGATTTCCTTGAATTTTTCCTCAGCCTCGGCGTTGCCGGGATTTCTGTCGGGGTGATAAGTCATCGCAAGCCTGCGGTACGACTTTTTTATCTCGTCGGCGGTTGCCTCTGGCGTTACTTCCAATATTTTATAATAGTCCTTAAATTGCATTTTTCAAGTTTTTTTGCAAAGTTAAAAAAGTTTTATGTTTCAACCAAAAAGATTTTACACAAAAACAAATCAAAATATAAAAAGTGCGACTAAAAAGTGTCATCAAAGATTTCTAAAAAAAAATTTGCCCAAAACATAAAAAAATATTTTCTTTGTAAATTAATTTTTGTAAGAAAAAATTGGCACTGATACAAGTAGAACATCTTTCAAAAACCTATAAAAAAGGCGATAACAAAATTTACGCGCTCAGAAACATAAATTTTGACATTCAAGAGGGCGAATATGTTTCGATAGTAGGCAAGAGCGGTTCGGGAAAATCCACGCTTTTGAATCTCCTCGGCGGTATGGACACTTCCGCCGAAGGGGGCGTATATTATAACGGCAAAAACCTCCTGACAATGAGCGAAAAGGAATTGTCGTACCACCGGAAATTTACCGTCGGAATGATTTTCCAATCCTTCAACTTAATTCCCTCGCGTACGGCTATCGACAACGTAAAACTACCGCTGATTTTCAGCAATTATCCCATAATGCTAAGGGAAACAAGAGCCTGCGAACTGCTTTACAACATGGGGCTTTACAACCGCGCACTACATTATCCGAGCGAACTTTCGGGCGGCGAAGCACAAAGAGTTGCAATAGCAAGGGCGCTTGCAAACAAGCCGAAAGTAATTCTCGCTGACGAGCCGACCGGAAACCTTGACACCGCAACTTCGGCAGAAATCATCGGACTTTTGAAAATGTTCAACGAAAAACACAAAATAACCATCATTATGGTAACGCACGACAAAGAAACGGCACACAAAGTTTCGCACAAAACGATACTACTTTCTGACGGCGAAATCATAAAAATCACTTCAAACCGCAACCAATGAAAATTTCGGATATTATATTACTCGCCGCAGACAACCTCAAAAGGAATGTTTTCAGAACCGTGCTGACGGCTTTCGGCGTAGCAGTTGGAATCGGCTCGCTCAGTTCGATGATTTCGTTGGGCAAAGGCGTTTCTACCAACATCTCAAAACAGATGGAAAGCAACGACCTTTTTACGGGTCTTACAATGAGCAGCCGCAGCATAGATTTTGACGGCTCTTCCAACAAGACGATACTCTCAGACGAAAAAAAAGAGACCGTACCGCTAACAGACAGCATTTTAAACGAAATTCGCTCGTGGGAAGAGGTTGCAACCGCTTTTGCCGAGCAAATAAAACCGGCAACAATAAAACTTGAAGGTAAATCAGCCGTTACAAACATAAAGGCAATTCCGCTCGAAATGAGCAGTTTTTATCCTTTTAACAAAATAAATCCGGGAAGTTTTTACTCCTCGGAAAGCGAGCCAAGTGTTATCCTATCAAAAATAGTGCTTGACAAAATGGGCATAACCTCGTCGTTAGATTCGCTTATCGGACAAAACATCGAAATCATAACCCGCGTTTTTGACTTGGACAAAATAGATTTGATAACCTCCAAGAAAAAACAACTTCCCGTAAAAAACGACACTACAATCCTGAAAATCAAAGGAATAGTGCAGACATCATCTTTTTCGGCGGGGATTTTCAATGACGGAATATTTTTGCCGCCTTTAACATGCAGTTTTATCCCGAGCATAGATTTGAGAAACGTTTACGACATTATCAACGGCGAGCAAGGAAAATACGGAAAATACAACACCGTACATGTCAGAGTAAAAGATTTCAGTATGCTTAAAACCGTGAAACTCAGAATCGAAGACAAAGGTTTTTCGGTTTTCAGCATAGGCGACAAGTTGGAGGATTTTGAAAAAATATTTTTCATGCTTGACACCGTTTTGGCAGTAATAGGCTCTATTGCGCTGATTATTTCGGTTTTTGGAATCGTTAACACGCTGATAATGGCAATTTACGAAAGACGAAAAGAAATCGGAATTATGAAATCCCTCGGCGCAACAGCACGTCAGATAAAATTTATTTTTTATTTTGAAGCAGCGATAATCGGTTTTGTAGGCGGCGTATTCGGGGTTTTGTGCGGAAAACTCGTTTCGCAAGTCTCAGGCAACATTGCAAATTCGCAGTTAGGAAATTTTATTGACAGCAACATTGAATACTTTGCGTTTTCATGGGAAATTGTATTTTTCTCCATTTTGTTTTCGGTTGCAGTCAGCATTCTCGCCTCTATTTATCCTGCAGACAAGGCTTCAAAAATAGACCCGTTGAATGCTTTAAGAAGAGAATAAAAATGAATTTTTTGGCTCACATATATCTTTCGGGAAACAATCCTTTGATTCAACTCGGCAATTTTGCCGGTGATTGGATAAAGGGAAACGTCACCTCGTCTGAAAAAAAATACCCCGCCGATATGGTTTTGGGTATCAAAATGCACCGCTTTATTGACAGTTTTACCGATTCAGATTCAACAGTCCAAAAGTCAGTGTCAAGACTCAAAACAGATTTCGGACTCTACGCTTCGATTGTCAACGATGTGGTTTACTATTATTTTTTAGCAAAAAATTGGGAAAAATATTCTACGGAAAGTTTGGAGGAATACAGCAGCCGCTTTTACGCCAACTGTCTGAAATACTATGACATACTGCCGCCTGAGGTACAACTTATAATTCCTCATCTGATATTAAGCGGCAGACTTGAAAGTTACAAAACCCTTCACGGACTGCAAGCCGCGCTGAAAACGATGTCAGAAAAAACCTCGCTGCCCGACCTTGCCGAAAAAGCGGTTAAAATAGTAAAAGACAACACCAATGCTTATCAAGAAGAATTTTCTGCGTTTTGGAAAATTATCCGACAAAAAACCGCAGAAAAATTCCTTTTAAAATAAAATGTTAAGCCTTACAATCGGATTTGAACCATAAACGTTGTTGCTCAGAGCCGAAGTGTTGTTGATATTAAAAAGCAACATTATATTTATCGAAACAACATCGGAAAGTCTTTTTCTATAACCTGCTCCAACAAGCACCGGCATATCCCAAGTCCGCTCTACATCGTGAGCATAATATCCGTCATAATTCTTGAAATTCAAATACTGCGCCTCGGCATGAATTGTTAAACAATCAATAGGATAACATTCTGCATAAACACCGCCTCCGTAAACGCTGTTGTCATAATCGTTGTAATTGTTTTTGTAATACTCGTAAGTGAAAATCACTCCGGCATTTACATACTGATTGAAACGGTAACCGATACACGGATTAATTTCCACAGAAGTAACGTTGCCGAAACAAAGTCCGATGTTGCCGCCGAAAACTATATGTTGCCAAAACCAATCAGAGCGGCTTTGAGAAGTACGGCGAGAATTGTTGTCTTCAAAATTTTCGTATTGCGCGTTTGCGGCGTTTACGCAAAACAAAAGCAGTAATAACGCCAAAATTTTTCTTAATTTCATGGTCTTTAAAGAGTTTTAAAAATTTTCGCAAAATTAAATATAATTTTTTATCTTTGCGCATTAATTTTAGGAAAAAAACGTTATAAAAATATGTTACCACTTTTAAAAAAAGAGTTGTCGGCGTTTTTCAGTTCTATAACGGGTTACATAGTAATCTTTGTTTTTTTGCTGATTAACGGTTTGGTTTTGTGGGTTTTCCACAACAATTTAAACATTATCGACAGCGGTTTTGCATATCTTGACCCGCTGTTTGAAATTTCACCGTGGGTGTTTTTGTTTTTGGTTCCCGCCATCACAATGCGTATGATTTCGGAGGAGAAAAAAACGGGGACAATTGACGTTTTGTACACTCAGCCGCTGACTGATTTTCAGATAGTTGCGGCGAAATACTTAGCGGGGCTGATTCTCATACTCATTTCAGTTTTGCCGACTTTAATTTACGTATATTCGATTTCTTCGCTCGCAGTTTCGGCGGGACAGACCGCTTCGGGCGCAACTCTCGCGGGTCTGGATTCGGGAGAAGTTTTCGGAGCATACTGCGGACTTTTTCTTCTTGCCGCCGTATATTGCGCAATCGGAATCTGGGCATCGTCGCTCACTGAAAACCAGATAGTTGCGTTTCTTTTATCAGTCGGATTATGCTTTTTTATGTATTTGGGTTTTGAGGCTCTGAGCAGTTTTTCGGGCGGCTTCGGACTGTTTTTGTCAAACCTCGGAATAGATTCGCATTACAAATCCATTTCAAGAGGAGTTATTGACAGCAGAGACATAATTTACTTTTTGTCAACGGTAACATTCTTTTTACTGCTTGCAACACACAAACTTCAATCACGAAACTGGAAATAATCATGAACAACAAGACAGAAATAAAAAAGAAAAGTTTTCAGACACTGCTGCTTTGCATAGCGGGAATACTGATAATCAACATTTTGTCGTCAAAGTTTTTTTTCAGGGCAGACCTTACGGACGACAAACATTTTTCGCTGACAGACTTTACAAAAGATTATCTAAAAGATTTGCGCGGCTCGGTAATGGTCCGCGTGTATCTTGACGGCGAAGAACTGCCGGTCTCGTTCAAAAGAATGAAAGACGAAATTAAAAGCAAACTTGACGAATTTAAGGTTTACGGCGGCGACAAAATCGACTATATGTTTATAAATCCGACCGCAAGCGACAAAAAAGAAGTGCGTTACGGAATTTTCAAACAACTCTACGAACTCGGTTTAAAGCCCGTAGAAATTGACAATCAAACGCAGGAACAAACCACCAAAACAATGATATTTCCTTGTGCCGTAATCTGTTACACACTTGAAGGCAAAACCGGCGAAGACCTTCGCGACACAACTTTGGTACGCGAAATCGGTCTCAACCTCTTGAAAGCCGACCCGCAACTTGCCGCCGGCGACGAGCAGAATATTTTCAATTCTGTTGAAACGCTTGAATACGAGATAATTAACGCGATTTATAGACTTTCTGAAATTGAAAAACCAAAAATTGCTTTCATTGAAGGTCACGGCGAGGCAGCGGAAGAATATTTGGTAGATATTTGCACGGAACTCTCTGATTATTACGATGTAAGGCGCGGCAATTTGAACACCGAACCGGATGTTTTAAAAAATTTTGCCGCACTTGTAATAGCAAAACCAACAAAGCCTTTTTCCGAAGACGAAAAATTTATTCTCGACAACTACATTATGAACGGCGGCAACGTTTTATGGCTTTTAGATGCAACTTCCGCCTCAATGGATAGTCTTCAAACAAACGGAATTTCAGCCGTTTTGCCGCTGAACACAAACCTTGACGATATGCTTTTTACATACGGCGTAAGACTTAACGCAAACGTTATCAGAGATTTACAATGTGCGCCAATAGGTCTTACCGTCAACGGTTACAACAATCAGCCACAAATAAAACTATTTTCATGGGATTATTTTCCGGTGATTTTGAGCCGCGTTAAAAACCCGATAACCAAGCACTTAAACTATCTGCTTTGTCATTTTGCCGGGACAATCGACACCGTCGGCACCAATCTTCCGATAAAAAAGACCGTTTTGCTGCAATCCGGAAAGTACAGCAAAATTAACAACGCGCCGTTTTCTCTGTCGTTTGAGCAGATAAACCAAAAGCCTGACCCGAACGATTTCAACAAACCTTTTCAAACGGTTGCAGTTTTGTTGGAGGGAAATTTTGAGTCGGCGTTTTCGGAAAGAAAAGGCAAAACGATTAACGGAAAATTCTATCCGTCAACGACTTCCGTAAAGCCGTCAAAACAAATCGTGGTTTCGGACGGCGATATAATCATGAACGAAATCTCCCCGAAAGGCGAACCTTATCCGCTCGGTTTTGACAGAAATTCTCAAAACACTTTTAAGGGCAACAAAGAATTTATAATAAACTCCCTGAATTATCTTTCAGGCAACGAAGACCTTCTTTCAATCCGTCTTAAAGAGATGAAAGTCAGAATTTTAGACAAGCAACGCGCACAAAAGGAGCGTATGTTTTGGTCGTTTTTGAACGTTGTTTTGCCGCTTTTGGTGATTTCGCTTTTAGGCTTAGGAATTTATATCATAAGGACAAAAAAATATTCTAAAAGTAAAGAAAAATGAAGTTTTTTTATTTTTTCATATTAATATTGACATTTGCCGCCGTTTCATGCAATTCTGACACGGATTTTCCGACAGAAGAGACTGATTGTCAAATTGTTGAAATATCAGACGGAAACAAAACCGTAGTATTGGAAAAAGATACGGCGTGGTTTGTTAAAAGCGGCGAAAAAAAACTTTTTTACTGCGACAAACATAAAATCTACGCATTTTTTAACACGTTAAGAGACTTGCAGTTACAAGGTTTGAGCAGTTATAACGGCGAAACCGGGTTCAAAAACACTATAACCATAAAAAAACAAAGCGGCAAAACGGTTAAAACATTGAAATTCAATCCAGTCGGCAACTCTCCGCAACTAATCGGCTCGTGCAACGGCGGCAAATGTTACGTTGTTGCCATACCGGGATTGAAAGAAAATCCGTCAGTAAATTTTTCGGCAGACGAAAACTATTGGAAAGAACTTTCGCTTTTAGAAATTTCAGCGGAAAATTTTTCTTCCATAAAAGTAGAAAACTTTTTGGACACGGCGCAGTCGTTTTCAATAGTTTTAAAAGACGGAGTTTTAGAGTTTTTTGATTATAAAAACGAAAAAAATCAGGAAATAAAACAAGAAAACCTCAGGGAGTATATAGGTTCTATTTTTGACGTTTACCGCGCAAAAGAGCAGTTTTCAAAACTTCAACTCCCTGAAAATCAAAAGATTTATTCGCTGACTGTAAACGGCAAAAAAATTGATTTCTTCAAAAAACTTGACAACGGCAAACCCGATTTCAATCAGATGTATTTTTCATGCGGAGAAGATTTCGGCACGGCGACATATTTTAATTTTGAGAAAATTTTGATTGATGCAGAAAAGTTAAAGTGAGACTTTTCCGCCCCCAAAAAATAATTTATTTGTTCATCAAAACCCATTTCCACGCCGGTAAAACAACGATTTTGCAGCCGTCAATCTCAATCGTTTCTTCCTCATCCTTTGTTATGATAAACATCTGATTCTGAGGAATATAATTATTAAGACGGACTAACGCGCGGACTTCTCTCTCCCTTGTCTGAGAGTCCCTAATACTATAAGAAACCTGATACGAAATTTTCTGTTCGGGCAGGTAAAAATCCACTTCGACGTTGGAATTGAAATACATCAGTTCTTCGGGATATTTTTTGCGCAAGGTAACGGCAACAAGGTTTTCCAACAGCGAAGTGTCAGCATCCGTAACCAACAGAGTTATAAAGCCGTTGTCGCTGAAATAGTATTTTTTCACCGAGACTTTTTCCTGCAATTTGGCAGCGTAGTTTTCGAGCGAAAACATCAGGTAAGAATCGGTGAGATACTGACAGTATTCGGCGGCTGTCTCGGATTTGATTTTAAAACCGGCGGAGGTAACTATCGCGGCAATACGGTTGTAGGTAACCGGCTGCATAACACTTTCAGCCATTTTGCGGATTAAAACTTTGAGAGCCTTGCTGTTACGGACATTGTAACGCAAAACCAAATCGCTGAAATATATTTTGTTGAAAAGGCTGCTCAACCATTCGCGCTTAAAAATCTCGTCCTTTTGAATAACCTCCGGAAGTCCGCCGCTTAGAAAAAACTGCTGAAAATTTCTCACGACAGCGGTAGAAGGAGTGTACTGCCAATTTTTAGGAAGCGGCAAATTTTTGATTTTCAGATATTCCGCAAATGAAAAAGGAAAAACTTCGGTTATATAAAAGCGTCCGCCGAGAGTAGTTGCGATTTCCCGGCTGAGCATTTTTGCGTTGCTGCCAGTTATAAAAACCTGATAACCGGTATCAACGAGCCTCCGCGCAAATTTTTCCCAGTGGTCTACAATCTGAATTTCGTCAAGAAAGAAAACCGGCTTTGAGTCAAAAATTTCTTCGTATGCTAATTTTATAGTATCCAAATCACTGATAGTTAAAGAGTCAATACGGTCGTCTTCAAAATTGAAAAATAGGATTTCATCAATTTTGTGTCCGCTTTTTATCATTTTTCTGACACTTTGATAAAGGAGATACGATTTTCCGGCGCGGCGCAGTCCCACAAAGACGTTGTTGCCCGTGTAATCTACGGTTATATCACGCTCTATAAGTTCAATATTGGTTACAATTTCCTGATATTCAACGATTAAACGTTTAGCCAAATCTTTGTCCAACATAATTTTTGATTTTTTAGTTATGCCGCAAAGATACAAAAGTTTCCTTTATAACGGAAACTTTTATGGCAAAAATTTCCGCTATAAAGGAAACTTTTTACATAAATCTTTCCTTTATAGCGGAAACTTTTAGATAATTTCAATAACAATCCCTTTTTTACTTCAAATTTTCAAGACATTTTTTCAGACTGTCAGTCCAGTACGGAATCGTAATTCCGCCGAGAGCGTTTTTGATTTTGGTTTTATCAAGAACCGAATACGCAGGACGTTTTACCGGCGAAGGAAATTCGTCGGAATGACACGGCAAAACATTGCATTTTGTCAAACCCGAATATTCTGCAATCATTTTCGTAAAATCAAACCACGAACAAACGCCTTCGTTTGAGAAGTGATAAACGCCGCAGTTTTTATTGCCGCTTAACTCGTAACCGTCTATAAATTTGAGGATTACAACCGCCAAATCAAGAGCGTATGTCGGAGTACCGACTTGGTCGAAAACCACTTTCAACTGCTCTTTTGTTGACAAAAGACTGAGCATCGTTTTGCAGAAATTTTTGCCGAACTCCGAATAAAGCCAAGCCGTGCGGATAATAATATAATCGCCGCCGACAGCCTTAATTTTTTCTTCGCCGTGAAGTTTAGTTTTTCCGTAAACGCCTGTCGGTGTGCCGGTCTGGTCTTCTTTGCAAGGCGTGTTGTAAGGCTCTTTTCCGAAAACGTAATCCGTTGAAATATGAATCAAAAGTCCGCCTTTTTCTTTGATTGCAACGGCTAAATTTTCAGGGGCATCGGCGTTGAGTTTTTCCGCTAACGCCTCGTTGGTTTCAGCAGCGTCAACGTTGGTGTAAGCCGCACAGTTTACGATAACTTTTACGTCGTTTTCTTTAACGGCTTTTCTTACCGCCTCCAAATCCGTGATGTCAAGTTTTACGGTTTCAAGTCCCTCAGCATCAACAACATCGGTAAAAATATAATTAAATGCCGAACCTTTTGACAAAATCCGCATTTCCCTGCCTAACTGACCGTTGGCTCCCGTTACTAAAATGTTCATTTTCTATCTGTTAGCGTACATTGATTCGTAATATTTCTCATATTCGCCGCTCGTAATGTTGTCCATCCAAGCCTGATTTTCAAGATACCATTTAACGGTCTTTTCTATTCCTTCCTCAAACTGCAACGACGGCTCCCAGCCGAGTTCCTTTTGAAGTTTTGTCGAATCAATCGCGTATCTCATATCGTGTCCGGCGCGGTCGGTTACGTAAGTGATAAGGTTCATGTCCTCGCCTTCCTGTCTGCCCAAAAGACGGTCAACAGTCTTGATAACCACCTTTATAATATCAATATTTTTCCACTCGTTGAAACCGCCGATGTTGTAAGTTTCAGCGATTTTTCCCTCGTGAAAAATAAGGTCGATTGCCCTCGCGTGGTCTTCAACGAAAAGCCAGTCTCTGACGTTTTCGCCTTTGCCGTAAACAGGGAGCGGTTTTTTGTGGCGTATATTGTTGATAAACAGCGGAATAAGTTTTTCAGGGAATTGATACGGACCGTAATTGTTGCTGCAATTAGTAACGATAGTTGGCATTCCGTAAGTGTCGTGAAAAGCCCGTACAAAATGGTCGCTTGACGCTTTTGACGCGCTGTACGGCGAGTGCGGATTGTATTTTGTCGTCTCCAAGAAAAAGTCTTTTCCGTAAGCCTCGTGATGAGTTTTTGAGGACGCTTTTGTTGTGAAAGGCGGCTCAATGCCCTCAGGATTAGTCATTTGCAACGCACCGTAAACCTCGTCTGTCGAAATATGGTAAAAGCGTTTGCCTTCGTATTTTTCGGGGAGAGATTCCCAGTAAAGTTTTGCGGCTTGAAGCAGCGACAGCGTTCCCATAACGTTAGTTTTAGCAAACGTGAACGGGTCTTTGATTGAGCGGTCAACGTGAGATTCTGCGGCAAGGTGAATGATACCGTCGATTTTTTCGTCTTGCATCAACTTATAAAAACCGTCAAAATCGCAAATATCCATTTTTACAAATTTGTAATTAGGTTTATTCTCAACGTCTTTGAGGTTAGCAAGATTGCCCGCGTAAGTCAGTTTATCAAGGTTAATGATGTTGTAGTCAGGGTATTTGTTAACAAACAACCTTACAACATGGCTGCCGATAAATCCCGCCCCACCGGTAATTACAATGTTTCTTTTTCTGTTAGTCATAATTTTTTATTATTAATTTTTTTCCGCCACAAAATTAAT
>JAEEGL012097229.1_pt1 | contig 18575 bp, 13 predicted proteins | sample 9134231 | NCBI WGS metagenome assembly JAEEGL01 (sample SAMN16246548, study PRJNA631951) | gut metagenome | biome: gut microbiome; feature: rumen; material: fiber-attached | host: Bos | place: Iran: Karaj | collected 2018-10 | reverse complement strand
TTGGTAGAACGACGGTCTCCAAAACCGTAGGTCGTGAGTTCGAGTCTTACTTCCCGTGCTAATTATCTAAAATAGAGAGATGAAAAAATACAAAATACTTACGGATATCGAGGAATCTTATAACGAACTCGTTCATAAGGTTTCCTGGCCAACCAAATCGGAATTGGTCAACAGCACTATCATTGTCATGGTGGCTTCCATACTCATGGCTCTTGTGATTTGGCTGATCGACACAATTATCGACTGGGTGATGCACGGCGTTTACAGCATTCATTTCTAATCTAGAACTTGACTGCAAAAACGCGATAATCAATTAACGTCTTCAATCTTAGCTTCCAATCGATGAACGAAGAAAAGAAAAAGTGGTATGTGCTTCGTGCCATATCAGGTAAAGAGCAGAAGGTAAAAGAGCTGCTCGATGCCGCATGCAAGAACTCTAATCTTGGTGACTATCTTTTTCAAGTTTTGATACCCACCGAGAAGGTCTATGCAACGCGTGGCGGGAAAAAGGTGCTCAAAGAGAAGAACCTTTTCTCTGGCTATGTGTTTGTACAGGCACATCTCACCGGGGAGGTTGAAGACCTGTTGCGAAACACCACCAACGTGATCGATTTCGTACGTTCGCGCGACGCCGCTCGTAAACCCGAGCCCATTCGCGAATCCGAAATCTCACGAATGCTTGGAGCAGCGCAGACCGACGATGTCGCAGCCGCCGACGACGTGGCAAACGACTTCATCGTAGGTGAAACGGTTAAGGTGACCTTCGGACCTTTCAACGGATTTAGCGGTGAAATCGAAGAAGTGAACCGGGAGAAGCGCAAACTCAAAGTCTCGGTCAAGGTGTTCGGTCGCAAAACCCCGCTCGAGTTGGATAATTCGCAAGTTGAACGCGAGTAATGAGTGCCACGGGGCGATAGGTTACGCATTCGCTTCCCGACACTCCGAACTCATTTTAGTTATTCCCTTATTAAATTAAAAACAATGGCTAAAGAAATTGCTGGACAGATCAAATTGCAGATTAAAGGTGGAGCTGCAAACCCTTCACCGCCAGTAGGCCCCGCTTTGGGTTCTAAGGGTATTAATATCATGGAGTTTTGCAAGCAATTCAACGCCCGCACTCAGTCGAAGGCTGGAAAGGTGTTGCCGGTTATAATCTCGTATTATGCCGACAAGAGTTTTGACTTCGTTGTCAAGACTTCGCCCGTTCCTGTGCAGCTCAAAGAGGCTGCCAAGCTCAAGAGCGGTTCTGGCGAGCCCAACCGTAACAAGGTGGGTTCTGTCACTTGGGACCAGGTGAAGGCAATTGCTGAAGACAAAATGCCTGATTTGAACTGTTTTACATTGGCCTCGGCTATGAAGATGGTCGCAGGTACAGCCAGAAGTATGGGCATCACTGTAAAGGGTCAATTCCCTGAAAACATTTAAAACTTCAATTGACAATGGGTAAACTTACAAAAAATCAAAAGTTAGCTAACGAGAAGATTGAAGCTGGGAAAAGCTACACCCTTGCTGAAGCCGCTGCGCTTGTGAAGGAAGTTACCTTCACCAAGTTCGATGCATCGGCCGACATAGACGTACGTCTTGGTGTTGATCCTCGTAAGGCTGACCAGAATGTTCGTGGTGTGGTTTCGCTGCCCCACGGAACTGGTAAAACCGTGCGCGTCCTCGCTCTCTGTACTGCCGACAAGGAAGCAGAAGCTAAGGAAGCCGGCGCCGATTATGTTGGTCTCGACGAATATATCGATAAGATTAAAGGCGGTTGGACCGACATCGATGTTATCATAACTCAGCCACAAAACATGGGCAAACTTGGTCCTCTGGGACGCATCCTCGGCCCCCGCGGCCTCATGCCTAACCCCAAGAGCGGCACCGTTACCCAAGACGTGGCTAAGGCTGTGAAAGAAGTGAAACAAGGTAAGATCGACTTCAAAGTCGACAAGAAAGGTATAGTACACACCTCTATCGGTAAGGTTTCGTTCACTCCCGAACAAATCAAGGAGAATGCTCAGGCGTTCATCAACACCCTGATCAAGCTCAAACCTAACACCGCTAAGGGCACTTATATCAAGAGCGTTTATCTTTCTTCTACCATGAGTCCAGGTATTAAGGTCGATACTAAATCAATCGACGATTAATTTTAAAACTTCAAGACAAAATGAGAAAAGAAGATAAAGCTATATTGATCGAGAAAATCAAGGACACCCTGGCACAGTACAGCTGCGTGTATCTCACCGAGACTACCGCTCTGAACGCCGAGAAGACCGTTGATTTGCGTCGTGCCGCCTTCAAGGCCGACATCAAGATGCTCGTTGTAAAAAATACCTTGTTGAAAAAGGCTATGGAACAGTCTGATATCGACTATTCCGGTCTTTATCCTGCCCTGGTAGGCAACACTACCCTCATGCTCAGCAACACGGGTAATGCTCCTGCTAAACTTATCAAGGAATTCCGCAAGAAAAAAGAGGTTCAGCCCGCGCTCAAGGCTGCCTTCGTAGAGGAGACAGTTTATCTTGGAGCCGACCAGCTCGACGCTCTCACCGCTATCAAGAGCAAGAACGAACTTATCGCCGATGTTGTGGCTCTGCTGCAATCGCCCGCTAAGAATGTCATCTCTGCTCTGCAGAGTGGTGGCAACAAGCTCCACGGAATCCTGGAAACCTTATCAAACAAAGAATAATTAAAAAAACAAACATTTAAATCATACTAAAATGGCAGATTTGAAAGCTTTTGCAGAGCAATTGGTTAACCTTTCAGTGAAAGAAGTAAACGAACTCGCTCAAATTCTTAAAGAAGATTATGGTATCGAACCCGCTGCTGCAGCTGTTGCAGTTGCCGCTGGTCCTGCTGCTGCAGGTGGCGAAGCCGAGGAAGAGAAGTCAGCATTTGACGTGATCCTCAAGGCTCCCGGTGCCGACAAACTTAAAGTCATCAAACTGGTGAAGGAACTCACTGGTCTTGGACTGAAGGACGCTAAAGACCTCGTTGACAAGGCTCCCAGCCCTGTGAAGGAAGGTTTGGCAAAGGCTGAAGCCGAGGGTCTCAAGAAACAACTCGAAGAGCTCGGAGCTGAAGTTGAACTTAAATAATATTACCTGAACATCAGGTAAATAGGTTAAGAATCCTCTCCAAAGGACGATTCTTAACCTTTTGTGTCATAATTTTCTTTTGAGTTCACTTAAAAATTTTTTCAATGTCAGTTTCAAAAAAACCACGAGTAAATTTCGCACGGGTCAAGAATCCTTACCCTTATCCCGATTTCCTTGACGTGCAATTACAATCTTTCAGAGATTTTCTGCAATTAGATACTCCAACTGAGAAAAGAAAAAACGAAGGACTCTATAAGGTATTTTCTGAGAACTTCCCCATTGCCGATACGCGCAACAACTTTGTTCTCGAATTCCTTGACTATTTCATTGATCCTCCTCGTTACACCATCGACGAATGTCTTGACCGTGGCCTCACCTATAGTGTCCCTCTCAAGGCTAAGCTCAAACTCTATTGCACCGACCCCGATCATGAAGACTTTGCCACCGAAGTACAGGATGTGTACCTCGGCGCAATTCCCTATATGACCGACAAGGGTACATTTGTCATCAACGGTGCCGAGCGTGTCGTCGTATCTCAGCTCCATCGCTCTCCAGGCGTATTCTTCGGACAGAGCATCCATTCCAATGGTACCAAGCTCTACTCTGCCCGAATCATTCCTTTCCGTGGCTCCTGGATTGAATTTGCCACCGACATCAACAACGTGATGTATGCCTACATCGACCGCAAGAAGAAATTGCCCGTGACAACGCTCCTGCGTGCCATTGGTCTTGAAACCGATAACGACATCATCAAGATTTTCGGACTGGCTGAAGAACTCAAAGTAAATAAAACCAATCTTAAGAAAGCTGTTGGGCGCAAGCTCGCTGCTCGTGTACTGAAATCGTGGAACGAAGACTTCGTCGACGAAGACACCGGTGAAGTGGTTTCTATCGAGCGAAACGATGTGATCATCGACCGCGACACCGTCATCGAGGAAGACAATATTCAGGAAATCCTCGAGTCGGGTGTCCAGACCATTCTTGTGCACAAGAAGGATGTGAACACTGGCGATTATCAGATCATCTTCAACACGCTCAACAAAGACTCTTGTAACTCCGAGAAGGAGGCCATCAACTATATCTATAAACAGTTGCGTAACGCCGAGCCGCCCGATGATGCAAGTGCTCGCGAAGTCATCACTAACCTGTTCTTCAGCGAGAAGCGTTATGACTTGGGCGACGTGGGTCGTTTCCGCATCAATAAGAAGCTGGGGTTGACCACCGACGACAGCGTCCGTGTCCTCACCAAGGAAGATATCATCGAAATCATCAAGTACCTCATTGGTCTGATTAACAGCAAGACCGATGTCGACGATATCGACCACCTGAGCAACCGACGCATTCGCACAGTGGGCGAACAGCTTTACAATCAATTTGGCGTAGGTCTGGCTCGAATGGCCAGAACTATTCGCGAGCGCATGAACGTGCGCGATAATGAGGTATTTACGCCAATCGACCTGATCAACGCCAAAACGATTTCTTCGGTTATTAACACCTTCTTCGGTACCAATGCGCTATCCCAGTTCATGGACCAGACCAACCCGCTTGCCGAGATCACTCACAAGCGCCGTGTGTCAGCTCTGGGTCCTGGCGGTCTGTCGCGCGAACGTGCCGGTTTCGAGGTGCGTGACGTGCACTACACGCACTATGGCCGTCTGTGCCCCATCGAGACTCCTGAAGGTCCTAACATCGGTCTTATCTCTTCTCTTTGCATCTATGCCAAAATCAACAAGCTGGGCTTTATCGAGACTCCTTATCGCACAGTGAAAGATGCAAAGGTAGATCTTAATAACGACGATATTGTCTATCTCACCGCCGAGAGCGAAGAAGGCAAAATCATTGCTCAGGGCAACGCCGAGCTCAACGACAAGGGTGCCTTCGTCAACCAGAAGGTAAAAGCCCGTCTCGACGCTGACTTCCCCGTCGTGGCTCCTGAAGACGTGGAACTCATGGACGTCTCGCCGCAACAGATTGCTTCTATTGCAGCTGCCATGATTCCCTTCCTCGAGCACGACGATGCCAACCGTGCTCTGATGGGTGCCAACATGATGCGTCAGGCCGTGCCGCTGCTTCGCAGCGAGTCGCCCATCGTGGGCACCGGCATCGAAGCTCGTCTGGCATTCGACAGCCGCACCCAGATTCAAGCCGAGGGCGCCGGTGTAGTAGAATATGTAGATGCCGACATCATACGCATTCGCTACGACCAGACCGACGACGAAGCCTTCGTGAGCTTCGACGAACCCGTGGTTGTTTACAAGCTGCCCAAGTTCCGCAAGACAAACCAGAGCACTACCATCGACCTGCGTCCCGTGTGCGAAGTGGGACAGCGTGTCGAGAAGGGCGACATCCTCACCGAGGGTTATTCAACCCAAGATGGTGAAATCGCTCTGGGCCGCAACCTCAAGGTGGCCTACATGCCCTGGAAGGGTTACAACTATGAGGACGCTATCGTGCTCAACGAGCGCCTCGTGCGTGAGGACATCCTCACCAGCGTGCACGTCGACGAGTATACGCTCGAGGTGCGCGAGACCAAGCGCGGTATGGAGGAACTCACCAACGATATCCCCAATGTGAGCGAGGACGCTACCAAGGACCTCGACGAGCGTGGTATCATTCGTGTGGGTGCCCACATCCAGCCTGGCGACATCCTTATCGGTAAAATCACGCCTAAGGGTGAGAGCGATCCCACCCCAGAGGAGAAACTGCTCCGTGCCATCTTTGGCGACAAGGCAGGCGATGTGAAAGATGCCTCTCTCAAGGCCAATCCTTCGCTCAAGGGCGTCATCATCGGCACCCGCCTCTTTACACGCGCCATGAAGAAGAAACGCACCAAGGGCGGTAACCCCGAAATCGAGGCTCTCGACGAGGAATACGGAGCACGTCAGACCGAGCTTCGCAACCAGCTCGTTAACAAGCTGCTCACCCTCACCAAGGGTAAGAAGTCTCTTGGTGTGAAAGACTTCCTCGAGACCGAGGTGATTCCTGCCGACTCGGCATTTGCCGCTTCAGTGCTTCAGGAAATCGACTACGAGTCGATCAACCTCAGCCGCTGGACCGACGATGAGCACATCAACGACATGATTCGCACCTGTGTCATGAACTATCTGCACAAGAGCAAATCAATCGAAACCGAGTTGCGCCGCAAGAAGACCGATATCTCCATTGGCGACGAACTGCCCGCTGGCATTATGCAAATGGCTAAGGTCTATGTTGCCAAGAAGCGCAAAATCGGTGTCGGTGATAAGATGGCAGGTCGCCATGGTAACAAGGGTATCGTTTCGCGCGTTGTGCGTCAGGAAGATATGCCATTCCTTGCCGACGGTACGCCTGTCGACCTCGTCCTTAACCCCCTGGGTGTGCCCTCGCGTATGAACCTCGGTCAGATCTTCGAGGCTGTGCTCGGTTGGGCCGGACGTGAACTCGACGTCAAGTTCGCTACTCCCATCTTCGATGGTGCTTCGCTCGACGACCTCAACGAGTGGACCGACAAGGCCGGTCTGCCTCGCGGCGGGCGCACGCAGCTCTTCGACGGTGCCACTGGCGAACCCTTCGACCAGAAAGCCACTGTGGGTGTGACCTACTTCTTGAAACTCGGCCACATGGTCGAAGACAAGATGCACGCCCGTTCTATTGGCCCGTACTCCCTCATCACGCAGCAGCCTCTGGGTGGTAAAGCCCAGTTCGGTGGTCAGCGTTTCGGTGAGATGGAGGTCTGGGCTATCGAAGCCTTCGGTGCTTCTCACGTGCTCCAGGAAATTCTCACCGTCAAGAGCGACGACGTCGTGGGCCGCAGCAAGGCCTATGAGGCCATCGTCAAGGGCGATCCCATGCCGGTGCCTAATATTCCTGAATCTCTCAACGTGCTGCTGCATGAGTTGCGCGGCCTGTGCTTAAGCGTGAAACTTGAATAATAACCGTCTTTTAATTCTACAATAATGGCTTTCAGAAAAGACAATAAAATAAAGAGCAACTTCTCTAAAATCTCTATCGGTCTCGCTTCGCCCGACGAAATCCTCGAGAATTCTTTCGGTGAGGTGTTGAAGCCCGAAACCATCAACTATCGCACCTATAAGCCAGAGCGCGACGGACTCTTCTGTGAGCGCATCTTTGGTCCAGTCAAGGACTATGAGTGCCATTGCGGCAAGTACAAGCGCATTCGCTACAAGGGTATCGTTTGCGACCGTTGTGGTGTAGAGGTTACCGAGAAGAAAGTGCGCCGCGAACGCAGCGGACACATCCAGCTTGTCGTGCCAGTGGCTCACATCTGGTACTTCCGCTCTTTGCCCAATAAGATCGGTTACCTGTTAGGGCTCCCTACCAAGAAACTTGATTCGGTCATCTATTATGAGCGTTATATCGTCATCAAGCCCGGTAATGTTGAGGGCGTACAGAAGTATGACCTTCTTAACGAAGACGAGTACATGGAAGTGATGGAGCGTGTTCCTAGAGAGAACTCCATGCTCGATGACGAAGATCCCAATAAGTTCATCGCTAAGATGGGTGCCGAGGCTATCTACGACCTGCTCGTCGAACTCGACCTCGACAGCCTCTCTTATGAACTGCGCGACCGCGCCAGCCGCGAGAATTCGCAGCAGCGCAAGACCGACGCCCTGAAGCGTCTCCAGGTGGTGGAATCGTTCCGCGACTCCAAGAACATCAACCGGCCCGAGTGGATGATCCTCAAGGTCATCCCCGTGATTCCTCCAGAATTGCGCCCCCTCGTGCCTCTCGATGGCGGACGCTTTGCCACCAGCGACCTCAACGACCTGTATCGCCGAGTCATCATTCGCAACAACCGTCTGAAACGACTCATCGAGATCAAGGCCCCCGAGGTCATTCTCCGCAATGAGAAGCGCATGCTTCAGGAAGCCGTCGACTCGCTGCTCGACAACTCTCGCAAGTCGAGTGCTGTCAAGAGCGAGGCCAATCGTCCGCTCAAGTCGTTGAGCGACAGCCTTAAGGGTAAACAAGGACGCTTCCGTCAGAATCTGCTCGGTAAGCGTGTCGACTACTCGGCCCGTTCCGTTATCGTCGTGGGTCCTGAACTGAAGATGGGTGAGTGCGGTATTCCCAAGGATATGGCTGCCGAGCTCTACAAGCCCTTCATCATTCGCAAGCTCATCGAGCGCGGCATCGTCAAGACGGTGAAGAGCGCCAAGAAGATTGTCGACCGCAAGGAACCCGTCGTGTGGGACATCCTGGAGAACGTCATGAAGGGACACCCCGTCCTCCTCAACCGTGCTCCAACACTGCACCGACTCGGTATCCAGGCATTCCAGCCCAAACTTATCGAGGGTAAGGCAATTCAGTTGCACCCGCTCGCATGTACCCCCTTTAATGCCGACTTCGACGGCGACCAGATGGCTGTGCATCTGCCACTGGGCAACGAGGCTATTGCCGAGGCTCAGCTGCTCATGCTCATGCCCCACAACATCTTGAATCCTGCCAATGGCGAGCCTATCACCGTGCCTTCTCAGGACATGGTACTCGGCCTCTACTACATCACCAAACTGCGCAAGGGCGCCAAGGGTGAGGGACTCGTGTTCTACGGACCCGAGGAAGCACAGATTGCCTTCAACGAGGGCAAGGTGGCCATGAATGCCATCATCTCGGTGCAGGTCGAGGAACTCGATGCCAACGGCAACAAGGTGAAGCGCATGGTCAACGACACCTGTATGGGTCGCATCCTGTTCAACAACTGCGTGCCCGACCAGATGGGTTACATCAATGAGCTCATCTCCAAGAAGTCGCTCAAGAAAATCATCACCAAGGTCATTCGCACCTGTGGTGTGCCACGTTCGGCCAAGTTCCTCGACGATGTCAAGAACATGGGCTACTACATGGCTTTCAAGGGCGGTCTGTCGTTCAACCTCGACGATGTGCTTGTGCCTGCCGAGAAAGACAAGTTCATCAAGGAAGGCGATGCTCAAGTCGAAGAGGTGATGAACAATTATAACATGGGCTTCATCACCAACAACGAGCGCTACAATCAGGTTATCGACATCTGGACTCACGTCAATGCCAAGATCACCGACACCCTCATGAAGCAAATCAGTGCCGACCAGCAGGGTTTCAACTCGGTGTTCATGATGCTCGACTCCGGTGCCCGTGGTTCGAAAGACCAGATTCGTCAGCTCTCCGGTATGCGTGGTCTGATGGCCAAGCCCCAGAAGTCAGGTGTCGAAGGCGGACACCAGATTATCGAGAACCCAATCCTCGCCAACTTCAAGGAAGGTTTGAGCGTGCTGGAGTACTTCATCTCCACACACGGTGCCCGTAAGGGTCTTGCCGATACCGCTTTGAAGACGGCCGATGCCGGTTATCTTACCCGTCGTCTTGTCGACGTTGCCCACGATGTGGTCATCACCGAAGAAGACTGCGGTACGTTGCGCGGACTTGTATGCCGCGAGGTGAAGAATAATGATGACGTTGTGGCCACCCTCGGTGAGCGCATCGTGGGACGAGTATCGGTTCACGACGTCATTGATCCCACCACCGGAGAGGTCATTGTCAAGGCTGGCGAGGAAATCAGCGACGCTGCTGCCGACATCATCAACGAGTCGGCCATCGAGTCGGTCGAGATTCGTTCCGTCCTCACTTGTGAGGCCAAGCATGGCGTTTGCGCCAAGTGCTACGGACGCAACCTCGCTACACATCGCCTTGTCCAGAAGGGTGAGGCTGTGGGTGTGATTGCTGCACAGTCTATTGGTGAGCCGGGTACACAGCTCACACTCCGTACGTTCCACGTCGGTGGTGTGGCTAGCAACATTGCTGCTGTGTCTAGCATGACTTCGAAGTACGACGGTCGCCTCGAAATTGAGGAAATCCGTACCGTGAAGGATAAGGACGGCGTCGATGTCGTCATCGGTCGCATGGCCGAGATGAGCATCATCGACCCCAATACCAATATGGTGCTCACTCATGCCAACATCGTCTATGGCTCGAAGCTCTACTTCAAGTCGGGCGATATGCTCAAGAAGGGCGACGTCATTAGCGAATGGGACCCCTTCAATGCCGTTATCGTGAGCGAAGAGAGTGGTACTCTCAAGTTCAGTAACCTCATTGATGGCGTTACTTATCGTGAAGAGGTCGACGAGACTTCTGGCAATAGCGAGAAAATCGTTATCGAGTCGAAGGACCGCACTCGCATTCCCGAGGCTCAGCTCTATAACGAGGCCGGAGAACTGGTCAAGACCTACTCACTTCCTGTGGGGGCTCACCTCATGAAGAACGAAGGCGAGGAAATCGGTGCTGGCGAGGTGTTCGTCAAGATTCCACGCGCTTCTTCAGGCGGTGCCGGCGACATCACGGGCGGTCTGCCTCGTGTCACCGAGCTCTTCGAGGCCCGCAACCCATCTAACCCTGCTGTCGTCAGCGAAATCGATGGTGAGGTTACATTTGGCAAAATTAAGCGCGGTAATCGTGAAATCGAGGTGCGCAACAAGAAACTTGGCGAAGTCAAGAAGTATCTGGTGCCTCTCTCGAAACAGATTCTTGTGCAGGAGAACGACTACGTGCGTGCCGGTACGGCCCTTTCCGACGGTGCCATCACGCCTGCCGACATCCTTCGCATCAAGGGTCCCACGGCCGTGCAAGACTATATCGTCAACGAGGTGCAGGATGTCTATCGTCTGCAAGGTGTGAAGATCAACGACAAGCACTTCGAGGTCATTGTGCGTCAAATGATGCGCAAGGTCAATATCCTTGATCCGGGCGATACCCGATTCCTCGAGCAGCAAATCGTTGACAAGCGCGATTTCATGGACGAGAACGACCGCATCTGGGGCAAGAAGGTGGTCACCAGTGCCGGCGACAGCCTCGATGTGCAGGCCGGTCAGATTATCACCGCCCGCAAGCTGCGCGACATCAACTCCGCGCTCAAGCGCCGCGACCTCAAGCTCGTGCAAGTGCGCGATGCTGTGCCTGCCACCAGCGAACAGATTCTTCAAGGTATCACACGTGCTGCTCTGCAGACCTCAAGCTTCATGAGTGCCGCTTCCTTCCAGGAAACCACCAAGGTGCTCAACGAGGCTGCCATCAATGGCAAGGTCGACCGTCTCGAGGGCATGAAGGAGAACGTCATTTGCGGTCACCTCATCCCTGCCGGTACCGGTCTGCGTGAATATCAGTCACTCCTTGTGGGTGACAAGGAAGAGCTTGCTCGCGCAGGCATCGATAGCGTCACCGACGATGTGGTAGATGCTGAACTCGTGAATTCATAATCACCCACAGTTCGCATCTTCATTCCATCACAGGGCCGGCTTTCACGCCGGCTCTGTTTTTTATGTAGTCAATCATTTTTAGATTATTAATTACTAATTAAATATTTAATTAATGTTGTTCTTTATTTTCCTATTATTGAATCTTAATTGTTAATTTCTCTTGTCGCGTAAATGATTAATTGTAAACAACCGTTATGATGCTTAATTAGAAATCATTAAGATTATTAGGAATAAAAGTATTGTTCCTATGAGGTATATAAATATTGTCCAGTGTTTTAATGAAGAAATCAAAGTTTTTAGGCAAAATGTTAAACATAATAACTCTCACACCATTCTTTACTATGAGACAATGCTTCCTCTCAGGAATTGGAACAAATTCCATTATTTCTGATGGGCAGGAGTCATTGACAATACCTACAGTTTCTAATTCTTTCGACATCTCATATATTTCCTCATCATTATCAACTTGACTTACCCTATTGCTCATATAAGTATCTTCATCATTATAATAAATGAGATACCCTTTATACTTAATGATTTTATTTGACCCAACTTTTTGTTGGAACTCTTTAGGACAGATAACCACTGATTTTATTAATACAACTTGATCTTCATCATAAAAAAAGCATATAGCCGATCTGTCATTTATTATCCTTTTCAGATTCATGTTTGGTAGGAGTATCGCATATGGAAGATTCCCCCACACACCTTCTCCTGACCAGTATGATGTCTGCCTCAAGTATGTCAATGATTCAGGGGTAGAGATATACAAGAGACTACTATCATCTTGAGCTGTTTTAAAAAAAGTATAGTATTTAATACTAGAACACGATGACCATATTAATACTAAAACAAATACTATTATAAATTTAGTGTTCATTTATTTTTACAATGATTTCTTTAAAACTATTATAATCCATTCTTGTAATCATCTTGGTATTGTAGAATCCGATTTCTTTTTTTTCTTTAGATTGTGTTGCAGGAGCACCGAGCTCAGTTTTTGCATATGTGTTCAAATCTGTTGGGTACCCATAACCAAGTACTATTGACACGCTATTATCTTTAGATGCCTTTTTCCCATCTAAATCTCCTTTGGAAGGATCGGCTTTTCCAATTTTATGATTTGGTCCATTCCATTGGTGAATATGGACATCGTACAATTTATCTTCAGTCCATATTAAATCTATGCTATTGGGTGTCCCCTCAACAAATGATCCTTTTTCTTGATTTATATAAACATTAAACCCATGCTCATTTGGGGAATTACTGTCAGATAAATAAAATATTTCATCCATGGCATCCATGATTTCTGCATTAGGAACTGGAATAAACTTGTTATCTTGTACATCTTTTCTAATATCCTTTTCTTTTGATTTGTAGCTAATAACTAATATCTTCTCATGATTATCTCCTTCACTGTAGATGTATTTTCCATTTAGATTATAGAAATCTTCCATACCATTAGGATCAACTCTATTAACAGGATTAGATTTGCACCATGAATAAGGGTTGATTGAATAATACTTTTCAGACATCGGATCCATGGTGGGGGTGCGGCCTGTCAGGCAATCGTACATGCGTGCCTGGCTGTCGTACCAGTCGAGGCCGTTCTCGCGGTCGAGCTCCTTGCCGCCGTACTTGCGGGCCTGCACGCCAGTGGCGGGCGCACCTGTGAGTCCGCCGTATGGGTAGTAACCGTTGATTTCTTCTAGTGTTCCGTCCTGATTGATGACCGCCCGCACGTTGCCCTGATAGTCGGTGATGCGGTAATGATAACAGCTGTCGGCCCAATAGCCGTAACTGTTCTCAATGCGCTCCAGTGAGCCATTCCTGTAGATGTGGCTGCCGCAGTAGTCGCGTGTCATCAGTGTCCGTGACTCAAGCGGAGGGTCTACGGGAGGACCTATAGGACCTATGTCGCCTGCGCGCAGCCCGTCAGGGCTGTCGCCCTCTCCCTCCAGACTGCCAGTGTTGTTCGGGCCTGGGAATGGCTCTTCGCCAACCTCATCGTCAATAATGGCGTATGGGTTGAGGATGTATTCCACGTGCAGCTTGCGCCCGTCGGTGGCATAGGTGTAGCGCACCTCGTGGCCGTCGTAGTACTCGATGCACGCGGGCAGGTTCAGCACGTTGTAAGAGATGCTGTAGATGTCCTTGTTGCGGTCGCGTGTCATGTTGCCGTTCAGGTCCCAGGTGTATTCCTCCTGCTTGTCTGCACCGTCCTTGAAATCCATCGCGCCCGCTAATAATAATCTATGTTTGTTCATTACCATTGCAATTGTTTTTTAATAAGTTTGACACAATGACTTTTTAAGCAAAAATGCCATTCTTTGATTCCATCAGTGGAAGTGATGGAATTGTTATCAGAGATTCTTAATGGATATCTTATAGGACTCTTAATTGCAATGTTTTCAGGCAAATTATCTCTTACCAAAAAAATATAATCCTTGATTTTGAGATATCCTTTATAACTAATAAGATTTGGTCTAAGTTTAAAATCAGTTTTTGGCAAAGCTTTAATAATCACAATAGATGAACTATTATCATAAGAAATGGTTAAAATATCATTTTTTTCAACTATGCCTGTACTTAAGACATCTTTTTTTATTGTATTATACAATTCATAATGGATCCAGAACATCATGTCAAGGTTTACATATTTTTGTTGAGCATGTGATGTTATGGACAATAAAAGAAAAAGCAATAGAGAAACAAATAATTTTTTTATATAATTATTTTCCATATATAACAAGATTTTTTAAAACTACACTTTGCTCGTAATGAGTTTTTTTAGAACCTTCTTTTTTAACAGGCCAAGCAGAATAAGAAATGTATTTATTTGATTTAGGTAAATATATTTTAAAATCTGGGACTTGGCCACTATATAGAATAACGTCCATTGCGAAACCTATATCACCTGTAAAATCGTCCAGCCCAGAGGGAACAGTAGTATTTTTAGGATGATTGTGCTTGAATGACCTTAGGGTATATCCGTTCTTTAATTGTTTGTCAAATAAGTCAGACATACCAGGTTCTGTATTTCTTTTATGAGCTGTAGTAATGAAATTCAAACCATTTTTACCTTTTATTCCAAGAGATGCTTGTGACCATTCTACTTTTGTGTGTTGAGAAACAAATTCAAAGAGATTACTGCTACTTTTATCTCCGTGAAGCTTATAGACATCATAGAGTATGCCATTGTCAGTTGTTTGAGTTAAATAATGGTCAATAGTTCCATGTTTGAAAATAATACTTTTATCTGAACTTCGTCTGCCTTTATTGTCAATGACATAAAAAGCATCATGTTTCGTTGTCTTATAATGATTGACAATGTTTCCCATATTATCTATTTCCCATTCGTCAAGTCCTGTTGGGTCAACATAATGAATCGGGTTACATAAACAATAGGCATAAGGAGAAATCCATGGTTTCTTTTCTAATAACATATCCATTGATTTGAACTGCGGGAGCATGGGGTCGTACATTCTTGCTTCGAAGTCGTACCAGTCGAGGCCGTTCTCGCGGTCGAGTTCTTTGCCGCCATACTTGTTGGCCTGCACGCCAGAGGCGGGCGCACCTGTGATTCCGCCGTAGGGGTAGTAGCCGTTCACCTCCTCGAGTGTGCCGTTCTGGCTGATGACCGCCCGCACATTGCCCTGATAGTCGGTGATGCGGTAGTGGTAGCAGCTGTCTGCCCAATAGCCGTAGCTGTTCTCGACACGCTCCAGCACGCCATTCCTGTAGATGTGGCTGCCGCAGTAGTCCCGCGCCATCAGTATCTGTCCTTCAAGCGGCTCATCTGGCTCGCCAATGATTGCTAGTCCGCCCGACAAGCCGTAATAGTCAATCGGCTCATAGGCGGCCGCCGTGAGGCGGGTCAAGTTTATATGAAATCCAAGTTTAATCATTGTGACAATGCTTTATCGTTAAATGGGGCTTGCAAAGTAATTGTGTCTTTTTCATTAAAAGGAATCTCATTTTTAACCTTTTTAAATTTTTCACCCCAGTTAATAAGTAGTGCTCTTGTACCATATCTGTCTTTCATATAGATTGTGTCGTGGTCGATTCTTGTGAACTTCCAAACACCGCCATCGAAGTCTATAACATTAAACTTTTCAACAAACTTCCACTTTATATCATCTATAGCAGCAATTTCTTCAGAATCTTCGCCCTCCATTAAGGTTCCACATCCACCATAAATAATACCAGGTTGCAGACCATGCTCAGGATCCCACCAACCAATCTCGGTTGTGTGATCTGGTAAAAATTTCCAGCAATTTGCATATCGTTTATATTTCTTGCTAATGGAGTCATCTAAAACATAATAAATCCAATAATTGCCTGGTTTACAGATAATTTTCTCAATCTTTGAATTATTATTTGTTTTTTCAAACTTTATACATGCCGGCATAAGCGCTATCATTATGTAAATAATCATAACACACCTTAAAAAACTAAGTCTTTTCATTATAAAAATCATTTAATATTGTTTAAAAATTATACCCATCTCCATCATTCCGTATCTTATCGTAACTAATTGAATATATTTCATTAGTAAATGTAATATTAATACTAATAAATTTATAATGTGAATCCCAACCCAACGTGACACCCAAGCCTGAATGGTTGAATTCTTTCATCATCCTCAATGCCTCCTGGCGCTGTTTGTTGTCTCCACTGTAATAGGCAAGAAGCAAACCTTTAGCGAAAGAACCGAATTGACCTTTCTTGTACTCATAAGAGGTGTTCTTGAATGTATCATGTTTCATGCTTTTTAAATATACACCAAGATGTCCCGCATATCCTCCCCTCTTATCTCCTCCTTGATGCTGTGATTCATGATAGATGTTATTCAGCAAGTTGTACTTATTGTTCAGTAAAGGCGAGACTTTCCCTTCTTGATTCGGACTAAGCCAAATAGTACCTCCTTTTGTGTAGGCAAGTTTGTCGTTGGTTCCTAATGTAGCCGACGCTCCAACATCTGTAACACCTAATTGCTGTGCATAATAGCCATAAATATTAGCAACCGCCTGCCTTTCAAGATTATGTGGCTCCCAAAAAGCTGTATAGGCAAATGTTATATTCGCAAATGATTTCAATACTCCTGTTGGAGACACAACAAATATAGAAGGACTTTTTGTCTGCACAACATTCCTAATGCTTAAGTCGCTATTAAGATAAACAATGTCTGTACCTTCAAAATCTCCATGAATTACTGGGTTTGCGGCGCACCAGAGGTAGGGGGAGAGCGGATAATATTTTTCAGACATGGGATCCATGGTGGGTGTGCGGCCGATGATGAAATCGTACATGCGGGCCTGGCTGTCCAGCCAATCGAGGCCGTTCTCGCGGTCGAGCTCCTTGCCGCCATACTTGCGCGCCTGCACGCCTGTTGCGGGAGCGCCCAGAAGCCCACCATAGGGATAATAGCCGTTCACCTCCTCGAGCACGCCGTTCTGGCTGATGACGGCCCGCACGTTGCCCTGATAGTCAGTGATGCGGTAGTGGTAGCAGCTGTCGGCCCAATAGCCGTAACTGTTCTCGACACGCTCCAGCGCGCCGTTACGGTAGATGTGGCTGCCGCAGTAATCCCTCGTCATCAGCGTCCGCGGCACAAGTAGCTCGGGCGGCTCTATCAGCCCCGGGATGCCGCCGTTCAGCCCGTCGCCTCCCGTGAGAGTGCTGGCTATACCCGCCAGACCCTCCGGGCCTTCGGGGTCGGGCGCGGGCAACTCGCCACCGCCCTCATCGTCAATAATGGCATAGGGGTTCAGGATATAGTCCACATGCAGCTTGCGGCCGTCGGCAGCGTAGGTGTAGCGCACCTCGTGCCCGTCGTAGTACTCGATGCGCTCCGGCAGGTTCAGCACATTATATGAGATGCTGTAGATGTCCTTGTTGCGGTCGCGTGTCATGTTGCCGTTTAGGTCCCATGTGTATTCCTCCGCCTTGTCGGCCCCGTCCTTGAAGTCCATCGCGCCCGCGTAGGTCAGTTCGGCGCACTGGTCGGTGACCTTGCGCAGCCGGTTGCCGTCGTAGGTCATCGACAGGTGGTCAATCTCGCCCGACACCCACACCGTGCTGGTCAACTTCACCGTGCGGAGCACGCCCTTGCGGGTGAGCGAGGTCATGTTGCCGTTCAGGTCATAGGCGTAGGTGCAGCTGTAGTCGGGCTCGTTCATCTGGACCAGGCTGCCCGACCACTCGTGATAGTCTATCGGCTCATAAGCGGCAGCCGTGAGGCGGTTCAGCCCGTCGTAGGTGTAGGCGTAGCTGTGCCTGGCGGGCTGCGTGGCAATCAGCGCGTCGAGCGATTCCCACTCCATGGCGCTGATGTTGCCGTTAAAGCATGGCGTGGCCGTGCCGAAGGTGTCCTGATAGTGGAGCCACTGCTTGAAGGGCGGGCTGACGATGGAAGTGGTCCAGCCCCGCACATTATAGGTGTAGCTGACGGCCCCCTGTGCCGACGTGCCCAGAGACTGGGAGGCCAGCTGCCCAAGCGCATTGTAGGTGTTCTGGCACAGCGTCACGGCAGAGGCGCCGTCGTGCCGCACGGTGACCGCCAGCAGACGCTCCATGTTGTCGTAGCTGTACTCGTAGATGTCGATATTCGTCGTGTCGGGCGTGGTGTGCACGTGCATCTCCTTGAGCGGCTTGCCCGTGAAGGTGAGCTGGTAATAGCGGTGCTCGTAGCCGCCCAGATGGTTCTGCTCGTGGCTCTGGACGACGTTGCCACGATAGTCGTAGTAGAAAGACGAGTAGAGCCGTACTGGAGAGCCGCTATCCGAAATGGTGCAAGCCATCCGTCCCGTGAGCATGCCTTGAGTCGAACGGCCGGGGCATGAACTGTTAACATATCTTGTGTCATATTCAGGCTGTTGCACATAGGCAAGACTATTGTCGTTGGCCTGAGAGGTGACAAAATCATAACTGTCATAGAAACTGGAAATGAGAATGCTGTCACTGTTCATTCCCTCCAATGGCATAGAATATCCAACACCTTCTTCATAAGACACCCTGAGAGACTTATTCGCCACGTTGTTCCTCACAATAGGGTTTTGTGGGTGATACAATGCCGTGTAGGATTCTCTGCCAACCTCATCATAGGCAATAAATCTCCACAGTCCCGATTCTGCAAGGTTGCCGTCTTGGGTAAGAACAATCTTTCCCGTCTTATCGAAACAAACGTTTTCCACGCTTTTCCCGGGCAGTTTTTTTGAAATCAGCTTTTGATGATGATCATATTTGTATATATAAGCTAAAGCTT
>JAEEGL010868320.1_pt1 | contig 18576 bp, 13 predicted proteins | sample 9134231 | NCBI WGS metagenome assembly JAEEGL01 (sample SAMN16246548, study PRJNA631951) | gut metagenome | biome: gut microbiome; feature: rumen; material: fiber-attached | host: Bos | place: Iran: Karaj | collected 2018-10 | reverse complement strand
GTATATCCTTCCTTCAGGCCCGACAAGGCCTTGAATATCGGGAAGGCGGGCTTCGCGGAGTACATGGGAAAGCTGGCCCAAAGTGTCGGAAAAGAACGCCTTGAAAGCCTTGACGAGGTGAAGGACGCCCTGCGCGAAAGGCTTGAATTCTTCGCTTCCCTGGGCTGCAGGGCCAGCGATCACGGCCTCGACGGCATTCCCTTCAGGCCGGCAAAGGCGGGGGAGGCTGACGCCGTTTTCAGAAAGGTCATGGCCGGCGGTGCCGCAAGCCCCGAAGAGGCCGAAAAGTATCAGACCGAGCTGCTGCTCTTCCTGGGAAGGGAGTACGCGAGGCTCGATATCGCCATGCAGCTCCACTATTCCTGCAGCCGCAACGTCAATGCCCGCATGTTCAGGCTCATGGGTCCAGACACCGGCTACGACATGATAGGGCAGGCCTCCTGCGGCGACAGTATCGCGGCTCTGCTCTCCGCCCTCGAAGAGACGGGGGAGTGCCCGAAGACCATACTCTACTCGCTGAACGGTTCCGACAACAGCATGCTGGCAAGCCTTGCGGGCTGCTTTCAGTCGGGGGGCCTTCCCGGAAAGATACAGCCGGGTAGCGCCTGGTGGTTCATGGACACGAAGCGGGGCATGGAGGACCAGCTGAGATCTTTCGCTGAGGCAGGGCTTCTCGGCAATTTCGTCGGTATGCTGACCGACTCCCGTTCCTTCTTAAGCTACGCCCGCCACGATTATTTCCGCCGCATCTTCTGCGAATTGCTGGGAAGCTGGGTCGAAAACGGCGAGTTCCCCGATGACGACGATCTGCTCAGGCCCATAGTCGAGGGCGTCTGCTGTAAGAATGCCGAGAGGTACTTCAGGCTGTAATGCATGGAGCTTTTGGGGCGCGCCGGACGCATCGGAGCGCCCTTCTTGCCGGGCGATGCCATCCGGAAAAGTGATTTTGAAACAATTTCCGATGTTTTTTTCGGACCTGTTTCAAAACGGTTGCCGTTTTAGCTGTCTCCGGTGACTTTTATCTTCTAAACGCAAAAAAACACCGCAGATCGGGCATCAAAAGCGTGCAATGAAAGAAGAAGAATGCCGGATCATGAAACTATTCCGGGCGGGATCATATAAAAAGTTTCAAAACCGAGGAGCATCCCGATATTGTTAATGCGGAAATGCGCAACAGCGTCCGAAAATGCACTGAACAGCGGCTTCCCTTCCTGCTTTCCCTTGCAGGCTGCCTGCCGGAGGATGTACGCTCCCGATCTCTTAAGACCAAATGATGCACGGAGGTTGTCCCATGAAAGAAACACTGTATTTCGGAGGCCCCATACTCACCATGGTCCCCGAAAAGCCCGAAGCTGAGGCCCTTCTGGTCTCGGACGGCAGGATCGCCGCTGCCGGAAGCCTTGAAGAACTGAAGTTCAGGGCCGGGGCTCCCGAGCTCATCGACCTTAAGGGGCATGCCCTTATGCCCTCCTTTATCGACGCCCACAGCCACATGGCTTCGATGGGGCTTTCCTCCCTCAGGTGCGACCTGACCGGCTGCGAAAGCTTTGACGAGATGCTCGAGAGGCTGTCCCGCTACCGCCTTGAGAGGGGCCTCACCCACGGCGAGCCGGTTTTGGGCAGGGGTTACGACACCGCCCTTTTGAAGGAGGGCAGGCATCCCGACGCGTCGGTGCTGGACAGGCTCGGCTTTGACAACCCGGTGCTGGCGACCCACCGGTCGGGCCACATGAGCGCCTGCAATACGAGGGCTATGGAGCTGGCCGGCATAGGCGACGGCACGGTATTCCCGCCCGGGGGAGTCGCGGCGAGGGACGAAAAAGGCCGCCTCACCGGCTACTTCGAGGAGACCGCCCAGAACCCCCTGACTCAGGCTTTTTCGGCCTTCAGCGAGGAGCGGCAGGAGCAGGCCATACTCAGGGCCCAGGATTATTACCTTGAGCGGGGCGTCACAACGATACAGGACGGCAGCTCCAACGAGCCGCAGCGCTTCGCCTGCTACGAGCGCCTGGCCGAGTCGGGAAAGCTCAAAGCCGACGTGGTTGCCTACATTACCCACAAGCCCGGTTTTGAGGACTTCTGGAGGGATGCCGCGGCCAAATACGGCGGGGCTTACCGAAACCATCTTAAGCTTGGCGGCATTAAGCTGGTCCTGGACGGGTCTCCCCAGGCGAAGACGGCCTGGATGAGAAAGCCCTACGAGGGCGAAGAGTCTTACCGGGGCTACCCGATCTTTTCCGACGAGTACGTGCTGGACGCACTCTGCCGCGCCATCGACGCGGGGCTTCAGCCCCTGGCCCACTGCAACGGCGACGCCGCGGCCGAGCAGTTCCTCTCCATGTGGGAAAAGGCCGTTAAGATCAAGGGCCGCGGGCCCGAGCTCAGGCCTGTGATGATACACGCCCAGACCGTGGGCTATGACCAGCTGGACCGCATGAAGGCCGTCGGCATGATGCCTTCGTTCTTCATAGGACACTGCTGGTTCTGGGGCGACACCCATCTTGAGAATTTCGGAGAGGAGAGGGGACGCCGCATAAGCCCGGTAAGGGCCGCCATGGAAAGAGGCCTTGTCTGCAGTTTCCACCAGGACTGCCCAGTGACCGAGCCCGACATGCTCATGAGCGTCTGGTGCGCCGTCATGCGCCTCACGAGGAGCGGGGTCTGCATAGGGCCGGAGAATCGCATAGGGGTATCCGAAGCCTTGGCCTGCGTAACGAGGGGAGCCGCATATTCCTATTTCGAGGAGAACGAAAAGGGGATCCTCGCTCCGGGCGCGTTCGCCGACCTGGTCATACTGGACCGCAGTCCCCTGACCGTTCCTCCCATGGAGATAAAGGATATCCGGATCCTTGAGACCGTCATGAGGGGGGAAAGGGTCTTTTCCGGGTAGCGGCGCCGACGTTTCCGGCCCGCCCGGGATGATGCGCTGAAAACCGAAAAACTATGTGTCTCCGCGAGTCGTTCGGACTGCAGGTTCAGTCCGGTTTTGTTTTGTGCAATATCATGTATTCTCTTGAGGAACGACCCCTAAATATGGTATAATAATATAATAGGGAAATTATGAGCGCGGTCTGCCTTCGCATATCGTCCGCGCATGCGCATTAAGAAGCGAGGGCGGAAGCCCAAAGCGTTAAACAGGAAAAGATACATGGCAGAAAAGAAAAAGACCTACGATCAGGAATCCATAAAGGCCCTCAAGGGCGCGGACAGGGTGCGCTTAAGGCCCGCTGTCATCTTCGGCTCCGACGGCATTGAAGGCTGCGAGCACGCGGTCTTCGAGATCATATCCAACTCCATAGACGAGGCGAGAGAAGGTTACGGCAGCCGCATCATAGTGTCAAAGAACATGGACGGCTCCTTCTCCGTCGAGGATTTCGGCCGCGGGATCCCCGTTGAATACAACAACGCCGAGAAGGAGTACAACTGGAAGCTGGTCTTCTGCGAGCTCTACGCCGGCGGCAAGTACAACCAGACCGAGGGCGAAAACTACAATTTCGCCTTAGGCCTCAACGGCCTGGGCACCTGCGCCACCCAGTACGCCAGCCGCTGGATGAAGGCCCGCATAAGGCGCGACGGCTTTGAGTACGAGCTCAGTTTCGAGAGGGGAAACAATAAAGCGAAGAACCCGGGTTTCACGAAGACCGAATGCAATAAGCACTCCGGCTCTCTCATCACCTGGCTGCCCGATCTTGACGTCTTCACCGAGATAGACGTCTCCATGGACTACCTGCGGCAGACCCTTAAAAAGCAGGCCATAGTCAACGCCGGGGTCACCTTTATACTGAGAGAAGAGACCTCCAAAGGCAAGTTCAGCGAGGAGAGCTTCTGCTATCCCGAGGGCATCAAGGGCTATGTGACGGAAAGCGCCGAAAAGCCCATATCCTCGGTCCAGTATTTCGCGAAAGACACCGCAGGCCGCGACAGACCCGACAAGCCCGAGTACAAGCTGAAGATGAGCTTCGCCTTCTGCTTCACCGAAAACGGCGGTAATCAGGAGTATTACCACAACTCCTCCTACCTTGAGCACGGCGGAAGCCCCCTTAAGGCGGTCAAGGCGGCGTTTGTCTATTCATTAGACAAATATATAAAAGAGCAGGGCAAGTATCTGAAGAATGAGTCCGTCCCCTCCTACGACGACATCTTCGACAGCCTTTTCTTCGTCAGCTCCTGCTTCTCGACCTCCGTCTCATACGAGAACCAGACCAAGAAGGCCATCACCAACAAGTTCGTCGAAAAGGCCATGACCGAGTATCTGAAGGAGGTGCTGGCCCGGTATTTCGCCGAGAACAAGGTGGACGCCGACCGCATAATGAACCAGGTGCTGATCAACAAGCGCAGCCGCGAGGAGGCCGAAAAGAGCAGGGTCAGCATCAAAAAGAAGCTTTCGGGCACCATGAACGTGACCAACAAGGTCGCGAAATTCGTCGACTGCAGGAGCAAAGATCCTGACGAAAGGGAGCTTTATATAGTGGAAGGAGATTCGGCCCTCGGCTCGTGCAAGCAGGCGAGGAATGCCGAGTTCCAGGCCCTGATGCCCATCAGGGGGAAGATCTTAAACTGCCTCAAAAGCGACGTCGCCCGCATCTTCAAGAGCGACATCATCACCGACCTGATCCGGGTCCTGGGCTGCGGGGTCGAGGTCAAGACTGGCGCCAAGGACATCCCCCAGTTTGATCTGACGAAGCTCCGCTACAGCAAGGTCATATTCTGCACCGACGCCGACGTGGACGGCTACCAGATAAGGTGCCTCCTGCTCATGATGATATACAGGCTCTGCCCGACCCTGATACGCGAAGGCCGGGTCTACATCGCTGAATCCCCCCTCTACGAGATCACCTCAAAGGGCGACACCTTCTTCGCCTACGACGAGAAGGAAAAGGCGCAGATCTTAAAGGATCTTAAAGGCAAGCCCGTCAAGATACAGCGGTCCAAGGGGCTGGGAGAGAATGACGCCGATATGATGTCTTTGACTACCATGGCTCCGGCGACCAGGAGGCTGATACGGATAACGGTGGACGACGCGGCGGAGACCGCCCGTATCTACGAGATCCTTCTGGGGAACGATCTTTCCGCCCGCAAGGACTACATCGCCGAAAACGGCAGCAGGTTCCTCTCGCTGATAGATGTATAGAAGGAAATCCACATGGCAAAGAAGAAAAAAACAGAGATCGTGCCTGAAAAGGAGAATATAAGGCAGCTGCCCGAGCGCGAGGTGGTCATAGAAAACTACATGCCCTATGCCATGAGCGTCATCACCGACAGGGCTCTGCCCGCCATCGACGGCTTCAAGCCCGCCCACAGAAAGCTGCTCTACACCATGTTCCGCATGGGGCTGCTGACCGGAGGCCGCACCAAGTCCGCCAACATCGCGGGAGCCGGCATGAAGTACTCCCCCCATGGAGACGCGGGCATCTATGAGACGATGGTCCGCCTCACCCAGAACAACGAAGCCCTGCTCATGCCCTTCGTGGACGGCAAGGGCAACTTCGGCAAGGTCTATTCGAGGGACACCGCCTACGCAGCTCCCAGGTACACAGAGGCCAAGCTCATGCCCATATGCTCCGAGTTCTTCGGCGAGCTGGGCAAGAACGCGGTCGACATGGTGGACAATTACGACGGCACCGAGAAGGAGCCGGTCCTGCTTCCCACCAGCTTTCCCAATATCCTGGTCTCGGCCAACATGGGCATAGCCGTCGGCATGGCCTGCAGCTTCCCCGGCTTCAACTTCAGCGAAGCCTGCCTGGCAGCCGCCGAGTATATCAGGCACCCGCACGCCGATCTCACGGAGATCATGCCCGCCCCCGACTTTACCACCGGCGGCGAGCTCATATACGTCCCCGATGAGATGCGCGAGATCTACGAGACCGGAAAGGGATCCTTCAGCGTCAGGAGCGTCTACGAAGTGGACGAGAAGCACCGGCTGATCCTGGTCAGGGAGATCCCCTATTCGACCACGGTCGAGGCCATAATCGACAAGATCGCGGAGCTCATGAAAGCGGGCAAGCTCCCCCAGATCTCCGACGTGAGAGACGAGTCCGACCTATCGGGACTCGCCATCGCCATCGATTACAAGAAGGGGACGGATGTCGACAAGCTGATAGAGCAGCTCATGAGAGATACGCCCCTCACCGACAGCTTCGCCTGCAATTTCAACCTTCTGATCGACGGGGTCCCGAAGACCCTGGGCCTTAAAGGCATACTGGACGAGTGGCTTCGCTTCCGCTGCGGGGCAAAGGAGCGGGCTCTGCAGTACGAGCTTGACATCATGCTCGACAGGCTTTACCTGCTGCAGGGGCTTGAAAAGATCGTCCTGGACATCGACAAAGCCGTCAGGATAGTGAGGAGTTCAGAGACCGACGAGCTGGTCATAACCAACCTCATGAAGGGCTTTGATATCGGGCGTTCCCAGGCCGAGTTCGTCGCCAACATACGCCTGCGCAACCTCAACAAGGAATACATTCTGAAGCAGACCAAAGAGATAGAGAGCCTGCAGCAGAAGATAGCGTCGTTGGACGAGATACTCTCTTCGAAGGACGGGGTCAGAAAGGTCGTGAGAAAGGAACTGCTCGAGCTGGCGGAAAAGTATCCTCAGGAACGCAGGACCAGGCTCATCGAGCCCCCGGAAGAGGATGACGAGAGCCTTGAGCACGAGGATTTCTTCATCCAGTTCTCTGAGGACGGATATATAAAGAGGGCGGATGAGGGCATAGCCTGCGACGAGAACACCGAGATACTGGTCTTCACCGACAGCACCGACGCCTACAAGGCCAGGGCTATAGACGTGGGGCAGAAACCGGTCTATGCGGCCAGCCTCGCGGAAGTGGGCTCGGGCGAGAACATGGCAGGTTTCTTCATACTGGAGCCGGACCGCTTCGTGGTCACCCTCTACGACACGGGCAAGGTCAGCTGCTACCGCATGTCGGACTTCGAGACCAAGCTCAACAGAAAGAAGCTTAAAGGGAGCCTTTCCGCTTCCGCCGGCAGGCCGGTCGCCATGCTCAGCGTCACCATGGACGATTACATAGTCATAGAGACCAGCAAGAACCGCAAGGCTGTGCTGGCGGTCTCGGGTCTTTCCCTGCAGAACAGGGGCGGTGGAGGGCGCATGGAGCTCAAGCCCAGAAAGAAGGAAGAAGTGACCGGGCTGCGTCTCGCGACCCCCGCCGAGGTCAAAAAAGCGACGAAGCTGGAGCAGATGAGCCTGGATCTCAACTCCTGAGATCTTATGGCGTAACCTCAAGCCTTAAGATCCCGGGGCTCAACAGCCCGGGACAGGCTTCGGCCGGGCGTATAAAACCCATATGTTCAGCCGGACATATAAAACGAATATCAAAAGAAGACCTGCATAAAGCGGGCCTTCTTAATTTGTCAATGTATCGGAACGCTGATCCCTTGAGCGTCTCGGGCTGCCGCGGCTTTCGGCGCCGGGCTGCCGCGTCAGATCTTCACGTCCTTAAGCCTCTCAAGCTGGGGCAGGTCCACGCTTCCGCCGGAGATGACAAAGCAGACCTTTTCTTTGGGCGAGACCTTTATCTTTCCCGCCAGCACCCCTCCGATCCCTATGGCAGAGGAGAACTCGGCCAGCAGATGGCCTTCAAGGAGGAGAAGCTTTGAGCCTCTCAGCATCTCTTCATCGCTGATGTCGGCGATCTCGTCCACGTATTTGGCGACCTGGGGGAAGCAGAGGTCTCCGGGCCTGTTGGATACCAGTGCGTCGGCCAGGGTGGGTTTTTGCTCGACGGCGACCGGCTTTCCCGCGGCGAGGCTTGCCGTGTATCTGGGAAGAGCGGCGGGCTCGGCTCCTATCACTTTTACGGAGGGGCACAGCTCCTTTACGGCGGTTGAGACGCCTCCTATAAGGCCTCCCCCGGAGACCGGGACGATCACCTTGTCGAGATCCGGCATATCTCTTGCGATCTCAAGGCCCAGGGTCCCCTGGCCGGCCATGATGTCCTCGTCGTTGTAGGGGTGGACGACCACGGCGCCCCTCTCCCGGGCTATGCCCTCGGCGACCTTGAAGCGCTCCGCCGTGGTGCTCCTCACCACCTCGGCTCCCAGGGCCTTTATGGCGTTGACCTTGATGTCGGGGGCGGTGTCGGGTATGACTATGCAGGCTTTGGCGCCCAGCATGCGGGCTCCGAGGCTCAGAGCTTTGCCGTGATTGCCCGACGAAGCCGCGACCACGCCCTTGTCCAGGTCTTCTTTACTCATTTGAAGCATCTTGTTCAAGGCTCCCCTGATCTTGAAGGCTCCGGTTAGCTGCAGGCACTCCGCCTTGGCGTAGACCCGGCAGCCCAGGTACTTGTCGAGGCCCGGCAGCCTCACTATGGGTGTGTGAATTATATACGGCGCGATGCGAAGGCTCGCGGCTTCGATGTCCTTAAGACCGATCATTTCAGGCTCCTTTCGTGCTTTTGCGTCGGTTTTCACTTCGATGATACATCAGAGAGGTGTCAGGTACAATCGGGGGCGGCCGGAGAAAGAGCGCTGAAAAAGTCCGTTTTTCATACAATTATAACTGTGGCTCCCGCGCCTCTTAAGTGATAGAATATCACGGACACGAAAGCGGGAGAAATCGGTTAAAATGCTCGAAAACTTTATCATAACCTGCAATATAATGCTCCCCCTGATCATCTACCTGATCGTGGGGGTGACCGGCCGCAGGACCGGCATGCTGGGCGAAGACTTCAAGACGGCCATAAATAAGTTCCTTAACAAGCTTCTTATGCCCATGACCGCTTTCAATTCGATCTACAAGGCCGATCTAAAGGCCCTGGTCTCCGGCAGCGGCCCCGCCGAATACACCATAATCGCGACCGTAGCCTTCATGCTGCTTCTGATGTTCGTCTACAGGTTCATCGAGAAGGACAGCAGAAAGAGGGCCGCCATGGTCCACTGCTCCATCAGGGGCAATTCCATGCTCTACGGGCTGCCCGTTGCCACGGCCATATACGGGCCCGACGACGTGGGAGAGATAGTGGTCGTTCTTGCCGCCGTCCTCATAGTCTACAACATAGGTTTCGTTCTGGTGCTCGAATACTACCGCAGCCTGCTGCACAGAAGCGAAGAGCAGAGCGGAGGAACCCTCGCTTCCTTGAAGGGAGCCCTCGCAAGCTGCGCGAGGAACCGCATACTCCAGGCCATAGCCCTGGCCCTGATAGTCAATATCTCGGGCGTAAAAGTACCGTCCTTCCTTCAGGAGCCCATAAGCGATATAGCCGGGATGACGGTGGTGCTCTCGTTCATACTGATGGGCGTAAGGCTCGACGTAAACAACCTCAGGGGCAACAGCAGGGACGTGCTGATCGCTTCGGCGGTAAAGCTGGTCGTCATGCCCGCCATGGTAAGTATCCTTCCCCTGCTATGGGGCTGGAGGGGCAAGGCTTTCTCCTCAGTCTTCCTCTGCTTCTCAACCTCTTCTGCGGTGAGCTGCTTCCCCTTCACCGAGGCTCTGGAGGGCGACGGGGAGCTGGCCGGCGAGATAGTCATGGCCTCGGCGGTGCTTTCCGGTCTTACCATGTTTCTTTGGATCTTCGGTTTAAAGCAGCTGGGAATCATTTAAAATCGCCTGCCGCCGTAAAGCGTCTCCTGCCCCCCCCCGGTGAGCCCGCCCCGGGTGCTGCGCCGGGACCGAGCCCGAAGGAGGGCATCAGTTCATGACTCTTAAAAGAAAAGACAGCCTCATAACCTTCCTTCAGGTGTTCTCCTTTGCCCTGATCAGCGGCATGACCACCGCCATTTCTCCCCTGATGCAGATGCTCATAGAGCATTTCAGCGAGGTGCCCGTCACCGCCGTCAGGATGCTCTCCAACATCGTGAGCCTTTGCGGCATGTGCGTTTCGGTGCCTCTCAGTCTTTTCTTCGGCAACAGGCTGCGCTTTAAGCCCCTGCTGATACTGGGCTCCTGCCTGTTCCTTTTGGGCTCGCTCCCTTATTTCGTACCCGACCCTTCTTTCAGCCTGGTAATGTTCGCCAGGGTCTGCGTGGGCATAGGCTTCGGCTTCTGCGCTCTGCGAAACGCCTGCGTGCGCCGCATGTTCGCGGGGAACGACGCCGCCATAGCCCGCTGGCTCGGCATAATGAACGCCACGGTCTCCATAGTGGGAGTGCTGCTGGGGCCCCTGGCGGGAGCCCTGGCCGACCGCTTCAGCCTCTGGCACGGTTTTCTCGTCTATCTTCTGGCTTCGGTCTCCCTGGTGCTGCTCACCTTTGTCTTTAAGGAGCCCGAGAGGGAAAATGACGGAGCCGCCGGAGCTGCAAAAGCCGGCGGAAGCGCCGCCAAGGCGTCTGACGGCAGCGAAGGCTTTGCTTCAGCAGGCAGCGCGGCGGGAAATGCGGCCCCTGCGCACGCGGCCACCCTGCCTTCTTCCGAAAAGAGCGGCCTTCCCGCCATAGTCTTCCGCTTCGCCGCGGTCTGTGCCTTCACGACTCTGCTTGAATACCCCATCTTCACCCTGTCCTCGACCCTGACGGGTCTGAGAGGCTGGGGAGGGGCCGCCGTCGGCGGGAGCATAATATCCTGCTTTTCATTCGGAAACATGAGCGGTTCCCTCTTTTACCCGGTGCAGAACAGAGTGATGCCCAGAAGAGGGCTCTCCATGGACTACCTGCTCATGTTTTTGGGCTTCGGCCTAATGCTGACGGCCCCGGGACTTTCCGCCGCAATGGCAGCCGCCTTCATGCTGGGCTTCGGATTTACCAACCAGATGCTCTCCCACACCAAGTGGGCGGGAGACGCGGCGACTCCGTCGACCCGGACCTTCGCGTCGACCCTGCTTCCGGTCTCGGTCTCTTTGGGCAGCTTCCTTTCCGCCTTCTGGATACCCTTCGTGAGCCGTCTGGCTTCGCCCCTTTCCTTCCTTGAGGCGGAGGTCGACCGGGTCTACTTCGTGTCGATGCTGGTCTACGCCGTCTTCACCGCGGTCTTCTTCATCTTCGATCCCCGTCCGAAGAGGGCTTGACACAGCCCGTCGTTCATAAGGCAGCCGGGCCGTCCGGCTGCAGTGTCGAAAACTCGCGCTCCACGGGGGGCGCTTTTTTGCGCTTTAAACGTCAACTCCGGGTTGACCGATTCGCGCGGCTCTCCGGTTACAATGTGAGCGTAAAACAGATCAGCCGGCTGTCCGGGCTGAAAATACGGCAGCGTAACAGGAGGGCAAAATGAAAAAAGGACTTACCGAGCTTGTATTTATTCTCGACCGCAGCGGCTCCATGGGCGGCATGGAGAGCGACACTATCGGAGGCTACAACGGTTTTCTTGCAAAGCAGAAGAAAGAGGAAGGGGAGTGCCTGGTCTCGACGGTGCTCTTTGATAATTACATAGAGACCGTCCACGACAGAGCCGATCTCAAAGAGGTTAAGGATCTTACTTCAAAGGAGTATTACGTCAGAGGCTCCACAGCCCTGCTCGACGCCCTGGGCAGCAGCATAGACCAGATCTCGACCATACACAAGTACGCCCGCGAAGAGGACAGGCCCGAGCACACCATCTTCGTGATCACCACCGACGGCATGGAAAACGCCAGCCGCCGCTACGATTACGGCAAGGTCAGGGCCATGGTGAACGAAAAGCAGGAAAAGGGCTGGCAGTTCATCTTCATGGGCGCCAACATCGACGCGGTGAAGGAAGCCAGGCGCTACGGCATAGGCGAAAAGCACGCGGTCACCTACGTAAATGACAGCAGCGGGTCCGACGCTCTGTTCGAGTCGGCGTCCGTTGCCGTCAGCAGCTTCAGAAAGAGCGGCTCGGTCGGGAACTGGAAGGCCGCCATTGATAAGGACAACAGGAAGCGGGGCAAGTAAGACGCCTTGAGTAAATAGAGCCTTCCGCCTTTGCGGGCGGAAGGCTTTGGCGTCCCTGCGGGGCAAGGCATTTGACAATTTATGATATAATATATATTAAGAGAAGATTCGCAAAAGAGCCCGGCCGCCTGCGGCAGAGGGTGAGAGAATAAGGTAAAGATGATATTCAGAAACAGCAGAAAACACATACCTTCAGAGCTCAGAAGCAAGATCGAGGAGTATATACGCGGAGCGTACGCCGAGGAGGCTCCGGTTTCGGATGCGGTGACGGTGCGAGAAGATGCGATGCTTTCCCTGCGTTACGATATCGAGCCGTCTCTTGACCTCGATGCTGTTTACAAAGACGACGCTCTTGAGGATCTGATCCAAAGCATACCGTTCGAAGAGAAAGCCGACGAGTACGAAGATTCATTTAAAGAAGCTGCAAAACACGGCTGGCCATGCAAAGAAAGGCCCGTAAGCGGCAGCTGCTCAGGCGCTGCCCCGGCCGCAAACCATGCGCTCAGGCCCGGTTCTCACAGGCCTGCCCACGCAGCCATGCAGGAACTCCGCGAAAAGGAGTCCGCTTCATACCAAGCGCTTAAGGAAAAGGCTTCCCTGTCCGGCACGCGGCCTCATAATTACGCAGCTCCTTTCGGTCATAAGGACAGCGCGGCTGACGATATCAAAAGGATACTGAGCGCGAAGGAGCCGGGCTTCGGAGCCAGTCTTGCTGGCAAAATAGACGAACTGGGCCTCAGAGACTCCCGCGTATACCGTGCGGCGCAGGTCAGCAAGGCGGCCTTCAACAAGATCATAAACGACAAGTCGGTGCCCAAGAGGCAGACCGCCGTCCCCCTGGTGCTGGTGCTGGGCCTCGACCCGGCGCAGAGCTACAAACTGCTTGAGACCGCCGGCATAGTCCTGTCCTCCAGCAGCCATTTCGACCTGATAATACGCTACTGCTTTGAACACTCCATACGCGACATTGACATCGTCAACGACATACTCTACGAATTCGACCAGCCCCTGCTGGGCTCGGCGGTGAGATGATGGACGCGCAGAAGAAAAGTTCCCGCTACGGTAAGCGCGAACGCCTGCGCGAGCTGGGCAGAGAGCTCGCCGAGGCCGCGGTCTCCTGCGGTTTCCCCGAAGAGCTGGGCGAAATGATCGCTTCATCCCTGGGCACCGAGAAGACCATGGAGCGCATGATACTCTATATGAAAAGGACCCGGCCCCGCAATCCCGCCGAGCTCGTCGACGAGATGCTCGCCGTCAAAGAAGAATTCGAAGGCTACCGAAAGAAGAAGATCACCCAATACTACAACGAAAAGCTCAACAGGCTCATGAACGAGGGCCTTGATGATACGCCCGATGACATTCCGGAAGGATAAGCAGGCTATTGCCTTCCGGATGGCGGCTTCATTTAAGGCGCGGGTTCCTTATTACGATCCCGCCTCAACTTTTGATCTTGCGCAATATTGTAAAACTGCCCGAATAATATTATTATTTAGGCAGTTTTATTATGCGGAAGAACCGCGGAAAAGCCCGCCAGCGCGGGCCCGGAGGTAACATGGATACGGTAAAAGTTCTGGTAAATCAGCTTATAATCTTCGTCATATATCTGGCGGTGGGCTTCCTTCTCGAAAAGGGGAAGCTGGTCACCAAGAAGAACAGCAGCGCCCTCACGTCGTTTCTGCTCTACGCGGTGCTGCCCTGCCTCATAGTCAAGGCCTTCATGCAGCCGGGAAGCCCCGAAAAGACCAAAGAGCTGCTCTGGTCCCTGCTGCTTGCCGCTCTGGCCCTGGCTCTTGCCATGGTGATCTCGCACCTGGTCTTTAAGAAGGACCCGATCTCAGACTTCGGTTCGTCCTTTTCCAACGCAGGCCTCATGGGCCTCCCCCTGATCGCCGCTGTCCTGGGCAGCGACGCCGCCTTCTACACCGCAGGCATGGTCGCCATGCTCAACGTGCTGCAGTGGACCTACGGACAGTCCCTCATAACCGGAAACTGGAGCGAGCTGCAGCCCAAAAAGATCATCAAGAACCCCCTGATAATAGCCTTCGTCATAGGCCTTCTTGTCTACTTCCTGCAGATCCCCCTGCCTGTCCAGGCCGTGAGCACCATCAATTCCCTCGCGTCCTGCAGCGCCCCCATCGCCATGGTCATCATAGGCGTCTATCTGGGCGGAATGAAGCCTGCGGCCCTTAAGGACAAGTCGATCTGGGTCTGCAGCTTCGTAAGGCTCATCATCATTCCCGCGGCGACCCTGCTGCTTTTCGCCCTGTTCAAGAACCTGCCCGTGGTGCTGCGCATGGCCATCTTCATCTCGGCCATGGCTCCCGTCGGTTCCAACATCGCCCTCTACGTTGAAAGACAGGGAAAGGACACCGCCCAGGCGACGGCTCTCGTCTGCCTTTCGACCCTGCTCTGCCTGCTTACCATGCCCGTAATGCTCATGGCGGCGACCTCCCTCTGGGGCTAGGCCCGCTGCCCGAAAACATCCCCCTTAAGCGAGAAAGGAGTGCCCGGCGGCAAGGACCGGGCGAAGCGAAGCATGAAATACGACACCGCCCTCTTTACGGAACACCTTCAGAAGATGTGCCGCATACCCACAGTCTCCAGCGCCGATCCCGAAAAGACCCGCGTCAGCGATTTCCTGAAGCTCCACGAGGTGCTCAAGGAGTGCTGGCCCCTGGTCCATGAGAAGATGACCAGGGAGGTCATCGGCAAGTGCGGTCTGCTCTACACCTTTAAGAGCGCGAGCCCCAAAAAGCTCCCCCTTATGCTCATCGCCCACCAGGACGTGGTTCCCGAAGGCGACTGGTCCATGTGGAAATATCCCCCCTTCGGTGCCGAGATCCACGACGGCTGCGTATGGGGCAGGGGGACCACCGACTCCAAGTGCAACATCCAGGCCTACATGGATGCCCTCGAGATGCTCTTTTCGGAGGGCTGGGAGCCCGATTACGACCTCTACCTGGGCTTCGGCTACAATGAGGAGATAATGGGAGGCCCGGGAGCCGCGGCGCCCATGATAGTCGAGACCCTGAAGGAGAGGGGAGTCGAGCTGGGCGGTCTTATCGACGAATGCGGCGGCATAGTCGAAAAGGACGGAAAGCGCTACGCCGAGATAGTTATCAGTGAAAAAGGATACGTGGACGTCATGTTCACAGCCCTCGACAGCGGCGGCCATTCCGCTTCTCCCGCCAAAAACAACGCCCTGGTCAAGCTGGCGAAGACCATGATCGCGATAGATGAGAACCCCATGGAGCCCTTCATGAGCGATGTCGTGGTGAAGGAGCTGGAGGCAAAGCATAAGTACGGTCTTATAGACGATCCCGAGCTGGACGCCCTCTGCGGCGACGTCAAAGCCAACTGGGACGCTGTGGTCGCTGTCTGCGAGAAGAACAGAAGTCTGAGTTCCCTCATACGCACCACCACCGCCATCACCATGTGTCAGGGCTCCGCCCAGGCCAACATCATACCCGAAAAGGCGACCCTCACCGTCAACTGCCGCATAATTCCAGGTCAGACCATAGACGACCTCATGGCCCACTTTAAGGCCCTCCTTCCCGAAGGCGTCGAAATGACCGTGCTCAAGGGCGGAAACCCGCCGGCGGTACAGTCTGCCGACAGCGAGTTCTACAGGCTCATCGCTTCGTGCGTCGACGAGCTCTACCCTGGAGCCCCCATGATCCCGACCCTGCTGTCGGGCGGAACCGATTCCCGCTACTACTGCCCCATCTGCCCCACCGACAGCGTCTACCGCTTCACCGGCCTGCTGCATGACGGAAAAAGCGGGGGAGCCCATCAGGTCAACGAGCACCTCTGCCTCGACCACATGGAGGGCGACGTGCGCATGTACGTGAGCATACTGACCAAATACGGACGCTGAGGTCTGTATTCGCAGGATCTGCGCCGGGCCTGAGTCTGCCCGCCTTAAGATCGCCTGCCCATATCCGTTAAAACTTCCGCAGCGGGAGAAAACGGGCCCAAATGCCCGAATTCTCCCGTTTTTTCTGTTTAAAGGCAAAAAACGAGGCCGGATCATCGGAAAACAGGAGAAAAGGCCCCGGAATCGGCGTTTGCGATGCGAAGATCTTTGAGATTTCCTAAAAAAGCGCAAAAGCCTGAGAGATCCTGCACTCTTCTTTAAACCTACCGCTTGCGCGGAAAAAATGGGCAATAAAGCCGGCACGCTCCAATAATATTGACATAAATGTAAATATATGACATAATGATGCGGGCGGCGGAACAGCATGATCGATGAAACTTTCGGAATTGGGGCTGAAAAGCGGGGCGGTGTCCTTCCCGGGGGCGCTGGAAGAAGAGCTGGCCCGTGAAAAAGCCCTGCTTGCCCGCTGCGAGAGCCTTGAAAAGGCTGTCCCGGGCAGGCTGGCATTAAAGAAGGACGTGAGCTCTTCCGCTGCGGATGGGAGCCGGGACCTGCAGGGCGGTCTTTCGGATCAGGACATCGCCGAAAGCCTGTATGCAGGCGGCATCCGGAGCTTCCAAAGCGCGCGTTCTTCGGATCGGAATGTCCTGATCCACGTATACAAGGACGCCCTCAGCGGCAGGACGCGTTCGCGAAAGCTGGGCAGAAGGGACGGTCTGCTCAAAAAAAGGCTGAAGCTGGCCGCTCTCAGCCGCGAAATGATACCCTTACTGGTGTATAATATTAAAGAACTTGAAAAACTGCGCGAAAGACTTAAGGATCCCGATATCGGTGAACTTGAGGCCGGTCTTTCGGAGGCTTTTCGGGATATAGGCACCGACATCGGGGCTTTTCGGCAGTGAAGGCTTTCGGCCTTTAACAATAAATATCTGCCTGAAACGGAGAACATAGATGGCAAAGAAAAACGGGAAAACAGTATTCGTATGTCAGGAGTGCGGCTACGAGAGCCCGCGCTGGCTCGGCCAGTGCATCTGCGGAGCCTGGAACTCCTTCGTCGAGGAAAAGGTCTACGACGAGAGCGACGATTCAAGGAGCAGATCGGGCAAGGGGGCTTCCTCCCCCTCGGCTGAAAAGCGCAAAGCTTCGCCCCAGCCCCTCTCCCGCGTCACCTCGGGCCGTAGCACCCGGGTCGACACCGGCATAGGGGAGCTCAACCGGGTCCTGGGCGGGGGCCTGGTCAAAGGATCCCTGACGCTGATCTCGGGAGAACCCGGCATAGGTAAATCGACCATGATAATCCAAGCCGCATCCCACATCGCAAAAGCCCTGGGCACGGTCCTTTACGTTTCGGGCGAAGAGTCGGAGGAGCAGATCAAGATGCGCTCCGACCGGGTCTGCCCCGAAGGCACCGAAGGAATATATGTGCTCTCAGAGACCGGTATGGAGGCCGTGATAGAAGCGGTCGACAGGCTCGATCCGAGCTTCCTCATCATCGACTCTATTCAGACCATGTACACCGACGAGCTGGAGTCGGCTCCCGGCAGCGTGTCGCAGGTGAGAGCCTGCGGCGGCCTGCTGATGAACCTGGGAAAGGGCAGGGGGATCCCCGTCTTCATAGTCGCCCATGTGACCAAGAGCGGAGAGCTGGCGGGGCCCAAGATAGTCGAGCACATGGTGGATACCGTTCTGCAGTTTTCCGGCGAGAGGAGCCAGGACCTGAGGATCCTGAGGGCTCTTAAGAACCGTTTCGGAACCACCAGCGAGATCGGAGCCTTTGAGATGAGAGAAGAAGGCCTGGTCGAGATAGAAAACCTTTCTGCCACCTTCCTCGAAGGCCTTGAGGACAGCTCGGCGGGGGCCGTGGCGACCGCTGTCTATGAGGGTACCAGGCCGCTGCTTTTGGAGATCCAGGCCCTGACCGCCCCGACCAACATAGGCTTCGCGCGCCGAACTGCCATAGGCGTTGAAAATTCAAGGCTCGGCATGATAGTCGCGGTGCTTGAGAGAAAGGCTTCCCTGAGCCTCATCAACCGCGACATCTACGTCAACATAGTGGGGGGAATGCGCCCCGAAGGCACCTCCACCGACCTGGCCGTCGCCCTCGCCATATGGTCCGACGAAAAGGGCGCAAAGCTCCCTTCCGGCTTCATCGCCATAGGGGAAATAGGTCTTACCGGAGACCTGAGGCCGGTGAGAAACGCCGACAAGCTTGTAAAGGAAGCCGACCGCATGGGCTTTAAGGCTATGATGCTGCCGAGACGCAGCGTGGAAAAGCTCCCGGAAAAGCCCGGGAACATGCGCCTCATCGGCGTCACCAGCCTTGCCGAGGCCATCAGGGAAGCCGCGAAGCTGGCAGAAAAGTAAGGATGACCTGCGCCGCCTGAAAGCAAGACCTGCGCCTTATCGGCCGCCCTTTCCTGCGGAGATAAGACGGCGTTTTCATTTGCTCTTCACAATTGCTTCATAAGCTCCCTTTATACTGGAGCCAGATCAGAACCTGGAGGTCCGAAATGCCCAGAATATTAATAGTAGACGACGAAGAAAAGATAAGAGCCGTCATCAGGGAATACGCCCTGTTCAACAATTACGAGACCGATGAGGCCGCGGACGGCGTCGAGGCGGTCAACAAGTGCCTGGCCGAGGATTACGACCTGGTCATCATGGATATAATGATGCCCGGCCTGGACGGCTACAGCGCCTGCAAGCAGATACGCCGCGACAAGGACGTCCCCATCATCATGCTTTCGGCGAGAGGAGAAGAGTACGACAAGCTCTTCGGCTTTGAGCTTGGCATAGACGATTACGTGGTCAAGCCCTTCAGCCCCAAGGAGCTGATGGCGAGAGTCTGCGCTGTCCTGGCCAGAAAGAACAGAGGAGAAGAGGAGAAGAAACAGGTC
>JAEEGL015871293.1_pt1 | contig 18577 bp, 17 predicted proteins | sample 9134231 | NCBI WGS metagenome assembly JAEEGL01 (sample SAMN16246548, study PRJNA631951) | gut metagenome | biome: gut microbiome; feature: rumen; material: fiber-attached | host: Bos | place: Iran: Karaj | collected 2018-10 | reverse complement strand
GTCCGTAATGCCGATGTAAGCCACACCGTCTTTTACCTGTACCCACTCATGTTCCTGCGTGTATTTGCGATCTGTCGGCGTCATACCTGTTTGCCCTCCTGTTTATTTCGCTCTTTTATAAAACGGCATATCCACGCGCACCGCCTTCAGGCCGCGCCCGCGTACCACAAGTTCAAATTCCGTCGCGTCCGCCGCCGCGATGTCGACGAGCGCCATCGCGTAGCCGCCGCCGAGCGTCGGCGCCGGCCCGCCGGACGTTACGACGCCCACGGGCTTGCCACTAAGGAGCACCTCGGTGTGCTCGCGGGCGATGCCGCGGTCGACGAGCTTTAATCCGATGCGTTTTTTCCGCAGCGGCGCTGTGAGGGCGGATTTCCCGATGAAGTCGGGCTTGTTCATCTTCACGGCGAAGCCGAGGTCCGCCTCGAGAGGCGTGACGTCCTGCGTCAGCTCGTGCCCGTAAAGCGGCATGGAGCTTTCAAAGCGCAGCGTGTCGCGCGCGCCCAGTCCGCAGGGGAGCAGTCCGCAGTCCGCCCCCGCACGCATGAGCTTAGCGTGCAGCTCGGGGCCGTACTTCGCGGCGCAGTACAGTTCAAACCCGTCCTCGCCCGTATATCCCGTGCGCGAAACGATGCAGGGGATGCCCGCGACGTCGACCTCGGGAACGAACGTGTAGTTCTTCACCGGCAGTTTCGCGGCGTCCGCGATCTTACTAAGCACCTCCTGCGCGCGCGGGCCCTGCAACGCGAGCTGTGCCCAGTCGGCGCTCTCGTTCGTCAGCTCCGCGTCAGGCTGCGCGTGCTCGCACATCCACGCAAAATCCTTGTCCGTATTGGAGGCGTTCACGACGACGAGGTATTCCTCGTCCGAAAACTTATACACCAGCACGTCGTCCACCGTGCCGCCGTCGGGATAGCACATCACGCTGTAACGGCAGCGTCCCGGCTGCATGCTCGTCAGATCGTTCGTGAGCAGGTTCTGCAAAAACGCAAACGCGCCCGCGCCGCGCACGAACACCTCTCCCATATGGGAAACGTCAAACAGCCCGCACTGCGTGCGCACCGCCTTGTGCTCCTCCAGTATGGAAGTGTACTGCACCGGCAGCGCCCAGCCCCCAAAATCGACCATGCGGCCCTTGAGCGCCATGTGCACATCGTAGAGCGGGGTCTTTTTCAAGCCGTCCATAGATCCGTTCGCCTCCTTCGGTTTCTCTCGGTTTTATTATAAAGAATAAATCGACTGTGAACAAGATGATTACATAAAATACGCCCGCAGCGCCTCGACCGTTTCCACGATCCGCACCGGCCGGTAGGCCTCCAGCTCCTCCCTGTCGCCGTAGCCGTAAAGCACGCCCACCGAGTCCATGCCGACCACGTTCGCGCCTTCCAGGTCGAACTTCCGGTCGCCTACCATCACGCCGTCCGCGGGGGTGATATTCAGCCGCCGCATCACCTCGCGGATGACGTCCGCCTTTTCGACGCGGCCGATGTCGATCCGGCCGCCGCAGACGAGATCCACGCGCTCGAATATCCCCAGCTGACGGGTCTGTGAGATCGCCGTGTCCTCCAGCTTGCAGGTCGCCACGGCGAGCCGATATCCGGCCCCCTTCAGCGCTTCGAGCATCTCCAGCACGCCCGGGTAGACCGCGAGGGTCTTTAAGCCTTCGCTCAGATAGTATTCGCGGTAATAGGCCATCGCCTGCGGCCGCTCTTCCTCGGTAAAATGGAACAGATTGCGCATGCTCTGCGTGACCGGCGGGCCGATGAACGACCTTAGCTGCTTTTCCGTCAGCGGCGGATGGTGCATCTTTTCCAGCATGTATTTCGCGGCCGCGATGATCCCCTTGCCGGATTCTATCAGTGTTCCGTCCAGATCGAACAGAATCGTGTTTTTCCTCATTCGCCGTTTCCCTCCTCCTCCACGGCGGAAACCTTCCCGTCGTGCAGTCCGAAGAGCGACGCGCCGAGCTTTTCCATTTTCACCATCACTTCTATGGTCTCCGGCAGCAGCACTTCTCCCGGCATGCACAGCGCGATGCCCGGCGGATACATGCCCACCGCCTGCGCGAGCACGGCATTGCCCGCATCCTCCAGCGGGATGCGCCGGGTTTTCGCCAGCGTCGCCTCGCGCACGGTCATGCGTTCGGGCGGAAGCGTCAGTTTATGGTTCATCGTCTTCGCCTTTTCCTGGCCGTAGGGCATGCGCCTTAAGGCGTTCAGGAGCATATCGTACCACTCGGGATCATCGGAAGGGCTGGTGATCAGCGTCACGCGCCGTATGTCCGCCATCTCCACGAACACGTTCTGTTCCGCCAGACTGTCGCGCGCCGTAAAGCCGTTGATGCCGCGCTCCGTCACGTCGATGACGATGCGCGTCATGTCCACGTCGCTGATCCCCGCGCGCCCCACCACGGACTTGGAAAGCGTTTTGAGTCCCGGCAGATTGTCGATCTGCTCGCGCACGCGCAGGCAGTGCGCCACATGCTTTTCCCAGTTCTGGAGCCGCTGCGCGCTGTATCGCGCCCAGTCGATCGACGACATCAGCAGGTAGGACGGGCTCGACGACTGCACGATCGAAAGCGCGTGCTGCACCGATTCGGGCGCGATGCCGCAGCCTTCCGCCAAGTGCAGCACGGCGGCCTGCCCCAGCGCGTTGAGCGTCTTATGCACGCTGTGCACCCACAGATCGGCATATCCCGCGGGCGACTGCGGCAAAGATTCGGAATATGGGAAATGCGCGCCGTGCGCCGCGTCACACAATACGAGCGCGCCGTGCTTTTTCGCCGCGGCGTACAGCGCCGGCATATCCGCGCACATGCCGAAATAGTTCGGGGTAGTCAGCAGCACCGCGGTGGCCTTCGTTCTTTCCAGCGCCTCATCGAGCGCCTGCGCGGTCACCATGCCCCAGAGCTCCGTCTCTTCGTCGTAGGCGGGCAGTATGTACTCGACGTCCATCCCCGCGAGCGCCGCGCCGGATACGGCGGAACGGTGCGCATCGCGCGAAAAGAGCACCTTGCTGCCGCGCGGCAGCGCCAGGAACATGGCGAGCACGCCCGCCGTCGCGCCGTTGACCAAAAAGAAGGTATGTCCGGCGCCGCAGGCGCGCGCGTACTCCTCCTGCGCGCGGCGCAGGATGCCGTGCGGGCTGTGCAGATCGTCCGTATGCTCCAGCTCCGTCACGTCCCAGCGAACCAGCTCCGAACGCCAGAAGCCGCGCATCCCGCGGCCCTTATGTCCGGGCATATGAAATAAAGCGCCCTGTCTGTGCGCATAGTTGCTCAGTACCGAAGGGATGCTCTCGTCGGTATACATCGTCCGTTCACTCCGTTTTTATGGATTTTGCATATTGGAAATTGTATTCGAGCTGCGCCCGCAGATCGTCCGTGGGGCTGATCAGCGCCGCCTTCAAAGTGCCGTCGTCCGCGCGAAAGCGGATCACCAGCGATTGCCGTTTCGGCGCGCCGCTGGCCTTGATCTGCTCGAGCGCCTTGTCCGCGTCCGCGTAAAGCGAGACGCTCTCCATCTGCGAGAAAGGAATCTTACAGAGCGTGCTCGTCTTTTTGCTGATGATTTTATCCGCCGTGAACGTCTTTTCGTCTACGCGGTAATGGAAGCGCGTGATATGGCGGCGGAACAGGAAATAGCAGACGACTACCGTCAGCACGAATACGACGAACTGGATCCACGGCATGCTGACCCCATAGGCGTTCTGAATCAGCGTAATGGCCAGTATCACGACCAGCATCGCCAGTGCGCATAAAAGCACCAGCACACTCTCCGAGCGCATGCGGCGCTTATGAAAAACCTCTTCTTCCGCTGTAAAATGGTTTGCCACGTTTCTATGTCCCCTGCTGTCAGATTTTATCGCTTTTTCCTATATTAAGTTTATCATATACTACACAGCTTCAAACGTCAACACGATACCCTGTTGCGCCGTTTACGGGAGCATTTATATGATAATCCGTCCATATATGCAATTTCTCGTCGTTTTCAGGTAATTTAACCGAATTTCAGCTCTTGCCTTCTTCCCCCTGTTGCGGTAATATAATCGTTGATATTCCCCCTTAGCTCAGTCGGTAGAGCATGCGGCTGTTAACCGCAGTGTCGTTGGTTCGAGTCCAACAGGGGGAGCCACTCCGCTAAAATGCTGGGAATATCGGCGTTTTAGCGGATTTCTTTTTGTTGTGCGGAACGCAGCGCCGCACCATGGGCGGGACGAACGCGTTTCACAGGCACGTTTTTTTGATCCTGATTGATTTCAGGTGCTGAAACGATCCAAATTCTGAGAAAAGAGAGGTAGCCATTATGGACGAGAAGGTCAACGCCCTAACGCAGCATTTTTCACTCGGCAAGCTGTTCAAGTATGTCTTGCCCACGATCATAGCGGTTCTTCTTGCGTCGCTCTACACGATCGTCGACGGTATTTTCGTATCCAATTTCGGCGGGACGACGGCCTTCGCGGCGATCAACCAGGTTTCTCCTATTTTCATGATCGTCGCGGCCATCGGTTTTATGTTCGGTACCGGCGGAAGCGCCCTGGTCGGCAAGATATTGGGAGAGGGAAATGTAAAGCGTGCGAACGGTCTCTTCTCGTTTTTCGCATATGTCCTGATCATCATCGGCGTCGTTGCCTCTGTGGCGCTGTGGTTCGCCATAGAGCCGCTCCTTCGCTTACTCGGCGTGACGGAATCGATGATGCCCCTCTGTATCTCCTATAGCCACGTCCTGATCCCGGCGATAACGCTTTTCATGCTGCAGTTCTATTTCCAGAGCCTGCTGGCAACCGCAAAGAAGCCGGGGCTCGGGCTCCTGTTCACGATCCTCGCCGGTGTTACGAATGTCATAGGCGACGCGATCCTGGTCGGCGTTGTGTCGCAGGGTGACCCCACCAGAGCGGTTCAGGGCGCGGCCATCGCGACGGCGGCAGGCCTGTTCGTCGGCGGCATCATTCCCCTGATTTATTTCGCCCGCAAGAATAAGAGCCTTCTGCGCCTCGGAAAGCCGGAGCGGGACGGAAAGGCTTTGGCCAAAGCCTGCGGGAACGGCTCGTCCGAATTCTTCACCAATATTTCGGGTTCCATCATCAATGTCGTCTACAACAGCCTGTTCCTCTACATGATCGGCGATATGGGCGTTGCCGCCTACGGCACGGTAGGCTATGTCAACTCGATCTTCACCGCCATCGCTTCGGGCTTCGTGCTGGGCGTCGCCCCGCTGGTCTCGTACAACTACGGAGCCGGCAATACGGACAACCTGAAGAATCTATTCAAGAAGAGCACAACGCTTGTGATCATTTTCAGCATCGCCGCGACCGTCATCATCGAACTTCTGTCGCATCCGTTGGCAAACGCGTTTGCCCACGGAGATGCGACTCTCATGCAGATCACGGTCGACGGTCTCTCCATCTTCACGCTGTCCTTCCTGTTCAAGGGGATCCCGACCTTCGGTTCCGGGCTCTTTACCGCCTTCAACAACGGGAAGGTCTCCGGCGTCATTTCGATCATAAGAACGCTGGTATTCAATATGGCGACGATCATCATCGTGCCGGTCATATTCTTCCATGTGTTCGGCTCGAGCTACGAAGCGGCCTTCTACGGCGTATGGTATTCCGTCGTCTTCTCCGAGCTGCTTGCCACGCTCATGACGATCGGGTTCTTCGTCAAATACAAAAAGAAGTATCATTACGCGTAAAAGCACGCGCCGCTTAACCCGGCAAACCGGAATTACAAGCCAGCATAAAAGGCCGGCATTTTCGAAACGATCGAAAATGCCGGCCTTTTGAAATCGGTTCCATTCGGCATATGACAGAGCGGCGGACGGTTCGCGGGGCAGCAAAGGATGCATCCCCGCGGAGCAGCGGTCAAAAAAAGCGTGCCCAAAAGGGTACGCTTTTTTTCAGATCACGTAGTTGTCCGCATACCGTTCCCGCTGCCGGTCCACGATATCCTGCAGGGTGATGCCGTCGAGGTATTCGTTGATCACGCGGGCAAGTCCCTGCCAGACCGGAAGTGTCGCGCACTCCGGGCTCCGGCTGCAGCTCACGGGGTCGTCGACGCACGCGACCGGCGAAAGCGACCCTTCCGTAAGCCGCAGGATCTCTCCCACCGTGTACTTTTCGGGCGGTCTCGCCAGCATGTAGCCGCCCTGCGATCCGCGGTTGGTTTTCAATATATTCGTCTTGTTGAAAACAGGAATGATCTGCTCCAGGTATTTTTTCGAGATATTCTGACGCTCCGTGATATCCTTTAAGGAGACATATCCACCGTTTTGATGCTCGGCCAGGTCGATCATCATGCGCAATGCGTAGCGACCCTTGGTTGAAATCTTCATATCTCTGATCTCCTCGTCTTAGTATATACCCTATAATACCATGTATATTATAGGTTTTTCAAGCGGCAGATACGCGCGCGCCGCGAAAACCGGCGCCGTCGGGCGAAGTGCCCCTTATTTGCGCTCTTCCTTTTCGGCACCCGAACCGGTATAATCAAAACAGCAAGCGAAGGAGTGTTCGGCATGACCATACAGCAATTGAATTACGTCGTCACCATATCGGAAATGGGGTCGCTCAACAAGGCCTCGGAAGTCCTGTATATCTCGCAGCCCTCCCTGACGAGCGCCGTGCAGGAGCTGGAGAAAGAGCTGGGCATCGTGATTTTCAACCGCAGCGGCAAGGGCGTCACGCTTACCAACGACGGCGCAGAGTTCATCCAGCATGCGCGGACCGTGGTGCAGCAGTACGAACGGCTGGCCGAAAAATACGCGAACGGCGGCGCGCTGAAGAAGAAATTCGGCATCTCCACGCAGCACTATTCCTTTGCCGTCAAGAGCTTTGTGGAAATGGTCAAGCAGTTCGATACCGAAGAATACGAATTTGCCATCCGCGAGACGAAGACCCGCGACGTCATCGAGGACGTAAGCACCGCGCGCAGCGAAATCGGCATACTGTACCTGAGCGACTTCAACCGCAAGGCAATCGAAAAATTCCTGCGCTCCAACGACCTCGCCTTCCACCGGCTGATCGAGTGCGACGCGTACGTTTACCTCTGGAAGGGGCATCCGCTCGCGAAAAACCGCTCGATCCGCTTTGAAGAGCTCGCTGACTACCCCTGTCTGGCGTTCGAGCAGGGCGCGACCGGCTCCTTCTACTTCGCCGAGGAGATCCTCAGCACCAGCGAGTACCCGCGCACCATCAAAGCGACCGACCGCGCGACGATGCTGAACCTGATGATCGGGCTGAACGGCTACACGCTCTGTTCGGGCATCATCTGCGAGGAGCTGAACGGCTCTGACTACATCGCCGTGCCCTTTGAGGCGGACGAGGACGCCGTCGGCAGCCGGATGGAGATCGGCTATATCGTGAAGAAAAACATGGTTCTGAGCAAGATGGGCGAGCTTTACATTCGGGAGATCCAACGCTACCTGAAGGAGCATGCGGAGGAAAAAACGCTTTGATATAGGCTGAACCTATTACCAAGTATACATATAGGATATTGGACAACGGGCGTCCGGCGTGTATAATGAAATCATGAAACACAAAGGAGGCAGTCACCATGGCAAACAATGTACGCGTTCCATTCGTCAGGAATGAGGCGATGTTCATGCGAATGCGAATGTATGCCGTTTCTCTGCACTCCGAAAAGCGCCCGATGGCCCGCAGATCCTGATTTTGTGATCTTACCTCCTTAAAAGCCAGGGACTTTTCAAAAAGCCCCTGGCTTTTCCACACTTTCAACGACAGAAAAGAAGCGGACGCAAAGTCCGCCAAACAATAAAAATTTTTCAGAAAGAGGTATTACCATGAGCAACTATAAATTTGAAACCTTACAGCTTCACGTCGGACAGGAACAGGCAGACCCCGCAACCGATTCGCGCGCGGTCCCGATTTACCAGACCACTTCCTACGTTTTCCACAATTCCGCGCACGCGGCGGCGCGCTTCGGGCTCGCCGATCCCGGCAACATCTACGGCCGTCTGACGAATTCGACGCAGGAAGTCCTTGAAAAGCGCGTGGCCGCCCTGGAAGGCGGCGTAGCCGCTCTAGCGCTGGCGTCCGGCGCCGCAGCCATCACCTACACCATCGAAGCGCTCGCGCAGAAGGGCGAACACATCGTCGCGCAGAAGACCATTTACGGCGGCAGCTTCAACCTGCTCGCGCACACGCTCCCCAATTACGGCATCGACACCACGTTCGTGGACGTACACAACGCAGCAGAGGTTTCCGCCGCCATCCGGCCCAACACGAAGGCGATCTTCATTGAGACGCTGGGCAATCCCAACAGCGACATCCCGGACATCGACGCCATCGCGGAAATCGCGCACGCGCACGGCATCCCCGTCGTGATCGACAACACCTTCGGCACGCCGTACCTCATCCGCCCGATCGAACACGGCGCGGACATCGTCGTCCACTCCGCCACGAAGTTCCTCGGCGGCCACGGCACGACGCTCGGCGGCGTCATCGTGGACTCCGGCAAGTTCGACTGGAAGGCGCACGCCGACCGCTACGCGCCCATCGCCAAGGCGAACCCGAGCTACCACGGCATTTCCTTTGCCGACGCGGTAGGCCCGGCCGCTTTCGTCACCTACATCCGCGCGATCCTTCTGCGCGACACGGGCGCGGCCATCTCCCCGTTCAACGCGTTCCTGCTGCTGCAGGGCGTGGAAACGCTTTCCCTGCGCCTCGAGCGCCATGCGGAGAACACGAAGAAGGTCGTGGAATTTCTCGCGAACCATCCGCAGGTGGAAAAGGTCAACCATCCGTCGCTGCCGCAGCATCCGCAGAACGCGCTGTACAAAAAGTATTTCCCGAACGGCGGCGCGTCCATCTTCACCTTCGACATCAAGGGCGGACAGGAGGAAGCGCACAAGTTCATCGACAACCTCGAGATCTTCTCGCTGCTCGCAAACGTTGCGGACGTAAAATCGCTCGTCATACATCCGGCGACCACCACCCACTCGCAGCTTTCCGCCGAGGAACTGAACGATCAGGACATCCATCCGAACACCATCCGTCTTTCCATCGGTACGGAGCACATCGACGACATCATCGCCGACCTCGAGAAGGGCTTCGCCGCGGTTCGATAACCTCTTACGCTTTCGCTCCGGCGCGTTCCCATTCGCGCCGGAGCTTTTTATGGCGGGAAACGGAGTAAAACTATGGAAACTGCAAAACGGGTCACAGTAGACGGAAAACGCTGGATCCCTTCCCTGCAGGGCTGGACGTGGATCGTCACCATCGTCTGGATGACCGCCGCAAACATCTGGCATCCTTTCGGGCTTTTCGGGTTCGTCTGCATGTTCACGCCGATCCTCATCGCGCTGTCCGGCAGAGGAAAAATGCACTGCGCAAGGCTCTGCCCGCGCGGCTCACTGATCGGGAAGGTCGGGAAATACCTGTCCATCGGCCTGCCGCACCCGAAATTCTTCGCGAAAAAACAGTTCCGGTTTTCGCTCTGGGCGCTCATGATGGGCGGCTTCGTCGTGATGCTCGTATTTATGATCCCTCGGGGGATATACCCGCTCGGGCACGCCGTGCTGATCTTCATGGAGGCCGCGACGGGGCTCGCGCTGCTGGCGGGGATTTTGTTTCATCCGCGTTCCTGGTGCACCGTCTGCCCCATGGGCTTTTCCACCGCAAATATCCGGAAGCTGACGCGAAAAAGGCGTCCCATCGACCCCGCGTCTTCTGAAAAAACGCCGTAACGGTTCGCCGCGCACAATAAACCCCCGCCTCGCGTGCAAGCGCGACGGGGGTTCTCTATCTCTTTCTTTTCAGGTATCCGCGCCCGAAATCAGTCCACGCGCGGGTCGCCCCAGAAGAACACCGCGACCGTGCCCGGGCCGGAATGGCTGCCGATCACAGCGCCGATGTCATTGATCAGTGTCTTACCCTTGAGGTTGGGGAACTTCTCCTCGACCAGCTGCGCGACCGCGACTGCGTCCTCGTAGCAGTTGGAATTGCACAGGTAGCACTTGCCGGAATAGTTCAGCCTGTCGTCGGCGTACTGCTCCATGCGCTCCACGATCTCGCGGATGACGCGCTTTTTGGTGCGGATCTTGCTGCGGGGGATCAGGCGTCCCATGTAGTCCACGTTCATGAGCGGGCAGATATTGAGCATGGTGCCGAACACGCCCGCGGTCTTGCTGATCCTGCCACCCCTGACGTAGAACGTGAGGTCGGTCGAGAAGAACCAGTGGTGGAGCTTGTTTTTATTGGCTTCCGCCCAATCGCGCACTTCCTCTATGCTCATGCCGCGATCGCGAAGGTCCGCCAGCTCGTCCATCAGCAGACCGTAGCCCGACGAGGCCGCCAGCGAATCGACGATATAGATCTTCCTGTCCGGATACTGCTCGGACGCGATCGCCGCGGCGTTGCGCGCGGAGTTGACCGTGCCGGAAATGCCCGAGGACAGGCTGACGTGCAGCACGTCCTTCCCCTGCTCGAGGAACTGCTTGAAGAAATCCAGGTACTGCGAAATGTTGATCTGCGACGTGTTTGTCATCGCGCCGTCGACCATGGCCTGATAAAAATCCGGAAGCGCGAGCGTCTGGCCCAGATCGTCCTCGTAATCCTTCCCGCCGAGATTGAAGTGGAAGCAAAGGAACGGGATGTTCCTGCGCTCCAGATGTTCCCTCTTCAGATCCACCGCCGAACAGCAGCTCAATATGTAATCGCCCATTGTCGATCCTCCTGTCTGTGATTTACAAATATTAGCATATCGCAAGCGGCGAAAAAAAGCATCCTACGTTTCGCGCGCGGCCATTCTCCCCGCACAGAAAAGGCAGTGGAGCCGTTTTCCTTCGCTCTACTGCCGATCTCAGGCACTCTATTGTGGGTAGAATCACCCGTTTTTTCGCTGTTTCCGGTACTTTTTGATGCGGGCGCCCAACGCCACCAGCACTTCCGCCGGAATGAGCACGAACACGAGCTGCCACGGTTGATACTCCCGCAGGATGTAGTAGACCATGCCGAACACGCTCAAAATCAGCAGCGCGATCAACAAATGATTGCATCTCCCGCCGTGCCAGATCGAATTCAGGATCAGAGCGACGATCAGCGAGCCCGGCACGCCCGCGATCAGTATGAGCCAGTACGTGTCCCCCACAATCCAAAAGCACACGAACAACAGCAGCAGCAACGTCCATATGCCGACGATGCAGACGCCGATGACGGCGTTGATGTGCGCCCGTTTCGAGAATTCCGGCTTTAACGGCGTCGGCTCCCACTGGTCGTGCGTGTTGAGCATGTAGTCGACAGTCACGCCGAAAATTTCGGACATGCATTTGATCACTGCCACATCCGGCAGCGATTCGGCGCGTTCCCACTTGGAAACGGATTTATCGGAATAATTGATTTTCTCCGCAAGCTCCGCCTGCGTCATGCCCATTTTCGTGCGCAGTGAGATCAGGTTGCTCGCAAATATTACTTTGAGATCTTCCGTCACGGGGGGTCTGTCTCCATGCTCCGTTTTACAAACATTATAAACGCGGCCGTCCGTAAAATCAACCGTCACGCGCAAAGAGCGGCCGCGCTCCCCACGCCTATATCCGCGGGCGGCGCGAAATCCGCACGGCTGTTTGCGCCTTATCCCGCACGCACAGTTTCCCCCGCACACGCAATTCCCCGCACACGCAATTCCCCGCGCGCGCACAGTTCCCCGCACACGCACAGTTCCCCGCACACGCAATTCCCCGCACACGCACAGTTCCCCGCACACGCACAGTTCCCCGCACACAAAAGAAGCGCCGCTGCAGTTGCAGCGGCGCCGGAAACTCTTTCCCGCGTGCGGCTTATGCCGCACGCGGTGGCACATTTTTCGTTATTTCATCAGTCAGCATACGCCTTGACCGGCCAGATGACGGGGTTCGGATCGACCGCCTTGCCGCCCATCATGACCAGATGCCATTCGTCGTTCTGCAGCTGTGCATAGATGCAGGAAGCGTAGGTGTTCTGGTTGTAACGGCCGCGCACGTCTTCGAACTTGATGCCCGCATACTGCGTGAACATGTTCACCCAGTGATCCTGCGGCAGGTCGGTGGCCTTCAGAGCAGCAACGATGTCCTGACCGCTGAGGGACTCAGCGCGGTCGATGGCCTCGACGAGAGCCGCGAAGCCGCACCATGCCAGCGCGCCGTGCTCGGTGAAGTATTCACCGGTGATCTCTTTGCACTTGTCATACAGCTCGTGCGCCTTTGCGGGATCGCCGGCGTAGTCAAGGCTCTCGACGACCCAGGTCTGCGTGGAGACAACGCCATCCGCGCCGCCAGGCCCGATCGAGGAGAAGAATTCCGGATCGGAGTAGCCGTTACCGGCCGCCACGATCGGAACGTCGCAGTGGTATTCACGCAGACCCTTTTGGAAGAGCGAGGCTTCCAGCGTGGGCATGCAGGCGATGACCACGTCGGGCTTCTGGGACTTGAGGCGGTTGATGATACCGCTCACGTCCGTGGTCTGCGCGGTCTGTACCGTTTCATCCAGGAGGCGGGTCGCGCCATGCTTTTCGAGCACGCCGCTCCAGACGATACCGGAGTTCACGCCGCCGTCGTCAGAGCTGTGGACGACTGCGAAGGTTTCGAAGTTATGTCCCTGTACCTCTGCGAGATACGCGATCAGGGCCTCGTGAGCGACCTGGATATCCTTGTCGCCCGCGGTCGCACGGAACGTCCAGGGGTTGTTCTCTTCGAGCGCACGGTCGGCCGTGGCGCCGAGGAACATCATGGGCTTCTCGTACTTGGTCAGCAGCGGCTGGCAGGCGATGGTCGGCAGCGTGGTGTTCGCGAACGCGAACGCGTCGATCTCGTCTACGATACGCTCGAACAGCGCCATTGCGACTTCCGCGTTGCCTTCGTTGTCCTCATAACGAACGACGAGGTTGCGGTTCGTGTGCACTTCAAAGCCGCCCTTCTCTTCCCAGAAGTACTCAAAGAGTTTGCAGCCGGTGATGGACATGGTGCCGTAAGAGGCGTAGGGGCCGGAGATGGGGCCCATCCAGCAAACGACAACGTCTTCCTGCTCTTCCGTCGGCTCGGGCTCGGGCGTGTCCGTATTTGCCGGAGCAGCCGTCGGAGCCGCAGGCGCCTGCGTCGGGGTGGTGGGAGCCGGTTGCGCGGCGCAGCCGAACGCTACGGCCGCCAGCACGGCTACCAACAACAGAGCAATCAATTTCTTCATAGCTACCTTTTCCTCCCTATGTTTTGTTTTGCGGACAAAATCCGCAAAATCGAAACGACATTGAAAAAGCATTCACCGGCCGGTTTCCCAAAATCAAAAAGCCGCCGTTTCTTCGGCATGCCGTTTGGAAAAAATCTGGGCTGGCAGGCCGTTATCCGCTGCGGGTCGATCAAAAACGCGAGGCAAGGTGTTCTGTGCCTCCAGCCGATGCATGCCTTACGCGCCCGCTGTGCGAAACACGGCGCATGTCCCGTTTCCCGCAAAAGCCCCCTTCACGCTTTACGCGGGGCGTTGAGCATATGGCAAAACAGCCGCATCGTACAACAAAATGCATAAGGCTCGAACAACGGCCTGAACCAGCTGAATTTGATCTTCCTCGCCGCCTTGCACGAAAAACACCGTCATGCAGGCGGTTTTACTGCAATTCTTACGCGTATATCAATGCATTCGCATATAAAATCTGCTTTTATGTACGGCAAATACTGCCTATTAAAAACGGTTCCGTTGAGTCAGTCGAGATAGGGAAATCGAGTTCCGTTCGTAATCGTCATAAACATCATTTACGGTATATCATATTGTCCGGAATGTTGCAAGCACTTTTTGCTCACTCCTGCGCCGCCCGCCGCAGCCGCGCAAAGAACCGCGGCACGTCCTCGCAGCGCATGAAATCGCCCATCACGCAGGCGCCGGACGCGCCCGCCGCGCGCACCGCGGCAAGGTTATCCGCGCCGATCCCGCCGATGGCGCAGACGGGGATATCGACGCTCCGGCAGACGTTTTTCAGGAAATCCAGCCCCCTCGGCGGGAGCCCTTTTTTAGAGTTGGTTTCAAAGATGTGTCCGGCGGTAATATAGGTGCAGCCGTTGTTTTCCGCCTCCCGCGCGTCCTCAACGCTGTGGCAGGAGGCGCCAATGGCGCGAAACCGCGACTTTTCCTGCGCGCTCATGCCGCGCAGCACGGCGAGCGGCACATGGATCCTCTCAGCATTCAGCTCCGCCGCGACCCGCACGAACCCGTGCAGCGTACACGGGACGCCGTATCGCGCGCATATTTCCGTCACCTGCGACGCAAGCGCCCGGTATTCGTCCTCCGTCATGTCCTTTTCCCGCAGCAGGATCGCGTCGGGCGCGCATTTCGCTATGCTTTCGATGCGCGAAAGAAAATCTTCCCGACACAGCAGCCGGTTGGTGACGCAAACGATTTGAAACATGAGGCCGCTCCCTTAAATCAATGAGATTCGTTCCATAATAAAATAGCTGCGGCGCCCGAAAAACGGGCGCCGCAGTCCGCCGCATTACGCGAAAAATCCGTAATCCTTTGCTACGTTGCGCAGCGCGTAGTCCGAAAGCGCATCCTTGTCTTCATCGTCGTCAAAGAGTTCCGGCCACCAGGAAAGGAAGTCCTCCGAAAGCCCATCCGTCGGCGTTCCGGGGAGATAGAAGATGAACTCCTTTCCCTCCTCAAAGCCGTAGGGGTCGCTCGCGATGTAGCGGATGCCTTCCTCGCTGCCGATCGTCTCCTCGCCCTTCGGGTTTTCGGCAGTGATATTCTCCAGCTTCATGGAGTAGGAATACTCGTCGACCTTGGCGATGTCGGTAAACGTTCCCTTGAATACGCAGTAATACACGGTGCCGTTCGGGTAGTCGTCATCGGCATCATCCATTTCGGAATCGTGGTAATTGCCTTCAAACGAACCGTCGCTGTGCAGCGTGAGCTCCGTCTCCCAGGCGCCGACGCCGCTGGAGAACGACATTTCCACAGAATCGCCGTCCATGGGAAGCTTAACCTTTTCCGTTTTATTGTTCTGCGCCGGTGCGCAGCCCGCAAAGAGCGCCGCACACATTAAAACGCACAGCAGCGCAATCACGATTTGAGTCCTGTTCTTCTTCAGCATAACCATTTTCCCTCTTCCCTGCTGTCGCAGCTTGTTTTCTTCACCGCTCATTATACACACTCCGCCTGCGCTGTCAAGAAACAAAAAACGCCGCATAAGCGGCGTTTTTTCAGTCGGTCGGTCGTTCTTATGCGGCCACGGAAGCAGTCGCCCAATCTGCGGTCTGCCAGGACTGGATCGGCCATACCAGCGGATTGATGTCCTTCGGGATATCTACGGCAGGCAGGTAGACCAGACGATAGGTGTCGTCCTGAATCTGACCGTACATGCAGGCCGCGTAGATGTTCTGGCCGTAGCGGCCGTCCTTTTCGTCGAACTTACAGCCGGCGAAGAGCGTGTACCAGTTGAAGTCGTGATCGGCGGGAATGTCGATCTTGTGGAAGGAGTCGACGATGTCCTGTCCGCTCAGGGATTCGGCGTTATCCAGTACTTCGCAGATGACGCTCAGCACCAGCCAGCCGTGCACAACCTGCTCCGTCCAGCCGTGGCCGGTCATCTCTTCCGTCCTCGTGATCCACTCCTTGGCAAGCTCGGGCTCGGGGCCGTACTCGACGACGTCCGGGATGTAGACCTGGCAGGACGTCGCGCCGTCGGCGCCGTTCGGGCCGATCGATTCGAAGAATGCCGCGTCCGCGAAGCCCGCGCCCGCGGTGACCATCGGGGTCTTGACCTCAAACTGCTTGAGCGTCTTGGTGAGGATGCCCGCTTCGACCGCCGTGCAGGAGGCGAGGATAACGTCCGGGTTCGCCTGGCGGATCTTGCTGACCACGCCGCTCAGGTCGGTCGCCTGACCATACTGGATGACTTCCTCCAGCACGCACTCGGCGCCGAGCGCGAGCGCGCCCTTGCCGAAGGATTCGGGCAGACCGAGGCCGTAGTCGTCCGAGGTGTAGACCATCGCGAAGGTATTGAACTCATACCCCGAATACTCCTCCAGGAATGCCAGGAAGCTGCCGTGTGTGGCGATCATGTCCTTGTCTCCCGGGCAGACGCGGAACGTCCACGGGTTGTTCTGCTCCAGCGCGCGGTCGGCGATGATGCACACGCCCACGATGGGCTTTTCGTACTTAATCGCCAGCGGCTGGCAGGCGATGATGGACATGGTCGACTGCGCGATCGCAAACACGGCCGTATCCGCCTGCAGACGCTCAAACAGGCCCATGCAGACCTCCGCGTTGATCTCATGGTCGGCAACGGAGTAGTTCAGCTTCCAGTTCGGATGCTTGACAAATCCGCCCCGCTCCTCAAAGCGCGCGGCAAATCCCTGCATGCCCGCGTCGTTGAGCACGCCCAGCGACGCATACGGGCCGGACATCGGCGCAAGCAGCACGACATTGACGTCCACCGTCGGTTCATCGGTCGGCTGGTCTTCGCCGGAGCCGCCGTTGTCCGTCGCGGCGGGCGCCTGTGTCGGCGCGGCGGGCGCCTTCGTGGGCGAAGCGGGCGTCTGCTGCTGCGTGCAGCCAAATGCCACTGCCGCCAGACAGGCGATCAACAGTAATGCAATCAGTTTTTTCATAGCGTTCCTCCTTATAGATTTTATATAATAAATCGAACCACGAAAAACCGTTTTCTATCCAGTTGTAAAGCAGCAAAACGCAAAAGAGACTATCGTTGTTATCGTGTTTTTTTTGAAAACGAAGGGATTTGACCGCTTTTATTTTAACATGCCGGATTTCCTTTGTAAAGCGCATCCTTCGCGGACAAACTTATCCGCGGGCAAAAAAAAAACGCCGCTTACGCGGCGTTTTTCGGTCTGATCGGTCATTGCGCGGCAGCGGCTGCGGCGGCGACATTCGCCCAGCTGTCGTTCTGCCAGGACTGGATCGGCCAGATCAGCGGGTTTTTGTCCTTCGGCAGATCGACGCCCGGCAGGTAGACCAGACGATAGGTGTCGTCCTGAATCTGGCCGTACATGCAGGCCGCGTAGATGTTCTGCCCGTAACGGTCGAATTTCTCGCCGAACGCGCAGCCCTCGGAGAAGAGCGTGTACCAGTTGAAGTCGTGCTCGTAGGGGATCTGGATGTTGTGGAACGATTCGACGATATCGCTGCCGTCGAGCGACGTGGAGTTATCCAGCACCTCGCAGATCGCGCCCAGCACGATCCAGCCGTGCACGCACTGTTCCGTCCAGCCCTGACCGGTCAGCTCCTCGGTCCTCTTGATCCATTCCGCCGCGAGCGCGGGCTCGGGACCGTAGTCGATGATGTCCGGGATATAGACCTGGCAGGACGTCGTGCCGTCAGCGCCGTTCGGGCCGATCGATTCGAAGAACGACGGATCCGCAAAGCCGGAACCCGCGGTGACCATCGGCGTCGTCACTTCAAACTGCTTGAGCGTCTTACTGAGTATGCCCGCCTCGACCGCCGTGCAGGAAGCGATGATCAGGTCCGGCTTCGCCTGGCGGATCTTGCTGACGACGCCGCTCAGGTCGGTCGCCTGACCGTACTGGATGACCTCTTCCAGCACGCACTCGGCGCCGAGCGCGATCGCGCCCGCGCCAAACGTATTGGGCGTGGCGAGGCCGTAGTCGTCAGACGTGTAGACCATGGCGAAGGTGTTGAATTTCTGTCCGGAGAAATCCTGCAGGAATGCGATGAACTCGCCGTGCGTGGCGATCATGTCTTTGTCGCCCGGGCTGACGCGGAACGTCCACGGGTTGTTCTGCTCCAGCGCGCGGTCGGCGATGATGGATACGCACACGATGGGTTTTTCGTACTTGATCGCCAGCGGCTGGCAGGCGATGACGGACATGGTCGAGGTCGAAATGCCGAACACCGCGGTGTCCGCCTGCATACGCTCAAACAGACCCATGCAGACCTCGGCGTTGAGCTCGTGGTCCACAACGGAGTAATTGAGCTTCCAGTTCGGGTGGTTTGCGAACCCGCCCTTGTCCTCAAACCGCGCGGCGTAGCCCTGCATGCCCGCGTCGATGAGCACGCCGTAAGAAGCGTACGGGCCGGACATGGGCGCGAGCAGTACAACGTTGACGATCTCCTGCTCCTCTGTCGGCTCGGGGGTCTGCGTGCCGCCGTTATCGGGCGCCTTTGTGGGCGCGGCAGGTGCCTTCGTGGGTGTAGCGGGCGTCTGCTGCTGCGCGCAGCCGAAAACCACCGCCGCCAAAACTACGATCAACAAAATTGCTACCAGCTTCTTCATGGGGTACTTCCTCCTTACTTCGATTGCCGTCCTCAAAGCATACTTTTCCTGTTTTACTTCTTTTGGGTGGTCGGTTGAGCAGTTGAGTTTCCCTGTCGAGATTGCCGGTCGAGAATTTTCAGTCGAGAATTGGATATAAGATTTCTTATATATTAGCACCGCTTTTTTTGCTTGTAAAGACGCAGATGGCGGCAAATGCGCATTGCGATTTGAAATGGATATATAAAACTTAGCGTTCTGATCCGCGCTTCTTTTTCCCGCCGCGCGGACAGAAAAAGAACGCCGCAAAAGCGGCGTTCTTTTGTCGTTCGTTCAGTTAGTTCTGGGGTTACGCAGCAGCAGATGCGGTAGCCC
>JAEEGL015860803.1_pt1 | contig 18577 bp, 17 predicted proteins | sample 9134231 | NCBI WGS metagenome assembly JAEEGL01 (sample SAMN16246548, study PRJNA631951) | gut metagenome | biome: gut microbiome; feature: rumen; material: fiber-attached | host: Bos | place: Iran: Karaj | collected 2018-10 | reverse complement strand
TGTAAAACAACAGTAAAAATAAAAATCGGAGTGACAAGATTTGAACTTGCGACCTCTGCCTCCCTAAGACAGCGCTCTAGCCAAACTGAGCCACACCCCGATATGCGGTTTTTCAACTCGCAACGACTATTATATCCAAACTGTATATCTAAGTCAAGTAAAAAAATTTATTTATCTGCGATTCTTTGAATTTGGGAATAATCAGTTTTCTTCTTTGTTTGAGGATATCTCGTTTAAATATTCTTCAACAGTCCGGTAAATATCCTCAAGTCCTCTTTTATCTTCCGCCGAAAAAGGTATGATTTTGGTACCTTTGACGCATTTAAGAGTCTTATTTATGAGCGCAACCTGTTTGCTTACGGCGCCTTTGGATATTTTGTCGGCTTTTGTGGCGATAATTATCGGATCGAAACCGTTGGCGATAATCCATTCGTACATTTGAACATCGTTTGCTCCGGGTTCGTGCCTTATATCGATTAAAAGAAATACGGCTTTAAGCGTCGGGGATTTTTTCAGATATCTTTCGATCATCTTTCCCCATTGCTCTTTTACGGACTCTGAAACCTTCGCGTAGCCGTAGCCCGGAAGATCGACAAGATAAAATTCTTTGTTGATATTGTAATAATTGATTGTCTGCGTTTTGCCGGGCTGCGAGGATATTCTCGCATAGGATTTTCTGTTCATAAAAGCATTGATCAACGAGGATTTTCCCACATTGCTCTTTCCCGCAAACGCAAACTCCGGCAGTACGTTGTTCGGAAGTCTGCTGCTTATGCCGCATACGGTTTCAAGATTTATGTTTTTAATCTTCATGACTTTTTCTCCATACTAAAGCAAAACGACGGATAAGTGTGAAAAAAAGGGGCAATTTCTTGCCCCTGTAAAATCGATTATCTTATAACTTCGGGTTCCGATATTCCCAAAATCGAATCTTTTGTAATACGACATTCTTTAATCGTTTCATCGGAAGGAATCTCGTACATTACCTTGGTCATTACTTTTTCCATAATGGATCTGATACCTCTGGCTCCGGTCTTTCTCTCGTATGCCTCTTTGGCTATTTCCATTATCGCATCATCATCAAAGAAAAGATTGACATCATCGATTTTAAACAATGCCGTGTACTGTTTAATCATCGAATTCTTGGGTTCTTTGATGATTTTGACCAAAGCTTCCTCGTCAAGACCGTCAAGTGCGACACTTATGGGCACACGACCGACAAATTCCGGAATAAGTCCGAATTTTACGAGGTCCTGAGGGGTAACTTCTTTGAAAAGATTGCTCTTTTCCAGAATATTGTTTTTGACAAGCTGGGAATTGAATCCGATCGACTTTTTGTTGAGACGCTGCTCTATAATCGTTTCAAGACCGTCGAAAGCTCCGCCGCAGATAAAGAGAATATTCGTGGTATCAATGGGAATAAGTTCCTGCTGGGGATGTTTTCTTCCGCCCTGAGGGGGAACCGAAGCCATTGTGCCTTCGATAATCTTTAAAAGCGCCTGCTGTACGCCTTCGCCGGAAACGTCTCTGGTAATCGAAACATTCTCGCTTTTTTTGGTAATCTTGTCGATTTCGTCAATATAAACGATACCGTACTCTGCTCTTGCGACGTCGTAATCCGCAGCCTGAATAAGCTTTAAGAGGATGTTTTCGACGTCTTCGCCCACGTATCCTGCCTCCGTAAGCGTTGTCGCGTCACAGATTGCAAAAGGAACGTTGATAATCTTGGCAAGAGTCTGCGCAAGGTAGGTTTTTCCCGAACCGGTGGGTCCGAGCATTATGATATTGCTCTTTTGAAGTTCAACATCAAGTTCCGCGCCCGATGTGATTCTTTTGTAATGGTTGTATACAGCCACGGAAAGAACGATTTTCGCTTCATCCTGTCCGACAACGTAATCATCCAAAAACTCCTTGATCTGCTTGGGTTTCAAAAGATTGATGTCAAGATTCGTCTTAAATACTTTCGAATCGAACATTTCCTCTTCCATTCCCTCTTTTATCTGGAGTTTTAAAATGTCATTGCAGGTTGCGATACATTCGTCGCAAATATAGATTCCTCCGGGGCCGGCAATCATCTGATCGACCTGACTCTGTGTCTGACCGCAGAAAGAACATCTTATTTTGACGCTATTCTTGTCCGTATCATTTTTTTTGTTTGCCATATTACTCCTGTTTGCTTTCTTCTCTGGAAGCAATCACATTGTCAATAAGACCGTATTCCATAGCTTCTTTTGCACTCATCCAGTTGTCACGATCGGTATCTTTGGCGATAACGTCGAGAGGCTGATTACAGTTTTCGGCAAGAATTCGGTTTAATCTTTCTTTTGTGTTAAGAATATGCTTAGCGGCAATTTCGATTTCGGTAGCCTGACCCTGAGCACCGCCGAGGGGCTGGTGAATCATGATTTCGGCATTGGGAAGAGCCATTCTCTTTCCTTTTGCGCCTCCGGAAAGAAGGAATGCTCCCATAGATGCAGCCATTCCGATGCAAATCGTGGAAACGTCGCATTTGATGTACTGCATGGTATCGTAAATTGCAAATCCGGCGGTAACGGATCCTCCGGGCGAGTTGATATAAAGCTGAATATCCTTTTCGGGATCTTCCGCCTCAAGGAAAAGGAGCTGAGCAACCACCAGCGAGGCGGTTACTTCGTTAACTTCTTCTCCGAGAAAAATAATTCTTTCTTTTAAAAGACGAGAATAAATATCATAACTTCTCTCGCCTCTGCTTGTTTGTTCAATGACGTAAGGTACCAAACTCATATCGTACTCCTTATCGGGCCGAACAAATTATTCTTCGGTCTTCTCTTCTGCTTTTTTCTCAGTCTTCTTGGCTCTGCTCTTTGCAGTCTTCTTAGGTGCTTCTTCGTTTCCTGCTTCTTCGGCTTTTTCTTCCTTTGCTTTCTTTGCAGCCTTAGCCTTGGCAGCCTTTTCCTTAGCGTTGTCTCTTACGAAATCAACAGCCTTCTGCATGGCAAGATCTTTCTTGAAGAGATCTGCTCTGTCACCGGCAAAAGTCTCTTTAACCTTGTCTTCTTCCATATGATAGCTCTCTGCAATCTTCTTGATTTCCGCATTAATGTCTTCTTCGGAAACTTCAATGTTTTCGGCTTTAACGATTGCTTCGAGAACGAGCTGAGTCTTAATCTTCTGCTCAGCCTGGGGCTTAATCTGCTCCATCATCATCTCTGCATTGGAACCGGTATATTTGAAATACTGCTCGATGTTCATACCCTGATACTGAAGTCTCTGTGCGAACTCGTCAAGCATTTCTCTCTGGGTTGTGGCAAGCATCATTTCGGGAATCTCGATTTCGGAATCTTCGATTACCGCATTGACTGCCGCATCTTCTTTTTCCTTCTTTGCGTCTTCGGCCTTCTTGTCGGAAAGGTTCTTCTTTACCGAATCCTTGTATTCTGCAAATGTATCATAGCTTGAAACATCGCTTGCGAAATCATCGTCAAGTTCTGCAAGCTGCTTTTCTTTGATTTCATGAATCTTTACTTTGAATACTGCGGGCTTTCCTGCAAGCTCGGCTGCCTGATATTCAGCGGGGAAAGTAACGTTAACGTCAAATTCGTCTTCCTTGTTCTTTCCGATAATCTGATCTTCGAAAGTATCGATGAAAGAATGAGAACCGATTTCAAGATTGTAGTTCTCGCCTTTTCCGCCTTCGAATGCAACACCGTCAACAAATCCTTCGAAATCGATTGTTACGGTATCTCCGCTCTTAACCGCTCTGTCAACGGAAACGATTCTTGCTGCGTTCTGTCTTTCTTTTTCGATGGCTTCGTTGATTTCGTCTTCCGAAACTTCAACATCGATTTTCTCAACTTCAACGCCCTTGTATTTTCCGAGTTTTATCTCGGGCTTGAGTGCAACCTGAGCACTGAATACAAAAGGTTTTCCCTCTTCCATTTCAACCACTTCGATCTTGGGTGCCGAAGCGATTTCGATTTCCTTGATTGCCTCGTCATATGTTTTTTCATATGCATCGGGAATGATTATATTAGCGGCATCTTCGAAGAATACTTCTTTGCCGTACATTTTTTCCACAACTTTTCTGGGAACCTTACCTGCACGGAATCCGGGAACCGAAATTTTCTTTTTGTTTCTCTGATATGCTTTCTCGCAAGCCGCCTCGAATTCCTCCGCGGATACGTCAATGATAAGCTTAGCCATACTTCCTTCAAGCTTTTCAACCTTATAACCCATTTTAAATAAATCTCCTTTCAAAAGTGTGATTATCACAGTCAATTGGTTATTATAACATAATCGTATATTTTTGTAAAAGAAAAGTTGCTTAAAACTGTTTGTATACTATGGTTTTGAGTAATTCCTCCGCCGTTTCCTCTCCGAGTTCGGCTTTGACAATCTCCGCAGCAAAAGCAATGGATGTTCCCATTCCTCTGGATGTGATGATGTTTCCGTCACGAACAACCTCTTTTTTGGGAATTACCGCACCTGTCAATTCGCTTTCAAACGAAGGATAGCTTACCGCCTCCCTGCCGTTTAAATATCCTCTGTGTCCGAGTATGGACGGTGCTGCGCATACGGCGCATATAAGTTTGTTCCGGCTGTAAAATTCATCGAGTCTTTTCATAAGATACTGATTGGCTTCAAGATTTTGCGTACCCATTTTGCCTCCGGGCAAAACCATGCAGTCGTATTCCGAAAAATCTATTTCGGAAATCATGCAGTCCGCCTTGACTTTAATGCCGTGCGAACCGACGGTTTCAAGTTCGTCTTCAAGCGAAATCATGTCACAGACAAGTTTTGCTCTTCGCAAAATATCCACAACGGTCAGTGCTTCAATCTCTTCATATCCGTTTGCCAAAAAAACAGCTGTTTTCATTTTTTCTCTCCTCCCATATACATACGCTCCCCGATGCCTTCGGTGACCGATTATTTAAAATAACTGCCGCGGTTTTAAACAGCGGCAGTTATCGTTGAACATCTGTTATTTCTTTTCGTTAATATAAATTCTGAGTCTTGACTGGATGATGTTGGCCACTTCTTCAACATTTTTCTGACCCTCGAAATAACCCTGAGTCTCCTCATCGATTATTTTGTTGAGTTCTTCGTCCCAGGTATATACGCTTGTAGCCTTAACAACGAAATCCTTAAGTTCCAAAGCCTTGTCCTTGGTGATGGGATTGATTTTTTCTTCTCTGTCCATCAGCCAGATCGTTTCATCGTAGTATACCTTTTCGTCTCCATCCATATAATAAGGCTTCTGCATCGCTTCTTCAATCTTTTTGTCCATAACGGCTTCTACCGAAGGGAATCCGTAATCATATTCTTCATAAAATTCTTCGGTAAAACATGATTTAATGAAGTCCCACGCTACTTCCTTATGCTGGCTCTTCTCAGAAATACCCATGATTGATGAGGGCGAAAGCGTTATGCCGTTTGTTCCGTCGATGGGAAGTCCGATTACTTCGGTTTCCTCGCCGAATCTGTAATTCATATTCCAGTTATATTCTCTGAAATTGTACAGATATGTAAAGCTTAAAAGCGCTTTGTCGTTTCTGAACATATTGATTTGGGAATTAAAATCGTAATCCTGATAAAAATCATCGGGAATTTCCTTGCGGTATTTGTTTGAATACTCAAGAAGTTTTACAAACTCTGGAGAATCAAAACTGCACTTTCCGCTTGAAGGATCGAGGAAAGCATCCATTCCGAGCGACATGAGGCTGTTTAACGTATTGGCCTTGGTATATTCTTCGCCGAACGCCAGATTTCCGGTTTCCTGTTCCCATGCTTCAATGTCTTCGAATGTCATTCCCGGTTTGTACATTGATTTTTTGATTTCCAAAGCTTCTACCGTAAAATCGGGGAATACACAGTATAATTTATCGCCTTTTGCGAAAACGGTTTTCGCGTTGTAAACCAAATCATCTTTCTTTAATCCGTCTGCAGCATTCATCAGAGGAGTAAGATCCGTAAATACGCCTTTTTCCATCAGGTTGATGGCATCATATGCTTCGGGCGCAATAATATCGGGAGCATTTCCGCCGGTAATATCGGTGTTGAATCTCTTAATTCCCGCATTCCAGTCATCCGGAGTATTGTATTCGGAATAGTCTATAAGCTTTACTCTGTACTTATCGTTATTTCTGTTGTATTCCAAAACCTGTCTTTGAAGAGCGTACATCGAAAATACCGTACCGATCGTAACTACTTCTCTGTCGGCAACCTCTTCGGGCGGAACCTTCTTAAAGATACTAATGCTGTCATCCATCGAAATGGCGAATTCCTCGGCACTTATAAAATATGTACTTCCGTACATTGTATCGGGATCGACATCCGAATCGTAAAAGTTACAAACTTCCTTTGCTTCTTTATCGCCTTCGTTGAAGCCCATAATAGAGGAATTCGTTTTGTAATAATAATCGTATCCGGCTCCGGGAATAACGGTCTTGCTGGCAATCATGGAAGAAAGAGCAGGATCCTCCTTGGGATTTCCGGTAGCATCGATTTTGTAGATTTTTATTGTAGTCTTTTCGCTGTTCCAGCTCGAAACCTGGAAAATGTACTCATCTTTACCGTTGAAAAATCCGTTGTAATAATAAGAATTGTTTCCGGAATCTACGGTAATTGTATCTTTCTTGTTTAAATCCTTGTCAAAAACATAAAGCGCCGTTTCGGAGAGGATGTAAATTTCGCCTTTTTTCGAAACTTCCACACCTTCAATATAAGTATACTCCGAAGAAGAATCTAACGATAATTCGATTTCTTTGATTAACTGATCGTCCGCACCGTATTTTCTTAAATAATTTGTTTCGGTGTATGTAGCGGGATCGTAAACCGAAAACAGCGCATAGAAATTCTCCTCGCTGTCCACGGCCCATCTGTTTCCTCCCTGGAAGTAAGCTTCGCTTGTTACATCCAAAGAAATGGTTCTGTATTTTACATCGTTTTGATTGGTAAAACTCGCAATCCTGATGGAAGCCTCGGTCGGAAGGTAATCTTCCACGTAAGGCTGCTCATAAACACCGTCGTAATCCTCAGAGTCCGTGTCAGGGATTTCTTCTTCAACGATATCGTCCGCGGGAGCGGTTTCATCATAAAGCTGCACATCCCCGGGATAAGATTCGTAATCGGGATATTCGTAATGATTAACGGCAACGTACATCTTTCCGTTATAGTTCTTTATACCGTCAAAATAATCAAACCCTTCGAGTTTAAAACTTTCGGTATTTTTAAATACTGCATCTTTGTTAACATTCTGAGCCAATTCAACTATATTCGAATTTTGGCCGCCGTTGTTCTTTCCGGTCAAAATGCCTGAAATCGCATCTTTGGGATTGAAATTACATCCTGCAAGGGATAAAACCAAAGCAGCGCACAACGAAACGGATATTATCTTTTTTAATTTCATAATTGTGTCTCTCCTTTCATGAACTTTGTTAATTATATAACATATTCAAGCAGAAGTATAGACCCAACAGCATATCTTGTCCTGTTTTTGTCTTGAAAAACCCTTATTTTGCCTTTTTATCCGCCAAAATAATTTTTCTCATTGCCTCGACCGCAATCTTTACGGATGCGGATGTATCTTCGCTCATTTGCTGATCGAGACCGGCTTTTTCCCTCTCCTGATTCCAAATCACATGGAAACAGGAACCGCTTCTGCACTTTAGCGCACTCGAAAGCACAAAAAGCGTGGAAGATTCCATTTCGGAAGCTTTTACCCCGAGCCTTTTCCATGCTTCCCATTTCTGTAAAAGCTCATAGGAAACGGGGCTCTTTTCGGGAGAATGCTGTCCGTAAAACGAATCCTTGCACTGAACCACACCGACATGAGTATTTTTACCGAGTTCGAGAGAAGCCTCCCTCAAAGCATTGGTTATGTCCAAATCGGCAACCGCCGGGAATTCAATGGGCGCATATTCAACCGATGTATGCTCGAATCTGATTGCACCGGTAGCCACAACAATATCCCCTGATTTAACATCCAAATCGATGCCTCCGCATGTACCGGTTCTTATAAAAGTATCCGCTCCGAGATTATGAAGTTCCTCCACAGCGATTGCCGTCGAAGGTCCTCCGATTCCCGTAGAGCAGGCCGTAACCTTAACTCCTTCGAGATATCCGGTATATACGTTAAACTCTCTGTTGTAAGCTATCTGTTTCGCATCATCGAACATTTCGGCTATTGCAGGAATTCTTCCCGGATCTCCGGCAAGAATGCAATATTTTCCTATGTCACCGGTAACGCAATGAATATGAAACTGTTTTTCCAACTCCTGCATAATAACCCCCCTCTTTTTTCACATTAATGTTTTTTGCTTACAATGTCTTCTTTGAGAATCTCTATGAATTCGTCAAATTTGACCGTTACTGTCTCCTGTTCGCCGTGAAGTCTGTAAGATACGTTTCCTTCTTCGGCTTCTTTCTTTCCGATAACCGCAATGTAGGGAACTTTCTGAATCTGTGCTTCCCTCATCTTGTAACCGAATTTTTCGCTTCTGTCATCGGATTCGACTCTTACGTTTGCATCGTAAAGAGCATATTTGAGTTTCTTTGCATATTCGTTAAGATCTTCGTCGTCATTCTTGATTGGAAGAATCTTAACCTGTACGGGCGCAAGCCATGTAGGAAGATTTCCTTTGGTTTCCTCAAGGATATAAGCCATGAATCTGTCAATCGAACCGAGAATCGCTCTGTGCAAAACAACGGGCGTTTTCTTTTCGCCGTCGGCATCGACATACGTAAGTTCGAATTTTGCGGGTAAGCAGAAATCCAACTGGCATGTGGAAAGCGTAATCTCGTTACCGATGGCCGGCTTAACGTTAACGTCAAGCTTGGGACCGTAGAAAGCGGCTTCGCCGATTTCTTCCGTATATTCAATTCCGATTTCATTCAATGTCTCGCGAAGCGCCTGTTCGGCCTTGTTCCACATTTCGTCATCGGGATGATACTTCTTTGTATCCGCGGGATCTCTTAAAGAAAGCACGCATCTGTAATCCGTAATTCCGAAATCTTCATATGTGGAGAAAATAAGATCGCATACGCTCTTAACCTCGTCTTTGATCTGGTCGGGAGTTACGAAAATATGTGAATCGTTCTGACAGAAATGTCTTCCTCTCTCGATACCCTTAAGCGTTCCCGAGGACTCGAATCTGAAATCGTGTGCGATTTCGGCAAGTCTTATGGGAAGTTCCTTGTACGAATGAGGCTTATTTGCGAATATTCTCATATGATGAGGACAGTTCATGGGACGAAGAACAAAGCTTTCGCCCTCAACCTCCATGGGAGGAAACATATTCTCTTTGTAATGATCCCAGTGACCCGACGTCTTGTAAAGATCCACCGTGCCCACGCAGGGTGTCAAAACATGCTGATATCCGAGTTTCTGTTCTTTTGTTCTTATATAATTTTCGAGTTCCTGCCATACGAGATATCCGTTGGGAAGGAACATGGGAAGTCCTCTTCCGACAAGATCGTCCGACATGAAAAGTCCCATGTCTTTGCCGATCTTTCTGTGATCTCTTTCCTTTGCCTCTTCAAGAAGTTTAAGATGCTCTTCAAGTTCTTCGGGCGTGGGGAAGCAAACTCCGTATACTCTCTGAAGTACCTGGTTTTCGGCATCGCCCTTCCAGTAAACGCCGGAATGCTTTACGAGTTTGAAATTGCGGCAAAGTTTTACATTGTCTACGTGAGGTCCCCTGCAAAGGTCCGTGTAGTCACCCTGATCGTAGCATGAAATGTTTCCGTCATCCATATTTGACAAAAGATCCATTTTGTAAGGATCGTCCTTGAATATTTCCAAAGCTTCGCCCTTTGAAATTTCTCTTCTGTAAATCTTTATTCCGGATTTGGCAATCTTTTTCATTTCTTTTTCGATTGCTTCGATATCCTCATCGTTAAGAACCGCATCGCCGAGGTCCATGTCATAATAGAAGCCTTCGTCAACAACGGGGCCTACCCAGAATTTCGCATTCGGATACAAATGCTTAACGGCCTGAGCCATCATATGTGCGCATGAATGATTGAGTACATGCAGATTTTCGTCTTCTTTGAAATTTACCATGATTCTTCTCCTTAATATGTAGCTTTACGCGGCTTTACAAATAAAAAAGCGCCCGCAATATCCGTTTGGACATTAAGGGTGCACTTATGCACGGTTCCACCTTAATTTTTCACTCATTGATAGTCTTTAACGTAACTGCACGGAGACGCATACTTATTTTCAGCGCTCGGCTCCAAAGCGGTCTTCATGCCAATCCGTACCGACAACTCTCAGCAAATGTTGCCGTCTCTGTGAACTTTCCTTGGCACTACTGTCTTTTTCACTGCCTTTATTACCACATATAATATTAAACCTTATTATTTTTGTCAATAGGATAAAACATTGTGTTATAATTTATTTCGAAAGTGAGAGAATCGTATAAATAAATACTATATGTTGAATTTCAAACCTGTAACATTAAAAGACAAACCGATAATAAACAAATATCTCAAAACTTACGGCGAATCCTCCTGTCAGCATTCGCTTTATCTTTTAACGGGTCTTTCCATGAAATACGGCGACGAATACGCCGTTTGCGAAGATGTTTTGTTTATCCACAGAAGCAGACTGGATACAAAGGGTAAAAGAGTTTATCTCGCACCGATCGGAAATATCGACGGCAATTTCACGCATTATGTCGATATTCTGTCGGACGACGCCGCATCGCATTTTGCAAAGCTTTCGTTTTTTACGGTGACCGAAAAATTCAAAACAAAACTTTCGGAGAATTACGGCGACCGTTTTGTTTGCGAAGAATCCGAAGATTATTCGGAATACATTTACGAGACCGAAAGTTTAAGCATTCTGCCGGGACGCCCTCTCTCACCCAAAAGAAACCGCATCAGGGCGTTTTATTCTTCATATGAAGGAAGCATACGGATTGAAAACATTTCTGCCGAGAATCTTACGGACGTAATTCTTTTTCAGCGCGAATGGATAAAAGACCGTCTTTCGGTTGAATACGACGAAATGCTCGAACGAGAAAACGAAGCGATAAAATTCTATCTTGCAAATTACGACGAACTCGAATTTCGGGGAATCGTTGTTTATATAAAAGGAACCGTCGTGGGATATGCTGCGGGCGTTGCACTAAACGACGAATGCATGGACGAGGTGATCGAAAAAGGGCGAAAAGACATAACGGGCATTTACCAGCTTCTTTGCAACGAATTCGCCGTCATTTGCTGTAAAGGCTACAAATACATAAACCGCGAAGAGGATTTAGGCGTTGAAGGTTTAAGAAGGGCCAAAACTTCCTACCGTCCGCTTTTAATGTTAAAAAAATACATAATCGAAGAAAAATAAAGGAAATAATATGCTGTCCGGAATTTTAAAAAAAGAAGAATGTGCCGCCTGCAGATTCTGCTGCTCATTCAAAAAAACTTCCCTTTGGGAAACACCGGTTTTTACAAAAGAGAACATCGATGCGATAAAGAAAGACAAATCCCTCAAAAGCGATTCGTTAAACGAAAGTGAAAACGGCGGATTGATTTTTGCGACATATGATTTAAGCGGCTTATATAAAACCTGTGATCCCAATGAAGAAATCCAGTGCCCTTTTCTCTCGGAAACGGGCTGTTTGCTTAACGACGAACAAAAACCCATCGACTGCAAAATCTGGCCTGTTCGAATAATGCGAAAAGATTCAAAGACCGTTTTGGCCCTAAGCCCTTCCTGCCCGGTTTGCAACATTTCGGATATGGATAAAATAAAAAAATACGTTGACGAAACAATACGAAAAGATATAACGGAATACGCCAAAGATCACCCTTATCTTATTAAAGAATTCCGTTCTGAATATACAATAATATGATTTATTGATTTGGAGGATTTAAAATGAAAAAGACGAAAAAGATTATCGCATCGCTTTTAATAAGCGTAACTACGATTGCCTTGTTTGCGTGCACCGGGAAAGATCCGTTTTCAAACAACGGTTTGCCCGATCCCGATCCGATAAGCAGCAAAGTAACGACAAGCGATCCCGTTGCCGATCCCGATCCCGAGCCTGTCACTGTTACGGAAGAAGTTTCGGCGGTTCTGTCGGGAAGCGCCGTTAATTACAAGGATTCGATTCTTTTCCGCGAATATTATCCTTTTGCGGTTTCCTCAACCGGTCTGTTTGCCGAATTTTCCACAAACAACCGTTCATACGGCAAGGGAAGCATTTGCTCTTTCGATCCTTCCAATCCGAAAAGCACTTTCGAGACAATCTGCGAAGACAACGGCTTCGGCGATTTGTATCTTATCAACGGAAAGGATTTGTATTCCCAAAGAGTTGCGGATACCGCCGATTATACGCAAACTTACTATGCGGTATACAAAATCGATCTGGAAAACAAAAAAGAAGAAGAATTATGCTTCGGAACCATCCTCGGCTTTTCTCCCGACGGAAAATATATTGCCGTATGCGATCACACCTACGATCCTTACGCAATTCATTATTATGTTTACGATACCGCAAACATGAACGAACCCGCGGCAGATTATACGACTGCGGAAAACATAATCTTTCTCGGAATGGACAATCAGAGTATGTTCTTTATGAACGCACAAAGCGAATTTTGCGACTATTACGTTTATCAGATGGGATTCGACAATTCTTTGTACTGTCTTGCGGATTGCAATTTTGCGGCTCTCGGAAACGATTACACATTTACCACCTATCCGGAATATTTCGATTCGATATCCATATCCGATGACGGTATTTCCTTTACGGTTGATTTTTATGAAGGTACCGGTCATTTTTATTACACGAGTTTTGATATTTCGGTTTCAAAAGCACAAAACGCTTCTCCTTCGGAAAAACCCTTATACGAGGCAACGATGACCGATTCGACAAAGGACGACGATCCAAACTTATCCATGCCCTCTTCCCTTTCGCGTTTCGAAACATTTCCGAGTTTGGACATCTCACGCGGGTTTGCGCGCACCGTTTTGGATTACGCCGTATTGGATGAAGGTATTTTCTTTACCATGGCCGACAGCCACAGAAACACATTCGAAGATATCGGATGGAGAGAAGCATATATGTTCATAAATCTTGACTACTGCTTCCTTCCCGCAGGCAAAAACGATTATGTAATACTTGATTCGATGTACGATCTCCTCGGAGAAAGAGGAAATCTGTCAAATTACGAATATGACGAAGTTCCCAACACATTGTACGTATATGCGGGATTCTTCTACAATGAAAACAAAGAACTTGTCGGAGTTTATTACGAACCGATTCAGGTTTCGGGGCCCGAAGGTCCCATTGATGAAAGCGGGTATTATTACGTAGCGGAATTTGCCGATAATTTCCGTTATGAATATCCCGACTGGAGCAAGGATTTCATCGATGATGACTTTTTCATCGTTGTCGGTATGGACGAATTCAAGGATGAAGTTTATTCGTGGCAGGATGACGAATATCGTGCTTCGTGCCTCAGAGCGGCCGAATACGACTACGAAGGTTATCTGGTATTCGGTCCCGATGATTATACTTTCGAACAGTACCGTTCTTATATGTTCCACCTCGGATTCGATTCGGAAGGAAAAGTATATTATATAAGACCCGTAATCATGGAATAATATTTCAAAAAACAACTCCCTTTCGGGAGTTGTTTTTATTTGATCATTTTGTTCATTTTTTCGACTTTTGTTTTAACCGTCAGATAGACCGCTAACCAGATAATCACAAATCCTGCGGCAAAGCAGATTGAAAATATCAATACCGCACTTGTTTTAAGCCATCCGTTTAAAAGATAGAATCCAAGATAACTTGCATACAAAACCATACCGTGAATCAATGCCGCAATTACTTTCGGAAGTGATTCTATCTGATGAACTATGGAAAATCCCGCACCGAGAAAAGCTATAATCACAGTAGATACTATTGCCAGAACAACCTTCGGAATTTCAATCGATGTCACCGTTCCCGCTTTAAACAGGCAAAAATAAACTATTGCAAGTACTGCGGGGCCTCCCCACGCAAACATTAAGCCTCTTTTAAAAAATTCTTTGATAATTATTTTCATAAATCGAATCTCCTTTTCAAATCTGCGAAACACCTTCTGGAAACATAATCCGTATAACCGCTCTCGAACCGGGCGTCAACCGCTCCGGAAAGATTAACTTTAAATTTCGATATTTTTTTGCTGTTTGCTATTGCGGATTTATTTATTCTTACAAAATCAGAAGGAAGCATTTTTTCAAGTTCATACAATCTCTTTTTGACAAGGTATTTCTTTCCGTTTTCGTATGAGGCAAAGGTTTTCTCGTCTTCCACAAAGAAGCATTCTATTTCATTTAACGGTAATATTTTTATTTCATCCTCGAGGTAACCGGTCAAATGATCTTTCGATTCATCCTGCGTGACAAGACGTTCAAGTTCATCCACCAAAGCCGTTCTCGCGTGCACATTGCAGATGACTTCTTCTTCGCAATTTTGATCGATAAACAATTTGAATTTCATCTTTTTTCCTCCTGATGAATTTACTTTACATCATTTCCAAATATCTGTCTGCAATTTTCGGTAATCGGTATGAAATACGGAGTAATCGGTAAGAAACTGCAAGCCCGTTCGGGTTTGCAGTTTCTTTTTCATACGGTATTATATTTATTCGGCTTCTTTGACCTGTTTGTTTTGGTTATATTCTTTTACGGCCTTATAAATTTTGTGTTTTGCGAAATTAAAATGTCTGTAATCTTCGGGTTCGCTGTAACCGGTAAGATAATTGTCAAACCATTTCAGATTATCGTTCATTTTCTCATTTGATTCGAGTTCATCCATATGCTCAAAAATAACGGGGATAGCATCATCCGAAAGTTCTCTGATTACATATCTTTCGCCGGTTTTGAGATTTAAATTGTATTTCGCTATATAAACATCGGGATGCGCAATGCCGAATATTGCCCAAGTCAGCGTAAGGACAATGATTGAATATTTTACAAAAGGCATTTTGTCTTTGTATACGAATATCACCGTTCCCATCATCGCCAAGGCTATTACCGTCAATGCCCAAAGAACATATACTCTTAAGAATGTGAGTCCGTAAACGCCTATGTAAAGAATCATTCTGTATGCACTCGAGAAGATCATTATAAAAGTACATACGCTTATCAGTGTAAGCATAATCCTGAGCACGATATTATCCTTCGAAAACTTTCTGCATATCAATACAAGAATAAGATTTATTATGCAGACAAACACAAGCTGGAAAAATCCTTCACGCGCATAATTTGCATATGTATATCCCTCGGGAAGCGTTCCGAATCCGAGGAAAAGAAATACTATCTGAATGACGGAATACAAACCGTAAAAAACAAGAAGTACGGAACTTATCGTAATAGCCACCGCGGGATTGAACGTTCTTAAATCTTTTACGGGACTCTCCAACCAGTTAATTCTGAAATGCAGCCTTTTAAGCATTGCATATCCCACAATGAATATTAAGAGCGACAGGAAAAACACTCCGATCAGATCCGCATCGATATTTACGGTAAATACCTTTTTCAAAACATGTGAGAAAACGGCATCCGATGACGAAAGAAGCGGAAGCACTACGCAGAGAATGGGAACGGATATTCCGATTCCGGCAAGAACATATCCGAATGTGGCAAGCTTCTTCTTTGACGCTTTCTTTTGTTCTTCCGTTTTTCCTTCAGAGTTTTTGCTTATTCTTATGGGATCGAGAATCGGATCTATAAAATAAACGATCGACGAAAATATCACCGTAAAAGCAGAAGCGAAATATCTTGTTACATCCCATGTTTTGTCATCGTAAAGATTGTTCAAAAACATAACGAAGAAAAGCGCAAACACAAATATCTTGTCAAACACTATCAAAGGAATGCTGGTTGTGGTGCAAACATTCACGGATAAAACCATTATTATCGCCATCAGAAAATATGAAAATACTTTCACCTTTTCTTTGCTGGCTTTAAGCAACAAAACATATGACACGATCGTCGCAAGCGCAAACAAAGGATATGTTATTCCGGTATGATTCTTGTACAGGCAAAAGGTAAAGAAAATCGCGTAAATTAAACAAAGAATAATTCTTTTGATATAATTGTCGGTATTGTCGTTTACCGCAACGGGAAGAAATTCCTCTTTGGGCATATTGAAAGAAGTGATTGTTTCTGCAGCCTCTCTCAATTCTTTTTCCTTAACATCTTCTTTTGTTGCAAATTCCGAAGCTGTTTTTTCCGAAATATTTGATCCGGAATTTAAATTGTTACTGTCCATATCAGTCCTCCTTGATGTACTCGAACAAATCGCCCGGCTGGCATTCGAGAATCTCGCACATTTTAACAATGGTGTTAACCTTTACCGCTTTTGCCTTCCCCGTTTTTAATATAGACATGTTTGCCTGCGTTATTCCGACTTTGGCTGCCAGTTCCCCGACGCTCATTTTGCGTTTTGCAAGCATAACATCGATATTAAATCTCAGGTATCCGTGAACTTCGACTTCTTCTATATTTTCAAGATCGTTCCTGTTTCTTCCCATATTTCCTTACCCGTCAGATTGTATAATCGTTTTCTTCTTTGATTTCGGAAGCTTTTTTAACCAGATGCGAAAGAGCTGCCATGCATACCGAAAAAGCGGTTCCCACAAAGCATACCATAAGCGCCAATCCCAAAACAAAAGGATGTGATTTATCTGTTAAAAGAAAAATTATATTTACCGCAAAAAAATAACCGGCATCAATCATCGCAAAATACGAAGCCCATTTCAGATGCTTGGCATTGGCAATGGAAAACGAATTGTCATTACCGATATTGCTTGCTACCAGCCAACCGAGTACCAATACCCCGTAGCATGGAATCGCCGATATCCAGATTACGGTAAGCCATGGCATCACATTGCTTTGAAGAATCGAATTTTGTTCGACCAGATAATTAAAAAGATGCGGAAAAACCCATGCATAAATTATCAAGCCGCATACAGCCGTACCGATAACTACAAATTTAAGCCAGAAAGCCAGTTCTTTTTGTTTCATATAAGCCTCCGATTTTTTATAAAAATCTTTTTCTTTTCATATGCAATATACTACTCATTTTTTTATTTGTCAATATTTTTTTATCGTTTTTCGATATATTTATCTTGTTTTACGGAAAACGAATAAGAATGCATAAAAAAAACACGCACCCCGTCAGCCCAGATGCGTGTTTTTACTTATGCTTTATAATCGAAATTCACTCCGACAACGGATTTGTCAACTTCGACTTCATCCCAATTGAGATCTTTTATTTTATCGAGTAATTCATGAATGTTTGATGCATAGATTCTGATTGATTTTTCAACCGGCTCATCCATTATCTCATCTTCGGCTTCGGCTTTGGCCTCTTTTTCCTCTTCCTTTTTCTCTTCTTTAACTTTTTCGAGATGCTTTTCAAGATATTCTTTCTGAGCTTCCGAAAGTTTGTTAAGATCCGCAAAAAGTGTGGCTTTTCCGTTTGCATCAACCATTACACCGTATTTGGATACTACGGAATATCCGCCTTTTGATTCAAAAGAGCCGGAAATGTCATATTGTTCAATGATATTATCCGTCACTTTAATGGCTGTTTCGATTTGGGATAAATATTCTTTTTCGAATTGTTCATCGGAAGCCATTTTTTCGATTTCATCCGTAGTAAGGAGAACGGAATATTCTCTTGTATACTGCGAAAGAATACTGTCGGCTTCTTCGCCCGAATCGCTGTCAGCTACCATAAAATCAACATTGGTGTAAGTTGCGCGAAGTCTGTTAAGTAATTTTTGCGCTTTTTCGGACAGTCCCGATTCTTTTGTTTCGTTGACATATCCGACATTTGCCGTCTGCTTGTTCTCTGTCTTTTGTGAAGAATAAGCGTTAACGGATTGTTGATAATCACTAACCTTTAACATATTAAACCCTCCTTGTTTATTCTGATAACAAATCCTTTTGTTACGGGGGCACATGCTGACACTGCGCCTTATCTTTTATATCGGAAAAATGCGCTCAAAATTTATATGTTAAACGCTTTGTTTACGTTTATTGGACATGAAATTCATGTTTCATCCGCTTTATATGAATCCCGTTCAAAATCTATATTAATCATATACCATACCTATCTTATAATTATATGATAATTATGTTTCAAATATACAAAAATACGGAAAAATATATACTTATTAAATTGGTTAAAACGGAAAAAAGAATAGAAAAGTTCTTATAAAAGAAAAAGAACTGTAATTCATAAAGATTTACAGTTCTTAATGCCGGCGACCGGAATCGAACTTCTTGTCGCAGCGCAAATACTTACAGAAAGGAGTTTTGAGGTCTCACCAATAATCCTGAACCCACTTTAGAACCTACTTGTTTTGATATTAGTTCAGTTTACAATAATTATTTACGGCATTACTTCCTCATACTCATACGTTATTCTTTGAGGAGAGTTACCATTATCAGACTCAATCATTTCTTCTATCAAATTTCCTTTTTCAATTTACGGAACGTTTCCCACAGTAAATTTAATATTATTATTTCCGATTCCGTAATACGATTCATATCAATCCTCGTTGGTAACGTTATGATTACCAATTATAC
>JAEEGL010629593.1_pt1 | contig 18577 bp, 16 predicted proteins | sample 9134231 | NCBI WGS metagenome assembly JAEEGL01 (sample SAMN16246548, study PRJNA631951) | gut metagenome | biome: gut microbiome; feature: rumen; material: fiber-attached | host: Bos | place: Iran: Karaj | collected 2018-10 | reverse complement strand
TGCCGGCCGCAGGGTGCGGGTCTCCGGGGGAGACCTCTGTGGCGCAAGCCACAGAAGCACCGACCGACGCGGCAGCGGAGAACCCTTAATTATTCATTATTCATTTTTCATTATTCATTTAATTTCAGTTTATCGCTGCGCGATAAACTGAAATTTGAACCAATCACACGGAAAGGGAGAATATATTTATGTCAAAGCGTTATCTCATCATCAACGCCGATGATTTCGGCCTGTGCCATTCCGCCAACGCGGCGGTGTTCGACCTGTTTGAGTCCGGCTGTATTCTTTCGTCCACGCTCATGGCGCCCGCGCCCGGGGCGGACGAAGCCATCGCCTTTGCGGCGGCGCATCCGGAATACGCCATCGGCGTGCACCTCACCCACACCAACGAGTGGCAGGATAACTGCCCCTGGGGCCCGCTCACCGGCGGCAAGAGCCTGATGACGCCCGAAGGCCGCATGTGGCCCGAGAGCGAGGATTTCGAGGCCCACTGCGATTACGCCGAGGCCATGGCGGAGAGCCGCGCGCAGATCGAATACTGCGTGAGCCGCGGCATGCGTCCCAGCCACGTGGACAGCCACATGGGCGCGGTGTACGGTCTCAACGGCAAATTAAAGCTTCTGCCCATGACGCTGAAAATGTGCGGCGAACAGGGCTATCCCTTCCGCATGTTCAGTAAGCCCCTTGCCAGCCAATGCCCCGAGGGCACCAGCATGGCGCTTTTCAAGGCCGCGTGCCGTTTCTCAGGGCTTTTCGGCAAGATCTACCGCGTGCCGATGCCCGATTATCTCATTTTCCCCGAGAAGATCGAAACCGGCTCCAGCTATGAAGAGTTCAAGAACAACTTCATTGAGTACCTGATCCGCATCCCCGAGGGCATCTGCGAAACCTACATCCATCCCGCCTTCCCCACGGACGAGATGAAGCACATCTCCGGCACGTGGCAGCGCCGCGGCTGGGAGTATCAGGTGATGAAGGACCCCGAAACCCACGCCGCCTTCAAGGCCAACGGCGTCCGTCTGATCAGCTACCGCCACCTCGCCGCCTTCCGGCAGAACAAGTAAAAATATAAAAAACCGACGGACACGACCTTACCGGCCGTGTCCGTTTTGTATTTCTGTTTACCCCGGCATTCTGCGCATGATCGCTGCGCCGTTCTCCTTCAGCCACCCGTTCCATTTGTCGTATTCCGGGAATACGGCATTCACCGCCGCGTAAAAGCGGGGGGAGTGGTTCATCTCTTTCAGGTGGGCGAGCTCGTGTACGATCACGCTGTCGATCACTTCCGGCGGCGCGAGCATCAGGGCGCAGTTGAAGTTCAGGTTCCCCTTTGCCGAGCAGCTGCCCCATTTGGTTTTTTGGTTCCTTATCGTAATGCGCCCGTAGGTCACGCCCATGATCTTCGCCCAGTAGGCCGTGCGCTCCGGGATGTATTGCAGCGCCCTGTCGGCGAGCGCGCGGAATTCCTCCGCCGAAAGGGGCGTGATCCCTTCCATCGCGACCCGCGCTTTTTCCTGTTTCGCGAGGTGCTTTTCAAGCCACGCCCTGTGGCTTTCCACAAGGCGTTTTACATCGGCGTCCGTCGCGTTCTTCGGCACCCGCACGAATACGCCCTCCGGCGTGATATGGATCGCCGAGGTCTTCCGGTCGCTGCGCACCACGGTATAGGTAAAGTCCGTCATTCTCAGAAGCTCCAGCCGCCGCCGGTAACGCCGTCAATCTGAATATCAAAGTAGGGCGCGCTGCGGTATTCGCTTTCCTGGAACCGGCCGCCCGAGATCACCTGCGTTTCGGGTACGTAATCGCCCGTATCGTCCACGTCGGCAAGGTATTCGGTAAGATGCTCGCCGTTCACGGTGAAGGCGGCGGTGTCGAACACAAAGCGCGTACCGGAGATCAGTTCCCTGCGTACGGCCTCGATCGCCTCGAGGGTGCCGGGAGCCGCCTTCTCCGGGTTCAGATAGGTCAGCTGCAGGCTGCCGCTCGCCAGTGTTCCGGTATAATCGGGCGCAAGTTTTCTGCCCTCGATCGCGGCACGCATCGCAAATATGAAATAGGGCTGCCAGTAGATTTTGTACGAGGCGAGAAGATGCTTCTGCGCGGTCGCACCGAGATCTTTCGAGAAAAAGGTGGTTATGATCGGCACGTTTTTCTCGGCGCATTCGTTCATCGGGCCGGGAGAATCGGAATACTGCGCGAGGATCTTGCAGCCGTTTTCGATCAGCTGCGCGGCAGCGCGCTGTTCTGCGGCCTCGTCGTACCACGCGCCCGTGTGTTTTACCTCCATCGTTGCCGTGGGGCATACGGAGCGCGCGCCGAGATAAAACCCGGTAAACGCGGAAATGACCTGCGCGAAGGGGAACGCGCCCACAAAGCCGAGCTTCGCTTCGTCGGCGGCGATCTCTCCGCTTTCGATCATCTCGTTCAGCTTCATGCCCGCGGCGATGCCGGTAAGGTATCTGCCCTCGTAATCGGCGGCGTAGAAGTTCGAGAAATTGTCAAGCCCCGCGGTGTGCGCGGTGGTGCCGCCCGCATGGCAGAACAGCACGTCGGGGTATTCCTCGGCGGCCTGCCGCATGTAGGGCTCGTGCCCGAACGAATCGGCGAAAATAATATCGCAGCCGTCTTCCGCCAGCTCTTTCGCGACATCGTAGCACTCTTCGGATTCGTCAACGCCCCTTCTGAGCACGAATTGGCTGCGTTCAAGCCCCAGTTCGCCGCAGGCGTCGAGCGCCGCTTCGATAAAATTATTGTCGTAACCGGAGCTTTCGTCGTTCAGAAAGATGAAACCGGCCTTGAACGTTTCGGGGATCGGCGCGGGATCGAGCGATTCCAGATCCACGGCGCAGCGCAGCACCAGACGGGCGTCCGACGCGGTGATCCTGTTGTCACGGTCGGCGTCCGCGGCGGCAAACTGCTCCGGTGTGAGCACGTCAAGGCCAACGGCTGCGCGAAGCACGGTGCGTGCATCCGATGCGGTCACCTTGCTGTCGGCGTCCATATCTCCGGGCCGCGCGGCGAACGCCGCGGCAAGGCAGGTCAGCAGCATCGCTGCGGCAAGGATCATGCTGAGTACTTTTTTCATATTCATTTCTCCTCTTTTATTGTTTCTCCCGCGCTGAGCGCCGCGGAGGTTTTACGGTATTTCATCGTCATAATGATCGGTATCAGGCTGAACGCCACAACAACGGCGCCCACAAGGAACACGTTGCCGTTGGGGATATACTCGGTAACGCCGCTCACCTCGTTTAAGAAGGTCTCGCCGGAGGTCTTCACCACGGCCTGCCCGATCAGCGAACCGCCGATCATCGGGATCAGCACGAAGAACAGTATCCATATGCCCTCGAACTGCCCCTTTGCGGTCTTGGGGTAAAGCTGCTTGGCCCACACCTTGGTGGTCTGCAAGATGCCTACGTAGCCCACGCCCACCACGAAGATGCCGATCCAGATCTGCGCGTTGAAAATCTGCGAGGGATCCACGCCCGCCGCCTTGATCGGGTACAGTATGAACAGCCCTATGATGTTCACAATGATGGCTGCGATGCAGATAAAGGGGTGCTTATTTTTGTTGATCAGTATGCCGATGGGTATCGCCATCAGCATTGCGAGCACCAGCGGCACCGCCTCGATGATGCCCATCATATCCGCCGTGTAGCCGAGGTAGTAGATCAGGTAGTTGCCGATGTAGGCAAAATACACGTTGAACCCGATAAAGAAGATCGATATCGCCACGTGCACCAGCACCAGTTCTTTGAGCTCGAAGAAGCGTTTGAAGTTGAACACGCTTAAAAACTGATGCCAGAAGCTGCCGTTCACCGAGGGCGGCACGTCGTCCTTCTTGTTCAGCGTGAACATCGAGATAAGGCCGAACACGATCACGAACACGCCCATCACGATGAACAGGCGCATATAGTTGTCGTTTTCGCCCACCAGCTTGCCGCCCACCAAGGTGCCGAGGATCGTGCCCAGCACCGGCTGCGTGGCAAGCGCCGCGCCGATGCCGCCGCGGTTCTTATCGGTCATGATGTCGTTGGTCCAGGTGTTGAAGCCCGCGTCGTTGCCCATGGAGCCGAAGAAGCTCATCACGGTATCCGCCAGCACCACGCTCACCGCCATCAGCAGATACAGGTCTTTGCTGATGAATTCGGTGAGGCCGAAGGCGATGGTGAAGATACCCCAGAGTATGTAGCCCCACGAAATAAATATGCGCCGCTTGCCGGTGCGGTCCGCCCAGGTGCCGAAGAAGAAGGTGGCGAAGGTGGTGGCGGCCGCCGAGCAGATCAGCATGCCGGTGATAATGGAGGGATCCTTGCCGATCTTGGCGTAAACGAAGGTGTTGAACCACTGGTTCTCCATGTTCCAGCAGATCTGCCCCGCGAGGCCGAGGCCCCACACCAGCAGCCACATGCTGAAGCCGGAACGTTTCGCCCCGCCGTTCGCAAGGTCCGTGCGGTTGTCTTTTTTCATACGTATCATCTCCGTGAAAATGAAATATTATTATTGTTCTTTTTTCGCTTTGCACACGCCGATCACCGTGATCGCGAGGCAGATCACGATCACCGCCATCTGGCAGAAGGATGAAAGGGTGATGCTGTAGGTGGGCTCGAGGCCGTGGTGGATGATGGTGTTGATCAGCAGAACGATCACTTCATAGGGCAGCGCGGCGATGGTGAGGCCCAGCAGAACCGTGCCCGCCAGCTTTTTGCCCTTCGGCAGGGCGCAGCCGTTTTTCGCCCACGCGGCGATCATCACGAAGCCGAAAACGCTCAGTAGCATCAAGGCGTCCACAAAGCCGTACAGCGGCAGGTTATCCCACTCGATAAAGAGCTTGCTTGCGATGGTGCCCGTTATCGCGGCGGCAACGATCAGCGCTACCAGCAGCAGCGCGCATACGCGGTGCTTCTTTGCCAGCACGATGGCAGCGGCGATCAGCGTCAGCAGCACGGTAACGGCAGCGCCGATGAGCCCTGCGGTGATCACGCCCATATCCGTATTGCCCCACCGGTCCGGGCTGACGTAGGGGGTGAGCTTCATATCCGCAAGGGTCTTGCCCTCGTTGTAGCGGGTCACGCCCGCAGTCTCCAGATCTTCGATCAGCGCGCTGTTTTCCTTTACGTTGCCGATGAAGGGCAGAATGCTTTTGAATTCGCCCGTGTTCGTACAGGCCTCGTAATAGCGCCACGCCAGGCGCGAGCGCTCAATGCGTTCGGCAGCCGCGGTATCGCCGTTTGCGTTCGCGGCGGTGAGCGCCGTTTTCCATAGCTCGTCGATCTTTTTCACGTCTTTGTCGGTCAGCGAATACATCGAGCTCTTCATCGGCTGCCCGATGCTCAGGTGCCCGTTCTCATCGCCCGCGTGTTCGGTGATGATATCCAGGATCTCCAGCATCGCGGCGCCCGCTTCCTCGCCGCCGTAGTAGGTCTCCATATAGCCCTTGGTGAGCTCGCGTTCCTCTTCGGCGGTCATCTCGTCCCGCATGAAGCAGGAGAGCAGATAGGCGCTCAGGTCCACGAAGCCCACGTTGCACTGGCCCGCGTAGTAGGCGCCCTCTTCGTAGATGCCCACCACGTTATGGGTGCGGAACACGTTGATGTTCTGCCGCATCACGCCGAAATCGGGGAAGACGCCCAGCGTCTGCGAATAGTTCGTGGTGTAGTCCCACACGTAAAGGCGGTTGCTGATCTTGCTCCAGTCTTCAAGATCCTTCATAAAAGCGGTGTTGCGCTCGCAGGCGGGGTCGTCCAGCGTGTGGGCAAAGCAGCACTCGATGCTGCACAGCCGTACGCACACGTTATCCCGCGGCACGATGCCGGTGGGCGCCTGCCGGGTGTACTGGTAGGCGAAGGTATCCACCACCACGTCCGGGTATTCGGGCTCGATGGCTTCGGCGATCTGGTTCACGAACCACAGCATCAGGCCGGATTGCTGCCCGCCGTACTGCTCTGCGATGGCGGTGCAGTTCTCGCATACGCAGTAATCCTGGTTGTCGTCCTGCGTTACCGAAACGATATTCAGCGCCGCGTCGGGGTTATAGCTCTGGGCGAGCTGGTTCTTCACGTCCTGTATCGCGCGCGCCACCACGTCGGGGTTCGAAAGGCAGAGCTGGGTCGCCTCCCGTTTGCCGTTTTTGGTGAGGGCGAAATATTCGGGATGGCTCTCAAACAGCTCGCCTTCGGGCACGATGCCGTTGGTAAGGCTGTGGCAGAACCAGACGTAATTCACCTTGCCGCCGTATGCCGCCTCAATGGGGCTGTAACTGCCGTTCAGGCCGTTTGCCAGGGCGAATTCGAGGTCGTGGGGGCTGATCCAGTCCGTATCCGCGTACTCCAGCGTGGGGGTGTATGAAAAATCATAGGGCGTTTTTATTTCGATCTTATCCGCCCGCGGCACGCGCTTTACGTCCGCCGCATAAATCTCAACGCCGCATTCGCGCCTGAGAAAACCGTACACGCCGTTGAACAGGCCTCTGGCGTCTGCAGCTTCAATGTAAAACATGGGCGAACCGGCGTCCGCGCGCAGGGTGTAGCTGCCCTTGGGCTGCTCCTGCAGGGTCTGGGCGTACCCCAGCGAGATCGCCGCACCGTCCGGCGCGCCGCGCAGACTGTTGACCGTTTGGGGCCGGGTGCCGGTGATCTGCTCCAGATAGTCCGCCAGCGTTTCGGCAGCCGCGGTCAGGCTCTCGTCCGGCGTTTCAGGCAGCAGGATGAACAGCGGGGTTTGCGCGTCAAACAGCGTCAGCGTGCCCTCGCCCGCCGCAAATGCGGCGATCCCCGCGGTGAGAAGCAGGCAGAACGCAAGAAGCAGTACCGTTATGGATTTTGTGACAGATCGCATAGATATTCCTCCATAAATTGCAGTTTATCGAGATGAATGAACAATGAACAATTAACAATTAACAATTGTTGAAGGGCTCCGCCCTTACCCGATTATACTCATCGGATAAGCGGGTTTTTCCTTTTAATCGTAATGTGTTTTTATATAATCAAAACGCATTGGCGTTTTCCGAAATTGTTAATTGTTCATTGTTAATTGTTAATCGAACAGCGCGCTAAACTGAAATTTTGCGCTTACAGCATCTTCTCCGCCGCGCCCCTGATAAACTCCTCCGTCCAATCCGGTTCGATCAGCAGGTAGGCGGTGCGGGCGAGAATGTCGAGGGTGGCGGGGTAATCCTCGTGCGCGTAATCGGGCACGTAGGGGGCGTTGGCCGGGAACTTGAACGGGTCCATCAGCGGGTGCAGCGCGCCGCGCTTTTCGAGGATCGCCGTCCAGTGGTTGTAAATATGTTTGCCGGTGTCGATGGGCATGATGTTGCCCACCGTGGCTTTGGCGCAGAACGCGCGGGCCTCGGCTTCGGAGGCGAACACCACCGGCAGCGTGGTGCCGCAGTCGCCTTCGATATCGTTCGAGGGGGCGAAGGTATATTTGTTGCCGAGCAATGAAGCCAGCAGCGCTTTATTCCGGCGCAGGTCCGTAAGGATGCCGTCCAGCTTCAGGAACTGCTGGTGCAGTATCGCCGCGGTGATCTCGTTGGTGCGGAATTCCGTGCCGCAGAACTGGGGCTCGGTAACGTCCTTCAGCTGGTCGCCGAAAAAGGCGATGGCGCTGGCGTCGTGGTAGATGAGCGCCCGCTCGTAAACGGTGTCGTCGTTCGTGAGCAGCGCGCCTCCCTCCCCGGCGGTAACGATCTTGAACTGGTTGAAGCTCAGCGCCCCCGCATTGCCGATGGAGCCGAGCCGCCTGCCCTTATACGAGCCGCCGTCCGCCTGGCACGCGTCCTCCAATATGTACAGCCCGTACTTTTCCGCAAGGGCGCAAAACGCGTCCATATCGCAGGGGAAGCCCTGAATGTGCACCGGGATGATACATCTGGTGCGGGGCGTGATCTTCTTTTCCGCCGCTGCGGGGTCAAGGGTGAGGGTCTCGTTGATATCGGCGATCACCGGGATCGCGCCCGCCTGCACCACCGCCATGGCAGTGGCGATGTAGGTATACGCCGGTACGATCACCTCATCCCCGGGGCCGATCCCGAGGCCGATCAGGGCGCTGGCGAGTGCCGAAAGCCCTGAGGTCATCAGCAGGCTGCGCTTCACGCCGAAGATCTCGCGCATCAGCGCCTCGCACTGCTCCGTTTCGTGCATGCCGCCGTTGATCTTAAAAAGGTCTTTCGTGTCGATCACGCGTGCGACCGCGTCCTTCTCTTCCTGTCCGATCCTGTACATACGGTTCCGCCTTTCAAAAGAATTAGTGAAATTTCAGTTTGTCGGGGCGTTAAACGACACCGGAACATACCGTCATACCGATTCACGCGCCGGATTTGAAGGCATTTTCGGTTTATTCGTAGGGGCGGGCATGACCGCCCGTAAAAGTATATGTTACAAATCGCCATATGTAAGCGAATAGGCCTATTTCCCGCATTAATAGAACATTTGCGGAACTATGGGTCTACGGGCGGTCATGCCCGCCCCTACAAGCAAATCGAAAGCTTTTCCGCTTTCAGAAACGTTTGCTTCTTATCGGTCATTTTTTTATTTAACTCCCTGATAAACTGCAATTTAGATAATACCACAAATTATAAAAAAAATAAATCCTGTTTTTAAAAAATTATGTACAAAAACAAAACGATGTGTTAATATAACAGTACCAAATAAACGGGAGCGGATATATGAAAATTCTGGATTGCAACCTGCAGTTCGGCGCCACGAACAACGGCGAGCCGTACAAAAACTGCGATACGTTTGAAGGCCTGCTCACGGAGCTGGACCGGGCCGGGATCTCCGGCGGTCTGGTGCGCTGCGGCTACAGCAGCACCGTGGGCGTGAACTACGGCAACGGTTTTTTAGCCCGCTGCATGAATTCCGACGCCGCGAAGGCCTACGATCTGTACGGCGTTTGGGCGATCATACCCCACTTCACCGGCGAAACGCCCACCCCCGGCGAGCTGCCCGCCGCGATGAAGGATAACCGCATCGGTGCGGTGTACATTTCCCCGCGCACGCACCGGTACGAGCTGAACGACCTCACCATGGGCTCGTACCTTGAACTGCTGCAGGATATGAAGATCCCGCTGATCCTCAGCACCGCCAACGGCGTATCGATGGAGCAGATCTACCGGGTGATGGAAAAATACCCCCGCCTTGCCGCCATTGTGGCGGATTGCGACTGCTGGCCCAACGCCCGGCGGCTGTATCCGCTGGCCTACGCCTACCGGAACCTGCGGCTGGACCTCTCTTACGTGATGGACGCGGGCGGCATTGAAGATATGGTATCGCGCTTCGGCGCTGAAAAGCTGCTGTTCGGCACGGCGTTCCCTTACCGCTATACCGGCTCTATGCTGGCGGTGACGCGCGCCGCCGATATCTGTGAAACGGACCGCGAAAAGATCTTCGGCGGCAACCTGTTATCTATGCTGAAGGAGGCGGGTCTCAGATGATCAACAAGAACAGTGTTATGGCACAGTATTTCTGGCAGAACGGCAAACTCCCGTGCCCCATCATGGATTTTCACGCCCATATGGACGAGCACGCCGAGATCTATTTCCCGTTCTGCTCCGCGGACGAAATGGTGGCGGATATGGACCGCAACGGCGTACGCAGCCTCTTTTTCTGCGGGCACTTTGCGCTGGACGACCCGCTTTACGGCGAAAAATACAACGTGGCTGCGGTGCGGAAATACCCTGACTGCCTCAGGGCGTACCACATCATCCACTCCCGCTGCCTCGACCCGGAAAGGGAAATAAGCGAGGTGGACGAAAACCCGGACGTGTACGTGGGCTTTAAGCTGCTGGGGGACTATAACCGCTTCTCGGTGGACGACAAGGTGCACGACCCCTATTACGCCTACCTCAACGATACCAAAAAGCTCCTGCTGCTGCACACCTGGGGCGGCTCGGGGTACGACGGCATTGATAACGTGGAAAACATCGCCCGGCGCTTCCCCGAGATCCGCATCATCTGCGGGCATTCGTTCTTCAGCTGCCAGAAGGAGGGCGCCGAACGGCTGAAAAAGTATCAGAACGTGTACTTCGAGCTCACCGCGATCCCGATCACCCGCGGGTATCTGGAGGATATCGTGAACGCCGCGGGCAGCGAGCGCGTTTTGTTCGGCACCGACCTGCCCTGGTTCTCCACGATGCACGGCGTGGGCATGGTGCTGGGCGCGGACATCACCGACGCCGACCGCGAAAACATCTTTTACCGCAACGGCGAGCGGCTTCTCAGCGGAACGGTTTTTGCATAAAAAACATAAAAGAAAACGACCCCCGCCGGGTCGTTTTTCTCTTTTGGGGGGCCGTTGCGCCGTTATTCCGGTTTTTTTATCCTGATCTCTCCCACCGAAAGCTGCCGGGCGGCATAGTAAACCGTGCTGTTTTCGGTAAATACCCAGCCGTCCTCCTTCTTTTCGGCGACGGGAACCGCCGAGAACCGGTTGTTTTTCAGATAATACGCGCATTCTTCGGCAACGGCGTCTTCATCGTACGGTTCACGGGTCGTAACTTCCGTTTCGCCGAGGGTCACGATGTCGTAAAGCTCACGGTAGGGAATATCCTCCCGCAGCGGCTCGTTCGGCACAACAGTTCCGTTCTGCCGGATGTATGCCACGATCTTGTGTACGGGGGACGCCGCCGGATAAGAATCCAGATAACGTCCGGAACCGATCACGATCATTTCGTTTTTTGCGCGGGAGAACGCCACGTTCAGCCTGCGGCTGTCTTTGAAAAAGCTCGTCCTTTTTTTTGATCGGGTGGTGCAGAAAATAACGATCTCCGCCTCGTCCCCCTGAAACGCGTCTATGGTATCCACCGCGATATCCCGGTCGGCGCTCAGATCCGCGCTGTTGATCAGGCGCCGTCTTATCAGCCGTTTCTGCCCCTTGTAGGGGGTGATCACCGCGATCCGGCAGCCGCCGCATTTCGCTCGAATCTGCCTGAGCAGCATGCACACGTAGGCGGCCTCGAACGCGTTTTCCGGCGACCCTGTGCGGTCGTTTTCCGCATACCGTTCCTCGTAGCTCATATCCACAAGGGTAAGGCAATCGCCGGAATACAGCGGTTCTTTGTGCTTTGTAACGTCGGCGTTTTTCAGCATGTTGCCGTAAAACACCCCGTTGATCAGCGTGCCGATCTTTTCGGGCATGCGGTACTGGGTAACGAGTACGGTTTTGTTGGAATCGGGGCACTCCGTGTACAGCCGTTCAAACAGGCTTTTCTCAAAAAGAACGTTTTTACAGTATTTACGGTCGTCCAGCTCTATTTTTTCTTCGTCGTACAGTACCGGGTTCACCACGGCGGGAAGCTGGTTCTGGTCGCCGATCATCAGCACTTTTTTTGCTCTGTTCACCGGTATCAGAAGCTCGGGAGCCAGCGCCTTGGCGGCTTCGTCAACGATCACGAGGTCGAAATCGATCTTGTCTATTCCGATCCCGCGCTGGCCCAGACCGACGCAGGTAACGCCGATGATGTTGTGCGAGCGCAGCAGAAGCTCTCCGATCTCCGGCGCGTTTTTTCTGTCCTGTACCGTCTTCTGCCATTTCTGCGCCAGTTCGGCGGTTCTCGTATCGCCCCCGGCGCGGACGTCCAGCGCGGCAAGATAGTCGTCGCGCTTTTTTTCATAGCTGTATTTTACGATCTCCGGCTGCAGCTTTTCCGTACGTCCGCAGCGTATGATGCTGCCTTCGGCGATCTCCATGGCGGCAAGCCCCTTCAATACGTTGTCCACCGCCACGTTCGCCTGGGAAACGATCAGGATCTTCGCGTCGCTCTTGCCCCGTACCGTCTGGTAGATGAGCTCTCTGATCACGGTGGTCTTGCCCGTTCCGGGCGGGCCCTGGATCAGAAAGAGCCTGCGCTCCGCCATGCAGCGAAGCAGCGCGTTATACTGCGCTTCGTCGCCCCGCAGCCGTTCGTTGAACAGAACCGGCGCTTCGGTTTCGGTCCTGTTTGAAGTGATGCTCTTCGGGTTCAGTAAAAACGTCTGCATGTCCGGTTCCGCCAGCGCGCCCACGTTATACTGGTACAGCGCAAACAGCTGCCTGCGCTCGGGCACCGGGTTTTCTCTGTGTATGAGCCTGATCTCGGGCAGCAGCAGAAGGGTATCCGTATCCAGCTGCCTGCGGAACCCCTTGGGGATCTGGATCTCAATATCGTATTCTTTCCGGTTTACGATCACCGCCGTGATACGCAGCCCGTTCAGCTCGGTGAAAAAATCCGGGTACCGCTCGTTTGCCTGCCGGAAAGCCTGCAGCTTTTCAAGGTCTTCATCGGCAACGGTATATCTGATCACGTCGCCGAGATTGTCGCCGCCCCGATTGAATTGCGCCCAATGCCCCGTACCCTTGATTCTGCAGGTGACGCAGTCGCCCGCTTCAAGGCAGTATTTGAGCCGTTCGGTGACCTGCTCCCACGTTTTGAAATACCGCGTTCCCTCCCTGCTGTTCTGCAGCTGCCGCTGCCGCCGGAACTCCCTCATCAGCGTCAGGCACAGCATGTTCATACGATCCGCGGCGTCGGCATTATCGTACATCTGCTGTTCAGTAGCGGGAATTACGGTGATCTCTGCACTGAAAGGCGCGAAGATCTCCTCCGGCGCGATCTTCTCGTCCGCTTCAAGAAACCGGTTGAACACCAGATAAAACGCGCTGCCGTCTTCTGCGCGCTGCAGGTCCGCCTGAATAATATATTCTTCGCCGAACTGTATCTTTACGCCGGAAAGGTCGTCTTCGGCAGCATCCGAAGGGTACGGCGCGATCTTCGTATCCATACAGGCGTCGGAAAGGCCGTGGCTCTCCCAGTAATCTATGAAATAGCCGCATTTCTCCGGCGGGAGAAGCATGGGGATCTCGTCGAAACAGAACGTAAGTTCCGCATCCTCGGGCCGCTGGCTCACACGGAAGACCCATCTGTTATTCGTGCTGTCCCATGCTTCATTCAGCGGATACACCGTGATCTCCGCGCTGACGGAGGGATATCTCATCCAGTTTGTGAAGCGTTCCGCCGAAAGCGTGAGCTCGGTATGCTCCCCGTATGTGAGGATCGCCGTATTCTTTTCATATCTCTTTACCGTTGCAGGCAGCCCGCCGTAAGCGCCGTTCCTGCAAGCGTAAAGATATTCGCCCGCCGTAACCGAAAAAACGGCCCGGTAATTTTCCCGGTCGAACCCGGTCTGGAACACGGCGATCTGCTTTCTGTCGGATCCGCGCAGCCGGTCGGCGTCGCTGATGACGTAATTGAACCGCAGGGCGTTGTGCAAAAGAAAAAAGCCGGTTCCGCTTACATGATCGAAATCCAGCTCTTCGGCGGCAAACAGGGTCAGCCTGCCGTTATAAGACCATTTTTCGGGCAAAACAAAACTGACCGGCATGTCGTCCCAGTTGCCCGTCTGCGCGTTCGTGTCATAAACGCTTTCAATGTTTTTTATGTACCTTTCAACGTATTTCAGGTATGCGCACGCTCTGAAGAACGCGTCGTCGAGCTCTTTTTTGAGCATCCTCAGCGCGTTTTTGCGGATCGGCGTGTTCTCCCGGTCGTTGAGCAGGGAATTCAGCTGATACCTTGCGTCGGTAAGTTCGGGCAGAAGTTCGCTTTCTGTGTATTCCCTGCGCTTTTCCGCTGTTTTTCTGAGCAGTTCGAGGATCTCGGGCTTCTGCTCCGTAAGGGCTTCGGTGTTCGCCCGGGCTTCGGCTTCAAGCTTACTTTGCTCGAGCTCTTCATCCGATGCGGTTTTTACTTCCGAGATATGCTGACGCAAACCGGAAAAAAGGTCGGCCAGCGCGGCCTTCTGTTTTTGCCGCTGATCCTCTTCTTCCGGTGTGAGTTCATTTTTATTTCCGATAAATGCAAGGGTTCTTTCGGAAAGGTTTGTGAAAAGCTCCAGCAGCAGGGCGAAGGGGTTCATTCCGTTTACGCTTCAGGCAAGGCTAAAACGTCGTTCCCTGCGAGGATCCCCGACGCAATACTGTTCATTCCGTTGACCAGGTTTGAAATACTGCCGGTAAGCGTTCTGATCTGATCATCGCTGCCGAGACCGTCGTGGATCAGCTGCAGCAACGCAAAGCAGCATTCTCTGTCGTGCGAAATGATTGCAGAAACGTCGTCCAGCTGCTTCATCTTTTCTTCATGCGCCAGTTCCAGCAGCTTCATTTTCTCTTCGTGCGTCTGGTCCAGTTCCTTTACGGTTTTTTTGTGGGTCAGGCGGCGGTCCTCCAACATCTGTTTCAGATTGTTTTCGTCCTTTACGAGCTCCGCTCTGATCCGTTCCATTTCTTCCTGATGAGCGTATTCTGTTTTCTGTGCGCGGTCTTTCCCGGCGCGCAGAAGGTCGATACCTGAGATCACGTTATCGAACGACTGTGTGAGGCTGTATACGCTGGTTACGGCTGTATTTACGCTGCCGGCTGCTATATCGTACGTGTTCTGCCGGTGCTGTTCCTCACGGTCAAAGGCGCCCTGCGCTTTTTTCTCTTCCCGATCCACTTTCGCGTCTATCGCGCCGGAGATCGAGCCGACTGTGTCTTTTACCAAGTAGCCTACGCCTTCCGCGATCTCTTTGATTATCCCCTTTTGAATTGCCATTTTGCAAACCTCTTTCTATATTTTTATGAGTTTATTGTATTCATTCTGCAGCAGCCGGAACTGTTCTTCCAGCCTGCGTCGTTCGCCCTCAGTCAGAGGAAGCGAACGCAGCGCCTGCGCATTTTCCGAAAGCGCCCGGCGCAGGAGCTTCCGCAATCCTTTGGCTGCCTCCGACGCCAGGTTCTGCGCATAGATTTTTTCGGTCAAAGCGTTCGATGCTTCGGTTTTTACAACCTCTTTCAGCTTTTCGCATTCCCGTTGGTATTCTTCAAACAGTTCTTTCTGCTGTTTCAGGATTTGGGCTTGAGTTTCCTGTTTCTGCCGTTCTGTTTCCGTACGTGCATATTCGAGCTGTTCTTCTTCGTTCCGGGCAAGCTGGTCGCGGTTCTTTTTTTTCTTTATCTCATCGATGACCACGCAGATCGAGAGGAAGATCCGGCTGCAGTCGTTCACGGCGATCCTCAGATCCCCCTGCGACAGCTGCTGCGCCCTCGCAAGCATATCGCCCGATCCTTTCAGCAGTTCGGCGAACTGTTCTGCCAGCGTACCCCCGAACCTGATCACCGTGCCCCTGTTCATCCGGTCACCCCCGTCTGGATCAGCCGGTCAAAGTCCACCGTGATATCCGTTGTGCCGTAGCTGAAGCGATATACGTTGACCAACCGGCCGTCCTGCTTGTTCGGTATGCTTCTTTCCTGCAGATTCAGGTTTTTCGGCAATTCGATCAGTTCCCATCTGCCTGCGGCGCTGCTCCTCTGATCGTCGCTGGGGTCGAAGGGCAGCGCGCATTTGCTGAACGCGTCGTAATACTTATACATGGCGTCGGTGCTCGACGCGCGCAGCAGCCGTTCCCGCTCAACGATCCCCTGTGCTTTTTCCGACAGCAGGGTTTTATCGGTATCGTAAAGAGATAACAGCGAATCAAGTTCGTCTTTATACTGCTCGCTCTCAGCGCTGATCTGCTTTACCGTGACGCGCGCAATGGGTACCCGCACCGTTACTTTCGCGCCTTCGCCGCCCTCTGCGGGCTGCGTATAAACGGCGCGGTCGATATAATACGGCACCGTAAACCTGTTTTTTGTGGGGGTAAGAAAAAAGTATGCGGAATCGCCCACGATATCGGACGAAAGGGAAGCCACCAGCGGGTCGCTGCGCATAAACTCCTTTACGTTCTCATAATCGGGTGAGCGCAGCATATCGTAATCCACGTGCCCGTGCAGCATTTTCGCGTTTTCAAATACCGGAGGGGTATCGAACAGCAGGGGATCGCCTACCGTTTCCATCAGACCGGTGTAGCAATTTACGGCGTAACGTCTGTTCTGTTCGTTGAACACGGAAATCACATCGCGGACGCGCAGAAATTCTTTGCCGCGCTTTGTTACGCGGATGCGGCTGCCTTCTTCGATCAGCTCCTCTTCGAGCAGGGACCGGACGTGCTGCTCCACAACCGCCTCGCTGAAGCCGGAGCTTTCACGGATCTCCTCCTGTGTGTAACCGTCGTCGAAGGCGTCGAGTATAAACAGGGGAAAGCTGCCGAACCGGTCGATCGCTTCGCATCCCATGCGCACCTTTACCTCGATGAAAGGGCACATGATATTGAATACCGGATCATCCATCTTTCAACAACTCCTCATCGGGAATGTCATAGGGATCTTCGTTCAGGGCAGCCTGAAACTTCTCGTTTTCTTTTTCTGTCCGTGCCGCAGCTTCGGAACCTTCTTCCTCTTCGCTGCCGCCGTTTGCTTTGCTGGTCTTCTTTCCGTTTGCTATTCCTTTGACTGCGCCGTATACGGTGGCGCCGAGGGTTACGGCAACAGCCGCGGTGCTTCCTATGATCTTAAGAATGCCTATCATACCGAAATGCCCTCCCGGTGACCGGTAAACGCGGTTTTTGTGCGTTTTCCCATTTACCTTATATTATATCAGAACAAGGAATAAAGTCAATAACATCCGTCCGAAAAAAGCTCCGTCCGGCGAAGAAAAACCGGACGGGGCACGTTTTGCAGGCGCTGTGCTTACGGTACGATCAGCACGTCCCGGTACACGTTCTCCCAGTTGCCGTCGAAGCTGGTGGTGAGGCTGTAGGTTCCGGCGGGGGTATCGGGCGGGAGTATCACGGTTACGTCCAGGGTGAATTCCGAGCCGTCCTTTATCAGCAGCTTGCCGCCTTCGATCTCATAGATATAGGTCACATTCATTCCCGGGTGGCCGGTCTCATCCTCCAGATACTGCCAGTGGGTCAGGAACGCGCCGGGATCGTCCTGCGGGGTGATCACATCCTCGGGCTGCATCACGAACACCTTGAGTTCGTAGTAATCGCCGTTTGCAAGAAAATGGCGGTACTCCTGCCGGTAGGTCGCAGAATAGGACGCGGTATAACCCTGTTCGGTCTGTTCGCACACGATCGCGCCGTTGTCCAGCGTGCAGCTGAGCGTGGTTGCTTTATCCGGCGCGTCGATGCCGTAGGGCAGGTTGATGAGCATGCAGAACAGGCCCAGAAACGTGATCTTGATGATTTTCAGAATATCCATTTTAAAGTCTCCTCTCTGAATCGTGCGGTATCATTACCTATACTAAAGTATATCATTTTCATCAGTAAAAATCAACCGGGATTTCCCTTTGTAAATGCAAAATCTGCGTCCGCAAAAATTCTCAGTGAAATATCGTTTTATATATTGAGTTTTGCGCGGTAAAATGATATAATTTTATAAATCCGGCTTTCTGAATGAAAGGAAAGGGCGGCCCGGCGGCGAGGATGCACCGTGCCGGGCTGCGGAAAACGCAAATGAAAACCCGTATAAAAATCTGCTTCTGCCTGTGCCTTGCAGTTCTGATGTGCCTTGCTGCGTGCGGCAAACCGGCCGCGCCCGGCGAAGAGGGCAGTTCCTCTTCTTCGTCTTCTTCAGCGCAGGACGTTTCTTCCGGCGCGAACGGCCTCACGCTGGCCGAGGGGCTTTATATCACCGAGGTGTTCCCGTACGCCGGCCCCTACGTGGAGGACGGCACAAACGACCCCTGCGAGAATATCTGCGCCGTGCGGCTCAGAAACGACACGGCGGAGCATTACCAGTATCTGGAATTTGAAGTTGAAACCGAAAACGGCGTATATGATTTTTCCGCTTCCACGCTGTTTTCCGGCGCGCAGATGACGGTGCTCAGCAAAAATAAAGACGCGTATACCGGCGCGGGCGTGCGTTCGGCAAAGCTCGTCACTTCGGCGCCCTTCACGAAAACCCCCACCGTGCATACCGATACCCTCGAGATCACCTATACCGACGGCATCATCAACGTAAAGAACCTTACGGACGGCCTTCTGATGAACGTATACGTGTATTTCAAAGAGATGGATGATTTCGGCTATTTCGGCGGCATCACCTACCGCACCGGCTTCGGCGATATCCTCGCCGGAGATATCGTGCAGGCAGGCGCTTCCAACATGCATAAAGATACCAGCCGCGTCGTTTTCGCGGATTACAGCGAATAAACGTTATTGAACTTTACCCGAAAGGAGGACGCGCTTTTATGAAACTCAGCGACGGCTTTTTGCTCAGACAGGTGTGCGGCGAAACGCTGCTGATGCCCGTGGGCGAAAAAACAAGAGAATTCAACGGCATTTTCACGCTGCCCGAAACCGGCGCGTTCCTGCTCGGCGAGATCGTAAAGGGGGCGGACGCCGCCGCGGCAGCCGAAAGCCTCTCGAAAGAATACGATATCGATCCGCAAACCGCCTTGCGTGACACCCGCGAGTTCCTGGACCAGCTCCTGAACTACGGCATCCTGACTGAAGAATAAACCGATATGCAACCTTAAAGCGGCGCCTTCCGCATGGAAGCGCGCCGCTTTTTTGAGCTTCAAATTTCAGTTTAGCGAGATGTTGAAATTAAAAAATGAACGATAAGAATTCACGTTTCTGAAAACGCTGGGATTATCGGTTTGTTTGTAGGGGCGGGCATGACCGCCCGCAAGCCTATTATTTCGCAATAATCAATAAAAGCGGGAAAACACCCT
>JAEEGL010432125.1_pt1 | contig 18577 bp, 11 predicted proteins | sample 9134231 | NCBI WGS metagenome assembly JAEEGL01 (sample SAMN16246548, study PRJNA631951) | gut metagenome | biome: gut microbiome; feature: rumen; material: fiber-attached | host: Bos | place: Iran: Karaj | collected 2018-10 | reverse complement strand
CTACAACAATATGATGGAAGAGATAAGGGATGCACTTGATAATGGCAACTTCGCAGAATATAAGAAGAAGACCATTGAGGGATTTTCTGAGTATGAAGAGCTCAGCACAGCTCCAGGAAGCGATATAGCAAAAAATTGGCGCAAAGGTTAAATGAGTTTGGAAATATAAATATTTCCAAACTCTACGACGTGGTGGAGCAAGCTCCACCACGTCCATTATTGAAGGTGAAATTGAACGATTTTTATTACGAATTTTTAACAAAATACGCTCTTGTAAGTGAACTTTTTATTGTGTATCATTTAAAGGTAGCTTTTTTGAAGCTCTTATAAAGAATTAAAAGAGGATTCCGGAGGAAAACTAAATGTATTCAGATGTGTTTAAGATGGTTGGTACTGCTGTAGAGGGTCAGTCTCTTGGCATGAGCTATTATCTGATCATACTTGTTGTAATGTTTGCATTCATGTATTTCATCATGATCAGACCTCAGCGTAAGCAGGAGAAAGAAAAGGCAGCAATGATGGCAGCACTTGCTGTTGGCGATAGTGTTCGTACAACAGGTGGCTTTGTTGGAACAGTAATCGATATCCATGACAACATGGTAATCGTTGAGTTTGGTAACAACAAGAATTGCCGTATTCCTATGGTTAAGGAAGCAATCGTTGAGATCGAGAAGCCTGAAGATGCTGTTAAGCCAGTAGAAACTAAGGCTGACAAGAAGAAAAAGGATTGATTTTTTAAAGGATGGTAAGAAAGTTTAGGCTTTCCTGTCATCCTTTTTTCGTACATATAAATGCATCCATGCATTTATGAACATGTACTGAGTTATGGAACGTAACTCGAGTTACGTTCCATAACTCTATACATCCTGTATCCGTGAATAGAATTATATACCGAAGATGTGCTACAATTTAATAGATGATTTTTCATCGTGTTTATAGGTGCGATATTAATGTTGTCATGAAGGATACATTAATTCTGCACCTTGTACTTTGAGTTTTTTTAAGCTAAGATGGTACTTAACTTTTGCGAAGACGGAAAGGGGAAATAACATTGAAGCTGAACATTACATGCATTCCCGGCGATGGGATAGGACCGGAAATAGTTGCTGAGGCTAAAAAGGTTTTAAACAGTGTAGCCAAAGTATATGAACACGAGATCGTTTTTACAGATGTACTTATGGGAGGATGTTCAATTGACAAGTACGGGGTTCCTCTTACTCAGGAAACCATCGATACTGCCAAGTCTGCAGATGCTGTACTTATGGGCTCCATAGGCGGCAATACATCCACCTCTCCATGGTATAAACTTCCACCGGAAAAGAGGCCTGAAGCAGGGCTTCTTGGTATTCGTAAGGCACTTGGTCTTTTTGCAAATTTAAGACCTGCCTATCTGTATCCTGAACTTAAGGATGCATGCCCACTTAAAACACAGATAAGTGAAAAAGGTTTTGATCTTATGATCATGCGAGAGCTAACAGGCGGCCTGTATTTTGGAGACAGGAAGACTGAAGAGATCGATGGTCAGGAAGTTGCTACAGATACACTTGTTTATTCAGAAAAAGAAATAGAACGAATTGCTATCAGGGCATTTGATGTTGCAATGAAGAGAAGAAAGAAAGTTACCTGCGTTGACAAGGCCAATGTACTTGATTCTTCAAGACTTTGGAGAAAGGTTGTTACAAGGGTTTCAGAAAACTATCCTGAAGTAGAGCTTTCGTTCATGCTTGTTGATAACTGCGCAATGCAGCTTGTAAAGGATCCTGCACAGTTTGATGTGGTACTTACAGAGAATATGTTTGGAGATATCCTTTCAGACGAAGCAAGTATGATAACAGGTTCAATAGGAATGCTTCCTTCTGCATCTCTTAACGAGACGAGTTTTGGACTTTACGAGCCAAGCGGCGGATCTGCTCCTGATATTGCGGGAAAGGATATAGCTAATCCTATAGCTACGATTCTTTCTGCGGCTATGATGCTGCGCTATACATTCGGCCTTGATAAAGAGGCTGACTCTATAGAAACAGCAGTTAAGGATATCTTGAAAAAAGGGTATAGAACAGGCGATCTTAAGAACGAGGAGACTACCTCAGATATGATCCTGTCCTGTTCAAAAATGGGAGATGTCATCGCTGCAGAGATTAAGTAGTTAATGATTTAGTGATTTGACGGGATGATTAAAAAAGAAAAGAATGCAGACAAGGGGCTTGTGATCAGTAGGATCCACTACAGACCACCGCGGGTTCATATATCTGAGGATCCTCAGGATATGGCGGCTGTGCTGGCTGTAATAGCAATGTTTTTATACTTTGTGTGGAGGATGTTTTATATAACACCTTCCTATGAAGAACTCCATGATTACTTTTATTTCATTAGTAAAGGCCCCTTATATACAGCAACTCACTGGTCTGCAGAAGGCAATCATATAGGTTATAACTTTCTGGCATCACTTCTAAATGTAGCAGGATTACCCAAGTTTATGGTAATGCGAGGAATATCCTGTTTGTGTGCCTCATCAAATATGATCCTTTTGTACAGGCTTTCAAAAAGATATTTTACACACTGGATTCCTTTTGCAACTATTGTTACCTACAGCGGTTTTGAACTTGTAAATATCTTAAATATACAGGGGAGGGGATATACATTATCAGTAACATTATTCCTTTTATCAGTATATTTGTTTGGAAGACTTACACTTACAGAGAGTTTTAGTAATATTCAGTATGCTTACCTCGTGATCATATTTATAAGCGCACTTTATGTCCATCTGTGGAATATCAACTGGATCATTCCAATGTGCCTTTCAGCATGGCTTTACCTTTTCATCAATGGACTAAGGACCAGAAAAGTAAGCGGAACTATAAGAAATAATGTCTATTTCATGCAGCTTTTCAACATCCTGATATGCGCGATCGTAGGATTTGCTGTTGCAGCTGTACTATATACCATAAATATACTTGGAAGCGGAGCTGCGATCCTTCTTGCCGGAGGTGGTTATGAAGGTCTTTCAAGAAGACAGATCATTTCAAGTGATCCTGTCAAGGCCTTTATTGAAGGTATAAAGCTCCTTACAAAATCCTTTGGGATGATAAGACCTGAAGGAGACAGATATATTATCAGATGGTATCACTTTATTTTTAACTTCTCAGAAAGCTTTACACCGGGATTTGCTCATGTACTTATGGTGATATGCTTTATAGCCATATTTGTAATGCTGACCGGATGTATTCTGTATTTTGAGGAAAGCAGGACCTGTATAAGACTTATCATACTTGGACAGATGTTCTGGCTTCCATTTTTACTTACTTTTGTAAAAAAAGTTCCTTCCTATGAATCATATATGTTCATGGGCGTTATTATGGCGATGGCGGTGAGCTTTGTTATAAATAACTTTATCATTACCATTAAGAAGTTTGAATTCCCGCCTCTGACTTACGGTCTGCCGCTTATTATGGCTGTTGTTTATTTCTTTATCGGAGTGTTTGGCAATACCTTTTTTGCCCCATATGATAAGGAAATAGATGAGACCTACAAAGCGCTTATTATGGTAGATCCTTCAGGATATGATGAACCTGTGGTAACTGATACACTTCAGAAGTATGTGATGGAATTCATGTATGATGTTGACCCTTCTGTAAAAATGGAAGATGCAGATTATCTTCTGATAAGAAGAGATGAGTATAACGATACAAGTTTTCCATTGCCGGATAACATAAGAAGTCTGCACAGGACATATGAAAATAGCACTTATATTATTTTCACAAAATAAATACAAATGGCATAATAGTCAAAAGTTATTTGTGATAAGACTATGATAAGAACCAGTTAATAAAAGGTATTATTAAGAAACAGGAGATGAGACTATGAACAGTGACAGAGTTTTAAGAGGCCTGCAGCAGGCACCTCACAGAAGTTTGTTTAATGCACTTGGATTTACTGAAGAAGAGAGAAGAAAACCACTTATCGGTATTGTATGTTCACAGAGTGATATTATTCCCGGCCACATGGAACTTCAGAGAATAGCTGAAGCTGTTAAGCTCGGCGTAGCTGAAGCAGGCGGTATGCCTGTAGTTGTTCCTGCAATCGCTGTATGTGACGGTATCGCAATGGGACATATCGGAATGAAGTATTCTCTTGTTACAAGAGATCTTATCGCAGACTCTACAGAATGTCTGTGCAAGGCTCATGGTTTTGATGCTATGGTCATGATCCCTAACTGTGATAAGAACGTACCAGGCCTTTTAATGGCTGCGGCACGCTGCAATATACCTACGATCTTCGTTTCCGGTGGACCTATGCTTGCAGGACATGTTGATGGACGTAAGAGATCTCTTTCTTCCATGTTCGAAGCTGTCGGAGAAGTTACTGCCGGCAAGATCACTAATGAAAAGCTTCTTGAGTATGAAGAGAAGGTTTGTCCTACATGCGGAAGCTGTTCAGGTATGTACACGGCTAACTCCATGAACTGCGTAACAGAAGCTATCGGTATGGGCCTTAGAGGTAACGGAACTATACCTGCTGTATACTCTGCAAGAATCCGTCTTGCCAAGAAAGCCGGCTACAAGATCATGGAGCTTTTGGAAAAAGATATTAAGCCAAGAGATATCATGACTAAAGAAGCTTTCGAGAATGCCCTTGCAATGGACATGGCACTTGGATGCTCTACAAATACAATGCTTCATATCCCTGCTATCGCTCACGAAGCAGGCGTTGAGATCAACATGGAATATGCCAACGAGATCTCTGACAGAACTCCTAACCTGTGTCACCTTGCTCCTGCAGGTCCTACATATATGGAAGACCTTAACGAAGCAGGCGGCGTATATGCAGTTATGAAGGAGCTTACCAAGAAGAACCTTCTTCACACAGATCTTATTACCTGCACAGGCAAGACTGTTGCTGAAAACCTTGAGGGCGTAGAAAACCTTAACCCTGAAGTAATCAGACCTATCGAGAATCCATATCTTCCAAATGGCGGTATTGCTGTACTTAAGGGTAATCTTGCACCTGATACAGGTATCGTAAAGAGATCTGCTGTTGCACCTGAAATGATGGCTCATGAAGGTCCTGCAAGAGTATTCGACTGCGAAGAGGATGCTATCGCAGCAATCCTTGGCGGTAAGATCAAAGACGGAGACGTTGTTGTTATAAGATATGAAGGACCTAAGGGCGGCCCTGGAATGAGAGAGATGCTCAATCCTACATCTGCTATTGCAGGTATGGGACTTGGTTCTACAGTTGCTCTTATCACAGATGGTAGATTCTCAGGAGCAAGTCGCGGAGCTTCAATCGGACATGTATCTCCTGAAGCTGCAGTTGGCGGACCTATCGCGCTTGTAGAAGAGGGCGATATCATCTCCATCGATATCAACAACAATACTCTTAACATGAAAGTATCTGATGAAGAGCTTGCTAAGAGAAAAGCTGCATGGAAGCCAAGAGCGCCTAAGATCACAGACGGCTATCTTGCAAGATACCAGAAGCTCGTAACAAGCGGTAATACAGGAGCTATCCTTAAGGTTCCGGATATAGATTAAATGTACATAGAAATGCATCCATGCATTTCTGGACATGTACTGAGTTACGGAACGTAACTCTATACATCCTGTAATCGATATATAGAAAAATAGTAATGAGGAGTAGGAAAAAATGGTCTTAAATGGTGCAGAAATCGTTCTTAAATGTCTTAAGGAGCAGGGTGTAGATACAGTGTTCGGTTACCCGGGTGGAACAATCCTTAATATTTACGACGAGCTGTATAAACATTCTGATGAGTTTCACCATATCCTGACAAGCCATGAGCAGGGTGCTGCACATGCTGCTGACGGATATGCAAGATCTACAGGTAAGGTTGGCGTATGTATGGCAACATCAGGCCCAGGCTCAACAAATCTTGTAACAGGTATAGCTACAGCATACATGGACAGCGTGCCTATGGTCGCTATCACATGTAACGTTAACCTTCCGGCCCTTGGTAAGGATTCTTTCCAGGAGGTTGATATCAATGGTATCACAATGCCTATTACCAAGCACGGATTTATCGTTAAGGATGTTAAGAATCTTGCTGATACTCTTAGAAGAGCGTTCGATATCGCAAGATCAGGACGTCCCGGACCTGTTGTAGTTGATATCACCAAGGATGTTACAGCTGCAAAGTGCGATTATACACCGGCTCAGATAGCTGATCCAAAGCCTAAGAAGAGCTATACCAAAGAAGAGGTAGAAAAAGTTGCTGCTATGATAGCAAAGTCAAAGCGTCCATTTATCTATGTGGGCGGTGGTGCTATCATCTCGGGAGCCCACAAGGAAGTAAGAAAGCTCGCTGAAACTATTCAGGCACCTGTATGTGATACCCTTATGGGCAAAGGCGCTTTCGATGGAACAAACGAGCTTTATACAGGAATGATAGGTATGCATGGAACCAAGACTTCCAACTATGGAGTTAGTAAGTGCGACCTCCTTCTTACCTGCGGTGCAAGATTCTCAGATCGTGTTATCGGTAATCCAAAGGCATTTGCCAAGAGTGCTAAGATCGTTCAGTTCGATATCGATGCTGCTGAGATCAATAAGAACATCAAGACAGATGCTTCCATAGTTGGTGATCTTAAAGACATCCTTACAGATCTTCTTGAAGTGCTTAAGCCAATGAAGCATGAAGAGTGGATTTCTGAGATCAAAGAGATGGAAAAAGAGTTCCCGCTTTCCTATGACAAGAATAAGCTTACATGCCCTTATGTAATAGAAGAGCTTGATAAGGCAACTAAGGGAAATGCCATCATCACAACAGATGTTGGTCAGCATCAGATGTGGGCAGCACAATACTATAAGTATAAAAATCCAAGAACATTCCTTTCAAGCGGCGGTCTTGGAACAATGGGATACGGCCTTGGTGCGGTGATCGGTGCCAAGATGGGTAACCCTGATAAGATCTGCGTTAACGTGGCAGGTGACGGATGTTTTAGAATGAACATGAACGAACTTGCAACAGCCAGCAGATACAACATTCCTATCATCGAGATCATTGTTAATAACCAGGTACTTGGAATGGTACGTCAGTGGCAGAACCTCTTCTATGGACAGCGTTATTCCCAGACTGTTCTCACAGATAAGGTTGATTATTGCAAGGTTGCAGAAGGACTTGGATGTAAGGCTATTCGCGTAACTAAAAAGTCAGAGGTTGCACCTGCTATCAAAGAAGCTATAAATGCAGGCGGACCTGTAGTAATTGACGTTGTTATCGAAAAGGACGATAAGGTTTATCCTATGGTTCCTGCAGGAAAGCCTCTTACAGAAGTATTCGATGCAAGCGACGTAGAGGACTAAAATAAAAAACATTTAGCATTTGCGTTTGGGCTACTTTATATAGTCTAAACGCAAATATACTAATAATAAGGTTGATATTACGATAAAAATAAGTAATCATTTTATTTTAATTGTGGTATCATGAGTATATGAAAACTATAATTAAGTGGCTGAGTGGTATACTAATAGGGATCGTGGTAATGGCGGCTTTGGTCTATATGGCCTTGGCAGTCTATTATCACGACCGTTTTGTTTTAGGAACATGGGCAAGGGGACATTATATAACAGGGCTTAGTGTAAGTCAGGCTGCTGAGATCCTAAACAGTGAATATGAATCCAGAGACCTTGTCGTTGTTGATAAGGAGGGCAAGAGATACGAAGTGAAGGCTTCGGATATAGGAGTTAAAGCAGACTTCACGCTGTCTTTGCAGACCGCCTTTGATAACCAGAATGTGATCTCGTGGATCTATTACATGGTCAATGGAAAAGAAGTTACCATGGCTCCTGAGATTTCATTTGAAGAAGATGTGCTTGAGAGAATAGTCTCCAAGTGGTCCTGTTTTGATCTTAAGGATGAAAATAGAGGTATTGAAATAGTAAACGTTGTAGATGAAGGCTATCAGCTTATTGATACAATGGGAGACGTACCTGTTTATGACGAGATCATAAATCAGGTTGGAATTGCAATAAGAAGCGGCCTTGGACAGATCAATCTGACTGACTTTGAATCCTGCTATAAAGACCTCGAACTTACTAATGAGATGAAGTCTGTCAAAAAGACTTATGAAAAGATAAGTGATATTCAGGATACTGGTATAACCTACAAGTTTGGAAGTCAGGAGATCGAAATAGATGGCTCTTTTGTAGGAGATGCTATCGTGACGCAGGCGCAGGCTCAGGATATGTCCACACAGAAGCCTAAGAAGAATCGGCCTGGAAGCGGATACTTTATCTGCGGAGGAGAAGAAGTTTCTTTTCCCAAAGAATATCATATTGAAAATGGATTCGTAGTAGATTCTAAAGGAGATCTCCTTCTTAGTGAATCATCATTATATGAAAGCGTGAACGAGCTTTGCGGGCAGTTTAATACGGTTGGAGGCGAAAGATCTTTTGTTAACTATGCAGGTAAGACTATCAAGGTTGCCGGTGGTACTTATGGTAACAAGATCGACTCTACCAAGGAATTCGATTATCTTATCGAAAGCCTTTTAAGCGGAACAGAAGAGATTCATGAACCTTCCTATGAACAGCTTGCGGCAAAGCAGGGAACGGATGATATCGGCAACACTTATATTGAGATAAGCATAAGTGATCAGCATCTGTATTATTATCAGGACGGTGTGCTGATCCTTAACTGCGATATAGTTACAGGTAATGTGGCAAGAGGCAGGGATACGCCTACAGGTGTTTACTATGTCTATGGCAAAGCCAAGAACAGGTATTTAAGGGGCAGGGGCTATGTGTCTTTTGTCAAATTCTGGATGCCTGTTTATAAGGGCGTGGGAATTCATGATGCCAGCTGGCGTGATGAGTTTGGAGGAGATATATACCTTGATGAAGGATCTCACGGATGCATAAACCTGCCTACGGAGAAGGCTGAGGAATTGTATGGTTATGTAGAAGTAGGCACGCCCGTAATTATATACTAATTGAAACATCGCACAATGCATGGTTATGTGATAAGATATATAGGACATGGAAATGCATCCATGCATTTCCGGACATGTCCGAGTTACATCCTGTAACTGGACTTGGAATACATTTATATAGGTATTGAATTGGTAAAGGTTTCAAAGAGGTAAGATAGTTTTATTCAGCACTAAAATTTAAAGAAGTTGAAACGGAGGGAGCCCACGTGAGCAACAGACTTTATAAGTTGATGAACTGGCCGGAAATTGAGGAAATTATCTATTCAGACGGACACGATCCACATAGGATCCTTGGAGCACATAAGGTTGGAAATCAGATCCTGATTCAGACTTTTCGTCCTGATTATGCAGAGATCAAAGTAGTTTCATCTGATGGTAAGACTTACAAAATGGAACTTGAGGATGATGCAGGATTTTATGCAGCTCTTTTGCCATATAAGGCTAATTTTTCTTATCACTATGTACTTGTAGATCAGAGCGGACAGGAGACTGTGCTGCATGATCCGTATATCTATGAACCTGTGATAACGAGAGAAGATTGTATTAAATTCTCCAGCGGAATGCATGACACTATTTATGAAAAGCTCGGTGCTCATGTAATGGAGAGAGATGGAGTAAAGGGTGTTAATTTTGCTGTGTGGGCACCTGATGCAGCAAGAGTATCTGTAATTGGCGATTTTAACAGCTGGGATGGCCGTATCCATCAGATGCGCAGGGTTGATGAGAGCGGAGTATACGAACTTTTCATTCCTGATGTAGCTGAAGGAGAGGAATATCAGTTTGAATGTAAGACAAGAGGAGGAGAGATTTTCCTTCGTCCTGACCCTTATGCACTGAGAGCAAAGGATTATAAGGCTGAGGTTTCAGTAGTATCTGCGCCTGCTTCATATAAGTGGAGTGATAAGGCATGGATGACTCAGCGTAAGACATATGACAAAACAGGAAGTGCACTTTCAATATGTGAGCTTTCTTTGGACGGATTTGCTCAGACGGCTTTTGAAGATGATGAAGCAGTTACTTATGCAGCGCTTGCATCTCGCGTTATCCATTATGTAAAAGCTAATGGCTTTAATGCAATAGAGCTTCTGCCTGTATGTGAGCATGATGAAGTTCATAAATTCGATGTTAACAGTTTCTATGCTATTAAGGGCGAATATGGAACTGCTGCAGATTTTATGGGATTTATTGATGCATGCCACAAGGAAGGGATACGTGTGATCCTTGACTGGACAGCAACTTATTTCCCAAGAAGAGATTATGGTCTTTCTTATTTCGATGGCCATGCTCTGTACGAGTATGAGGATCCGGGTAAGGGCACACAGCCTGGAACACACCGTCTTATATTTGACTATGGACGCAAGCAGGTAACCAATTTCCTGTATGCTAATGCTTTATATCTTTTGAAAGAATTCCATATTGATGGTTTACGTATAACAGATATCTCAAAGGTTCTGTACCTTGACTACGACAGAAAACCGGGTGAATGGACTCCTAATATCTACGGTGGATATGAGAACCTTGAGGCTGTTGAATTCATGCGTGAGCTGACTCAGAAGATCAATCAGTTTGATCAGGGAGTCCTTCTTATAACAAAAGAGACCGCATGCTGGCCACATCTTACTGACACAGTTGAAGAGGGCGGACTTGGCTTTGACTATAAGTGGAACAATGGCTGGTCTCATGACTGCCTTGAGTATATGAAGTATGATCCTCTTTTCAGAGGTCAGCATCATAACGAGCTTACCTTCTCAATGATGTATTCATATACAGAGAAGTTCATCCTCGCTCTGTCACACGAAGATGTTGGCGGATATCCTGCTCTTAAGGAGATGATGCCGGGCGATGATGATCAGAAAGAGTCCAATGTAAGACTGACGATTGCTTATCTGATGGTTCATCCTGGTAAAAAGATGCTCTATCATGGAAGAAATGCAGTATCCATGGAGCGCGGTCTTCAGATGGAGAACTTCATTTATAAGCTCAACATGATGTATTTCGAACATCCTGCTCTTTATGAGCTTGATGATGTAACTGACGGCTTTGAATGGATCAATTCCATGGCAGCAGATCTTTGCATGCTTGCATTTGTAAGAAAGAGCAGCAAGGATGAAGAAGAGCTTCTTATTGTTATGAACATGGCCGGTGTTGAAAGAGAGCTTCGTGTTGGCGTTAACCATGATGGCCGCTACGAAGAGATATTCAACACAGACGCCAAGGACTTTGGCGGAAGCGGTGTTGTTAATGACAGAAAGATCGAGGCTGAGCTTGTGGAAGCTGACGGCCGCAAGTACAGCGTTCCTGTTAAGCTTGCACCTCTTTCTCTTGCAGTATTTACTTACATCCCTTATACAGATAAGGAAAAGAAGATCCGCAAGATAAGAGAAGAGGCTCACGAGAAGAAGATTGAAGAGCAGGAGAAGACACGTTCACTTCTTCTTAGCAAGCACGAGAAGGAAGAAGCTAAGATGCTTGCAGAGCTCAAGGCTAAGTACGAGAAGGAACTTGCTCAGCAGCAGAAGGCTATTGAAGAAAAGTATGACAAGATCGAGGAAGAAAGAATCTTTGCCATAGTTTCTGATGCAGCTATCGAAAAGCTTTCTGAATCTTCAAAGGATGCTGCTAAAAAGCCGGCTAAGGCTGCTTCTAAGAAGAGCTCTATTACTAAATTTCCTGAGGGAAAAGAAGTAAAGAAGGCTGCACCTAAGAAGACTTCGGCTAAAGGGAAATCCTCCGCAAAAGGCGGTAAGAAAAAACCTACAGGAGATAAGTCCTGACGGATTAAAATAAAAAGATATAAAGGCAATAGGTATTACTTGATATGGGTTTAGATGTTTTGTTTAACAGATTCGTAGGAACTGCACTTACTATGAGTGCAGTTTCTACTGCGTCATCAGCAGCTTCGGCTTCGACACTTACTTCAACTCAGGAGGCTGCAGAGGAAATTAATATATTACCGGCCACGGAGACAGCAGCAGAGACCTTGTCAATGCTCTCGGGATCAGAAGTGGATCCCAGCGCCATAGAAAAATTCATGGCTGAGCTTCCTGACAAGGCTCTTAATTTGGGAGTGAAAATATTAATTGCTTTCATCCTCCTTCTTGTTTGCTGGAAGCTTGCGAACCTTATAGTTAAGGCTGTTCGTAAGTCTATGGAGAAGGCAAGGACAGATGAGAGCATTATCCACTTTGTCTGCAAGTTTATAGAAGTTGGACTGAAGCTTGTCGGAATAGTCATCGTTGCTACATCACTTGGATTTAATTCCGCAAGTATGGTAGCTTTACTTGGATCTGCCGGTGTTGCTATCGGTCTTGCTGTTCAGGGCACACTGTCCAATCTTGCAGGCGGCGTTATGATCCTTCTTGTTAAGCCATTCAGACTTGGTGACTACATTATTGAAGATTCTCACAAGCATGAGGGTACGGTTAAAGAGATATCTCTTTTTACAACCAAGCTTATTACTCCGGATAACAGAGTGATCATAATTCCCAATGGTGAGCTTTCCAATACATCTCTTACCAATTCTACAGGCAATAAGGTAAGACTTTTGCAGGTATTTGTCGGTATTCCTTACAGTGAGAGTATCAATAAGGCAAGGACTGTTCTTGAGGGAGCAATGAATTCCAGTAAGTATGCTCTTAAGGATCGCGAGATGCTGGTTGTGGTTAACGACTTTAAGGATAGTTGTATCGAGATGCAGCTTAGATGCTGGGTTAAGGCTTACGACTATATTGCTTCAAAGTGGGATCTTAACGAGAGAGTTAAGAATGCGCTTGATGAAGCGGGCATTGAGATTCCATTCAATCAGATCGATGTGCATATGAAGCAGGGGTGAAAACATATGCGCTTAGCGTAAATACAGTCTTGAAAAAGAATATTCCTGCTAGTATAATGATTTTTGTCGGTTCGCTGAATTTATGCGTATCGCAAATATATGAGTTGCTGGAATGGCGCAGTTGGTAGCGCAACTGATTCGTAATCAGTAGGTCGAGGGTTCGAGTCCCTTTTCCAGCTTGGATACCAGTTACATCTTTTGGATGTAGCTGGTATTTTTTTGCACAATATCTGAATCGTCAGTTAAAAATGTCATTCGTCGGATAAAAATGTAAATTCGTCGGATAAAAATGTCAATTCGTCGGATTTGGTTACTTGAAAATATGGTAATAGTACAATTATTGAGGTATATGAAAATGGGATAATTCTAAAAAAATATATATCAAAAATATATTATCATTCTTGAACATATAGTTCGAGAATGATAATAATTATAAGCAAGGAGCATGAAAAAAGAATGGGAAGAATTAAAATCAATCTCGATCAGCTTGAAGAAGTCAGAGAACAGTACGAGATAGCAATGAATGTTACAGAAGATGTTATCAGTAAGGCCAGAGAGGACCTTAACTCCATGGCGGAAGAAGTCTGGGAAGGTGAAGACGGCGACATGGCAAGAGATCTTTTTGGAGATCTTGTGTACAAAGAAATGCCGGAAACCTGGAAGCACATCGATGCCAGCCACGAAGCGATTAAGAAGGCTCAGAAGAAAGCATATGAAGCCAAGAACTACTGCAACGACTTTCCGAAAATTTTCAAAGGAGGGGAACCGTCTGAAGGCAATCAGTCTCCTTGTAGTGGAGACCTTCTCTGTGACCCGGGCAGCTGCGCAGAACTAAAGCATAATATGGCTGATGCCGGCCAGAATGCAGCTAATCTCAAAAGCCGCATTAAAGAAGTAGCAGACATACTGTCACAATTAGAGACCCCTGAAGCAAAATTCAATTATACATCTTATACTCAGCCTATCATAGAACAGGCACAGGACGTTGAAGATTATACCAGGAACTTTAATGAAGATTTGACTAAATACGAAGCCAAAGTTAATGAACTGGATAGTACACTATCCAAAGAACTCCTTGCTGCAGTTCCTGAAACTGTTGAAAAACCGTTCGATCCATCCTGCCTTCTTGGAGAAGACACCATCCATATGCAAGGCGGGGATATCATAAATACTCTCGAAGAACACAACTCCATAGATATAGGCAGCAAGTTAAGTGACGCCCAGCTTGAAAATATACTTGCAATGCTCTTTGACAAGAAGGATATAGATGTATCCGGATTATCAGAAGAGGATCTTGGCATGGCATTTATTACCCTTCCGGAAGAGAAGAAAAAAGCAGTCCTTTTTGAAATGGGATACACTAAAGAACAGATAGATTCTATACTTGAATCATATAAAGGCCATAAGTCTACAGCTGCAGGTACAGATTTTGGAAGAACACTTGTAGAAAAGATAACGGATAAATATGGAAATCCATTTGACAGATTGGGTAACGAAGAAAAAGATAGTAAATCGGAATCGTCTGGAACAAAACCGGGGCAGAATAATAATGCAGTCTATACTAGTGCTGAATTAAATGATGTAACTATTGCAGGTGGTGGAGCAACTCCGGAGCAAGTGCAGGAATGGGTTGAAACAGGCGATACTGAATCTATGAATGAATATATAGAGGAAACATCTCAGAATGTTGATCAGTGGGATGAGTATAAAGCTGCTAATCTTGCTGCTATATATGAGTGGTCACTTCAAAGTGGAAACACTGAAGTTGCTGAAAATTTTGCAAGGCATTTCCAAATTGTTTCTGAAGACTCTAAGCCGTACAATGGCACAGGAAGTTTACAAATACATACTTTTACGATGAATGCAGATGCTTTAGACGCTATATATAATAGCTTTCCAAAGTCTGACAATAATGAAATAAGAGACTCACTGGAAGAATTAAAAAAAGCATCTGGTAATTATTATGTAGCAATAGATCCCTGGGGTACTGAAGCTTATATAGGGAACATGAAAGCGACGTTAAATGATGATCATCAAATACAGTTTTCTTACGATGAACAAAATGGAAAAAATATAGTTGTAGCAACATCTGCTCATTCTATTTTAGACGATACACCATCATATGTCATAGATTATTGGATTGATTCAAAAGACAAAGATAAGCTTTGCGCATATATAGAAGCGACTCCAGATGATGATAATAATTGGGATTCTGCAAGGGCAACTAATCTCGGACATATTTGGGTGGATTCTATTTCTAATTCAGGGAATGAAGATATTCTAGAAACATTTGTTGATCATTTTGTTATTGATGATAATCCAGAAGATGGAGATTATATGTATCCATATAAAATGAATACAAGTGCATTAGGAGCAATATATCAAACTATAGATAAAAATAAGAATGGAGAAGCATACTGGACATTAGTTAGAATTGGAAATAGAAAAGATTTTGATTACGATTCAACCCATCAAGATAAAGATAATTGTTTTACTGTTGAAGCCACCAAAGATGGTAATTACATTTTTTCTTTTACAGTAGGTCCGGTAGATAACACTCATATAGCAAAAATTACATCTGCAGATATTACAAAGCAGATTAATATTAATAATCTAGAAGCAAATGTATTTAATTATGAAACCAATACAAAAGGTGAATCTGGATTCGATGATTTATATTATTTTTTAAGTCTAATATGTACTGATGATGATTTGGAAATGGTAACAAAATTGGCAGAAGCTTCGCAAAAAGTTACATTATCAAATTATAATGATAACCCATATAATGAGGTTTTTGATTTAATAAATCCCAATTATATATCATATACAGGACAAGTTGCACTTTTTGAATATGCAAAACATTTATTTGAAGGTAATTTGGTATATGATCCAGATACAGGAATAATAGATATAGAAAAAACAGAAAGTGCATTACAGGATAGCTTGTTTGAAAATATGTTAAATAGCTTGCTTTATAACGAAGATGATAAGATCGATAATGGGCAGGATTATCGATGTGACTATTTGGATATTTTAAGTGCAGTCGGAAATTCAGAGATGAAACTGATTGCAAATGAATCAATGCGAAATCATTATAAAAACAAGAATTGGAGTATGCTAAAAAAGGACATACTTACATATGATTTGACGTCACAGGTCGCAATTCTATTTGAATCATACGGAGACTTATTACATAATAATAGAGATATTAATATTGAATTAGATAATATCAAACTCATAGATAGAGATATGGATGGAGTCAAAAAAACAGTTTCAACCATGAATGATTCGGCAATCTTGGCAGATATTAAGATAACGGATGCAAAGGGCAATATAACAGAAGCTCACGATTTTGGTGCGAAAGTATATGATGGAAGTTTAATATCTGTTGAAAGTGATTTCGCAGATGCTTATGCTTCTGAAGAAAAGAAAAAACAAGAACGGGCTAATTTAATTTTATCAACACTTGTCTCGCTTCGTTTTTGTTTTGTGAGCGCAGGAGTTGGAGTAGCATATACTTTAGGTACAGCGGGATTATCAACCGTTCAAATGGTGCTAGAAGACGATGATGATATTAATAAAGCGGTGGCACTTATAAATGGAGGATTTATTGGATATGGCGAGGGAGGTTTTAATCATGCATCTGAGTATGCTGGAGGAATTCTTTCATATGAACCAAAGAATGCCAATGCTGCCTTAAGACAGATTATGATTGAAGAAAAAGGTTACTCTGCTTTTCAAACAGATGCGACAAATGAAACAATATTAACGAACATTGATAATCATTTTAACGAAGATCCTGATTATTATGCAAAACTTTATTTTGTTTATACAGGACATAATATTTCTTCAAAATATAATTATGATTGGGATGATCTAACAGCAGGTGAACTACTTGATTATCAAAATGATTATGAGGTTATTGATAACCGTTATACATGGAAAGCTGGTCTAGGAGTTGCATGCTATGATTATGCTGCTGCAAATATGATTATGGAAGGGCAAGGGTTATAAAATACATAATAAAAAAAGAATAATTGTTTCTGTGATAACATTTGTATCATTATTATTGTTATTGATATGGCATTACCCTACATAATACCTGTAAAAATACCTTTTGCAATACAGGATTATATGATTACGCTTAAGGATAACTATGTAATTATAAATAGATATGTAGGGATTGATACAGAAATTGATATTCCAGAAAATAATCTATTGAAACCTGTGAATATTATAGGAGAAAAGAGCTTTTCTTCATGTACAACTGGTAGTCCAAATGCAGAATCAATTGAAATTGTATATATTCCACTAAGTGTTGAAATCTTGGAAAAAGATTGCTTTGCGAATTGCTCTAATTTAAAAATGGTTAAAGCGGAGAATATACAATATATAGGAGCATATTCATTTAGTGGAGATTCTGAACTGGAAGATATTAGTTTGGGAAGTAATGTTACCATAATTGAAATGGGGGCGTTTGGTGCAAATAGTTCTCTTGTATAATTTGATTTGTCCAGTGTGCAAAAAATCGGGAAAAGAGTGTTTTATGGAAGTAGCCTTACAGACATTACAAATTTAAATAGTATTGAAGAAATCGAAGAAGATGCATTCAGATCAACACCATGGATTTTTGCTCAGGAGGGAGAATTTGTTATAATTAACGGTTCGTTCCAGTTATATAAGGGAAAAGACCAAACAGTTGTAATTCCAGAAGGTGTCACTTCTATCGACGGAGCTTTTGCCAAAAACACTGATACATATTATCCTATATATGTACAGGAAGTTTATATACCAGATTCTGTTGTAAGTATTTCTGCAAGTTCGTTTGATGATCAGAAAAATGTTACAATTTATATACCAGATAGTGTCAAGGAAATAAAAATTAAGTGTGGAGTGGTCATTGATGAAGAAACAGGTATTGATACATGTGGAATAGGAAAAATAGTTACTACAGCAGGCTCCTATGCAGAACAGTACGCAAAAGAAAATGGTATACCATATGAAATCGTAGATAGTTGGGAAGTGCCGGATACATAATACAGGCAATATCGTTACTGTGAGTCAGGGTCAGGGATTGCTGGGAAAGTGCTAATATTGCAGTTCCTGACCCCGATATTTTTTATTCAAAGTATAAAGTGAGGAAGGAATACATTAGTATATGAAAAAAATAGTAATAATAATAACAATCTTTTGTATTACTATCATAACCATTATCCTTTTTGCTGTTTTTGGATTGCCATATATAAAACCAGTAAAAATCCCATTTGCATTAAAGGGATATGAGATTACATTAGAAGATGACTATGTAATTCTGAATAAATATGTTGGAAATGATAAAAATGTTGTAATTCCAGAACGCTTTTTAACAAAACCTGTGAAAGTTTTAGGTGATCGTTGCTTTTATAATAGCTTAAATGGCACTCCGTGGGAAAAGGAAATTGAAAGTGTAGAGATTCCAGATAGTGTAGAAATAATAGGTGATCGCTGTTTTGCATTTATATCAAGTTTAAAATCAGTTACTGCGACCAACGTAATATCTGTAGGGGAGCATGCATTTTATGAGGATGATGGTCTGGAAAATGTGAGTTTGGGTTCTGGTTTAACCATTATCAAAACAAAAGCATTTTCAGCAAATCCACACCTCGTATCATTTGATTTTTCTAATGTAAAAGAGATTGGAGATGAAGCATTTGCGTATAGTGGACTTACAAATGTGACAAATATGCAGAGTATTGAGAAAATAGGAGCGCGCGTGTTTGCGGAAACTCCATGGATTTATGCTCAGGAGGGAGATTTT
>JAEEGL016085978.1_pt1 | contig 18578 bp, 11 predicted proteins | sample 9134231 | NCBI WGS metagenome assembly JAEEGL01 (sample SAMN16246548, study PRJNA631951) | gut metagenome | biome: gut microbiome; feature: rumen; material: fiber-attached | host: Bos | place: Iran: Karaj | collected 2018-10 | reverse complement strand
TATCAAAATCCTTGACGAAATCAATTAGATTATGTATAGTCAAAACGAGCTGAACAATGGCATAATTACCAGCGTTCAGCTCGTCAATTATCTTAGGATATCTAATTTACAGAAAAACTTTCACACACTCGCAAGCACAAAGTGAGGGTCTGACACTTACGTGTCAGACCCTCATCCCTTATGTGTGCGACAAGATTCGAACTCGCGACCTTCTGGTCCGTAGCCAGACGCTCTATCCAGCTGAGCTACGCACACATTCCTCCGCTTTTAGCGGCCAACGATTATAATATCACCCAAAGTGGATAATGTCAAGGAGAAAATTATTTGACGTACGTCAAATCTCTCGTTCCTCTTCCTCGCCACTTGCAGCCACCTCTCCCGCCGTCTTTGCACTCGCTTCGATCATCTGCGTAACAACGTGATTCAGCTGTGCCGCATTTTGCTTCGTAATAACCGGCTCCCCTGTCTCCTTCTCCAGGGCTTTTCTGGCAATTGCCGCTACATTTCCTCCGCGCTTCGCCACCGCCACATTCTGTTCAAACCCATCAGGCCTCTCTTTATGAGAAATATCTTTGGTCGACGTTTCCGCGAACATATTCAAAACAAGCTCGGTAGTTGCGACATCGGTTTTGTAGCGTTTTCAATCCTTGGGCGATTTCATTTTCAGTTGCTTACATTTTGTAAGCAACTGATCTGCCCCTTCTTCTTTCAATCTGCTTTTCAGAACCGCCCAATATGTACTGGCGCCCCTTGGGCTTTCTTGTTCCGTCAGCGCCCCGACTACATCTACGACCGAAGCACCTGTGCGTATTTCGAATCACCGAGTATTCAATTGTTTACCCCGTCTTCACCCATTCACCGTATTCCAGGATCGTATCACTGGGCAGGTCGACACTTTCGCTCCATGACACAACTGTTCTGCTTTCATCCAGCCGGAAATTCTCAAACAGCCCCGTCTCCGTCCTCAGAACAGAAAAGTCAGGAATAGTCGCAATATCGTCCCTAACGTCATAAACTACCTCTTCTCCACCGTCGAATACGGCTCTAAGCCGATAATCCGGCATTGCATTGAGTTGCTTGATACGAGGGATCATGTGCGCACCTCCTATATTGGCGGCAACTTCTCGATAATCTGCGAATCCCACATCTTTTGAAGCTCCTGCCAATACTTTTCCAGCCATTCTTCTACCAGTTCCTGTGCCTTAGCGGGCAGATCTCCATCAGTCATCTTTCTTGACCGAAGATGATATGTACGCTGTAAGATGGTTTTGCCCCCACTGTGTAGAATTTTGCTTGACATCTGCAAAGCTCCTGTGCTTATTTCAATCACTTCCTAATCTTTATGTCTGACATCATTACGGCGTGTCAATCGTATGCATACAACAATGAGATAAATAATATTTAATACCAAAACACATAAACCAATAGCGAGAATAATCTTATTGCGGCGGTACATATTCCACGCCATATAATCTCCTAGTAATTTGAAGAATGCAATACACAGAGTTATGGGATTCACTGCGATTTTGCCGAAGCTGATTTCATAAACAAAATCAGCAGCCATTATCAGATCAATCAGAAAACATATAAATACAAATCCATTTAAACCGGGGACTACAGTATGTTCAAAGAATAATCCACAAGCTACACTGCAGATAACAAATGACAATAAACTTATAATTAATTGCAGTTTTTGCCGCTTATATTCTTTTATAATGAAATATACTATTACAGTGTCCACAAGGCACCAAACTATTCCGACATACTCCCGATAGTATATCGTAGCAAGTACTTCCCATGCATAATTTAAAGCAACTGATAACGCTGGTATTCCATGGCTCTTATATTTAATCGCATGAACAATAGCAAAAGCGTACGCTATTGTCCAAAGACACACTAATAGAAATAATTGCGTCTGCCAAAGCATTTTGATGATTCACCTACCATTCTTCCAGTGTCCTTTTTACCACTTATTCTTCTTCCGCTGCCTGTGTCGTTTTCTTCGCCTGTGTATTACGATATATCAATAAAAAACCAGCACCCAGCACAACCGAAATAATAGCAAATAACTGCCCATGTGACATACCCAGTGTCGTTTTAGGAGTTTTACGGATAAATTCTATTGCAAAGCGTAAAACTCCATATCCAACCATGAACCAAGCATATCTTACGCCTTCATATTTTCCTGCTCTGTCAATCCTCATTATTCCTTCAAGCAGCAGCAGGTCAAGCGTCACTTCCATAAGCTGGGTCGGAAAGATCATCGGATGATCATTGCAGTAGACAGTAATCCCTCCGCAGCAGCCTGCAGTAAAGCAGCCTATTCTTATAAAAATCAACATTTGAACAATTGCAGGCACGCAATAATCCAGAAAAACAAGCGGCTTCTTTTTCATTAATAAAGCAGCCAGCATGACAAGAGGCGGCAGAAAGAAAACTGTTCCAAAAAAAGAGACCCCGCCAAATGTTATGCCGTTCTGTATTGCATCCCGGACATCTTCAAGGATAATCATCAGTTTCGCGCCTGCAAATCCAAAGATCAGTAACAGCGCATCTGTGACAAGCGCCATCCATGTCTTGACTCCATATCGTTCTCTTCTTGATAATAAGACGAGTGCCCCGCCGATAAAACCGGTTGCATGCATTAGATAATATAGCGAGACATCAAGATTCCCTATCGGAAGTGTTTGATATGCAAAGGTGCCTCCCCATGCAATAAACCCGAACGGATAGTCACCTGCAGGGCAGAGCAATGCCGTTATCATAAAAAAAGCAGCCACAATAGCAGACGCACCGGCAAGAACGATCAAATACGGAAAATGAGTTTTATTTGCCGCTTCGGTCGTATCTCCGGCCGGCCCGCTTTTCGCAGCCTTGATGACATTATCAACAGAATTGATTCTATTCCTCTTTGTTTTCGTATTTTTTTTCATGCCGCCGCTCTTTCCCTGTCTTTCAGGTTCTGTCTTTCAGTTTCTGTCTTCCATTCTTTATCTTAACAATTATCCGCATTGTATGCAAATGCAAAAACTGTATTTCAGCCCGACAGACAAGGGGGACGGTTCTTCTGTCCGCCGAATCAGCGGACAGAAGAACCGTCCCCGTGTCTGTATTCCGAGCGTTCGCCTCTTAGTCCAGTGTGAACATTCCTCGGCGCATGAATACTACGCCACGTGTTCCGACAAGAGCCTTATTTGCGGAAGGATCACGTCCGTATCGCATAACAACCTGAATCTCAACCTCAAATTTGCTGCTGCTGTTTTTATCCAATCCAAGTTTTCCTATTGAGACAGTACCGGGATTCGCTGTGTCAGGTGTAACATTACCTTCGTCATCAATTACCGATTTATAATACGTATAGGTTGTTGCTCCGCCAAACAGATTACTATAATAGTTATCCGAAATAGGAATATCTACATAATACTCCTCCAGGGAACTTACTACCTCACGTCCCTCGTCCACTCCGACTACCGCATAGTTCCTCAGACGTTTCTTTTCCGCCGGGGTGGTCATGCCCTCCGGTATATAGTAAACAAACGCAGGATCTTCATCGTTTCCGGCGGTGATCTTCGCGAGATTGCCGGAAGAAAAAGTCCATTTGGCCGAACTGTCTTTCCTTAGTTCAGATCCGGTGCCATCCCTGTTCAGTCGGTAAGTTTTCACTTCTATAGGATAATCATACAAGACAACCGAAACATTTGTAACAGGATCCTGTACTACAGGATAATAATGAACCGTCATTACCTTATTCAGAAGGATACTGTAGTTTCTGAGTGTAAATCTGACTCTCTTGGTATAATATATCTGCTTGTTGCCGTGAGCATCAAGGATATAATTGCCGTCTTTATCCTGCAGATATGCGGAATTAATACCATTTCCCATTATAGGAGTAGTATTGCCTTCAGCATCTTCATCGGTACTCAATGTAGCATCATAATCGACATAGAGATAATCTTTATCATTCTCCGTCGATTTGTCCGTATTCATGATAACGGGTTCGGTTGCCTGGGCAGATGCACGATAAGCCGCTACCATTGTATTAACAAACAGCTTATACTCATCGTCCGTTAATTTGCCCTGACACTGGCCTACGCCTGAATAAGTCACATTTCCCTTATTGTAGATGTAATAGTTATTGGTTCCGTCATTCATTATATTGCAGATGTTAAAGTCACCGGAACCTTCGCAATATACCGAATACCATACAACTATATCGTCATCTTCCATATTAAGCTGAATGTACGGACAGTTGGAGGCCGCAACTTCAATGTACTTCTTTCCGCTTCCTCCGGTGAGCGTACTTACCTGATAAGGATATGACGCGATCTGACCTTCATTTGTCTGCGTTGCCTTAAATACGGGAGTATATGAAGAATCCTGGATAAGACTCTTCTTAGAGAAGCCCTGTACCAATACTCTCGTTCCGTCCGGAGTTAAGTTTGCGTCATCATCTAAATAATCTCCCGAATAGATTCCTCTCTTGATCTTAGTAGTGGTTGCCAGATTAGCTGTATTAATATCACCGTTGCTCTTCCAAACCGACATAGTGGTATTGGGCTTGAACGGGACATCATACGTCAGTTTAAAATCCTCGGCGTTTGCAAGATTAATATAGGTAAAGTCTTCGGTCTTTCCGTTTACGGTCAAAACGTCTTTAAGCTGTTCATCAATTCCTTTATATAATTGACCTCCCTTGATAGTGGACGGCAGCGTTGCGTATCCTCTGTTTTGCTGCGCTCCGAATCTGTCCTGACCGATCATATCGGCGAATGAAGCAGTAAGATTATAACCTGTAAAATTACCGTGGAGGATATAACCATGGGTCAGGGACGTGTGCGTCTCATAGAAACGTCTCAGTACGTTAAAATCGGAAACGTCATCATATCTGACATTAGATGTCGTATCAATAGTAAACAGTACCGTTTTTCCCGACGTAATAAACTTATCGATCAATGCTCTGCTGTTTGGATCGGTGATGTCATTGTAGCTCTCGCCAAAACCAAGAACCAGCATGTTAATGTCATCCCAGGTTACAGTCTCCTTTTCAACTTCATATCCGGATCCTGTCCAGCGATAAGCCTTTCCGAAACTGTAATTCTTTCTTTCTGTTTCGCTCGCTGCCACCTTTGATTTGAATGTATCAATATCGATCCTGAAGAAGTGAACGTCAAACTCGCTTAAGTCATGAGTATAGTAATGGAACCATCCTGCGTTCTGATACTTGTAAAGAGCATATGTCGAGTTTGAATCTTCTGCCTCCACATAGTCTCCAAAGACATAACTGCCCACAGGATAAACATAATTAAACAGATCATAGTCATCATCAATATAATACTTGTCACCTTCAAGGTAATAATACTTTGTCCCCCAATACCTGAAAAAATTACCGCTTTCTCCGTTTATCTTAAGACTTCCGTTTCCGAAATAAGTATCGGCATTTTCTTTTGTTACTCGTGATCCGATGATATCATATGCATCAGAGATTTCCTGATCCGTCGGCAGATAAATCGTTGACTTAATATCTTCATACTGCGATTCAGAGTCGTCACTGCGATAATGCCGATAGCGACTATAATAGTAAGGAGATCGCACAGCCTTTCCGCCGCGGCTTCTTAACAGAATATCCTCGTCTCTGTTATCCGTGGTGATCTGAAGGATATACAGCTTCTCTTTGCTTTCGGAAGCAACTTTGATAGCGGACAAGCCCTGTTTCTCGGCACGTACTCCGTTATTGGCTACCGATACTATCTGAAGCTTCCACGGGATCAGGCCGGCATAGTCGGCTATAACACGGGAAATCTCATAAGTTCTTCCCGCTACCAGTTCTGCGGTTCCTGCGTTCTCGGAACGCTTCGCGACTGTATCATAAACCGCGATATTATCCAGTTCCTCCGTAGCTTCATCATAGCGTCCGTCGGCATTGGTATCGATAAACATACGAACCTTAAACGTATCCCCCGACAAAAGCGAATCAATATGGATCGAGAACTGAAGCACCTTATTATTGATCTTTGAGTCGGAATTGTCGGACGCTCCGTTGATATATACCTTATCATCCGTATAGCTGCTGTAAGCGGGAACGGTAGTATCATGATATTCAACGGGCGCACTGTCTACCACCAGAGTAAAGGTCTTGTTCATCAGTGCATACAGGAACCTTTCTCTCTGCGCCTCGTCATCTCCCGTCGCATTTTCTTTAAACCAGTTATACTTATATTTCTCCTCGCCTTCTACGATCTCCGTTTCGCTAATAACCTCGTTTGCCATCTTGTATATCCAGGATGCACTGTCGATCTTGTTGACATTGATGGCACTGCCGTTGAAAAATTCCTTATCGAAAATGATAGGATATCCGGCTTTTAAGAATTCCGCGACAGCCTTATATTTTGCAAACGAAAAGTCATTGCCGCTGCTTGCCGCGACAGTGGTAAGGTCATTATTGGTCACATCTCCGGTTTTTGTTACATCGTTAAAGGTTCCGACCTTATAATAGTTTGTTTTAAGCTTATCTTTCTCTGTACTGCTTGCTATATCGCTGTAATTACCCGTATGATAATAAACCAGTCGGGTCGTTCCGTCTTTTCCCAAAGGACGGTAATAGTTCAGATAGTTATCGTCCAGGCTGCCTTCCTTACCGCCTTCCAGATTCTTGACCGTTGTATTCGTTCCCATATAGATGACATCATACTTACTGTTAAGGTCATCGATATTACACTGGAACTCCAACGTGCTCATGGCAGTACCGGTAATCTTTCCCGTGATATACGGAGCATTATGGCCGATATACCAGAACCAGTACTCTTCCGCATGGCTGAAAGTAGCCGGCTGCAGTTCCAGAACATTGATATCTCGGTTAAGATTTACGAATGAATTCTTATCATGGATCATATAGTAGAAAATATCCGCTGTGGTATATTTTCCCGTATAACCGGTTTTCTGCATTACTTTATTGATGGCAGTGCTGCTGTCCATCAGAGAGTTCAGGTAACCGGTGATCAGATTATTGCCGTTGTTATATATCAGCATTCTGTTGCTGACAATACTCTTATTGGTTTCCGTAATGGCAATATCCGTTTTAAGTCCGAGCTTGGAAAGTATCTCCGACCTTGAATCATTCCATTCTTTCTTTGTAAAAGCATTATACGGGATCAGAGTATACTCGTTCCAGAACTTTTTCGCGTCTCCGGTGCCCGCTCCTCCGCTGACTGAAGTAAATACATATTGGGCGGAATCAGTCGAACTTACCTGTCCGCTTTCTATCTTCTTCGCATATCTGCCCGTGAAAAATGCATTATAAACAGTCACCGGACTTGCGACCTGTGTCATAAGATAGAGTTTATATACATTTGTATTATAGCCGGTAACATTCTTGCAGATCTCGGTTTCGTCCGTGTCACCGTTAAATTTGCTCTTGAAGGTTATCTGCGCCTTAGTCCCGGATGCGATCGCATTTTTGTAAATGTTATAATCAAACATTACCGGGCAGGTCTGGACAGAGTCATTCTTTTGAGTGGAATCGTTATACTCAATACCTGCAATACGCTTAAAGATCTTAAGTGTGGAAGCCCAGTCAAGATCATTCTTCGAAAAACTGGTTATCGCGGTACCATCATTATGCCTTGCCGTATACCATGCGTCATTCCTGTGATACTTTTCACACAGCGTTACCATGTTGGCGGCAGGATCCCTGTCCGCGGTCTCATTAATAACGATCAGGTGTGCTCTTTCAATGAGTTCCGGCGAAGCGGTAAGATCAGCGGGCGTAGCAGTGATAACTCTCACTTTGTAATCTTCGATCTTAGCCTCTACATTACCCTGCAGTGTGGGATTTTTCGGCTTCGGATCTCCCTTCGCGAGGACATCTCCGTGCTTTACTCTGACGACATTGTTCTCAAGTCCCTTTACTTCGGCAAAAGCCTCCTTAGGCTTATTGGCGATCAGTTCGACATTATACGAAGGCAGATTATTCTTAGTGATCCACTTTGCGTAAAGAGGAATGTTTTCCATATCAGGATTGAGTGCAAGCATCTCGGCCGCCATTTTCATTGATGCCTGATCAAAACTGAATCTTGTTGTGCCTTCACGGTCCAGATACCATCCCGCAAACTGATAATTGCTGTTTGAAGCAGCAATAGTGATCGTATTAACCGCCTCAAACTTAACGGCCTCTCCGTTCTGCGTGTAATACCGGCGTCCGTTTTCGGCAACCGATGTTACATATCTGTCGGCATCAAGAATAGAGGCTGTTACTCCTTCCGGAAGCTTAGCCCTGTTCTCATTATATTCAAATGTATATCTTACCGAGTCAATATCCTTCCAGTGAGCATAGAGAACAATATCTTTGGTTATGGTATCATTCTCCCAATCGAAGGCAACATCCAGACTGTCACTCTGGTAAGGATCAGCCTTGACATACCAGCCCACAAAGATCTTATCCCTTCTTACCGGCTTCTTCTCCGGCTCGGCAATGTAGGCATTTCGGTTAATATTATTGATATAGGAAAGATACGGTATATTATTGCCTCTTGCATCTTTTGCCGGAATTCCCGGCATATTCTCGACAGTCTTATAATCCGGCTCATCCTCGACATTGGCGTTAAAGGTAACCGTATAGCCGTTCCATTTCCTGGAAACTGTGGTTGTTTCTCCGTCGTGTGTAACCGTCTCTACCAGGTCTGACGGATAAGTGATAAGCCACTTTGCATACAAGGTCAGATTATCCGTTACTCCCGAAAGCTCATTATAAGCGTTCATGCCGTACGGATCTGTATACCAGCCGACAAAATCAAAACTCTGGATGTCTTCCGCTTTGGCATAATTATCGTTCTCATATGCCAGTCCCAGCGAATACTTTTTAAACAGTTCCTTGTTGACGAATGTAGGGAAATAACCATACTTAAAATATTCTTCAACGTATGACTTTATTTCGTCGGGCGCATCCGATTCATATAACCGGTCCGCGGACGGTGTCTGGTTTAAGAACGCCGTTCCGTTGACGTATTCTTCTTTAAGGCTCTCGGAATCATTTATGTTCTTGCTGTCATAGTAGTTGAGGCCGGTCCATTTATACTTGGCAATAAAACGGTCCTTTGTTCCCAAAGTATAACCGTCGTCTTTCATAAGATACGAATACTTTGCTGCACCGTCCCTGTCATACACCTCGACCAGAACATATTTGTTATAGTCTTTGCTGTATATCTCCGTATCTTCTATATTTGTTCCGATGATGGGAACCGATAATTCATCGGCGTTATAATTGCCCAGTTTAACTACACTGCCGTCAACATCATACGTTCCGACATACTGAGGGATGTTATGATAATCCTCCCGGCTTTCTGCAATATACTTATATCCGCCGCTGTTTTCAGGTACTGCGACCTCCCATGACCAGGGATTCTCAGAAAGGTGGATCTTCTCGTAGGTCATGACCCTGTCTGCGGTATCATTGTTTGCCGCACGTTCACTGAGTACTACATAACGACCGCCATCCTCTGCGTCAGCTTTTTCAAATAATACGGCGAAGTGATCGTCGGTATTGGGCAGCGCCGTATCAAGCTCGAAGTTATAGTACACCCTTACATAGATATTCTGGGAATAACTGAACTTTTCGCTGCTTCTAATTGAATTGTTCACCTTGACAACATGATAAACATACTCACTGTCGCATCTGTATTCATTTACCACAGTATCCGACGAAGAACAGCCACCGCCTCCCTCTTCCGAAGTTTTGGTATACAGTACACGCGAAATAGATGAAAAATTCTGTCCGCCATAGGTTATAGCATCACTTTGCACATACTCGGGATTGCCGTTGGCATCATTAAGCACGGAAGGCAGGTTACCGTTATGGCCGTTCAGATAAGTCGATAATCTGTCGGCAATATTCAAAATATTGCAGCTGTCAACTGTCTCAGAGAATTCTATCCTCGAATAATCCGCTTTGGATGCTTTATCCGTTTTTACGAGTTTGTAATACCTGTTCGCACTTCCCTCATTTGTGTATCCCTTAACCTTGTAGGTAGTTTTTCCCTCATCACCTACATCGGAAAGTCCGAAAGTCACAAAGTAATCAAGCTTCGAATAGTTACCTATGGTATTGGAAGTCGTATAATACAGATGGTCAACGATCATGCGATCGCCTTTTTTCTTATCGAGTTTCTTATAATCAAGGCTGTATTCGCCGGTATAATCCCCATCGCCTTTTGTGAATTTTGTTCCGCTGTATTTTCCTTTATTCTGGGCGACCTTCTTATAAAGCCCTCCGTTTTCCGCATCATCGCTGTAGATCAACACTCTGCCCTCGGAGCTGTCCGCAGCAGTTCTGGCTGCCTCTAAAGCAGCCTCTTCGGATTCGTAAAGGACACCCGAAAGAAGCTTTGACTCATATGACTCCAGTTCATCACTGTATATTTTTCCCGAAGAAATGGCACCTTCCTTTACGAAAGTAACCCAATAATCGGGCGCCTGATGCTCAATAAGCACACGATCTCCGTCATCGGCCTTTTCATACGCGCCGTACTGAATAGCCGGAGTGTCACTGTCTACCCACTCCAGCCCCACATCGCCATACTGGGCATCAACTTTACCCGAAAGATCATAAAGCTCAACACCGTCTTTAAGCAGATACGAGAACTCCCTGATGGCAGTATCTTTATTTACTTTACTCTTGTCATAATACTCGGAAAGCTTGGAATAGTATTTCGCTTTATCCTCTTCGTTTTCCAGAACGCTGTTTGCAGCGATAGGCTCCTGTCCGCCGACCAGATATCCGAACTGCGCCATATTGGCGTCCGGAACGATCTCCAGTACGGTAAAGGGGTTTGCCTCGCTGCCCAGAGTTTTAGTCGTATCGTCGGAATCAGGTAATTTGATCTTTCCGCCTTCAAAAGAAACATCATCGCTGGCAGCAACCGAATAAGAGTCCTCTTTTACCCAGATGGCTCCCATTCCGGAAAAAAGCGAAATAACCATGACTATAGTCATGGCCGCTGCCGCTGTCATTTTAAAGAACTTGTTTTCACTGATCCTAGCCATAATACTTCCTCCTTGCAGTCAAGATACCAAAAGGCTGCAACTATAACCTTTTAACTTTCCTTTTACTCTATACTAAAAAGATCAATTCATATTTCGTCCTGTGAACACCATATTCTTAGTGTAATCTGAATTATTGAATTTTAAGTTCACTGTGATCGTTATCGGCTTCTTTGATGTCAGGTCAATGCCCGCAACATGCTCCGCCAGCAGGCTGTATGCATCACCGTAAAGGCCTGCGAGTGTTGTGTCAAAATCAAAATCGTCGGCTCCAGGGTCGCCGATGGAAACATCGTACTTGGCATATCTGAGAACCTGATCCGCTTTCTCATGGAGAATAAAATAATAACTGTAAACGCCTCTGGTGACAGAAGTATTGTCCGGCGCATAAAACCATATGCATTTATCTCCGGAAGCGCCTACAGGAGCCTTTCCGCACTTTTTTGCCTCGATAGCGATCTCGTTGATGAAACTTCTTACGGTCTCGGCTTCTCCCTGTACCACTGCTTCGGTCTTTACTTCGTTGTAAGTAATTTGCGAAGAAGTGATCAGAGCGACCACGATCCCTGCGATCACTGACATGATCAGTATCGAAACTATAAGTTCCACCAGGGAAAAACCGCTGTTATCCGTCTGCCTAAGTCTGTCCACTTTCACATAAACTCCTTTTACCGTTCAGAACAATGATCAGGGTCTGTAACATTTCCCGGTTCCGGGAACTACGAGAAGCAGGATCTCATCCGAACCCGAAACGACCAGATCATAATACGAAACCGTCGCTCCGCCGTATTTAACAGTGTCGATGCCTCCGGTCGATTTTCTGAAAAAGTATTGCACCGACTTTGATGCGGTTATTGCCTCTCTGTCTGCAGCTGTAGATCCTTTCGGACCGACAGAGATGGACACCTTGTATTTCGCGATGGGTGTCTCGGGAATATTGGGATCCCCGCTTTTTCCCTCGGGAGAGATAAGCTTTGACCCCTGGTAAACTCCGGCGTAATAATACCCGTCATCATGAAGAAATACTTTCAGAGAAATCGTTTCGTTATTGCCTAAAGCAATTGCACTCGAACGCGCTTCGCTCATAAGTGTCATAATCTTGCCGGCTGCCCGCTCTTCGTCTGCATAATAAACCGCGGAAAGTGAAAAGACCGCACCAGCAGACAGAATTCCCGTTATAAGTATTACCACGATCAGTTCAACAAGAGAAAAACCCTTATTATCCATTCTGACGCCAAGCTTCATCACATTTGCCTTTCCACTGAGCATACCGCTCTTTACTCTTTAGTCCAGTTAACAAATTCAATATCTATATAACTTGAGCTGACTCCCGAAGCAGAACTGTCGAGACTGCCTTCCGAGAAATAAGGTGCAACGATATCGCTTGTCTCGATCAGTTTTCTGACATTGGAGGCAGCTGCCAGGACCTTACAGTTTTTACCCTGGAATACTATGTTTCCTTTTGCAATGACCGTACCCCAGAAATCCAAGCCGCCTTCAATGTATACGTCGCCGCCGGCAATAATGATACCGGCCTTGATAAGATTAGTCTTATTACCATCCTTATTAATGATATCCTCATTGTTGATATCTTTTGTGACTATGCTTCCTGCAGCGCCGTCTACTCCGAACTTTATGCCTTCGCCCGTGATCCATACATCATCTTTGGCGCTGACGACATATGCACGCCTTGTTTCGGTCGTTCCCGCGACTTCGAATAAGCCGTTGTCTCCGGTTATCCTGACGACCTTATCTGCCTTCTCGTCGCTCACCGCATAGCCATAATTGACAAGCAGATCTGTGATATCCTTATTAAGACTTCCCAGCGATGTATCCGAAAGGCTGGTGCACAGTTTTCTGTATTCCATGTCCTTTGAATACTTCATACTAGTAATTTTTGCATCGGTATAATCCGTGTTGGCGCCGTACATCTGGAATTCCATCTCAGTCGGTCTGCCTACAACAGGCGCATACCAAAGAATATTCCCCGTATTGACAACCTTGTTGGGATCAAGTACCAAAGCTCCCGTCGAAGGGTCTTTATAAGCCCCGGAGCGATTCACGGTAAGCGAGGTTCCGGCCTCAGCCATTTCGGCTCTTCCCTTGACCAGCTCGTTAAACGCCTTTGTATAATCCCTGAAATATGCCGCCGCACGGTTTGGATTCGAGAAGTTCATGTAGAGATAAACAAGCTGTCGTCTCTGCTTATCCGCTTCGTTTTCACCCTCAACGTCCGTTCCATATCTTACGACCGAAACATGGAACGCAGAAGTAAACAGCGTTTGATCGGTAGTATCCAGATAAAGTTCCAGATTCATTCCGTTTCCTGCCGACCCGCGGCTGAGATCGATATAGTAATTATCTCGGGTACCGTTGCTGATCTCTTGGGCCAGTTCAGTGTATTCAGTCCATAACATAGGGTTATGGTTGATCCCTACGATACATTCACCGGGCAGCAGATATGCAGGCTGAAGTGAACGGTACGAGATTGACTCGCCCTGCATAAATGTATCATTTTTGGTATTCGGATTTCCCCACTGGCTCGGAACGGCTACATAGCTTTTTCCGGCCAGCCAGAGCATCGAAGCCTCCTTCAGATTGATCGTAACGTTCTTTCCGTTGACTACTATAGATGAGGAGGTGTCTGCTTTCTTACTCTCCGAGGAAGTGTTATAACCGTAATATGTGCTCTTGTCGCCGGTAAGTTTAAAGCTTGAATGATCCGAATCGATCGTAAGATCATCCGCAACGCTGCAATTGCCCTGAATGTCAAACGAACTTCTCCCCGTACGGTTCAAAAGGATATTCGTGACCCAGATCTGGGAATAATACTTGGTTGCCGAGTACGGATACTGTTTAGTGCCGAAAGTCTTTAAATTACCCTGATCCGATTCGATCCCGGACCTGGAAATAATATAATCGGAGTAAAGTTCTACAGCCAATCCGGAAGTGTCGTTAAACTTAATCCCGGGATTGCCGCCATATTCCGAGATCACGTTTCCTTCATTGTTCAATACCTGACCTTTCCCGCCGCCGTAAATACTGCCTACGACCTTCGTCCCTCCGCTGCTCGAAAAATCGATCGTCGTATCCGCCACAAGGGCATAATCGGCGATATTGGAATTAATACCGGTATTTGATCCGATCTGCATGGTAGGCGTCGCAACTTTCAGCTGAAGATCCGTATTAATTTTTGTAACGTTTCCGTTTACATCCGTCTGAGTAATACTAATGTCTTTTATCAGAATGATCGTGTTGCCGTTTGAGTCAGTCGTCGTGATCAATACGGGCGTATCGCCGAAAGTTACGTCGGCATTATATAAGAGGCCGTCTAAAGGAGTTTTTGTGCCGGTATCTCCGTCTCCAAGTTTAAAATAGTTCTGAATGAGAGTCTGGAACTCCTCAGCAAAAAGTTTACTGAACTCAGTCGACTGCTTTGAAGGATCAAAAGACGAGTACTTCTTCAGCCAGTCCTCATATGCTTTTCTTAATGCATCGTCGGCATAATCCTTAAGCGAAGTTTTTAACTCATCGAGAGCCTCTTCTCCCTCATAAAAGTTATCGGACGACTGGGCGTGAAGGCCGGCATTCTTGAGGTTGGAGCGGACAACAGTCAGAACAATGGCTGAAATTATGCCGATGAACAGCATACATACGATAACAACAATCAAGGCTGAACCCTTGTTATTCTTATGCAGCATTTTTCCAGTCATAACCATTACCGTCCTTCTTCTTTTTCAACATCGATCGCTTCCTCAGCAACTCAGAAAAACCTTTATTCGATGGTCGATGTCATCGTTCTTACAAGCTGGCCGTTCGAATAATCTTCGTTGGCCTCATATACCTTGATCGTAACATTTGCTATTTCTTCAACGTGAGTCTGTAATACATCCTTAACCAGAAGCTTGTATTCCGTAGTGTTGGTGGAGCCTGGTGAATGCCCATCGATCGTTACATTACTGTAAATCGTAACATCCTTATTGGTCGCTCCGGCTACATTTTCAAAAACTGTTTTAAGGCTCTTACTTCCGTTCTTTCGCGCAGACTGAACGGCGACATACAGATCTACATTAACCGGAGTAACATTATGGATCTCAATGCTCTCGTTATCGTAATTAAAATCAAATGTGCTGTTTTTCAGCGAAGCGATCCTCGTCGAAGTCATATATTTATAAGGAATATAAAACAGATAAAGATAAAGCTCATTCTCATCAAATCCGACATTCCCGCAGAAACCTGTTCCCGGGAATTCAGTGCCCGGAGTAACCAGATTTTCGTCCGTAGGAAGAGAATAGAGCATCTCCGCTGTAACGCTGTACCTGTCCGTCGTTGTCGGATTGGTATTATACTTTATGTCAATGACTGTTTTTCGCTGTATCTTATCGGTAATGGTTGATTCCTCCAAAGGCTCATAATCACTCCTGCTGGGCGGATTGTTGCAGCCTTCATCTCTCCACATTTCCTTATACGGCGAATCATTGATCGTTTTTCCGGCATCCTGCGCAAGCTGTCTTATTCTTGCACATTTGGAGTCATATGATGCCTTATCCGCGTTATAACAATTTTCCTTGTATTCCCTGTTTGCCCTGACAAAGAATTCGATCGCTTCCTGATCGTAGTAGATCTCCGGCGCCATGGGATTAATGAACATTGCCTTTTCAAGATCAAATGCAGAAAACAGATAATTGTCTTTTACATTAACGTCCTTTGAAGTACCCGCATCAACATATTTAGTGTCAATCTCTATCTCAACATTGTATGTTCCGTCGCCTTCTACAATACCTGAAAGAGCATAATTGTATTTATGCGTTGCACTGGGTATCAGAGTATATTCCGGTTTCCCTTCGGCATTGATGGCCTGGCTGACTGTTGCATGCGAGGCGTCATCGGATCCGTCCGTAGCCGAAGCCACGCCGATACCAAAACATTCTGTCGCGCTTCCGTACTGACATTCATAGACTTCGGCGCCGGTTCCCACAAGCCCGTTCTGCTTAACCGCTTCCATAACGCTTGTACCTAAAGTATCGGCGTTGAGCTGATTTTTATTAACCTGATTCACTCTTGCCGAGGTGACGAAAAGCTGCAATGCCGATACGGAAAAAATAGCCAGGATCAGAACAGCCACGATCAGTTCAACAAGGGAAAGTCCTGTGTTATTCAGTTTTAAGCTAACCTTATTTCGCCGAAAAAATTTTTTCATCTGCCTGACTCCTGCCTGATAAATTGATGAATATCTTACTCTGTCCCGCCTTCACCCTCGGTCTCGCCGGTCTGAGCTTCAGGCTCTTCGCCTTCTCCTTCCGACAGATCGGGACTAACCGGAGGAATCTCATAACCCGAGCCGAAAATATTTTCCGTTCCTATGCTGATATTGGGAACAACAGGATCCTTATAAATATGATCGGCATCCTTTACACTGTACATGCTGATGATCATATTGCCTGCAAGCTGGCCGGTCTCCTGATTAACGCTTGTTGTAAATCCGTTGACATTAATGCGTTCCTTATAATTGTTTATAAAATCCATACAATTCTTCAGTCCGTCATAAGTCGTCGCGTAATCTATCGAAATATAGGTACTGTCGATCTCAACCTTCGGATTACCGTTCTCATCGGTATCCTCACTTACAAAGATCGGAACGTCCGGATTAAATGAAATGTTCGAAATCTGCATGGGAGAATTGGTCTCCAGATCTCTGGCAAAAATGATGCTCTTTTCAGGTGTATTTCCGGGACCGTATTTTGCAAGGATCTGCTTGATCTCATCATCCGACTTTGTGATGGCGTCAGTCCATTCCGAACGATATTGTTCCTTGTCGTTAAGTTCATTGATGCGTGCTTCGATAGCCTTGTTTTCTGTCTTAACCTGATTGGCTTTCTCAATAAACTTTACATATCCGAACTGATATGCGCAAAATCCGATTACGACGATCAGAAGGAGCAATATATACTGAATATACTTTTGATTAATCTTCATTATTTGCTCTCTCCTTTCACTCTGCTGCCTCAGCTTCAGGCTGAGTATATGTGCATATTACAGTGAAGCTGACAGTAACCTTGCCCGAATCTTCGTCTACATTTTCCGAAATAGAATTAACCGAAACAGTTTCAAAATATGGAATCTTCTGCAGCTGAAGCAGCAGCTGCGCAGCCTCATCCTTATTATTCACTGTGAGATTCATGGTCAAACCGTCTGCGGTAGAAGTAACGGACGATACCAAAATGTTTGTTACGCTCTCGCTTTCCAGATAACCCAGAATAGCATTCCAGTTCTCATTATGATTGAAGGTCGCATCATCTACTGCCTTTATCGAACTAACTCTCGCCTGCGCTGCTGCGTACTCCGCCTCCAGCTGCTCTATCCCTGCAGCTTCCAGCGCATCTCTCTGCGCTGTCAGGCTCTTCTGTGCGTCCAGGGCCTTATCATATTCCATCTTACCATTAAGAATTATGATAACCGCCGCCGCGATAACTATCGCCAGCGCAACGATGCTCAGGATCAATGTCTTTGACAGGGCTTCCTTCGCGCTCTTGCGGAAGAAATTGATCGAAGGGTAGGCCGCGCCGATACATGCGATCAGCTCGGTGCTGTGGTTCTCGGCCACGGTGTTGTCCTTTGCAATGCTAAGGCCCGGAAGGGCGTCGAGAACGATTACTTCGATGCCGTTGAACTCATTTTCGATGAGTTCCTTGAAGCCCTGCACGTATGTGCCGGCGCCGCCGATGTAGATGCGTGCGAGCTTCTTGGTCTCCTCGGCCTCGGCGATGGACTCGTCGGGACCGGCGCTTTCAGCTGTCGGATCCAGACCTGCACCGGAACCCATAGCAGCATCGTCATCCTGCGCTGCCTTCTTTCTGCGGCGTTCCTGCACCTCTGCTGCAGTCTCGCTGCCGCGCATGATGGCGCCGCGCTTCTTGGTGTTATAGTACTCGAGTACGCTCGAGATATTGCCGATCATCGGGCGGGTAGCGTCGGTCAGCTGTGACTTTACAAAGTTCAGCTTGCGCTCCTCCTCATTCTCGGGAACCACGGTGTCCACCTCGTTGAATGACGAGAAGAGGAGCTTCTGCTCCTTGAGCTTGAGGAGTGCGTCGTTGTACTCGAGCTCGCCCTCGTAATAGCGGGTCGTGTTCATGACGTTGACGAGGGTGTTCACGCCAAAGTTCATATTTCGCTGCAGCTCAAGCTTGCCCTCGTCCAGGATCGTGAACTGAGAGTTCTTCTCATTGATCTGCAGGTACATCTCGATCGGGTCGTGCGTCGGGCGCTTCAACCACTGGTAGATCGCATTGCCCGAGTAATCGATCGCAACGATGTTGAGATCGAGCTCGCCCGCGAGCGCGGTGATATTCTTGACCAGGATTTCGGGAGCAGCATAGATCGTGATGCGCTGCTGCTTCGTCTCCTTGATCTTTTCCAGGATCTCAAACGCGAATAAGTAGCCGTTCGTATCCATGGGGAAATACTCGTTGCGCTCGTTCTCGATCAGACCGGGGATCAGCTCCTGCTTCATCTCGGGAATGATGACCTCACGGTTGATGATCTTG
>JAEEGL014836459.1_pt1 | contig 18578 bp, 6 predicted proteins | sample 9134231 | NCBI WGS metagenome assembly JAEEGL01 (sample SAMN16246548, study PRJNA631951) | gut metagenome | biome: gut microbiome; feature: rumen; material: fiber-attached | host: Bos | place: Iran: Karaj | collected 2018-10 | reverse complement strand
GTGGAGTGGAACATCCCGCACCACCATCGCGCTTCCTCCACGCTGAACGCCGGCTACGAGATCGTCGAGAACGAGGACGGCAGCAAGACCATCTGGATCGGCGAGACCGAACTCCGCCAGCGGCTCAAGTGGAACATCGGCCTGACGATGTTCCCGGGCAAGTCCTATGTCGAGGCCACCTTCCAGATCCAGAACCGCACCCCGGTGATGCAGTCGTTCCTGTACTGGGCCAACGTGTCGGTCCATGCCAACGACAACTACCAGGTGCAGTTCCCGCCGCAGACCGTCTACGGCACCACCCACAGCAAGACCAACTACTCCGACTGGCCGTTCACCGCGGCGGCCGGCGCCCAGGACGCCTGGGACACCAGTTGGTGGAAGAACTGGAAGGGTTCCAACTCCACCTTCGCCGTGAACTACGCGCAGGACTTCCTCGCCGGCTATGACTTCGGCGCGGACGCCGGCACGGTCCATTTCGCCAACCACCACCTGGTCCCGGGCAAGAAGTTCTTCCTCTGGGGCACCGAGAGCGTGTGGAACGAGATGCTGACCGAAGAGGACGGCGCCTACCTCGAACTGATGGTGGGCACGTACTCCGACAACCAGCCCGACTACAGTTGGATCGGTCCGAACGAGGTCCGCGTGACCAAGCAGTACTGGTATCCGATCAAGAAGATCGGCGGCGCCAAGAACGCCACCCTCGAGGCGGCCGTGAACGTGGAGCGCAAGTCCCCGACCACCGTGATGGTCGGCTTCAACGCCACGTCTCTTTACAAGAATGCCAAGGTGGTGGTGAAGGCCGGCGGCGTCGTGATCGCCGAGGAGACGATCACCATCGACCCGAACACCCCCTTCCTGAAGGACTACACCGTGTCCTCCGCCGTTGCGGACCAGGACATCTGCGCCGCGCTGTATTGCAGCAAGGGCAACGAACTCGTGAGTTACAGCCCCGTGGTCAAGGACGACATCGAGCGTCCGCACCCGGCCGACCGTCCGAAGGAGCCCGCGGAATATGATTCCGTCGAGGAACTCCTCCTCGCCGGACAGCGCCTGGAAGAGTTCCACAACGCGCGCGTGAGCCCGCTTCCTTATTATGAGGAGGCTCTCCGCCGCGATCCGAACGATTCCCGCGTGAACGTGAACCTCGGTATCTGGTATGCCCGCCACGCCCAGTGGGAGAAGGCCGAAAGCCATCTCCAGACCGCCTACCAGCGCCTGACCGGCCTCCACTTCATGCCGGAGGTCGACAAGACCGGCATCCTGTACCAGACCAACCCGAAGGACGGCGAGATGCTCTACTACCTGGGCGTCGTCTCCCGCGCCCTCGGCAAGTGCGACGAGGCCGAGAGTTATTTCTGGAAATCCACCTGGTATCCGGGCTTCCAGAGCGCTTCCTACCGCTACATTTCCGAACTGTACTGGCTCAAGGGCGAGAAGGCCCGGGCGCTCGACGCCATCGGGAACTCCATCGACCTGAGCGGCAAGAGCACGGTCTCCAAGTTCCTGAAGGCCTATTACCTGAACGACATGGGCCGCGGGGCCGAGGCCAAGGCGCTCCTGAAGGAGAACATCGCCTTCGACCCGCTCGACTTCCTCAGCAGGATCGAACTGGCCCGCCAGGAGAAGAGCAACGCCGGCCTGGACCACGCCATCGCCCATATGGGCATTCCGCTCCAGGAGGTCATCGAGGTCTCCACGTTCTACGGCGGCATCGGCGCCTACAAGGAGGCGACCTGGCTTCTGGACTACGCGATGGCACACGGCGCGCCGTACGCCTCCACCCCGATGCAGAAGAACGCAGTGGAGCCCTTCACGGCCTCCCCGCTGCTGAACTACATGGCCGGCTACTACACCTCCCTCGCCAGCGACAAGGACAAGGCCCTGGCCTATTACCGGAAGGCCGCCGCGATGTCGCCCGACTTCTGCTTCCCGTCCCGCGTGGAGGAGAAGGCCATGCTGGAGGACGTCATCGCCCTGAACCCGTCCGACGCCAAGGCCCGCTACTATCTGGGCAACCTGCTCTATTACTACGAGCAGAAGGACGAGGCCATCGCCGCCTGGAAGGCTTCCACCGAGGTCGACCCGAACTACGGCCTGGCCTGGCGCAACCTCGGATTCGCCACCGACAAGTACCTGAACGACAAGGCCGCCGCGGCCGCCCTGTACAAGAAGGCCATCGCCGTCGACCCGACCGATCCGAAGTACTTCACCGAATATGACATCCTGGCCGAAGCCCTCGGCACCCCGTCCAAGGAGCGCCTGGCCTTGATGGACAAGAACCGCAAGACCGTCTTCAAGTCCGATGACGCCACTTCCCGCCTCGTGTACCTGTACGTGGAGAACGGCAAGTACGACCAGGCGCTGGACATCCTCAAGGACCGTCACTTCCGCGTCTGGGAAGGCGGACAGACCGTCTACACCCAGTTCGTGGACGCCCATCTGCTCCGCGGCCTGGGCCTGCTCTCCAAGAAGCGGAACGCCAAGGCCCTCGAGGACTTCCTCGCGGCCGGTACGTTCCCGCGCAACCTGGAGACCAACGAACTCTCCACCGGTCCCGTCGTGGCGAAGGTCGCCTACCACCAGGGCCTGGCCTACGAGGCCCTCGGACAGGCCGACAAGGCCCGCGAAGCCTTCGAGCGCTGCATCACCACGGCCGGCGGCGGCAACGCCTTCTCCCGCCGCCGCGGCTTCGGCGACGAGAGCAAGTACTTCGTCGCGATGGCCCAGAAGCACCTCGGCCAGACCGCCGAGAGCGAGCGTTCCATCCGCGAACTCCAGGAGTACGTGAACCAGCAACTCGCCCAGAGCGGCGCCACCTCCGTCGTGGACATCTATTCCAAGTTCGGCGAGGACGGCACCAGTTCCACCATCGCCGCCCGCAACCTGTACCTGCAGGGCCTGGTGAACCTGGCCCAGGGCGACAAGGCCGAGGCCCGGAAGAACTTCGCGCGCTCCCTCGAAATCAATCCTTCGAACGTCTGGGCCAAGTATTTCCAGACGCAGGCCAAATAGAAACCAAAACCTACATCCAACACTCTTATTATTAACACTAAACCAACGCAAGTATGAAAAGACTCTTTGCTCTCTTGCAACTGTTTGCCTGCTGCCTGCTCCTGACGGTGCCGGCCGCAGCGCAGCGCTCGCATGCCGTACGCGGCGTCGTCACGGATGCTTCGGGTCCCGTCCCGGGCGTCAACGTCGTCGTCGCCGGCAGCACGTCCGTCGGTACGATGACCACGACGGACGGTACCTATTCCCTTCCTTCCGTCCCGGTGGGAGCGGTCCTGCAGTTCTCCTTCGTGGGCTACACCACGGTGGAGGTCACCGTGGGCAACCAGGAACTGATCAACGTCTTCATGGAGGAGGACACCAACCTCCTGGAAGAACTGGTGGTCATCGGTTACGGTACCGTCCGCAAGAGTGACGTGACCGGTGCCGTCGCTTCCGTCAGCGGCGAGGAAATGACCAAGACCGCGACGAGCGACCCGCTGTCCGCCCTCCAGGGCCGTGCAGCCGGTGTCTCCATTATCTCCGGAACCGGTGACCCGACCGCTTCCGCGCAGATCAAGATCCGCGGTACCGGTACGACCAACAACACCGACCCGCTGTTCGTCGTGGACGGCTTCCCGATGAGCGACATCAACTTCCTGTCCCCGAACGACATCTCCTCCATCGAGATCCTCAAGGATGCGTCCGCGACGGCCATCTACGGTTCCCGCGGCGCGAACGGTGTCGTGATGATCACCACGAAGCAGGCCAAGGCCCAGTCGCTCCGCACCCGGGTCACGGCCGAATACGGTATCACCACCCCGCCGCGCAAGCCCGCGATGCTCACCTCCGACCAGTATACGGAGATGACGAACCTCGCGAACGCCAACTCCGGCATCGAACCCATGTATGACAAGACCTCCGGCCTGGCCACCACCGACTGGTTCAACGAGGTGATGCAGAACGCCACCTACCAGAACTACAACCTGAACCTGGCCGGCGGCAGCGAAGCGGTCGCCGAGAACTTCTCCGTCAACTACTACAACAACAAGGGTACCGTCAAGAGCACCGGTTTCAGCCGCATCAACCTGACGAGCAACACCCAGTTCAAGCCGTTCAAGTGGATGACCCTGCGCGCCACCCTCACCGGCTCCTTCGCGAAGACGCTGACCCTGGGGTCGAACGGTACCAACAACGGCACCATCTTCCTCTCCTCCCTCATCGCTCCGCCGAACGTGCCGGTCTGGAATGACGCCACGAACTACTATGCCGGTATTTCCGTGATCCGTCTCGCGAACCCGGCCGGCGTGGTCTACCGTAACGCCGACGGCGGTTCCAACCAGCGCAACAACCTCATCGGAAACTTCAGCGCCGACATCAAGTTCCTCAAGTACCTGACCTTCACTTCCCGTTTCGGCTACCGGTACAACTTCACCTTCGGCAACAGTTTCAGCCCCGTTTACTTCGAGACCTCCAATATCGCCGGCGGCCAGAACTCCGTGAGTCGCAGCGCGTCCTATTCCAAGGACTGGACCTGGGAGAACATCCTGACCTTCAACCGTCGCTGGGGCAAGGTCCACGACCTGACCGTCATGGGCGCCATGTCCGCCCGCGACCTCTACAACGAGAGTTTCTCGGCCTCCCGCATGGACCTTCCGTCCGAGAAGCCGGAACTCCGCTTCCTGAGCGCCGCGACCAACAACATCCCTTCGGTCTCCGGTTCCGGCAGCGCGCTGGGCATGCTCTCCTACCTGGGACGTATCAACTACTCCCTCCTGAACCGCTACCTCCTCACCGCCTCCTTCCGTGCTGACGGTTCCTCCCGTTTCGTGGGCAAGAACAAGTGGGGCTACTTCCCGTCCGCTTCCTTCGCCTGGAGAATCTCCGAGGAGCCTTTCTTCCAGAACGTGACGGCCGTGAACGACGCCAAGTTCCGTATCGGCTGGGGTCAGATCGGTAACGAGCGGATGAATTCCTACTATCCGTACCAGACCAACCTCTCCCAGGGTCAGTACTACATCATCGGCGACAACCCGACCCGTGTCAACGGCGCCGCGCCGAGCGGCCTGGGCAACGCATCCCTGATGTGGGAGACCTCCGAGCAGTTCAACGTCGGTCTCGACCTCGCGATGCTGAACAACCGCCTCACCTTCACCGGCGACTACTTCATCCGCAAGACCGACAATATCCTTCTCCCCGAGAGCGTCCCGAGAACCTCCGGTACCAACAGCATCACCCGCAACGTGGGCGGTATGGAGAACAGGGGTGTCGAACTGACCATCGGCTGGAAGGACGACATCGGTGACTTCCGCTACAGCATCGACGCCAACGTGTCCTTCATCAAGAACAAGGTGAAGAACCTGGGCAAAGCCGGATATCTCTCCAGCACCTTCGCCTATGACTACGCCCTGATCGACTTCCAGGGCCAGTTCTCCGGCGTCGTCCGCAGTGAACCCGGACTTCCGTACAACCAGTTCTACGGCTACAAGTTCCTGGGTATCTTCCAGGACCAGGCCGAAATCGACGCCTACAAGGGTCCCGACGGCACGCCGGTCATGCCGAATGCCAAGCCCGGTGACTCCAAGTTCGCAGATATCGCCGGCGGCGGCGAGGACGGCAAGTCTCCCGACGGCAAGATCGACGCGAAGGACATGACCTTCATCGGTGACCCGAACCCCGCAGCCACCTACGGTATCAACTTCAACTTCGGTTGGAAGAACTTCGACCTCTCCATGCTGTGGCAGGGTGTCCAGGGCGTCGACATCTTCAACGCCTCCAAGTTCTACTTCGTGAAGTTCGACGGCCGCCAGAACGTCCTGGCCAGTGCCTACAAGACCGGTTGGAGCGGCAAGGGATCCACCAATTCGCAGCCCATCATGCTGGCTTACTCCAAGGACGACGCCCGCAACCAGAAGAACTGGTGGCAGTCCTCGATGTACCTGGAGGACGGCTCCTACTTCCGTCTGAAGAACATCCAGTTGGGTTACACCTTCAAGACCAACTTCACCCGTGGCACCACGCAGAACTTCCGCGTCTACGTCGCCGCCACGAACCTGCTGACCATCACCAAGTACTCCGGCCTGGATCCGGAAATCCCCGGACAGGGCATCGACCGCGGCCAGTATCCGCAGCCCCGTACTTTCCTCCTGGGTGTGAACGTGAACCTTTAATCTATGAACATCATGAAACTCTACAGAATAATCGCCATCTTTGCTTCGGTTCTCCTGCTCGGTTCCTGCAACTACCTGCTGGAAAAGAATCCGCTCGGTTCCCTGGCGGTGGAGAACTACTACACCACGGAGGAAGAAGTCAATACGGCCGTCCTCGGTGTCTATCACGTGTTCATGACCGAGAACTTCGGTCTGTACCATTACCTCCACGTGGGCGACAACATCTCCGACGACTCCGAACTCGGCAACTCCCGCTCCGACGGTCTCGCCTGGGCCGGTAACGCCAAGTCCCTGGTGCAGTACAACATCCTCACGACCAACTCCTACGCCTGCAACAACACCTGGAACCAGGACTGGCAGGTCGTGACGAAATCCAACTACATCATCGAGAACGCCGAGAAGAACGACATCCCCAACAAGGACCTGTACATCGCCGAGGCCAAGTTCCTCCGCAGTTACGTGTACTTCGACATGGCGGCCCAGTTGGGCGGCCTGCCGCTGGTGGACCACATCCTGACCCCGGAAGAGTACTATATGCCGCGTACTACGATGGATGAGACCTGGGCTTTCGTGGAGCAGGGCTTGACCGAGGCGGCCGAAGGTCTTCCGACCTCCTGGGACGGTGCCAACACCGGCCGTGCGACCAAGGGAACCGCGCTCGCCATGCTCGCCCGTGCCTATGTCTACCACGCCAGTTACGACAAGAAGCAGGAGACCTGGCAGAAGGCTTACGACGCCCTCAAGAAGGTCATCGACGGCGGGTACTTCCAGTTGCTGCCGAAATACTCCGACGTATTCGACCATGACAACCGCAACAACAAGGAGATCTGCTTCTCCATCCAGTTCTGGACGACGGTCAACGGCTGGGGCGACTCCAACGACGGCAACATGATGTCCTTCTACGGACGTGACGCCGGCGTCAAGGCCAGTGACCTCAAGTCCACCGATCCCAACATCCCCGACAACAAGGTCCTGGACGACCTCCTCGGTCCCGGCACCTATGACTGGGTGTACAACACGATGAAGGAGGAAGGCGTGTTCGTCGACGAAAAGGGCGAGCCGCGCGGCTACGACAAGAAGATGACCGGCTGGTCGCTTCACTGCCCGACCCTGGACCTGTACAACGCCTTCGAAGAGGGTGACCCGCGCCGTGCGGCCACCATCATCGAGCGCGGCGAGGTGTTCGACGGCTTCACGCACTTCAACCTCTCCAGCCCGTCCGGCTTCCAGTCCAAGAAGGAATACTGCCCGATGAAGTACCGTACCGACCCGGGTAACGAGGACAACCTGAGCACGAACCTCATCGTCCTCCGCTACTCCGACATCCTCCTGTACATGGCTGAAACCTGCAACGAACTCGGCAAGGCCAGCGAGGCCCTCCAGTACCTGGAGATGGTCCGCGCCCGCGCCCGCAACAGCGGCTCCGACAAGAACGTGCTTCCGCAGATCACCGAGACCAACCAGGCCAAACTCCGCGAACTCATCTGGCATGAGCGCCGCGTGGAACTCGCGATGGAGTACAACCGCTACTACGACCTGGCCCGTACCGGCCGCCTGTACGAGACGATGAAGGCCTACTACGAGAAGTACGAGAAAGATCCGTCCTCCCCGGGCTATTCCGGTCAGGACAAGGGCAAGTTCGTACAGCCTTACCACGTCCACATGCCCATCTCCAACCAGGCGCTCCAGGCTTCCGTCTATGACGGCAAGCAGACGCTCGAGCAGAACGAGGGCTATTGATTTCCGGCCTTATGACCAAACGGACACTTACCATCATTCTCCTGCTGGCCGCCGCATTCACGGCGGCGGCCCAGCAGAAGACGTACTTTGTCTCACCTGACGGGAACGACTCCGCCACGGGACTTTCCGTGGCCCAGGCCTGGAAGACCATCGACAAGGTGAATTCGGTGGTGTTCCAGCCGGGCGACAAGATCCTGTTCGAATCCGGAAAGACCTTCTGCGGCCAGTTGATGCCGAAAGGTTCCGGCGCCGAGGGGGCTCCCATCGTGATGTCGTCCTACGGCGGGTCCGCCCGTCCGGTCATCAACTTCGGTGACGCGGAAGGGGCCGGCATCCTCCTGGAGGACGTGGACCACTGGGAAGTCATCGGCATGGAGGTCGTCTCCTATGCTCCGTACAAGATCGGCATCGGCCGCCAGGGCATCGTCGTCCGGGTCAGCAAGCCGGGCAACTCCGACCATTTCGTCATCAAGGACAACTACATCCACGACGTGTGGGGCCAACTCGGCGGCAACGGCCGCTATCAGGGCTACAACAGTTCCGCCGTCCTGGTGCAGACCGCCCGGATGGCGAACGGCATGGCCGTGACCGGCCCCGTCGAGCCCGTCGTGATCAACGACGTCCTCATCGAAGGGAACAAGATCGAGCGCGTGGACAAGTGCGGCATCGTGTGCCGCGGCGCCCGCAACAATGTGGTGGTCCGCCGGAACTGGATGGACAACCTCGGCGGCGACGGCATCTTCGTGAACGGTCCCTACCGGGGGCTGATCGAGTACAACTACATCCGCCGCTCCTGCATGCGTTCGGGCGACCCGAACCTTCCCGGCGACGACGGCTGGTGGCCGCATGTGGCCGCCTGCTGGATCCAGAACACCGAAGAGACCATCATGCAGTTCAACGAGGTGTACGACACCGGCCGCAACCTCCACAACGGGGACGGCTTCGCGTACGACTTCGACTTCAACTGCAAGCGCTGCATCGCCCAGTACAACTACTCGCAGAACAACCACGGCTTCATGCTCCTGATGTACAACATCTTCGATAACGTGACGCCGTACAACATCTCCGAGAACGACCACACGCACCTGGTGCAGATGCAAGGCCCCATCGAGGGCGACAAGAGCCTGATCTACAACAACGTGTTCTACGTCGACTACGCCATGGCGGACATCGACTACTTCCTCACGCGGAAGCCCGAGGAACTGGGCGCGAAGTTCTACAACAACATCTTCTACGCCGCCGGCCAGGGCCGCTTCCGCAGCGTGTTCACCGACGGGGACACCGCCGTGCGCAAGTATGACGAGGAACTCAGGGCCGACCTTCCGCCGGGCACCGTGTTCCTGCACAACTGCTACTACGGTCCGTGGAAGAACGGGATCCCGGACGATCCGGAAGCCCTCGTGGCCGATCCGAAGTTCGTCGCTCCCGGCACGGGCGGCCAGGGTCTCGGCACCCTGGGCGGCTATGCCCTCCGGCCCGACTCGCCTTGCATCAACACCGGCATGTACGTCCCGAACAACGGCGGCCGCGACTTCTTCGGCCAGCCCGTCAATGACGGCCATCCGGACTACGGTGCCTTCGAGTTCCTGGGCAGCGGCGTCTTCACCGACGGCGTGGAGGAGGCGAAACAGGACGAACTGGCCCGCCAGGCGTCCGACATCGCCTGGGCCAAGTGGATGTTCCCCAAGGTCATCGCTTCCAACGATCCTTCCCAGGCGGTCGTCCAACTCCGCGAGCCCCTGACGCCCACGATCAAGGGTACCCTGTCCTGGAAGAATCCGAAGAACGGGAAGACCGTCACCGTGGACCTCGCCAAGGCCAAGGACCGCCAGCGCTTCGTCCTCCCGGTCAAGTCCGACAAGGAGACCCTGGAGAGCACGACCCTCAAGGTCCATCTGGACAACGGGGCCTTCTCCGAGACGTTCGAGGTTCCTTTCCAGGAAATCCAGCCGCGGCGCCGCCGCTGATCTCTGACACGGAGGGAAGGCTTCTTTCCGGAGTCTTCCCTTCTTTCTCTCAGCATCCTTTTTTGCAACCAGGAGGTCGTCTCCAAGACGGCTTCTTAAGCCATTCCATTATGAAAAGATTCGTTCTCCTGACATCCCTTCTGCTCCTGGCGGCCGGACTCCACGCCCAGCAGAAAACCTACTATGTGTCCCCTGACGGAAACGACGCCGCCACCGGCCTCTCCGTGAAGGACGCATGGAAGAGCATCGACAAGATCAACTCCGTCACCTTCCAGCCGGGAGACAAGATCCTCCTGGAGTCCGGCAAGACCTTCCCGGGACAGATCGTCCTCAAGGGAAGCGGCACGCCCGAGAACCCGATCCTGCTCTCCTCCTACGGCGTGGCCGGACGCCCGGTCATCGACATGGGCCGTGAAGAGGGCAACGCCATCACCCTGACGGACGCGGCCGGCTGGGAAATCGTCGGCCTTGAAATCACCAGCGGCTATCCGCCCGAGGTGGGCGTGGGCCGCAGCGGCATCGTCGTGAACGCGAGCGGCGAGGGCGTCGCCTACAAGCACCTCGTCATCAAGGACAACTACATCCACGACATCTGTGGCCAGATGGGCGGCACCCGCAGCAGGAACACCGCCATCGTGGTGAGCGTCGGCATGCCCCGCAGGCCCGGCGGGCAGGCGACCATGGTCCCGCCCACCTTCGACGACGTCCTCATCGAGGGCAACCGGATCGAGCGGGTGGACAAGGTGGGCATCTCCACCAGCGGCCTCGGCGGCCTGAAGGTCCGCCGCAACTGGATGGACAACCTCGGCGGCGACGGCATCATCGTGAGCGGCTCCTACCGCGCCGTCATCGAGTTCAACGAGATTCACCGCTCCTGCCTGCGCTCCGGCACCGTCGGCCTTCCCGGCGACACGGCCTGGGACGAGGGCAAGGATGGTTGGTGGCCGCACACGGCGGCCTGCTGGATCATCCGCTGCGAGGAGACCATCATGCAGTTCAACGAGGTGTACGACACCGGCCGCCAGATCCGCAACGGCGACGGCTTCGCCTACGACTTCGACTTCTACTGCAAGAACTGCCTGTGCCAGTACAACTACTCCAAGGAGAACCACGGGTTCCTCCTGCTGATGTACGACATCTTCCAGAACACCGCCCGCTACAACATCTCCGAGAACGACAAGACCCACCTCGTGCAGATGCAGGGCAGCCTGAAGAACGACAGCAACTTCCTGTACAACAACGTCTTCTACGTGGACCACGGCATCCTGGACCTGGACTTCTTCCGGGGTGACTTCCCTTCGAGCGCCAAGGACATCGAGGACCTCGGGGCCCACTTCTACAACAACATCTTCTACGCGACCGGCCAGGGCCGCTTCCGCTGGGCGTATTCCACCGGACACGCCTGGGACCGCACGTTCGACTGGACCCTGCGTCCGAAGGACCTTCCCGCCGGCTCGCTGTTCCTGCACAACTGCTACTTCGGCCCTTGGCAGGGCGGCATCCCGAACGATCCCGAGGCGCTCGTCGCCGATCCGAAGTTCGTCGCTCCCGGCCGGGGCGGCACGGGTCTGAACACGCTCTGCGGCTACATGCTCCGTCCGGATTCGCCGTGCATCAACACGGGCATGTACGTCCCGAACGCCGGCTGCCGTGACTTCTTCGGCAATCCCCTCGAGGACGGACATCCCGACTTCGGCGCCTTCGAGGCCGTCGGTTCGGGCGTCTTCGCCGACAAGGACGACCTCGCCAAACGCGACAGCGACGCCCTGGACGCCACGTCCGTGGCCTGGAGCAAGTGGTGCTTCCCGCTGGGTCTCCCGGTGGACAAGACCGACGCCGTCGCCGTCCGCCTCTACCGTCCGCTGGAGGAAGGCGTGACCGGCACCGTGACCTGGGTCAATCCCAAGAACGGCAAGCCCGTCACCGTAGACCTGGCCAAGGTCAAGGACCGCCGCGTCCTCACCCTTCCCGTGAAGTCCGACAAGGAGACCCTCCTCGCCACCAAGGTGAAGGTGGACCTCAAGAAAGGCCGGTTCACGGAGTCCTTCGAAATTCCCTTTGCCGAGAAACCTGCAACCAGACGATAAATCCGTATGAAACGCAGTCCATTCATCCTTCTGACCTGCACCCTCGCCTTCCTTTTGGCGGGGTGCAAGTCCGAACCGGGGCCGGTGACTTTCAATCTGTCCAAGGACAGGGTGATGGCCGGTCACAAGGTTCCCCTGACCGTCTTCGACAAGGCGTTCCCGACCGACTGGAGCGAATACAACTACCTGGTCCTGGAGATGCGGGCGTCCACCGCTCAGCGGGTCTACCTCGGGGTGACCACCGAGGAAGGCTACAATGAACTGCGCTTCATCTTCTATGCCCCGGGCGCCTGGATCCGGACGGCCATTCCGCTCACCTATTTCCGCGACCTGCCCGCCGGGGCGCACGACCTGGCGGCCACCTACAACCACAAGCGGCCGCTCTCTTACATCAACATCGACCATGGCGTCCGGCATCCCCTGAAGGGCGTCGACTCCCTCGGCGTCCGGATGCACATGCCCGTGAAGAACGAGAAGGTGGAGATCGCGAAGGCCTACCTCGCCGTGGAGGATCCCGGCGACGCCTATCTCTCCGACGTGCCCGCCGTCGACGCGTTCGGCCAGTGGAACCTGGGCGAATTCGAGGACAAGGTCCACTCTGAGGGAGAACTGAAGCAGGATTGGGCTGCTGAAGACGCTGAGATCGCCGCCTATTCCGACACGCGGTATTCCAAGTACGGCGGCGACCTGAGCCGGCGCACCCGCGCGACGGGCTGGTTCCGGGTCGAGAAAGTGGACGGAAAATGGTGGTTCGTGGATCCGGAAGGATATCTCTTCCTGTCGATCAGTTCCAACGGCATCTCTCCGGGCTACGGCGGGGCTCCCCGCCGTCCCCAGGGTGGCGCCCGCCGCCCCGTCCCGGAGCCGCTCCCGGGCCTGTATCCCGAAGGCGGACAGAAGAATCTCCGCGTCCTCCGCTTCGGCGACAATGAGGAGGAGGCCGCTGCCAAGGCGACCGCGCTCGTCGCCGACCGGATGACCCTCTGGGGGATGAACACCATCGGCAACTGGTCCAGCCGCGACGTGATCGCCCTGAACCGGAAACCGTTCATGGTCTCGCTCGGCGGCGTCGGCATCCAGGGCGGCATCCTGGGCATGCCCGACGTGTACGCCCCGGGCTTCGCGGCCCAGGTGGAGGAAGGCGTCCGCCGCTCCGTCGAACCGTACCGCCGCAATCCGATGCTCATCGGCTGGTTCGTGGGGAACGAGCCCACCTGGAGCAACCAGGAACTGCGCCTGTGCGAACTGATCATGGAGGCCGACGACGACCGCCCGCTCAAGCAGGCCCTCGTCGCCTACCTGGGCAAGCACGGGGATACGCCGGAAACCCGCACGGCCTTCGTGTACGAGACCTTCGAGAAGTTCCTCTCCACCGTCCAGAAGGCGCTCCGCAAGCACGACCCGCATCACCTGAACCTGGGCATCCGCTACGGGTCGGGCGTGCCGTCCCCGGAGGTCCTGGCCCTGTCCAGGAAGTATTTCGACGTGTACAGTTTCAACAACTACGGCATCGAACCGAACCTGAAGAACATGGACATCATCTACGAGGCCACCGGCATGCCGATGATCATCGGCGAATACCACTTCGGCACGACCGACCGCGGCCTCGGCGAGTCCCTGGTGCGCGTCGTGTCCCAGGAGGACCGCGGCCTCGCCTACCGGAACTACACCGAGAAGGCCTTCTCCCATCCCGCCCTGATCGGCACGTCCTGGTTCACCTGGACCGACCAGCCGTTCTTCGGCCGGGGCGACGGCGAGAACTACAACATCGGCCTGCTGGACGTCACCGACCGTCCGTACAAGTGGATGGTCAAGGCGATCCGGGCCGTGGCGGACGACTGCTATGACGTCCACGACGGCAAGAAGGCTCCCTTCACCCGGAAACTGGAGCGGGTCGGCGGCGCCTTCCCCGACATCTGGGAGGAATAGCGATGAAAAGGATTCTTTATGGTCTCTTGGCAGGAATGCTCGTCCTGACGGGCGTATCCTGTGGAAGCGGTACCGGCGGGAAGCAGGATTTCGACCTGTCCCAGATCTCCGGGAGGGTGAATGGAACGGCCTCCCGGCTTGTCGACAGCAATATCTTCGGCAAGCAAGTGCTGAAGGTCGACCCGAAGGAGGGGAACGAGGGAATCGTCATCTGGGAGAAGGGCGACAAGCCCGACTGGACCGATGCCGGCTACCTGGTGTTCGAGGTGTTCGACGAAGCGGACTACAGCGGCGTCATCAACCTGGAATTCTACAAGGAAGTCAAGAACTTCAAGAGCGAGCAGATCGTCCTGCAGGGAGGCGACATCTCCGGGACGGAGAAGGATACGCCCTGGCTGTCCTGCCTGATCGGCGTCCTTCCCCGGCTGAAGACGCAGGTCGTCTTCCCGATTTCCTACATGGACGCCCAGAACATCTTCCTCACCCGTTTCCCCCGTCAGTTGAAGGCCACCCTGAGCGGAAACCGGCTCGATCCGGCCGACATCACCAAGGTCGTCCTTCGGTTCGGCCCGTATGACGGGACCAACTACCGGACGGTCTACGAACTGGGTTCCGTCTCCCTAACGAAGAAACTGCCTGAGCCGTATCCCGCCGCTCCTCCCGCCATCGACATGCTGGGGCAGCGTACGGACAGGGACTGGCCCGGAAAAGTGAAGGACGAGGCGGATATGGTCGCCCGGAACAAGGCGATCGACGAGGCGCTCGAAGGCGTCGCGTTCCCCTCCGGGTGGAGCAAGTACGGCGGCTGGAAAGCCAAGAGGTTCCAGGCGACCGGATTCTTCCGGACGCAGCACGACGGCAAGCGCTGGTGGCTGGTGGATCCGGAAGGATATGCCTTCCTCAGCACCGGAATCGACTGTATCAGGGCCAATTCCAACGGCCCCGTGCAGGGGATCGAGGACCTCTTCGAATGGCTTCCCGGGGACGGGGACGCGCGTTTCGCCGCCGCCGTCTCCGAACAGAGGGGCATGAAGACGATGGACTTCTACATCGCCAATATGATCCGCATCTGGGGTGAAGACTGGAAGGAACACTGGCTGGACTACACCGAGAAACTGATGAAGAAGATCCGTTGCAACACCGTGGGCAACTGGTCCGAGGTGGAGTTCGCCCGGCACAGCAAGATTCCTTACGTCCTGCCGCTCAACGGCTTCCCGTCGACGGAAGTGGCCATCTACCGCGACTTCCCGGACGTGTTCGCCGACGAGTACCGGACCAACGCGGCCGCCTTTGCGGCCCAGTTGGAAGAGTACAAGGACGACCCGTATCTGGTCGGCTATTTCCTCCGGAACGAACCGAACTGGGCCTTCGGTTATCACAACCTGGCCTATGAGATGTTCGCGACCGACCAGGCCTCCGCGACCAAGGACGCCTTCGTCCGGTGGATCGGGGAGCGGTACAAGGGAGACGTCAAGGCCTTCGACCAGGCCTGGAACCTGGACCTGGACGGCTTCGAGGCCCTGAAGGCGAAGACGTTCAAGGAGTACCCGTCCGAGACCGCCCGGGAGGACTTCAACGCCTTCTCCGAGATCATGGTGAAGCGGTATGTCGACATCCCCTGCGACGAAGTGGAGAAGGTCGACAGGAACCACATGAACCTGGGCATGCGCTACGCGTGGCTCAGTTCGGACCTGCTGTACAAGGCGGGCGAACGGTTCGACGTCTTCTCCATCAACGGATACGGCCTCACGCCTCCCCCGACGGCTGAAATCGCCGCCAGGAGCGGCAAGCCCGTGATGATCGGCGAATTCCACCACGGCGCCGTCGACCGGGCCCTCCCGGCGACCGGCATCGTGGGCGTGATGAGCCAGGACGAGCGGGCCGCGGCCTTCCGCCAGTACATCGAGCAGGGTTTCGCCCGTCCCGAACTGGTGGGCATGCACTATTTCCAGTGGGTCGACCAACCCTATTACGGCCGTTTCGACGGTGAGAACTACAATATCGGCGTCGTTACGACCGCCAACATTCCCTATGAGGAACTCATCCGGGGGATGACCACGACGAACGAGCGCATCTACGATGTCGCGACCGGAAAGGTCGCACCGTTCGACGGGAAAGTTCCCAGGACGCCGGCGATCCACTATTAGGCCGAACCCTCAAAATTTCTTACATTTGTAAATGAAAAAGATCTTCACTTCCCTTCTGTGCATCCTCGCCCTGGGCCTCGCGGCCCGGGCGCAGACCTTCCAAGAGTGGCAGGATCCGCCCGTGAACGCCGTGAACCGCGCCCCGATGCATACCCATTATTTCGCTTACGAGAACGACGGCCTGGCCCTCGCCGGATGCCCCGAATCCTCCGCCAACTATCTGTCCGTGAACGGGACCTGGAAATTCAACTGGGTCGCCGACGCCGACCTGCGTCCCACGGGCTTCTGGGCGGCCGGTTTCGACGACAAGGGGTGGGCGGACATCCCCGTTCCCGGCATGTGGGAACTCAACGGGTTCGGCGATCCCATCTACGTGAACTCCGGCTATGCCTGGGGCAACCAGTTCGCGAGCAATCCGCCGCAGGTCCCGATCCAGAACAACCACGTCGGTTCCTATCGCCGCGAGTTCGAGATTCCCGCCTCCTGGGCCGGCAAGGACGTCTTCCTCCACTTCGGTTCCGTGACCTCCAACATCTACCTCTGGGTGAACGGCAAGTTCGTCGGCTACAGCGAGGACAGCAAGTTGGAGGCCGAGTTCGACGTGACGAAGTTCCTCGTTCCCGGCAAGAAGAACCTGGTGGCGTTCCAGGTGTTCCGCTGGTGCGACGGGACCTATCTGGAGGACCAGGATTTCTTCCGTTACTGCGGCGTCGCCCGGGACAGTTATTTCTACGCCCGTTCCAGGCAGCGGATCCAGGACATCCGCGTCACGCCGGACCTGGACGCCGCCTACAAGGACGGCACCCTGGCCGTGAGCGTCCAGTTCCAGGGCAAGGGCGGCGCAGCCGCGCTCGAACTGCTTGACGCCGACGGAAAATGCGTCGCAACCGGCACGGCGGCCGGCAAGGGAACGGTCAAGACGACCCTGGCCCTCGCCGCTCCGAACAAGTGGACGGCGGAAACCCCCTATCTGTATACGCTGAAGGCCACTTTCGGCGGGGAGACCATCCCGGTGAAGGTGGGATTCCGCAAGATCGAACTCACCGGCGGCCAGATTCTCGTGAACGGACAGCCGGTCCTGTTCAAGGGCGCCGACCGCCACGAATTGGACCCGGACGGCGGTTATGTGATCTCCAAGGAGCGGATGCTGCAGGACGTGCTGATCATGAAGCGGTTCAACCTCAACGCCGTCCGCACTTGCCACTATCCCGACGACAACTACTGGTATGACCTGTGCGACAAGTACGGCATCTACATGGTGGCCGAGGCCAACCTGGAGTCCCACGGCATGGGTTACGGCGAAAGGACCCTGGCCAAGAATCCCTCCTACGAACTGGCCCACATGGAGCGGAACGCCCGCAACGTGCAGCGCAACTTCAACCATCCCGCCATCATCTTCTGGTCGCTGGGCAACGAAGCCGGCTACGGCCCCAACTTCGACCGCGTCTACGACTGGGTGAAGGCCGAGGATCCTTCCCGTGCGTGCCAGTACGAGCAGGCGCACCTGACCGGGAAGTCGGACATCTACTGCCCGATGTACCTGGATTACCGCCGGAGCGAGGCGTATGCCTCGAATCCCGCGTCCGACAAGCCGCTCATCCAGTGCGAATACGCCCACGCGATGGGCAATTCCGAGGGCGGTTTCAAGGAGTACTGGGAACTCATCCGGAAGTATCCGAAGTTCCAGGGCGGCTTCATCTGGGACTTCGTGGACCAGTCCCTCCGCTGGAAGAACAAGGACGGGGTCACCATCTACGCCTATGGCGGCGACTTCAACCGCTATGACGCCGGCGACCAGAACTTCTGCGACAACGGCCTCATCAGCCCGGACCGCGTGCCCAACCCGCATATGTACGAAGTGGGCTACTGGTACCAGAACATCTGGACGGAACTGGCCGACGGCGGCGTGACCGTGTTCAACGAGAACTTCTTCCGCGACCTGAAGGACTACCGGATGGAATGGACCCTTCTCCGCAACGGACGTCCCGTCCGGACCGGCGTGGTGGACAGACTTTCCGTTGCTCCCCAGGCAAAGGTCAAGGTTCCCGTCGACCTGGGCAAATGCGACGGAGACGGTGAATGGCTCCTGAACGTCGACTATGTCCTGAAGGAGGCGGACGGCCTGCTTCCCGCCGGCCATGTCGCCTCCCGGCAGCAGTTGGAACTCAAGGCTTACGAAGCCCCTTCGCTGGCGCTCTCCGGCAAGGCGGCCCCGCAGATCGTCGACAACGACCGGACGTACCTGATCGTCAGGGGCGACGGTTTCTCCATCGACTTCGACCGCAGGACGGGCTGGCTCACCCACTACGACGTGGGCGGAACTTCCCTCCTCAAGGAAGGGACCCAGATCACCCCGAACTTCTGGCGCGCTCCGACCGACAACGACTTCGGTGCCCGCCTGCAGATGCGCTACCGGGTGTGGAACAAGCCCCAGATCCGTCGCAAGAGCCTGGACGCCAAGGTGGAAGGGTCGGTCGTCAAGGTCGTCGCCGAACACGAGATGGCGGACCTCGGCACCCTTGAGATGACTTACGAGATCGACGGGACCGG
>JAEEGL011946559.1_pt1 | contig 18578 bp, 12 predicted proteins | sample 9134231 | NCBI WGS metagenome assembly JAEEGL01 (sample SAMN16246548, study PRJNA631951) | gut metagenome | biome: gut microbiome; feature: rumen; material: fiber-attached | host: Bos | place: Iran: Karaj | collected 2018-10 | reverse complement strand
TCGCTGCCGGGGACGCTCAAGCAGGCGGACGGGATCATCCTCGCCGGTACGGTGGAATGGTACGGGATCGGCGGCTATCTGATGCAGTTCCTCGATGCCTGCTGGCTTTACGGGGATAAGGACAAGATCTCCGGCCTGTACATGGCGCCCGTGGTGATGTCCACGACCTACGGGGAACGGGAGGGCAAGACCAATCTCGAGAGTGCCTGGGAGATCCTGGGCGGTCTCGTATGCAGCGGGATCTGCGGCTACATCGCCGACACCTCGGTGCTCGAGAACAGTATCGAGTATAAGAAGCTGATCGAGAAGAAAACGGAGAATATCTACCGCACCATCAGTCAGAAGATCGCCTGTCTCCCCGCCAGCAACCAGGCGGTGAAGCAGAAGATCTCGATCCCCAGGGGAGCGGATCTCACCCCGCAGGAATCGGAGCAGCTGGCGCACTATGTGTCCGATGACAACTATGTCCGGACCTCCAAGGAGGATATCAGCGAGCTGACGGATTTCTACCGCGGCATGATGGACCAGGGACAGAAGTCGGACGAAAGCGGCGAACTGCTCACGCAGTTTGAGAACCGTTTCCATCCGATGCCGGGGGTCCGGGCGAAATACCGGATCATCGTCACGGATAAGCCCCAGATGAAGCCGGTCTTTCTGGCGGTGGACGGAGCCAGATGCGAGTGCACCGAGAATGAGGACGCACCCTGTGATGCCACGCTCTCCCTCACCATGGACCGTCTCCGGGAGATCATGGACGGCCGGATCACCTTCCAGCGTTCCTTCATGGAGGGCAGCATCAAGATGAAGGGGGACTTCACCCTGTTAAGGAATCTGGATCAGATCTTTGCATTTAAGGAGCACTGAGGAGGAAAGAGACCGATGATCAAGGATGACTGTATTTTCTGCAAACTGGCAAACGGCGTGTTCCCCACCAATACGGTCTACGAGGATGCGCATTTCCGTGCGATCCTGGACAACGGCCCGGCCACGAAGGGGCATACTCTGATCCTCCCCAAGGAGCATTATGACGATCTCTTCGCCCTGCCGCCGGAAACTGCGGCGGAAGCGATGAAGCTCGCGAAGAAGCTGGCGGCACATTTAAAAGAGACGCTTTCCGCCGACGGGATCAACATCGTCCAGAATAACGGTGCGACAGCCGGCCAGACCGTGATGCATTATCATCTGCACGTGATCCCGCGCTACGAGGACGACGGGCAGAAGATCCTGTGGGATCCCACGGCGCCTGCGGAGGAGGAACTCAAGGAGATCTGCCGCCGGGTTGCCCTTTAACCCTGCGGTTTTTCTTGCAACCGTGCGGCGGTTGTGCTAATGTAAAGTAGAAGAACTCTCTTTTGTTACACCGTCTACAGAGAAAAGAGGTGATCTCTATGGCAAGAGCAGATCTGATCACACAGGCAAACAGGATCCCTTCACCGGTTCAGGAGCAGATGGCTTCTCCCGTTAAGCCGGTCCGCGAAGTCAAGCCGGAGGTCCGGGAACAGGAACCGGTCGCGAAGCCCACAGGCAGGGAACCCGAAGAACTTGATCATGTCATCGCGGTCTCCAAGGACGGAGATACCGTGCAGGCCAGTGATGAGGCGATCCGTGAGCTGGACGAGGAGGAACAGATCGGCCGCATGATCAGCGACCCGGATAACGCGCGTATCCGCAAGGAGCAGGAGGAGAAGGGTCCTCAGACGAGAGAGGAGCTCCTGGAGCTCGAACTGGAGCGCAGCGAAGAGATCCGCAAGGCGCAGATCGAGCAGGTGCAGGAGGAGAGCAAGGAGCGCCGCGAGGCGGCCCTGCAGCAGGCCACGGAGGAAGAGGAACCCGCCGGTCTGCAGGAGGAGCCCAATGCGGTCCTCGCCGACGAGAAGCAGACGATCGCGGAGCAGGGGCAGGTCAGTTCCTTCATCGGGTATTCCGATGCGGAACTGGAGCGGATGTATCTCCAGGGCAATATCTCCAAGCACGATTACGATCAGGAGATGGAGAACAGGGCTGCGAAAGAGGAGGCCCGGAAAGAGGAGCTGGCGGATTTCTCGATCGATACGACATCAAATATCGCGGAAGCCGAAGAGACAGAGAGGGCGGGACAGGAGATCGAGCAGGCCTTTTCCGACGAAGCCAACGAACGGCTTGACGCGGCCACCAGAGCGCAGGTCCTGCAGACCATGCAGCGTACGCAGGCGCCGGAGGACAATGACCCTAATTCCGTTACGGCTCTCACCAATTTCGCGCTCACGTAATATCGCGGACACAGGCATTTTTCGGACCGCAGCCGACCGGCTGCGGTCCTTTTTTACAGTTGCAAAAACCACCCCGGTTATGATAAAATAACAAGAATTATTTTAATGTCGAAAGACACGAGGGAAGGATACTTTGCGCAAATTCGGTAAACCCGGAAAACCCGGTAAAAAAAGAAGAAGAAGCTCCTTTGATACGATCCGCTTCGATGAAGAAGATCTGCTCGAACTGGACGAGGAGTGGGAGTTCATCCGCCCGGATGCCGATCAGATCGAGGACGAGGAAGATGACGATGAGGATGAAGAAGAGCCCATCGAGGATCTGGCGGAGAGTCTGGACGCGGACACCTATGACCGCGCCGGAGCGGAGGAGAGCCTGACGGAGGAAGCGGAGCAGGAGGCCGACGAGGAGGAACTGCTGACGGACGAGGAAGTCCGCTCGTTTACACAGGAATTTGAGAAGATCCCCGAGGACATCACGGATCTGGAAGCCGGTGAGAAAGAAAAAGAGCCGGAGGAATATGATGCCTACGAGGAGGAGTATTACGACGAGGATGATGAGGACGAGTACACGGACCCCATCGAGGATGAGGAGCCGGACCGCCCTGTCCGCAGCCGGGAAAGAGAGCGGGAGCATGAGAAAGCACCTGCCGTAAAGCCTGCGGAGAGATCCCGCAGAGAGCATGCGGCGGATGACGCTCCCCGGAAAAAACACGCGGACAAGGCGCATCATGAGCATTCCTCCGCTGCCGGACACGGGAAAAAGCACGACCGCAGAGAGCGGACAGGCAGACACGAGTCCGGTTCCAAAAAGAAAGCGGCAGCCGCAGCCGGCAGGAAGAAGGAGAAAGGGAAGATCAAACTCACGGTCTTTGAGTGGACGGCGATCGTGATGAGTGTGATCCTCGTGTTCACGGCCGTTTCCCTCGGGATGATGGTGCTCCGGGTGCGGAAACAGACAGCCCAGGTGGAGGCCTATGGCAGGATCGGTGCGGATCTCACCGATCTCAAGGTCATCGGGGAGAGCGGTCTGATCGCCATGCGGGATGCCGCTGCCCTCCGGCTTGCCTTGCAGCAGCAGGAGGAGGAAGAGGAAGAACCCGCGGAAGAGCCGGAGGAGCCTGTCGTGAAGGAAGAGATCGTCGAGGTGCAGATGAACCTCACGACCATCAAGAAGGATCTGAAGATCAAATTCGTCAATTCCGCCACCGGCAAGCTCGTCCCCAATCTCCCGTTCACTGTTGAGGCCAAGGCGCCGGACGGCAAGACCTCCGAATGGAAGGATGATGACGGGGACGGGATCATCTACCGGAGTGATATCGCTGCCGGTGTATGGAGCGTGACTCCCAAAGCGCTGGAGGAAGCTTATTCGGAGCGGTTCCGGCTGGATCTGAAGCCGAAGACAGCCTCCGTCAAGGATACCATCGCCTATAAAAAGGTGGATGTCACCGATGAGATCAAAAAGGAATCCCAGATCAACGTGGCTGCGGAAGATACGCAGCCCAAGGAGGCAGCGGCGGTAGAGTCCGTCAATGTGGATACCGTGGAATGGGTGGAATCCTCCGTGGAGGAGATCGCCGATGATTCCGCCGGTACCGTCTACAGCAAGGTCGAGAAGTCCGAGATCGTCGTGCCCGGCACGACAGCAAGGCTGAAACTGTCGGATATCGTACGCTTTGCGGAGGTCCTGCAGACGCTGTCTCTGTCGGTCCCCTCTTCCACGATCCGGGTCGGCGAGAGCTGCTCCCTGACACCGATCCCCTCCGGGTTTACGGAGGAACCGGCCTGCACCTATGCGAGCAGTGACACGGCGATCGCCATGGTATCATCCGACGGCAAGGTGACCGGCGTCTCCGTGGGGACCGTCACGATCACCGCCACGGCGGTATCCGGCGAGGAGAAAGCGACCGCCACCTGTGAGATCACGGTGGAGGCGGAGAAGCCCACGATCTCCCTGTCCGAGAAGACAGCAGAGATGACCGTCGGTGACAGCAAGACCTTTACCGTCAAGGCGACCGGATATCAGGAGACGCCGACTTATGTCTGGAAGAGTTCGGATGAATCCGTCGCCACCGTAACGGACGGGACGGTCAAAGCCGTCAGCGCCGGCCGCGCCGAGATCACCGTGACCGCGGGAGAGGAGAGCGCCACGCTGGAGGTCACGGTCAAAGAGCCGGAGGAGCAGACGGAGCGGAAGCTCACGGTCACACCTGCAAAGCTTGTTCTCAGTGTCGGCAAGACCGGTACGCTTTCGGCTTCCCATTCCGGTTATAAAGATCCGGAAGTCACCTATACCTCCGGAGATACAGCCATCGCCACCGTGTCGGATTCCGGTACCGTGACGGCGGTCAAGGCCGGAAAGACCAAGGTGACGGTGACCGTGACCGAAAAGGGCGGTGCGGAGAAAAAGACCGCCGAATGCGAGATCACGGTCGCGGACGGCAGGATCCTGAAGACGAAGAACGGCGAGACCGTGTATGTCAAGGACGGGGACGGCTACCGCGAAGCAACGGTGGACGATTATGAGGCGGCGGAGACCTTCTACCTCCAGAAGAGCAACAAGAAATTCATCTACCACGGCTGGCAGACAATCGACGGCAGCACCTATTTCTATGATAAAAACGGCAAATATGTGACCGGCGAGCAGACGATCCTCGGCGTGAAATATCATTTCAGCGCGGAGGGCATCCTGTCCAAGAGCGACGGCGTGCTGGGGGTCGATGTCTCCAAATGGAACGGCAATATCGACTGGACGGCAGTGAAGAATTCCGGTGTCACCTATGCCATCATCCGCTGCGGATACCGCGGGACCGCTACCGGGGTACTGGTCGAGGATCCTTCCTTCCGGACCTATATCCAGGGCGCCCAGAAAGCGGGATTAAAGGTGGGTGCCTACTTCTTCTCCGCGGCCGTCAATGATGTGGAAGCGGTGGAGGAGGCCTCCATGGCAGCTTCCCTGTGCAGCGGATACAAGCTGTCCTACCCCGTCTTCCTTGATGTGGAGAAGAGCAGCTCCGGCAACGGACGAGCGGATCATATCAGCAAGGCGGACCGTACGGCAGTGATCCGGGCGTTCTGTGAGACCATGAGCAACTCCGGTTACCGGACGGGGCTTTATTCCAACAAGACCTGGATGGAGGAGATGATCGACACGCCGTCCCTTACGGGATACAAGCTGTGGCTGGCACAGTATGCCGCGCAGCCTTCCTACACCCGGACGCGGTATGACATGTGGCAGTATACCTCCAAAGGTAAGATCGCCGGTATCTCCGGCAACACGGATCTGAATATTTCGTATCTCGGTTACTGACGACAGGAAAGGAGCGGTATGAGAACTTATCTGGTAACAGGCGGCGCGGGCTTCATCGGCTCGAATTACATCCATTACATGTTCCGTAAGTACGGCGATGAGATCCGGATCATCAATGTGGATGTACTGACCTATGCGGGCAATCTCGAGAATCTCCGTGAGGTGGAGGGAAGAGATAACTACACCTTCATCCGGGCCAATATCTGCGACAGGGAGGCGATCGAGCGGATCTTTGCGGAGAATGAGATCGACCGTGTGGTGCATTTCGCGGCGGAGAGCCATGTGGACCGCTCCATCGTGCATCCGGAGGTCTTTGTCGAGACCAATGTGCTCGGTACGGCCACGATGCTGAATGCGGCCAGAAAGGCATGGGAACAGCCGGACGGCTCCTATCCGGAGGGGAAGAAATTCCTCCATGTCTCCACCGATGAGGTCTACGGCTCCCTGCCGGATGAAGAGGGCGCCTATTTCTATGAGACCACGCCGTATCAGCCGCACAGCCCGTACTCCGCGAGCAAGGCCGGCTCCGATATGCTGGTCCGCTCCTATATGGACACCTATGGGTTCCCGGCCAATATCACCAACTGCTCCAACAATTACGGACCGTATCAGTTCCCCGAGAAGATGATCCCGCTCATGATCCACAATGCGCTGGAAGGGAAAAAGCTCCCGGTGTACGGTGACGGCCGCAATGTCCGGGACTGGCTCTATGTGGAGGACCACGCCAAGGCCATCGATCTGGTGCAGGAGAAGGGCAGGCTCTTTGAGACCTACAATATCGGCGGTCACAATGAGAAGCGCAACATTGAGATCGTGAAGATCATCATCACCACACTGCAGGAACTGCTCCCGGCGGACGATCCGAGGCGCGCCCATATCAACGAGGATCTCATCACCTTTGTGGAGGACAGGAAGGGCCACGATCTGCGCTATGCGATCGCACCGGATAAGATCAAAGCGGAGCTTGGCTGGGAGCCCGAGACGATGTTCGCCGAGGGCATCAAAAAGACGATCCGCTGGTATTTCGAGCACGAGGAGTGGCTTGCGCATGCCACCAGCGGCGCCTATCAGGAATACTACGAGAAAATGTACGCCGGGAGGTAGGCGGGACTTTTCAGACATCGGAGAAACATGGTAAAATAATATGTTACTGATGTTGTACAGGAAAGGAAAAACAGCATGAAGGGAATCATTCTGGCCGGCGGCAGCGGCACCCGGCTGTATCCGCTGACCAAGGCTGTGTCCAAGCAGATCCTGCCGGTATATGACAAGCCGATGATCTACTATCCGCTTTCGACGCTGATGCTTGCCGGGATCCGGGAGATCCTGATCATCTCCACGCCCAGAGATCTGCCGGTATTTGAGGATCTCTTCGGTACGGGAGAACAGCTGGGGCTGTCCTTTTCCTATGCCGTGCAGGAAGCACCCAGGGGACTGGCGGATGCCTTCATCGTGGGGCGGGAGTTTATCGGAGGAGACAGTGTCGCGCTGGTCCTCGGGGATAATATCTTCTACGGTCAGAGTTTTTCAAAGCTTCTGAAGGAGGTCTCCTCCCGTACCGAGGGTGCGACGATCTTCGGCTATTATGTGCGGGACCCCAGGGAATACGGCGTTGTGGAATTCGGCGAGGACGGCCGGGCCATCTCCCTCGAGGAGAAGCCTGAAAAGCCGAAGAGCAATTATGCGGTGCCGGGACTGTATTTCTATGACAACGATGTCGTGGATATCGCGGCATCCATCAAGCCCAGTGCCCGCGGGGAACTGGAGATCACCACTGTCAATAATGTGTATCTCTCCCGGGGGAAGCTCTATGTCGAGACCATGGGCCGGGGATTCGCCTGGCTCGATACGGGGAATCACGATTCGCTGCTGGATGCCGCGGATTTCGTGTCCGCCTTCCAGAAGAGACAGGGACTGTACATTTCCTGCATCGAGGAGATCGCCTATAAGAGGGGCTTTATCACCAGAGAACAGCTTCTGGCCCTGGCGGAGCCGCTCATGAAGACGGATTACGGCAAGTATCTGACGGAGGTAGCCGGTGGACTCTAAGTCCGTAAGACTGGCGATCCTGTTATCCGTCACGGCTTTTGCGCTGATCCTGCTGGTGGTCTATGCCACCAATCAGGGTCGCAGAAGAGGCGGACAGACGGAACCGGACACCGCTTCATCGCAGGAAGCCGGGATTGCCGCGGAACCGGATGAGTCGTATCTGCATACCATCGGAGAGAGTTTTTACGCTTACGGCGATCAGATCGGCAGCCAGCCCAAGGGCTTCATGTATGACGAGAACTTCTTCGACCCGATGCACGATGTCGGAGCCGGTATCAGCGACGGGGACGAGGAAGTCCTCAATATGCAGGCCACCGTCAGCGGAGACAGGATCCATATCTCCGTCATGAATTCCCGGGGCGGGCTGGAGTCCGGTGTGGCTTTTCAGGTGTCCGCGGAGCAGATCCGCGGAAACAGGGACAGGACCTGGACAGATACGGACCGTGACGGGCAGATCGATCTGACGGATCTGGAGAACGGCAGCTACCGGCTGCGTCTCCTGCAGGTCAGGGGTTATGAGGTGCCGGCCACGCCCATCGTGGTACAGATCAAAGAGGGTAAGCCGAGAACGGATGCCGGAGCGGGTGCCACGGGCGACCGGGAAGCGGCGTCGGGCAGCAGTACGGCCACGGGAGCGCCGGGATGGGATCCGGATGATCCCGCGAACGGAAGCAGCGCTTCGACGGCGGTGACAGTGGAACAGATGCCGGAAATGGGTACCACCAATCCGGATATGGGGACAGCGGATAACTGATCCCGGGAGAGCGATCAACGGACAGACAGGAGGACGGAAGTGAAGATCACGGTAGAACAGGACTGCGGCGGTATCAAGGGATTGATGGTCGTCACCCCCAAGGTGTTCGGCGATGCCCGGGGATATTTCATGGAGACCTATCACGAAGCGGAATTTGCCGAAGCGGGGATCACCGAGCATTTTGTTCAGGATAACCAGTCCTATTCCTCGAGAGGTGTCCTCCGGGGGCTGCATTTCCAGAAGGAGTATGCGCAGGCCAAGCTGGTGCGGGTGCTTTCCGGCGAAGTATACGATGTCGCGGTGGATATCCGCAGGGGATCCCCGACCTACGGGAAGTATTTCGGAGTCCTGCTCTCGGCGGAAAACAAGAAGCAGTTCTTCATCCCCAGGGATTTCGCTCACGGTTTTCTCGTTCTGTCGGAGACGGCGGAATTTGCCTATAAATGCACGGAGTTCTATCATCCCGATGATGAAGGCGGGATCCTCTACAACGATCCCAAGATCGGCATCGAATGGCCGATCCCCGCGGATATGGAACTTAAACTCTCCGACCGGGATACGAAATGGGGAGATATCGACAGCATCGGAGGCGGCAGGGCGTAAGAGATGAGTGCCGAGCAGGTGGTGCCGGGGATCCGGTATAAACGCCCCATCATAGCGGTCTTTGTTCTGGTGGCTCTGGGACTGGCCCTTGCCGTCGTTCTTCACAGTAATCCGCTGGCGGATCCCGAGACAGAGCGGCTGAAGAAGATCTGCACCTGTGTGCTGCTGGCACTGGCGGTGTTTGTATTTACCGCTTTTTATGACCGGTGGATGATCCTGCCGGTGGAGCTGTTCCATTCCAGACGGCTGATCGTGCGGCTGTCGGTCAATGATTTCAAAAAGCGTTACGCGGGCTCCTATATGGGAGTCGTATGGGCGCTGCTGCAGCCGGTGGTGACGGTCGCCATGTACTGGTTCGTGTTTGACCGGATCATGCATGCCAGACAGGAGATCGCGGCGGCGGATATCGAGGTCCCTTATGTGCTCTTCCTGACAGCCGGGCTCGTGCCCTGGTTCTATTTCCAGGAAGCCCTCATGAACGGGACCACGGCACTTCTGGAGTATAACTACCTGGTCAAGAAGGTGCTCTTCAAGATCAGCATCCTGCCGCTCATCAAGATCATCGCCGCGACATTTATCCATGTGTTTTTTATCGCGGTGTGTCTGGCGGTGGCGGCGATGTACGGGTATCATCCGTCCCTCTATACGCTGCAGATCCTGTACTACGGCTTTTGCGAGTTTTTCCTGGTGCTGGCGATCTGCTATACGACCTGCGCCGTGGTGGTCTTTTTCCGGGATCTGACGCAGATCGTGGCCATCGCGCTGCAGCTGGGGACCTGGGCGACGCCGATCCTCTGGGACATCAACGGGATCGGGGATCAGTACAAATGGATCGCCAAGCTCAATCCCATGACCTATATCGTCGAGGGATACCGGATGTCGGTCTACGGGCAGGAATGGTTCTGGCAGCATTTTTATTCCTCGACGTATTTCTGGATCGTATCCGTGTCGCTGTTTTTGTTCGGATCGCTGGTGTTTAAGAGGAGCAAGATCCATTTCGCGGACGTATTGTAGAGGCGCAGGAGTAACGGATGGAAGAGCGGGCCGCGGAGGCGATCGTCGTCTCCGGTGTCACGAAAAAGTATAAGCTGTATGCCAAGCCCACCGACAGACTGCGGGATGCCCTGCATCTGACGAGGCGCCGGCTTTATCATGAGCATCTGGCACTGGATCATGTGGATCTCCGGATCCGGCGGGGGGAGACCGTCGGGATCATCGGGACCAACGGTTCCGGCAAGTCCACGATCCTGAAGATCATCACCGGTGTGCTCACCCCCACCGAAGGAGAGGTGACGGTGGACGGCAGGATCTCCGCCCTGCTGGAGCTGGGCGCCGGCTTTAACATGGAATACAACGGAATCGACAACATCTACTTAAACGGGATGATGATCGGTTTCTCGGAGGAGGAGATCCGGGCCAGACTGGATGATATCCTCTCCTTTGCGGATATCGGCGATTATGTGTACCAGCCGGTGAAGACCTACTCGAGCGGCATGTTCGTCCGCCTTGCGTTTGCGGTGGCCATCAATATCGATCCGGAGATCCTCATCGTGGATGAGGCGCTGTCCGTCGGTGATGTGTTTTTTCAGGCGAAATGCTATCACAAATTCGAGGAGTTCAAGGAACAGGGCAAGACGATCCTCTTTGTGTCGCATGACCTCTCCAGTATCAGCAAGTACTGCGACCGCGCGGTGCTGCTGCATAAGGGCAGGAAACTGGGAGAGGGCACGCCCAAGAAAATGATCGATCTCTACAAGCAGGTGCTGGTCGGACAGGAACCCGTACAGGGGACCGGGGAGAAGAGCCTGCTGGATGACGAGGAAATCCGGGAAGCCGCCAGACGTGCGGTGGACGGCGGTGACACGGGAGAGGAACTGCAATACGGCGACGGCAGTGCGCGGATCGCTTCCGTGGCACTTCTGGATGACAGAGGGCGGAAGACACATGCCATCATCAAAGGCAGTGAGTGCACGATCACCATGGAGGTGGAGATCCTCAGGGATATCGCGAAACCGATCTTTGCGTTTACCGTGAAGAATGCGCTGGGGATCGAGATCACCGGGACCAACACCATGATCGAAAAGGCGTTCCTCGACGGGGTGAAGGCCGGAGAGAAAAAGAAGATCAGCTTCCGCCAGCGGATCGATCTCCAGGGAGGGGATTATCTGCTCTCCTTTGGCGTGACGGGATTCGAGGGGGATGATTTCACGGTATACGAAAGACGTTATGATGCGCTGTCCATGACCGTGGTGTCCGACAGGAACACGGTGGGTTACTATGACATGAATTCAAGGATCGAGATAGAGTAGAGAGGCCTATGCAGCAGCAAATCTTTAAAATCGGAGATGTAACGCTCAATTTCAGGCACTATTCCGGGATGGATCTCTACAGCGACGGTGATGTGGAGGACGAGATCCTCAGCATCGTGCGCAATCACAGGGAAGAGGAATATCCCGAGATCATCGAACAGGAGAGGAGCTGGCCGATCTTCTACCACCTCTCCAGAGAACGCGCCAATATCGTGGAGTGGATCCCCATGACCGGCAGGGAGCGCGTCCTGGAGGTGGGAAGCGGCTGCGGCGCCATCACCGGGATGCTGGCCTCCAAGGCGGCGGAGGTGACCTGCGTGGATCTCTCCCGCAAGCGCAGCGAGATCAATGCCGTGCGCAATAACACCTGCGGCAATGTGACCATCCATGTGGGGAATTTCCGCGATATCGAACCGGATCTGCCGAACCACTACGATTACATTTTCCTGATCGGTGTTTTTGAATACGCTCAGGGGTATATCGGTACCGAGAAACCGTATGAGAATTTCCTGCGCATGCTGTTCCGGCACCTCACGCCGGGCGGCCGGATCGTCATCGCGATCGAGAACCGGCTGGGCCTCAAGTATCTCGCGGGCTGCGCGGAGGATCATCTGGGCACGTATTTCTCCGGGATCCAGGGGTACCGGCCGGATTCCGATGCCACCACATTTTCCAGGAACGGGCTGATCCGGATCCTGAAGACGATGGGGATCCGGAACTATCATTTCTACTATCCGTACCCGGATTACAAGTTCATGAACCTGCTCTATTCCGACCAGTATCTGCCGCATGCCAGCGATCTGCTGGACAACGTCTACAATTTTGACAGAGACCGGCTGATCCTGTTCAATGAGAAGCAGGCCTATGAGAATCTGATCCAGGACGGCATGTATCCCGCTTTCGCCAATTCGTTTGAACTGGTGATCGGTCCGGGATTCCCCACCATATTCGCCAAGTATTCCGGGGACCGGGCGGAGTCGTTCCGTATCCGGACCGACATCACGGTGGATGCCGCCGGCCGCCGGCTGATCGAGAAGCATCCGCTGACACCGGCCGCGGTGGGTCACATACAGTCCATGTACTCGGCATATACGGCGCTGTCCGCACGTTTTCGCGGGAGCGATCTGGAGATCAACGACTGCCGTCTCGATCAGACGGGGAACATCGCGCGTTTCTCGTATGTCTCCGGGATCCCGCTGTCCGAACTGCTGGATTACTGTCTCTTCAAGGACGATATGGAGAGCTTCCACAAGCTGTTTGACGAGTATCTGCGCAGGATCCGGTTCGGAGAAGAGGAGGCGGTATCGGATTACGATCTGATCTTCTCCAATATCATGGTGAGCGGGCCGATCTGGACGGTCATTGATTATGAGTGGACCTGGGGCAAACGGATCCCCTCCAGGGAGATCGCTTTCCGTGCGCTCTATTGCTACCGGCTGGAGGACAGGAAACGGCGGATCCTGGATCCGAGACCGTTCTATCAGCAGCTTGGCCTGACCGTGGAGGATGTGGACCGGCTTATATCGGAGGAGGCCGATTTCCAGAAATACGTGACAGGGGAACGGCTGAGTCTGGTGGAGATCTGGCGTGCATTGGGACGCAAGGCCGTGATCCCCGCGGAGCTGGAGACCGAGCCGGAGATGCCCGGCGAACGGGATCCGCTGACAGTCCAGGTATACAGCGATATCGGGGAGGGATTCTCCGAGGAGAACTCCTATTACGCACAGGAACGCTATAACAGACATCATGCCATTACGCTGGAGATCGATCTGCTGCCCGGCACACGCGCGATCCGGATCGATCCCGCTTTTGCCCCCTGTCTGGTGACGCTGCAGCTGGTGGCCTGGAACGGAGTATCGGTGAATGAGAGACCGCCGGTCGTCACGATCCATCCCAACGGGCGCTGGATCGGTTCCGACAGCGTACTCTTCGCCACGGACGATCCGGGGATCGAATTCGGCATCGCCGTGAACGAACGGGAAAACAAGAATCATGTCACCGTCACGATGACGACGGCGCTGCTCCCGGCTGAGGTGGCCGATTCCGTGGACGAGGGGCTCAATGAGGAAAAGGGTCTGAGCCGTCTGGAGGAGCCGCAGAGCAAACGGCGCGGCGTGTTCGGCAGACACAGGAAACACTGACGGGTATCATTCCGTGAATGAGGAGATCACAGGTGGGGATCAAGGATAAGGTACGCGGCATACTCATCGGGCGGCAGGACAGGCTGTACGCCAGACGGCTGGAGGAGCTCAGCGAGGATCATGATCGCTGGGAAAAACGTCGGGAACTGGAATTCGGCCTCACGGTGAGCTGTACGATCCGCTACTTCGGGGAGATGGTGCCGGAACCTCCGGCAGAGGAACCGGTTTCCGATACGCAGAGCGGAGTCGCGCAGGACGCGCCGCGGGAAACGGCGGAGCTGTTCTGCGTGCTCTATTCCGATATCGAGAAATATATCGAGAGCGGGGAACTGCTGAAATGCGGCGACAGCGAGATCGTGGTCTTTGCCCGCAAAGAGGGCCGGCTGTCGGCCGGTGCCGGTGCGCTGATCCACAGGTGGTTCACGGAGCATCCGACCGGCAAGGTGGTCTACGGGGATGAGGATGTGCTTCTCGCCGACGGCAGTTATGAGGCGCCGTATTTCAAGCCGGACTGGTCTCCGGATACCTATTCGACCTGCTTCTATATCGGCAGTGTATTTGCGGTGCGCGGGAGCGTGCTGAAGAACGCCCTGCTCCATGCGCCGTCCGAGAATCTCTCCGAGGCGCAGAAGGCTGTCAGAGGAAAGCTGCTGGGAGGGCTGCCGGATGCGTTGTTCCTGAAGCTGGTAACGGCCGTGGGAGGGAATCTCCGGCACGCCGGCATGGAATTCCCGATCGGCCATATCCCGGAGATCCTCTTCCATCTGGAGGAAGGGCAGGACCTGTTCTGCGGGAGGCGTTATCCCGCGGCGGCTGAGGCGCGCATGGATAAATTCTTCCTGCCGATGCCGGATCTGCAGGACACTGCCGGGGATCTGGTTTCGATCATCATCCCAAGCAAGGATAATCCGGCTGTCCTGAAGGAATGCCTTGCATCGATCCGTGCCACCTGCGGGAATGAGTGTCCCTATGAGATCCTGGTGGTGGACAACGGCAGCACGGGGTATAACAAGCTGCTCATCGCCAATTTCCTGAAAGCGATGGAGCGGGGCAACGGGCTGACGCAGGTACGTTATATCCATGAGCCCATGGATTTTAATTTCTCCCGGATGTGCAATCTGGGTGTGAAGAACGCGAACGGGAATCTGCTCCTGTTCCTGAACGACGATATCACGGCGCCGTCCGCGGGATGGCTTAAGGAAATGGCGCTTATGGCCGGGAGACCGCACGCGGGCGCAGTTGGGGCCAAGCTCCTCTATCCTCCGGCAAAAGAGGGACAGGAGATCCGGGATCCGAGGGATATGGGAGAGGTGCCGCGCAAGATCCAGCATGCGGGTGTTACCAATGTCCGGCTGGGCCCCATGCACAAGCTTCAGTACCTGAGCGATGAGCGTGCCCATTATTTCGGTTTCAACCGGGGGATCCACAATCTGCTGGCCGTCACGGGCGCCTGTCTGATGATCGACCGGGCCAAATACGAAGAGGCGGGCGGGCTGCCGGAGGATATGGCAGTAGCCTTTAATGATGTGGATCTGTGCTACGCCCTGTTTGAGAAGGGGTATTACAATGTGCAGTGCAATCATATCGCTCTGCTGCATCATGAATCGCTCTCCAGAGGGCTGGATACGCTCGACCCCGCCAAGATGGAACGGCTGGCAGGCGAGCATGAAAAGCTCATGGGACGGCACGGAGCGCTGTATAATGTGGATCCCTTCTACTCGATCCATCTGGTGGAGGACGAGCATGTCAGCGAGATCGCGCCGCTTTATGAGGTGAAGACGCCGGAGGAACTGCTGCCGGGGAATCTGTCACTGCATGCGGAGGGGCTGCAGGATATCCCTGTCGACCCGGTCCTCAGGGTGGGCGTGGAATATGCGGATACGCTGGAATACTGGTGCACCGGCAAGCGGGCGGATGCCCGCGAGGGTTATTATATCAAGGGGTATGCCTTTGTGATCGGCGCCGACAACGCCTGCTATGACAGACGGCTGCTGCTTCGCAGGCTGGACCGTAGGGCATCGGCCGACGGCGGCACGGAGGTCATGGTACCGGAAACCGGCGTGTATTCCGTCCCTGTGGGGGACTGGTACCGGCCGGATATCCGCGGGAAGCTCGCGGATCAGATCCATGTGGATCTCACCGGTTACCGTGTGCGCCTGGCCAAAGGGGAGCTGGCACCGGGCGTCTATCAGCTGGGGATGCTGGCGATCGACCAGACGTCCAGACAGAGACTCATCAACTGGGTGGAAAACCGGATCACCATCGGAGAGTGACGGATCAGAGGATCTATGGAAGACGATAAGAGAGTTGCCACGCGGGAGTTTGACGCGCTGGCCAGAGAAAAACTGAAGAGCGCGGCACTGGCGGAACGCGTGGCCGTCCTGGAGAATGAGAAGCGGGAACTGGAATACGCGCTGAACCGGATCAAGAGCAATCCGATATGGAAGGCGTCTGCTCCCGCCAGAGCAGTGATGCACTGGTGTATCCGGCAGATCGACAGGGTCCGCAATCAGGGGAGCCTCCGCGGGGTCATCGCCAAGATCCGGTACAAGAAGAAGGAGCGGCAGGCCTTTGCCTATTACGGCACACAGAGCTTTCCGGATGAGGAGAGGCGCCGAGAGGAGTCCCAGGCGCATTTCTCCTCCATGATCAAGATCAGCATCCTGACCCCGCTCTATAATACGCCGGAAAAGTATCTGCGGGAGATGATCGAATCCGTACAGGCACAGACCTATCCGAACTGGGAGCTCTGCCTGGCGGACGGCTCCGATACGGATCATGCGGCGGTGGGACTCATCGCCAGGGAGTACGCGGAAAACGATGACCGCATCATCTACCGGCATTTGCCGGAGAACAAGGGGATCTCGGGCAATACCAACGCCTGTCTGACGCTCGCGGAGGGGGATTACATCGCTCTGCTCGATCACGACGATGTTCTGCATCCTTCGGCGTTATACGTGTATGTAAAGGAGATCAACGAGACCGGCGCGGATTACCTCTACTGTGATGAGGCCACCTTTAAGGGCGATGACATCAACCGCATGATCACGATGCATTTCAAGCCGGATTATGCGATCGACAACTTAAGGGCCAACAACTATATCTGCCATTTCTCCATGTTCCGGCGTTCCCTCCTCGAGGGGACGGAGCTGTTCCGTCCGCAGTACGACGGCAGCCAGGATCATGACATGATCCTGCGGCTTACGGACAGGGCGGATAAGATCGTGCATGTCCCGAGACTCCTGTATTACTGGCGTTCGCATGCGGGCTCCACGGCTTCCAATATCGAAGCCAAGCATTACGCGATCGAAGCAGCCAGAGGCTCCGTGGCGGATCATCTGCGCAGGCACGGCTTCGAGCATTTCCAGATCACCAGCACCAGGGCTTTTGAGACGATCTTCAAGATCAGCTATGAGATCCTGGGCGAGCCGATGATCTCGATCATCATCCCGAACTGCGACCACGCAAAAGATCTGAAGCGTCTGGTGGATTCCATCTATACGCGTTCCACCTGGGACAATTATGAGATCATCGTTGTGGAGAACGGCAGCAGGGAGAAGGAGACCGCGAGACTCTACGAGTCCTTTAACGACGGTCCCATGCGGGAGCGGGTCCGCGTTCTGGATTTCCACCGGGAAGAGAACGAACCGTTCAATTTCTCTGCCGTCATCAATTTCGGCGTGCGGCAGGCCAGAGGGCAGTATGTGCTGCTCCTCAACAATGACACGGAAGTCATCACCATCAACTGGATGGAGGAGATGCTGATGTATGCCCAACGGCCCGATGTGGGTGCCGTGGGGGCCAAACTCTATTTCCCGGACCGCCGGATCCAGCATGCGGGCGTGGTTCTCGGTCTCGGGGCGCACCGCACGGCCGGTCATATCCACTACAAGCAGGCGGGGCAGAATCTGGGCTATATGGGACGGCTCTGCTACGCGCAGGATATGTCCGCCGTAACGGCTGCCTGTCTGATGGTGGAGCGCAGGAAGTATGATGAGGCGGGCGGCTTTGACGAGCATCTGGCTGTGAGCCTCAATGATGTGGATTTCTGTCTGAAGCTCAGGCAGAAGGGATATCTCAATGTGTTCACCCCCTTTGCGGAGCTGACTCACTATGAGTCGCTCTCCCGCGGCGAGGATCTGACGGGGGAGAACGCAAGGCGGTATGACAGGGAATGTGAGCTGTTCCGGGAGCGCTGGCACGATGTACTGGAGGCGGGAGATCCCTATTACAATCCGAATTTCTCCCTGGACCGTTCCGATTTCTCGTTAAATGTGGAGGGCTATTCCTCCCTCAGAATACAATAAGCAAAGGAGAGAGTCATGAGTCTGTATCAGGATCTGAAGGACAAAAAAGCAAAACTGTCGCTGGTCGGGCTGGGGTACGTCGGCATGCCCATCGCCCACGCTTTTGCGGGGAGCATCGACGTGATCGGTTTTGATATCAGCAGCGAGAAGATCAAACTCTATCAGAGCGGGATCGATCCCACCGGTGAAGTGGGGGACGAGGAGATCAAAAAGACCGCGATCGATTTTACTTCGGATCCCGCCAGGCTGAAAGAGGCGCGTTTCCATATCGTGGCGGTCCCGACGCCCGTCAACGATGATCACACGCCGGATCTGACGCCGGTGATCGGTGCCACCACCACGCTCGGAAAGAATCTCACCAAAGGATCCATCGTGGTCTACGAGTCCACCGTATATCCGGGTGTCACGGAGGATGTCTGCGTGCCGATCCTCGAGCGCGAATCGGGACTGAAGTGCGGCACGGATTTCAAGGTCGGGTATTCTCCCGAGCGCATCAATCCCGGCGATAAGGTCCACCGCCTGCAGACCATTGTGAAGATCGTCTCCGGGATGGACGAGGAGACGCTCGAAGAGGTCGCCAATGTCTACAGCATCGTGGCGCTGGCCGGTGTCTACCGCGCCGGCTCCATCAAGGTGGCGGAGGCTGCCAAGGTCATCGAAAATTCCCAGCGGGATATCAATATCGCTTTCATGAACGAGCTGTCCATGATCTTCCACCGCATGGGGATCGATACCAAAGAGGTGCTGGCGGCGGCCGGGACCAAGTGGAATTTCCTGCCCTTCTCCCCCGGGCTTGTGGGCGGCCACTGCATCGGTGTGGATCCCTACTATCTCACCTACAAGGCGGAGGAACTGGGGT
>JAEEGL011867219.1_pt1 | contig 18578 bp, 17 predicted proteins | sample 9134231 | NCBI WGS metagenome assembly JAEEGL01 (sample SAMN16246548, study PRJNA631951) | gut metagenome | biome: gut microbiome; feature: rumen; material: fiber-attached | host: Bos | place: Iran: Karaj | collected 2018-10 | reverse complement strand
TTTTTTTTACCCGAAATCAAGTTTTTACCAATAACCTTTTAAAACAAACACTATGAAAAAAATTGAAGCAATCATCCGGAAAACCCGGTTTGAAGATGTCAAGGAAGCACTTTTTGAGGCTGACATCAACTGGTTCTCGTATGCTGAAGTCCATGCAATCGGCCAGGACCGTCAGGATCGAATCTACCGTGGTGTGATGTACAGCACTGACATCATCTCACGAATTGAGATTACGATCATCTGCCGCGACCAGTTTGTCGAGCCCGCTATTAATGCCATAATGGGTGCAGCAAGAACGGGCGAAGTAGGAGACGGCCGCATATTTGTCAGTCCGGTCGATGATACCTGGTCTATACGTACAGGAGAACACGGAGATATAGTATTGGCTGACAGAAAGTAATACCTTTTAAATCGAATTATTATGGAAGAGATAATTGAAGGCGTAAGCGCAATGGAAAGTAGTATAAGCGGACTGGATACAGTCTGGGTATTGATAGCAGCTATGCTGGTGTTCTTTATGCAGCCTGGTTTCGCTCTGGTTGAGGCCGGCTTTACCCGCTCCAAGAACACCGCCAACATCCTCATGAAGAACTTCGTTGACTTCATGGTAGGTTCGTTCCTGTTCTGGATGATAGGTTTCGGTCTGATGCACGGAGCCAACAACGGTTTCATTGGTGGACTTCACCTTTTTGACTGGTCATTCATTGGTGACTCAAACGTTCCCGCTGAGTGCACCCTGATATTCCAAACCGTATTCTGCGCTACCGCCGCTACAATAGTATCAGGTGGTATGGCTGAGAGAACCAAGTTCTCAATGTACGTACTTATTTCAATCATCATTTCAGTTGTAATCTATCCTATCGAGGGTCACTGGACCTGGGGTGGCGGCTGGCTCTCAGAGCTTGGTTTCCATGATTTTGCAGGTTCAACTGTTGTACATAGCTGCGGTGGTGTTATCGCTCTTGCTGGTGCTATGGTACTCGGACCCCGTATCGGTAAGTATTCCAAGACCGGCGAATCCCGCGCTATCCCCGGTCACAACCTGACATTCGGCGCTCTGGGCGTATTCATCCTCTGGTTCGGATGGTTCGGTTTCAACCCCGGTTCACAGCTGGCTGCCGAGGGTGCTGAGAACGCTATCGCAATCTCACATGTAATGTGCACAACCAACATGGCTGCCGCAACTGGCGGACTTGCAGCACTGTTCCTTACATGGCTGGTATTCGGCAAACCTTCACTTTCACTGGTATGCAACGGTATCCTGGCAGGTCTGGTAGGTATCACAGCAGGTTGCGACCTTGTGTCAATAGGTGGTGCAGCAATAATCGGTGCCGTTTGCGGTATTGCAATGGTCGGTTCAGTTGCCCTGATTGATAAGATATGCAAGATTGACGATCCCGTTGGTGCTGTATCAGTACACGGTGTATGCGGTATCCTTGGTACACTTATGACCGGTATGTTTGCAGTTGACGGTGGCCTGTTCTACGGTGGTGGCTGGCACTTCCTGGGCGTTGAGGCTCTTGGATCACTCGTAACCTGCGCTTGGTCATTCGGACTTGGTCTGCTTACATTCATAATCCTCAAGAAGGTTCACGGAATCCGCGTTGAGGCCCGCGTCGAAGAGGAAGGCCTGGATATCTATGAGCATGGAGAAACAGCATACAACATCTAATAAACAACATTTTAATACCTTACAATTATGAAAAAGATTTTCTCAATAGTAGCATTAGTGATGATAGCAATGGCACCTGTATGTGCCGAAGTTGAAACAACAATAGCAGCCGATGTAGTCAGTGAGTACGTTTGGAGAGGCGCTAAATGCGGAGATGCAGCAATTCAACCCACACTGGGAGTAAGCGTTGCAGGATTTGACCTCTCGCTTTGGGGATCGGTCGGAGTAGCCAACTTCTTGGATACCAAAGAACTGGATATCACCTTGAGTTACTCGATAGCCGGAGCATCGGTAGGTGTTACAGACTATTGGTTCAGCACGGGTGATGAGCCTTACGGACGTTACTTCAAGTATGGAAAGGGTGCTACTAACCATGTGTTTGAAGCATTTGCCGGATATGACTTTGGATTTGCCTCAATCAGCTGGTACACAAACTTTGCAGGTGCCGATTACAAGGCCGATGGCAGCAGCGCATTCAGCTCGTACTGCGAGCTTGCCGCTCCGTTCAGTTTTGGCGGTGCAGACTGGACTGCAACACTGGGTATGGTTCCCTTTGAGAGCGGACTGTACGGTACTGAAGGATTTGCCGTAACCAATGTTTCACTTAGTGCAGCAAAATCAATTGACATAACAGAAAACTTCAGTCTTCCGGTATCGGCCGGACTGACAGTCAACCCATGTGCCGAGATGGCATACCTTGTTTTTGGAATTTCATTCTAAACGTCAGGGTTTTGTCCCCCTGAGTTTAGGAGTCCCCGGAACTGTTTGAATCGTGCGGTTCCGGGGATTTTTTAACTACAAAAAACGCCTATTGAAGGTTGATGTCGGATATGTCCACCAGATTGTTCATGATGGCATAGATGGTAAGTCCGGCAGGAGAATGGATCTGCAGTTTTGCGGTTATATTGCGGCGGTGTGTGGTGACAGTGTGGATAGAGAGGAATAGGGTATCGGCTATCTCCTTGTTGGACATTCCGCGGGCCACGCACTTGATTATATCTTTCTCACGTTCACTGAGTATTGCCATGCTGCCGGCGCTGTATTCAGGGGGATTGGCCTGCTCGGGTTCGTTACCTGACAATACGGACTTTTCCAGTTTCATTACTGCCGGAACAAACAGACGCTCCTCTATCTCACTGTGTGAAATAAGGTCATTCTCGCAGTTGATTATGTCGTAAAGGGCGGAGTTGAGCTGATCGTTATTGGGCTGGCGGTAGTGACGTATCACAATATCCTTGAGCTCTTTAAGTTTCTGCGAGCCGTTGTCATGGGCAACAGAATACTTGGCTATGTTGAAACGTCCCGTTGGCTGGCCGTGCAGCAGTTTCTCGACGTAGGTGAATATCACGTCGTTCTCATGCTTCATATGGTTCTGGACCTCGACGGTGTAGTCATCATAGAATTTGAGTATCAGGAAAGCGACGTCATTGACATCGTTGCAGTTAAGGGCTTCAATCAGTTTGCGGCGGATACCAGGCAGGATGAATTCACTGAAATAGGTATGTGCGCGCTTAAGATAATCCATCAGTGCGGGTAATGATACACTGTATCCGGTATAATCTTTTCCGGCTATCAGGTTGGCTACTGCCAGAAAAGTGGGGCAGTCTACATTGTTCTCACGGCATACATCGTTTATTGTGCTGTCTCCGAAACCAAAGTGAATTCCGAATCGGCTCAAAACCAGAAGAATAAGATTGTTGTCATCAATCAGGTCCCTCATCTTGTCCTGAAGGGTATATTCATTCTTCATCTGTCACTATTTTTAAGTATCCGATGCAAAATTACGTGTTTTTGGTATATGTATGGATACCCATTTCTTGGTATAATGTCAGAGCAGCAGCTCCATTGATGTTCAATCCTGGAAGGAGTAGCCGTAACCGGCGCGGGTGGTCAGGTATTCGGCGTAGGGCTCTATCTTTTTGCGGATGCGGGTTATGTTTACATCAACGGTCCTGGTGTTCACCACAACATCGTTCGGCCAGATTGCCTGTAACAACTCTTCACGTGAGTAGACCCTGCCGCGGTTCATCATGAACATCTTGAGCAGTTCATATTCAGTCTTGGTGAATGAAACAGGCTCTCCGTCCACCGAAACGGTCTTGCTGTCTGTGTCAATGTAAATGCCTTGGAAGCGGATTCCGTTGCGGGTGGCGCGCAGACGTGACTCAACCACGTTGATTATGTAGTCTCCGTTCTTCTCAAACTCACTTATCAGGTCTGAGAATACGGTGCCGCTGTCATAACTGTAAACATGCTGGTCAAGGTTGCTTATATTCAACTGTTTGAGACGGTTGCGGCAGCCGTTGATGCGGTTCTCAAGCTCCTCGGATGCAGTGATGTCATAATCTTCACGGCGTCCGGCCAGAAGTTCGTTCATGCGCGTCAGAGCCTGGTCGACCAGTGAGAACATCTGCTCAATACCGGCTTGCTGCTCATCATTGAAGATAATCTTGTTCTCCTTCTTGCGGCGTATTATGCGGGCCAGACCAAAGCAGCTGTCACCGATTGATTCCAACTCGCCTATCTGACGCAGCATGCCGCGGATCTTCTCTTTGGTGTCATCTGACAGGTGTGCATCGGCTACATCGCCCAGGTACTTGCCAATCTCCTGTTCCATGCGGTCGCTCACGTCCTCTGTTTTCTCAATACGCTCAAAGAGTTTCTTGAACTCTTCATCATCGGTGATGGAGTAGAGGTCTTTTGCCATGTGCAGCATGTGCTGCATCTTCTCGCCAAAGATCACAATCTCCTTCTGAGCCTGCAGAACCGATATTTCCGGAGTCTTCATGATACCGCCGCGGATGAACTGCAGACGGAACTCGTCCTCCTCATCGGTCTTGCCGGGTTTGATTATGTAGCAGACCAGTTTCTCCAACTGAGGTATGAAACCTATCAGCACCGATGTGTTTATGATGTTGAATGCTGAGTGGAACGTGGCCAGGGCAAAGGTGAGGCGGGCCGGGTCAATGGAATCGGCTGTAACATCAATGCCTACAATGCGACATACCATACGAACAAATGGGTAGAACAGGATCAGTACCCATATCACGCCGAACACGTTGAACAGAAGGTGAGCCATGGCTGCGCGGCGGGCCTGTGTGTTGGCCGACATGGCTGCCAGGTTTGCGGTAAGGGTGGTACCGATGTTCTCACCCATAACCAGTGCGATACCTTGGAATATTGTTATGGCGCCGGTAGAGCAGAGTACCATTGTGATAGCCATAAGAGCGGCCGACGACTGAGCTATACACGTCAGTATTGCACCTATGAGCAGGAACAGCAGTATAGTGCTGTATTTGCTTGAGTCAAATGATGCAAAGAAATCCACTACTGCGGGGTTGCCGGCCAGGTCCATCTCACGTCCTGTCTGGTTAAGCATACCCAGCGCGAACAGCAGAAAACTGATTCCGAACAGGAAATCTCCGATATAACGGTGCTTGCCTAATTGTATAAGTATGATTCCTATCAGGAATGCCGGCCATACCAGATTTGCGATGTTGAATGAGAAACCGGCCGACATGATCCAGGCGCTCAGAGTGGTACCGATATTGGCACCCATGATGACCGATATGGCCTGACTTAATGTGAGCAGTGCGGCGTTTACGAATGATACGGTCATTACCGTTGTTGCTGCCGAGGACTGGACTGCTACCGTTACAAGTGCTCCTGTTGCTACTCCTGAGAACCGGTTTGTGGTCATTGCGCCCAACAGGTGACGCAGTTGAGGGCCTGCCATCTTCTGCAACGCCTCGCTCATGACCTTCATACCGTAAATGAGCAGGGCGATGGACCCTAAAAGCTTCAATACAATTAACATCTTTACCTTTGATTTCAGTACAAAAATAAAGGGATTTTCTCAGTTATCAAAAGGCCGGAGGTCAATTGTAACATAATCTTAATATCAAAAATGACGCAAAGGGGTCGTTTCTCTTTGCGTCATTTCTCTTTGCGTCACTTTAGTTGGCTTTGAGCCGATTGGAGATTGCTATACGGTAGGATTCTCCGATGGGAATGACGGTGGCATTCTCCATTGTAATCTGTGTGCGGCTGTTGTTGGTGATACGGTTCAGGTTCACTATGTATGACTTGTGGACGCGGGCAAAACAGTCATCGGGCAACTGTTCCAGCAGACGTTTCATGCTCAGATGGACTATGAGAGGAGTGGGAGAGCCGGTATAGTTTATCTTGAGGTATTCGGCCATCCCTTCTATGTACAGGATGTCATCAGGTTTGATGCGCACCTGCTTGTAATCAGTCTTAAATATCAGTTCACTTTCAGCTTTCTGCACATTATCTACTGTGCGGTTAAGCTCTTCAATCTTATCCTTATGTTGCCTGTTCTCGGCTTGAAGGTCTGTAACCTGTTTCTCGTGATGAAGGCTACGGATATAAGCTATAAGTCCTAAATCCACACCTATCAGCAGCAGACCCATCAAGAATTTCATGGTCTCGGGGCGCATGGGGCGGTTTCCATCTCCCGGCATCTGGGGCGGACGCATTTCATTGGGAGGTGGGGCCATCCCTTCCATAGGGGGATACATTCCACCCTCAGGTTTAGGTGGGGGCATATTGCCGTCGCCCATCATAGGTGGCGGACCTTGAAACATATCCGGTTGACCTTGGCGTGAATTATCAGGATTGCCCACGTTGTAACAGTAGAATCCGAAAGAAATCATCAACGCTACTGTAACAGGGATGTAAACAAGATACTTCTTGCTGAAAAACAGCGGAGCCAGCAGAAAATGGTGCAGCAACAGCAGACACAGATATGGAAGAATCTGTAGCGTTATCTGCCAAATCTGGCTTATCAGTCCTTGCTGTACTGGCTCCATAGTTGCGAATATACTTTTTTTTATGTTACTGTAAACCCTTTTTGTTGAAGAAATAGTGGTGTTTGTTGAATTTTTTTTAATACGGGAGCGCCCTGGAATACCTTAGTGGCAGAAAACGATTAAAAAAACAGAATTATATGAAAAAGCAGGTGTTAATTTCAGGTTTGCTCGTTCTGCTCATGACGGGCGGCTGTAGCGGTGATGAGATCACCATCATTGAGAATCAGGAAGAAGGTGTGTCAGTTGACTGCTCGGAGCTCAACTCTGACATATCAACTTTGCAGGTTCTTTCAAATGAGTACGTGGCTGGCAGTACCGTCACTGATATATGTGACGGTACGTTGACATTCTCATCGGGTAATACGGTTCAGATAAAGGTTCGTTCGGCATACGGTTTCAGTTATGCTAACCCCACAATCGGAGTGAAAATGGCAAACTGGCTGATTGACGGTAGCGCCGTGAGTTCTGAATTCTCATCAGAATTGCTACGCATTAAGGGTGCTGACGGTTACTGGTACGCCTATTACAGCGGGATATGGAATAAGGTATATCCGATATTAGAAGGAAACAGCATTCCGGTTTTCAAAGCTTTGAGTGATGATGCTGACAGTGTGTATGTGACACTATCTGACGGAATCAGGATTAACCTGCCTAAATATGATGGTGCAAGTTCGATATTACTCTCTGAGAGTTCTGTCAGGATTGCAAAAGAAGGTGGTTCATCTGTCGTTACCATAACTGCCGGTGACGACTGGACGGCTGTAATGTCAGAACAGTGGTTGAGCTTGTCGGCCGAATCCGGAACTCAGGGTTCTGAACAGGTCACCGTTACGGCTCAGACAAATGAAGGTATCGCACGCACGGGATATATTACCTTTACATCCGGCGATTTAAAAGCCATACTTACAGTAATTCAAGAGGGGGAATCCGGGGGCGGAATTATAGAGAGTTCCGACACTGAGAACAGCGAGGACAATGTCTCCAATACAGAGTTTGACCGTACCATATACGTGACCTATTCATCATCCGGCGCTGAGGTGAGCGGTGATGTAGATGGCATAGTGTCGGTAAACGGTAACGACGTGACTGTAAACAATAAAACGGATGAGAAGATTATTTATGAACTGAGCGGAACAGCATCGGACGGCTTCTTTAAGGTATATAGTTCAAAGAAACAGGCAATAGTGCTGAACGGCCTGAGTCTTACAAACAAGAGCGGAGCAGCCATCAACAACCAGGGTAAGAAACGCTGCTTTGTGGTTGTTAAGGGAACCAATACGCTTGCCGACGGCTCGTCTTATTCCGATACCCCGTCATCCGAGGATGAGAAGGCTGCTTTCTTCAGCGAGGGGCAGCTCATTTTCAGCGGTGACGGCTCTCTTACGGTAACCGCCAGCGGAAAATCAGGCATAACAAGTGATGATTATGTCCGTTTCATGTCATCACCCACGGTAAAGGTGGTTTCGTCGGCTGGTCACGGAATACGAGGCAAGGATGCCGTGATAGTTTCAAACGGCAATGTAAACGCAGAAGTGTCGGCCAACATGAAAAAAGGTATCACATCAGATTCACTGGTCTGCATAGATGGTGGTTCAACCGTTATTAAGGTAACAGGCTCTGCCGCGTACGACAGTGATGATGCAGAATATACGGGAACTGCCGGCATAAAATCCGATCAGCGTTTTGAGATAAATGGAGGCAGCCTTATCATAACAAACTCAGGAACAGGCGGCAAGGGCATAAGCGGTGATGCAGTAGGCTATTTCAACGGTGGAACCGTAAAGGTTACTACCACCGGTTCCAACTACGGACAGTCATCAGGAGGACGTAACAGTTCATCATCCAACAGCGTATCGGCCAAGGGTATAAAGTTTGACGGTAACCTGTACTTTAACGGTGGAACGGTTGTTGTAAACTGCAAAGCACATGAGGGTATAGAATCAAAGGGTACGATAACCGTTAAGGATGGTGTGGTATATAGTTGCTCGACTGCCGATGACGCAATAAACTCCGCAAGTACCTTTACGATAGAGGGTGGCAAGGTATTCGGCTACGCCACGAGCAATGACGGACTTGATGCCAACGGAAATTTCTACATAAAGGGTGGTCTGGTGTATGCGATTGGTACTACATCACCCGAGCTGGCTGTTGATGCAAACACTGAAGGCGGCTATAAACTCTATGTACAGGGTGGTACCCTGATAGCTGTTGGCGGTCTTGAATCCGGGGCAAGCCTGACGCAGAGTTGCTATTCGGCTTCATCATGGAATAAGAGCACCTGGTATTCTCTTACAGTGGGGAGCGATGTAGTGGCATTCAAAACTCCATCTACCGGTGGGACACCATTAGTGGTATCGGGTGCATCAATTCCCACACTCAAGACAGGTGTTACAGTATCAGGCGGTACCAGCCTGTTTGAGGGAATGGTGAATGCCGGAGGCTCAATAAGCGGCGGCACATCGGTTTCGCTTTCATCATACACAGGTGGTAACGGTGGCGGGTTCGGTCCCGGCGGAAATGGTGGCCCCGGTGGCGGCAGATGGTGATATTATAGAAGAAAGTTACATAATTGAGAAGCGGGTATGAAGAAGATATTATTTGTTATTTGGGTGCTGATGATTCCTGTATCGGCCGGTGCCCAGGAGAACCAGAAGATCAACAAAAAGAACCTTGTGGTCAAGGAATGGAAGACCGATGCCAAGACCAATAGGAAGATGCTTGATCATGTTACAACCTACAATCCTGACGGAAAGAAGGTTGAGGAGATAGAATATGGCGATAAAGACCAGAAATGGCGTAAACGCTATGAATATGATGACAGCGGCAAGATGAAAATGGAGATGGTGTATGATGAAAAAAACTCACTTGTAAACTACAAGAAATTTGAGTACAACGAGTTTGGGAAGAAAAAGACCCAATATACCTATGATGCAAAAGGCAATTTGACATCCATTAAAGTATTTGAATATATCACGCAAGATGCCTGAATTCAACCACATATCATTTGTAGAACTACTGGACGGCTTTGCCCCTATCTCACTTGAGGAGATGGATTCTGTAAAACTCATGAACAGGATAGATACAAAGTATCTTACTGATGAGGAAACACTTGTAAAGATACTCCGGGAGGCATGTGCTGCCGGTTACATGGTACTTGAGACAGACGGACTGCGTATTAATCCGTATGATTCGCTCTATTATGATACCGACGGACTCAAGATGTACTATGACCACCGTAACCGCAAACTGGTGCGTCAGAAAGTGCGTACACGCTCATATCTGACATCGGGTATGACTTTCCTTGAGATAAAACGCAAGAACAACAAAGGCCGTACTAAAAAGAAACGTATAAGCATTCCTTTAAGTGATTTCAATAATTATAGCAGGAACGCTGAGGCAACAAGCTATCTGGCTCAACATTCTGACTTCAGTGCCTATGAGCTGAATCCTGTGGTTGAGACTCTGTTCTTCAGGATCACGCTTGTCAATCCTGATAAGACAGAGCGTCTTACCATTGATACTTGTCTTAACTTCAAGAATCATCGGACAGGGTTGGAGGCATCGCTTTGTGACACTGTGATAATTGAACTTAAGCAGGATGGACGTGCGGTCAGCAGGATGAAGAACATCCTTCTGGATCTCAGGGTAAAACCCCGCAGGGTGAGCAAGTATTGTGTTGCGGTCACTATGACTGATCCGGGTGTGCGCCCCGGACGTTTCAAACAGAAGGTGCACATAATTGAAAAGATCATTAACAAAAAAGCCATATTATTATGATTTCAATTCAAGAATTGGGCGATTACAATATCGTCGATGAGGATGCTTTTGACATCCAGACCATAACCGAGTCTATGATGTCCACCGGACAGAGTATGACAGAACTTGCCATCAAGTTCTTTCTCAATCTCTTGGTGTGTTGGATAATAGTACGTTTTTTCTACTATCGCAAAAGTCACCGTCGTGATTATTTTTTCACATTCATGGTGTTCTCTACAGCAATGCTCATGTTACTGTATGTAATGGGCAACTCTGAGGTGGGCATTGGTCTGACATTAGGACTTTTTGCCATATTCGGAGTTATAAGATACCGTACAGAGACTGTGCCTATACGTGAAATGACCTATTTATTCGTAATTATAGCGCTTGCTGCCATGAACGGCCTTGCACCTATATACAAGTCAGTAGGAGCTGTTACTGAGCATCCTCATTATGAACTTTCATCCACTGCACTGACAATAACCTTAATCTCAAACATACTGGTGGTGGCTCTTATAGGTATTCTGGAGAGCGAGAGGATGATAAAACACACATCGACAAAACTGGTGCTTTATGACCGTATTGAAATGATAGTCCCTGAAAAGCGTGAGGAGCTCAAGGAGGACCTGGAGAAACGCACCGGTATAAAGATTGACAAGCTTGAGATAGGTCATGTTGATTTTTTAAAGGATGCAGCTTTCATAAAACTCTACTATACGCTAGAAAAGGGTGAGACGGCAACAATAGGTGAACTGACCAAAGCAAAAAAATTCGTAGAACAGTAATGGATATGAAAACAAAGTTTAAATATGAGGCAGTTATTGCAATCTTTGCCATACTTTATACCCCGGTATTGGCACAAGGCACTGTAGGCGATATTGAAACCGGTATTGGAGGACGTGCATCAGTGCAACTGGACTATAAGATAAAGAAGGGCGTGCATATAAATGCTGATGCAGAGTTACGCACACAGGATAATTTCAATGCAATAGGCCGTTATCAGGCTACGATAGGTGGTAATTATAAAATAAATACATACCTTAAGGCTGGCCTTGGGTATGTATATATGAGCGTAAAGAATTCTTCGGGAGAGTGGAATCCGCGGCACAGAATATATGCAGATGTTACCGGCACACTCAAAAGCGGAGACTGGCATTTCTCACTAAAAGAAAAGCTACAGTTAACGCACAGAAGTGGAGTGAACGTATATCAGACTACTCCAAACGCCCTTTCTCTCAAGAGCAGGATAAAGGCCGAATACAAGGGTTTTGCATCTGTTGATCCATATATTTTCCTTGAAACACGCACGGCACTTAACGATCCTGCCTGTACAGCAAATTGGAACGGAACCGCCTACAGCGACTATTCGTTTGGGGGATACAACGATGTGTATTTTAACAGACTCCGCGGAGCTTTGGGTTTGGAATGGGAACTGGACAAGCATAATTCCATAGACTTTACGCTGATGCTTGACTACTGCTATGACAAGGATATTGACACCAACAGTAGCGGAACTAAACTCAAGTCACTTACCTATGACCGTACTTTAACCTCACAGATAAGTGTAGGTTACAAGTACTCATTTTAGAATATCAAGCATTGATTTATGAGCACAAGATGTCTTGATGAGAACAATATTTATATTCTTGCTGTCAGTTTTTTTGAGTACTTGTAGTCAAATCAGTTATGGAAAGAGAAGTACAGACAGTTTCAACATAAATGATTTTGACCGTACTATAAGTATTGTGTTTACTGATGACGGTGTAAATGTGGCAAGAGATATAAACAAGACTGTAACGATTGACTGCAATCATGTGACTGTTGACAACAAATCAGAGGAGATGGTTATTTACCGCTTTTCAGGGAAAGCTATGGACGCATCAGTCAGCGGAGGCTCCCAGGTTTCATTGTCATCCTACACAGGCGGCTCTGGCGGCGGCTTTGGTCCGGGCGGTTGGTGAGGAAAAACACCGCAAAGGGGATGTCAGTATTGTGTCAAATCCTCATTTTTAGCTATTGTGCCACCTTCCTTAGCAGAGTAATTTTGCGGCACGATAAATCAATAAAAGCAAAGGATACATGGAAAAGAAAGAGAAACTGCTCCAGCAGTTGCTTGCTTACGCAGGAAAAAGAAAAATCCTGACCTATCTGTCCATGATAATTGCGGGCATCGGTCAATTATTGGCCCTTGCCCCTTTTATTTATATATGGGCAATCATCAGGGATGTGATAGGGGGTGATTACAGCCGAATAGCCCATTACGGATGGATGGCTGTGGCAATGGCAATCGCATCGGCCCTGGTCTATTTTGGAGGTCTTATGTGTTCACACGTAGCGGCGTTCAGGATTGCCGCCAACATGCGTAAGGCGCTGATGAAGCACATTATGACGCTTCCTATCGGTTTCCTGGACAGTATAGGAAGCGGCAAGGTTCGTAAGTGGGTACAGGAATCAACCCAATCTACAGAGACTTATCTGGCTCATCAGCTTCCCGATAAGGCCGGTATGTACGCAACGATGCTTGGCCTGGCTGTACTGATGTTCCTGTTCGACTGGCGCATGGGGCTGTTGTGTCTCTTAACGGTGGTGCTGGCGCTCATAGTAATGTTTGCGCTCATGACAGGACCGCTGCTGAAAAAGAAGATGGCTGAGTATAACATGGCATTGGATACAATGTCAAATGAGGCGGTCGAATATGTGCGTGGCATACCTGTAGTAAAGACATTCGGCCAGTCAGTATTTTCATTCAAGCGATTCAGGACATCAATTGACGAGTATAAGAAATGGGTGATAGCCTATACACTTGACCTGCGCCTGCCCATGACACTATACACCACACTGGTGAATGCTTCATTTGCAGTACTCATAGCCTTTACACTGGTAATGGCCAAGAGGAACAGTCTTGACGGCGAATTCCTGCTCAACCTGATCTATTACATAATAGTCACTCCGTCAATGGCGGTGACATTGAACCGCATAATGTTTGCCACAGAGAATGAGATGATTGTGGCCGAAGCCCTTGACAAGACCGGACGCATATTGGCTATTGACCCGTTAAAGGACCCTGACGAAGCCAAGTTGCCCGATAAGAATGAATTGGAACTCAAGAATGTGCGGTTCCGATACCCGGAGGCAGCAAACTTTGCTGTCGATGGCATATCGCTTGATATCAAACCCGGACAGAAGATTGCCCTGGTGGGACCGTCGGGTGGAGGAAAGACCACAACGGCAAGCCTGATGGCACGTTTCTTTGATGTCACTGAAGGCTCTATAACCCTGGGTGGCGTGGATATTCGTAACATACGCAAGAAAGATCTGATGGAGAGGATATCATTCGTATTCCAGGACAGCCGTCTGCTCAAGACAAGTATCCTGGAGAATGTGCGTCTGGGACGTCCATCTGCAACACGTGATGAGGTAATGGAGGCCCTGCATCAGGCCCAGTGCGATGATATCATCGCCAAACTGCCGCAAGGAATCGATACAATCATCGGCACTAAGGGAACCTATCTGTCAGGAGGAGAGCAGCAGCGCGTGGCTATTGCCCGCGTAATGCTCAAGGATACACCGATAGTGATTCTGGATGAGGCTACTGCATTTGCCGATCCCGATAACGAGACACGTGTGCAGGAGGCATTCTCACGTATGGCCGGGAAAGGCAAAACTCTCATTATGGTTGCGCACAGGCTGTCATCGGTGACAGGTGCCGACCGGATATGTGTGCTTGAGGATGGCCGTATAACTGAGAGTGGAACTCACGGAGACCTGCTTTCAAAGGATGGCAAATACGCCTCAATGTGGAAACAGTATGTTGAATCTGTAAAATGGAATATCAAGAAATGAGTGTAATTAGTGTTTTACGTCATAAATTCGCTCTCTCCGAACAGGGCGCAAAGGATCTTGTAAAATCCTGTCTGGCAAGTGCGGCAATGGATATCGTACTGATGATGCCTGTGGGTGTGCTGTTCTTTCTGGTCAAGGATATAATGGAGGGCACTCCGATAGATACTTTTGGTTATATCTGGAAAATGGTGGCATGTCTGCTTGCCATAGCGTTAATGGAATATATCAAATATGACAAGCAGTTTACCTCTGTATATATGGAAAGCGGCCGCCGCCGTATAGCCCTGGCCGAGAAACTGCGCCGTCTGCCGCTCTCATTCTTTGGCAAGAAGGATCTGGCCGACCTTACCAGCACCATAATGGCCGATGCCGCCACCATCGAGACCGGAACGTCACACTGGGTACCGGAGCTGATCGGTTCCATGATTTCAACGTTAGTTATGGGTACAGCCCTGTTTTTCTTTGACTGGCGCATGGCCCTGGCTGCAATTTGGGTAGTGCCTATAGCCATATCGATAGTGCTGTTCTCTGATAAAGTACAGAACCGCTACAACCGCCGCAATATGGAGTCAAAGGTTGATCTGGCCGATCATATCCAGGAGGGCCTTGAAACATTCCAGGATATCCGTGCCAATGATGCAGAACAGAAGTATCTGGATGACCTTTACCCACGTATCGATCTGGTCGAGAAACGTGCCATACAGGCAGAACTGGGCGTGGCCTACTTTGTTCTGAGCGGTCAGATGATACTTAAAGTGGGTATTGCTACCGTAGCGCTGACCGGAGCATATCTGCTCTCGGCAGGCACGTTGAATGTGGTGAGTTTCTTTATGTTCCTTCTGGTGGCATCGCGTTTGTATGACCCCATGTCCGGTGCGCTTATCAACTTGGGCGCAGTAGTATCGCTTGGTGTACAGTGTGAGCGTATGGATGAGATTCTCTGCCATGATGAACAGAGTGGAAAGGAAAGTCTGTCCAACAAGGGTTATGATGTGGAGTTCAGGAATGTCCGTTTTGCGTATGATGCGTCTCAGGATGTGTTGAACGGCGTTTCATTTACAGCCAGGCAGGGTGAGGTGACAGCGCTTATCGGCCCCTCCGGCTCCGGAAAGACAACGGTTTCCCGTCTGGCTTCACGATTTTGGGATATCAGCTCCGGAACCATCACCGTGGGCGGAATGGATATATCACAGATTGATCCCGAAACGCTGATGAGTCTCTATTCAATAGTTTTCCAGGATGTGACGCTGTTTAACAACACCGTGCTTGAGAATATCCGCATAGGACGCAAGGACGCTACCGATCAGGAGGTGATTGCAGCCGCGCGTATGGCACACGTGGATGTGTTTGCCGAAAAACTTGCCAATGGCTGGAATACGATGATCGGTGAGAACGGAAGTGAACTTTCCGGCGGTGAGAGACAGCGCATATCGATAGCACGTGCCTTCCTTAAGGATGCTCCTATAATATTGCTGGATGAGGCTACGGCATCGCTGGATGTGGAAAACGAGACGTTCATACAGGAGTCGCTCTCCAGACTAGTCAAGGACAAGACCGTAATCATAATAGCTCACCGTATGCGTACCGTAGCCGGGGCCGACAGGATAGTAGTCCTCAAGGACGGTCGGGTTGATGAATGCGGATCGCCGGCAGAACTTACGGCCTCTGGCGGTTTCTACAAGCGTATGAAAGATATCCAGGCATCTGCACTTGAGTGGAATATCTGATTTGGCACGTTTTTTGTAGATTTGCATTATATGAATGAGTTTTTCCGATCATTATTGACAGTGACGGCCCAAATGAGTCCGTTCCTGCTGCTGGGTTTCCTGATAGCAGGCATACTGCACGTCTTTGTTCCAGGCAGTTTTTACTCCCGATACCTTTCCCGCAGCAACAGGCTGTCGGTGCTCTATGCGGCCCTGATAGGCGTTCCGTTGCCGCTATGCTCGTGCGGAGTAATACCCACGGCCATTGGGCTCAGGAATGAGCGTGCATCAAAGGGGGCTGTGGCATCGTTCCTGATAGCCACCCCGCAAACAGGTATAGACTCCATTCTGGCTACATTCTCCGTGCTGGGTCTGGGGTTTGCCATAATACGCCCGGCGGCGGCACTGATTACCGGTGTATGCGGCGGTCTGCTGGTAAACCGTTTTGTAAAAGATGATGACCATGACCCGGCGGTTGAGTCATCGTGCAGGGTGGAACGCGGTAACAGGTTATGGAGAGTGCTCAGGTATTCCTACTATGACATGATGCAGGATATAGGTCTGCGTCTGCTTATCGGACTCATTCTGGCTGCCCTTATCGATGTGGTTGTGCCCGATGAGTTTTTCCTCAATCTGGGCTCATCGCCGCTGTTGCAGATGCTCATAATCCTGATTGTGGCTATCCCCATGTATATCTGCTCTACAGGCAGCATCCCGGTAGCGGCGGCACTTATAATGAAAGGTCTCTCACCGGGTGCGGCGCTTGTAATGCTTATGGCCGGTCCTGCGGTCAACATAGCCTCCATTCTGGTGGTGCGCAAGGCATTGGGTAGCCGTTTTACTTGGATTTACCTCTCCACAATCATAGTATTCTCAGTTCTGTTCGGGTTGATTATCAACGCATCCGGTATGGATGTACAGCCTGTCATGGGTGATGCATGCTGTTCATCGGACTCAGTCATGCCGGGAACATTCAGGCTCATCTGCACCGTATTGTTAACTCTTATAATCCTATTTGCTCTGTCTATGAAACTGTTCAGCAAGATTTTCCGTAAAGAAACTGTTCCGGCCGGCGCCACCGTCTATCATGTAGAAGGAATGCACTGTAGCCACTGCGAGGCCTCTGTAGAGAGTGCTGTCAAGTCCATTGATGGCGTAACGTCAGCAAAAGCCAGCGCATCGGCCAAGACTCTGATTGTTACAGGCAAGGCCGATGAATCCGCTGTACGTGATGCAGTGGAGAAGGCTGGCTTTACCTTTAAAGGGTGACTGCTTCCAAACCTCATAGGCTGGGAGTCTTACCTCCTGTCAAAGGAGCATTTCCATTGAGGTGTATTGGGGCGACATGCCAAGGGCCTTGTAGAATGCGGCGGCTCCAGGGTTGCACTCCCAGACGTGGAGGGTTATGTTGTGGCAGCCTTTCTCGCGGGCAAATGCTTTGACATACTCAAACAGTTTGCTCCCTATGTGTTTGCCGCGGGCGTTTTCATCCACGCAGATGTCATCGATGTAGAGGGTGCTGAGCGGCATCAGACTGCCGCTTTCCTGATGCAGGAGAGCACAGAATGCATAACCCAGAACCGTTCCGTCCTCCTCATATACAAAAACCGGGGTGTTGGGGTTGGAGAAAATATCCAGGAGTTCATTGTCAGTGTATTTCTTACCCTCGGCACAGAACAGGTCAGGACGGCCATCATGGTGAACTTTCAGTACCTGTCTGAGCAGACTGTTTACTGTCTCCAGATCATCGCTTACCGCTTTGCGTATATTCATGTTGTTTGTCTTTTCAGATTTCAAAGTCCAGGCATGAGCGCTGGATGGTGTAGGGGCGGACTTTGGTATCGGCTACGGCTACGTGTGCGGGGTGCTTGGCGTAGGCTTTGAGCGCCTCCTCGCTTTCAAGGGTGCTGTCCAGCATGATATCGGCGTTTGATGAAGCCAGACGGCCGTCAATCTGCACTTTTACGTCAATCAGTCCGGGAACCTTGCCAACAAGGCCCTCCAGACCCTCTTTTATACCTGCCTTTACGGCCTTCTTCTGATCATCGGATAACTCCGGATTCAATGTCCAAAGAATGATATGCTTAACCATATTTGTTATTTAATTACCCCGCAAAGGTAATCAAATTCTTATCATTGCAGCCGATTTCAAACCAACGCATGAAATACGGGTCACTTACACGCCTTCTGACTGTTCTTGCATTGCCCATTTTCATTGACACTCTGCTTGTCATGACATTGGGTGCGGCTGTTACTTTCATGCTGAGCCGATACTCCGATGAGAGCGTTGCAGCTGTGGGGCTGGTCAATCAGCTGATCAATATAGTATTCATCATCTTCCAGGTAATTTCTATGGCCACATCAATCCTGTGCTCGCAGTATGTGGGGGCGGGGCAGCGCGACCGTGTGTTGCAGGTGATGGGCATATCGATCCTGTTCAATCTTCTTATCGGTATGGCGTTCAGCGTGTTCCTGTACGGTCGGGCATCGGCCCTGTTGGGTATGATGGGGGCACGTGAGGAACTGTTTGCACAGGGATTCCCGTATATGCGGATTGTGGGTGCGTTCGCTTTCTTCCAGGCTGTATCGTTATCGGCTGCAGCAGCATTGAGGAGTGTTGACAAGGCGCATTATCCCATGTTCGTATCGGGTCTGGTCAATGTCATAAACATACTGGGCAACTACGCCCTCATATTCGGAAAGTTCGGATTGCCGGCCATGGGTGTGCGTGGTGCTGCTATATCGACGGTTATTTGCCGTGCGCTTTCA
>JAEEGL012828746.1_pt1 | contig 18579 bp, 16 predicted proteins | sample 9134231 | NCBI WGS metagenome assembly JAEEGL01 (sample SAMN16246548, study PRJNA631951) | gut metagenome | biome: gut microbiome; feature: rumen; material: fiber-attached | host: Bos | place: Iran: Karaj | collected 2018-10 | reverse complement strand
CACCCCCTGAAAACCAGCGAAATCATGGATGGAATGCTTGCATTCCAGACTGATTTAGTTGGTTTTCAGGGGGCGGGCAAGGCGCGAAGCGCCTCTGACCGCCACATGAAGCAGCCGCGCAGCGGCTGCGAATAGGGGTGCGGAATAGTTACATAATTTTTAAAAATGAAAAGCGGTTCCGGCTGAGTCCGGGACCGCTTTTTTAAGGATTTGGAGAGTGTGTATACATGAGAATCGACAAATTTCTCTCGGACATGGGTGCCGGCACCCGCACCGAGATCAAAAAGGCGATAAAGGCCGGCCGCGTGTCTGCGGGCGGATTGTTGGTGAAGGACCCGGGGATGCACTTTGAGGGCGGCGAGGTCGTCTACTGCGGCCGGACATACGCCTATGAGCCCTTCGTCTACTATATGCTGAACAAGCCCGCCGGGGTGGTCACCGCGACGGAGGACAAACGGCAGAAGACGGTCCTCGACCTCATAGAGGAGCCGAAGCGGAAGGACATTTTCCCGGTCGGCCGCCTCGACAAGGACACCGAGGGCCTCCTTCTCATCACCAATGACGGGGACCTCGCCCACAACCTGCTCTCCCCGAAGAAGCATGCGGACAAGGTCTATTTCGTGCGTCTCTCCGGTCTTGTGACCAAGGAGGATGTGACCGCCTTCGCCGCGGGGCTCTACGTGGATGAGACGCTGACGGCACTGCCGGCGGAGCTTGTCATTTTAAGCACGGACACCGAAAAGAACACCAGCGAGTGTGAGATCACGATCCGCGAGGGGAAGTTTCACCAGGTGAAGCGGATGTTTGCGGCGGTCGGGAAGGAAGTCATCTACTTAAAGCGCCTTTCCATGGGGCCGCTTGCGCTCGATCCGGGGCTTCCCGTTGGGGCGTGGCGCCGGCTGACGGCGGAGGAGATCCGGGCGCTCACGGAGCAGTGAAAACCGGTCTGTCTTTTATTTTACCGGAACACAGTGCCGGTCGTTGATATCCTTAACCTTCTCGACCCGCTTCACATATTTCTCCGCCGTGAAGGCATCTGTCGTCATCCAGGTCTTCACGATCTCCGTGGAGATGAGGGTGCCGATAATTTTGGCCCCGAGGCAGAGCACGTTCGTATCGTTGTGCTGGCGGGAGAGCGCCGCGCACAGCGGGTCCTGGCATACCGCGGCGTAGATCCCGCAGATTTTGTTCGCGATCATCGCGCTGCCGTAGCCGACGCCGTCGACGAAAATGCCCCTGTCGCACTCGCCTCTCGCAACCGCGAGCGCCGCCGGGTAGACATAGTCGGGCAGGTCGGCGGCATTTTCGTCATAAGTCCCGAAATCCACCACTTCATGCCCCATGTTCTCAAGGAGAGCCTTGATTTCATATTTCATTCTGGTTCCCGCGTGATCATTTGCCATTGCAATTTTCATAGCTTACCTCCGCTTTTCTGTGCGTGATAGTTGCTGCTTCGCTTCTATTGTACCGCGGCTTTGCCGAGTCCGTCAATTCCATTAATATGCACTGCGGCAGCCGATCCCCGATAACACAAAAACGGCATGGCTCGAAAGCCATGCCGTTTTCTCATTGATCAAACTTTGTTTAAGCACGTTCCCGGAGAATTATTCTTCGGTCTTCTCGAAAGCCTCCTCGACGGCTTCCTTGACCTCCTGGGCAGCTTCCTTTACGCCCTCGCAGGCTTCGCAGACAGCTTCTTCAGCATCCTTGGCTTCAGCCTTGATCTCCTCGATGATCGCATCCTCAACGTCTGCCTCGTCGGCAGCTTCGGCCGCGGCCTCTTCCTCGGCAGCCTTCGCGGCGGCTTCCTCTTCAGCCTTGTCGAGAGCGTCGAGCTTGGAGCGGATCTCATCGCGGGCTTCCTTGGTCATGTTCTCCAGGTTCAGGAGAGCGTCGCGGACCTTCTTTGCGACCTTGTCCGGTGTATACTCCTGAGCTTTCTCGTCAAACTTCTCGGCCTTCTCGTTGAATTTCTTCGCGAGATCCTCGTTGATGACCTTGCCCTCCTCGACGGTGAGCTCGCCCTTCTTGACGAGGTCGTCAACCAGCTGTTTGGACTTCTCGGCAGTGATTGCCACTGCACCTACGCCTGCCAGGAATACTGTCTTTAAACCTTCTGATAACTTCATTTTCTATACCCCTTTCTTAATGCGTGTCTGCGGAAGCAGAATCACTTGCTTTCTTAAGTATAGTCCAAATTGCGGAAAAGAAAAGAGTATTTAGAAAAAATTTTTAATGTTCACAATTATTTCAAACATTTCCGGTTATTCAAAAGCTTCCGAGCCGATCCTGCCTTCCGCACGGCCCGACCGGCAGTAATGGATGTAAAACTTTGTGAGATCGGAAGTTCCGTAGTGCTCGGCGAGGTCCGGGTATGTCTCAATATAGTACTCCGGGTCGAAGAGCAGGCTGCCCTGACGTCCCTCTTTCATCCCGTACTCGATGAAGTGGCGCAGGAGCACCCGGGGATCCGAGTGGCAGACCGCAGCGACGTCCGGATAGCGCTCCATGTAGTAGACCGGGTTGAACACCGCACGGTAGTTGATCCCGTAGCGGGTGTAGTCCATCGCCGGGATGTAGGAGAGGCTGAAGGACCGCTCCGTGAGCGGTGTGCTCGAACGGGTTGAGCAGACCTCCACGTTGTAAAGTCCGTCGGCACTGAAATCGAGGAGGTCGACCCGGGCGTGCCAGCGCCCGTACTCGTCCTGCTCGGCGATGTACTCTTTCGGCTCATCATCGGTCAGCCTCTCGGCCTTCACCTTAAAGATGATCCCGGAAAAGCTTCCTTTCCCCCGGAAATAAAGATCCGCAAAGCGGTTGCCCTCGGAAATGCGGGTCTCGAGATACACAGGCCGGCGCTTCGCGCAGAAGGCACCGACGCTGAAGTGCTCGGCGCGTTCCGAGAGCCATTCATACTGCTCGGACATATTTTCTTCCCAGGTCTCGAGGAAATAGTGGCTTTTCGCGTCAACGGTGCCCAGCGTGTCGTAGCGCATGAAGTTTACGGCAGCGGAGGAGGCAATCTCAAGCTGCAGGGCTTTCTGGGCCGCGGCGGCGTTTTTGAGCGCCGGCCCGTACTCGGCGTAAACTCGCTGGAGGATGTCCTCAAACTCGTCGAAGTCGATAAGCTGCAGGTAGTAGGGGTTCTGGAAGACATAGTAGGCTGTCGGGACATCCTCGACGGCCATGCAGGTGTCGAAATCCCACACGGGACCGGCACATAAGTCTCCGGATTCGCCGTCCATGTACCAGTAAAAACTTGTCGTCGCGGATTCGCGGTTTGCGAAATATTCGTTGACGAGCAGGGCGCAGGCGAAGGATTCCTCATCGATAAGCCCTGAGACTAAGGTCCAGTTGTCGGCGCGAAGCGCCCGGATGAGCGCGTTCACCTTGTCCTCAAAGACCTTAAAGTCGGCTTCCGGGTCGTCGCCCTGCGCGTCTTTCAGCGAAAAGAACTGCTCGGAATCGTCCTCGAACCAGTAATCCTCGTCCGAGTAGAAGGCGTTGTCGAATTCGGCGAGCACGCCGTGGCCGCTTGTGAGGGCCAGCCGGTCGGTGCCGATCTCCGCCTTCTCCGTGATGAGGTAGAGTCCGCGATAGTCGCCGTTGATCCAGAGGTCGGCATATTCCGCTTTGGGTGTGAAGAGGAAGGGCAGGCTTGCCGCCGCATCGAGCGCGAGCTTGGTCCGCACCAGCGTGGAGTCGGAGGCTCCCGCTAAGAGGGTCCATTTTTTGGCGGCGGGCATGCCGAGAACGGAGGTCTCCTCGGAGAGCTTCAGCTGGTAGCCCTTCTTATCATAATAGACCCAGGAGGAGTTGCCGCGTCCCTTGAATTCGCCGCCGGAGACAGCAAGGTCATGGTCTGCATTTTTCGGATCATAGACCGTCGTCAGGGCCACGGTGTGCTTCGCATCCTTGTCCTCGTGGACGTCGTCCAGCGTGCTGTCGTAGAGCGTTATGGCCATGGACGGAAGGGAGGAGGACTCGGCAAGGAGGGAGGCCACTGAGCCGTCCGCAAATGTGACGCTGACCGACCGCCCCTTAAGGTTCCCCCTGATCGTGCCGGATCCGGGGTTCATGGTGCCGCAGGAGGCGGTTTTTATTTTCACATCGGAAATGCAGGTCACGGTGAGATCGGAGGTATTGAAATCCGCCGGCAGAAAAAGGACATGCGTTCCGTCCTCGCTCTTAAAGGAATGGAAGACGTCGCCGTTGTTCCGGGTACAGGTGAATACGGCCGTATCGGCGGCCGTGAGCGGCTCTTCAACCTCGTCGTCCGCGGCGGCAGACGCCGGGAAGGAGAAGAGCATTATTAAAAATAAAACAGAAAACCAAAAAGAATGTTTCATGGAACTCCCTGTAATAAAATAAAGAAGTAAGCGACTTGAAATACGTTGTTTAACTATACCCCCGTTTGCGCGATAGCGCAAGCAGAAGAATGGACAGTTGGCGGGAGATGTATAAAAAATTGTACAATTTCGACAAGCGCGATTGCCTTCTTTCCAAAGCTGTTTTATAATACTACTATATATATTCAATCCGGAGGGACAGTATATGGACAAATTCTTTCAGAACCCGGTACTGAAAACAAAGATCAATTCATCCAGTGTCAAGCTGCAGGAGATGCTGATCGGGTACTTCCTCGCGCCGCTCTGCGCGATGATGGCGAACTCGATCTTCAGCGCCTACCTTACACGTTACTATGCCGACGTCATCGGCCTCACTGATAAGCAGTTCGGCATCTTCTCGATGGCGCTGCCGATCGTCTCGACGGTCTTCGTCATCGCCGGCAACATCCTGGTCGGCCAGTGGATCGACAACACGAGGACACCGGCCGGCAAGGCCCGCCCGTACCTCTTCCTGGCGGCCCCGATCATGGCGGTCGCGATCATCCTGCTCTTCATGACGCCGGGCGGCGACAATGTTCAGTCGACCAACTACCTCATGAAGATGATCTGGATCGCGGTTTCCTTCAACCTCTTCTATGCGATCGGCTATCCGTGCTACTACACGGCTCACAGCTCCATGGTTGCGCTCTCCACGAGAAACGGCGGCCAGAGAGGCCTGCTCGCAACCCTCTCCAACGCGTCCATGGTCGCGGCGGCCGGCGTCGGCGCCTCCATCCTGGTCCCGATCCTGCTGCAGCCGATCATGTTCGTGACCGGTGCTGACGGCACGATCGACCGCGCGGCCAGCTACAACAACTGGCGCATGCTCGGCATCGCCCTGGCGGTCCTGACCTTCCTCGGCATCATGCTCGAGTATTTCTTCACGAGAGAGCGCATCACCGAGGAGACGATGAACCTCAATGTGAAGGAAGAGAAGATCCCGATGAGAAAGCACATCGAGGTCTGCACGAAGGAGAAATTCTGGTGGATGGTCGTCATTTACATCCTCTTCTTCCAGATGGGCCAGCTGGTCAAGAACACATCCATGAGCTTCTACGCAAGATGGATGTTTGACAGCGTTCTTCAGTCATCCAACCCGGAGGCGACCTCCGGCGCCCTCATGTCCACCCTCGGCCTGGTCGGCGGTCTTCCGTCCGCGGTCGGCATGGTCATCGCGTGGCCGCTGGCATCCAAGCTCGGCAAGAAGCGCGCGGTTGTCCTGGGCCTCATCCTCTCCCTGATCGGCGGTATCGTAGCCTTTATCAATGTCCACAGCTTCCCGATCGTCACCTTCGGCGTCGTCCTGAAGGCGATCGGTATCATTCCGTCCCAGTACGTCATGGTTGCGATCCTCTCGGACGTCCTTGATCATCTGGAAGCGAAGAACGGCTTCAGAAGCGACGGCTTTACGATGTCGATCTACGGCGCGACCATGGTCGGTCTCGCGGTTCTCTCGATGGGTATCGTCAACATCTTCTTAAGCTCGATGGGCTACGACGCATCCCTGACGACGCAGCCGGCATCGGCCCAGACCGGCATGGTCATCGCGTATCTCTGCATGGATATGATCGGGTTTGTCATTTCCATCGTTGCCCTCTGGGGCATGAACGTTGAGAAGTATCTCGACGAGGACAAGGAGAAGATCCTTGAGAGGCAGAAGGCAGCGGTCATCGCCGAGGGCGGCACATGGATCCCGCCCGAAGAGCGCGAGCGCATGGAGACCGAGAAGGCGGAGCGCGAGGCCGAGGAGGAGCGAATCAAGGAGCTGAAAGCGAAGTGTGCAAAGCAGGGGCTTAACTTCGAGGAGGAAAATAAAAAGTACCTCGAAGCCCAGGAAAAGCGCAAGAACAGCCTGATCGGAAAGCTGCTCGGCTGATAAGAAAATAAAAACGAGAGGCACGGCGTACTGCCGGCCTCTCATTTTTATTTGCCTTTATTACTTTCCGGGAAGTGGGTTTATTTTCAATGATACATATCAGGCGAGAGCCTGGGTCTTGACGGTTGCGAGCGCCTTCCTCACGGCCGGCACGCAGAGCAGGATGAGCGTGATGGCCGCCTCCGCAGCGAGGTAGGAACCGTTATAGGTGACGGAGTAGACGAACGGGGACATGCCTTCCGGTGCGTACATCCCGAAGAAGATGACGCCGGAGAGGACGGAAAATACAAACCGCCCGAGCACCGAGACGATGTACCCGATGATCATGCCGTTCTTTTTCTCCGAGAAGAATCCGGCAAGCCCGAGGGCGCCGAACGCGAACGGGTAGTCGATCAGCATCTGCGGGATGCTGACGATGTAGGGGTCCAGGATCATCTGGAGGAGTCCGTAGGCAACGCCGGCCATGAGGCCGACCGTCGGGCCGTACCAGTATCCGATCAGGGTGACGAAAAACATCGAGAAGAGCGTGACGGAGCCGCCCATCGGGAGATGGAACAGCTTGATGTAGGATGTCACGATGGCAAGCGCGAGGGCACCCGCCGCGAAGGCGAGCTGCTTGGCGTTTACCGTTTTCTTTTTTCCCGCAAGTGTGGAAATGAGAATGAGAAGTGCAAAGACGGCTACGGCAGTCAGCACGTAGCCCGCGGTCGTGAGACCGCCATCGGCATTATAAAACATATGATACCTCCTTACGCCGGCATTGCCCGGATCAAGTATTAGGGGTTCGCATGAGCGTCTCAGCCTGTGGCACCCCCGGCAATGAGAATACTATAAGGCTTTTGAGGAGGTATGTCAAGTGTCAACGTATGGGGACGGTTCTTCGCGGATGGGGACGGTTCTTCTCCGCGAAGAACCGTCCCCGCACGTTGAATAAAAGCGTCAGCCCCGCCATTCTCTGAAGGAAGGTTACCATCATCGCACGGCTGCAGGCCGCATAGGGTTGGAAGGTTCCCTCTCCGTAACCGGAGGTGACTCCGTTTGCAGCAGCCCAGTTTACCGCGCTATAGAACCAGTCGCCGGATGAGACATCAGAGAAGCCTGCATCCGAGGCAGCTGTGACAAGCCCGCGGCACTCTGCGAAGTGCATGAGGAATGCTGCGATCATGGCCCTTGAGCAGGACTCGTAAGGCTTGAAGGTTCCGGCTCCGTAGCCCGTGGTGATTCCGTTTGCGACCGCCCATTTGACGGCATTGTAGTACCAGTCAGACTTGGTCACATCTGAAAAACCGGGATCGGCATAAGATGAAACATCAGGAGATCCTGCAAATTTGTAGAGAAGAGCAACCGCCTCGGCCCGGGTGCATGTACTCTCCGGCCGGAAGGTCCCGTCGCCGTAGCCTGTGGATGTCCCGGTTTCAACTGCCCAGCGGACCGCGTTGTAATACCAGGCAGAAGGGTCGGTCACATCACTGAAGAGGGGGCCGCCCTGTCCGTGCTGACCCGGTTGTGTGCCTCCCTGGCCGGGCTGTCCCGGCTGTGTGCCTCCCTGGCCGGGCTGTTCCGGCTGTGTGCCTCCCTGGCCCGGCTGACCCGGCTGCGTGCCGCCCTGCCCGGGCTGTCCCGGCTGCATACCACCCTGGGTTCCGCCGGTGCCGACCGTGGCGGTCGCGGCACTCCGGTTATTCACATAGAGCGTGAGGGTCTCCCCGGGGGTGAGATCATCCGAGGCGAATACGATGTGGTTTGCATTTTTAACGGCTGTCGCGGAATAGAGCGTGGTGCCGGAGGAGTCTTTGATAACGATCGAGGAGCCCTTTGATACGGAGACGGACGATGCGCCGCCTGTCATTCCTCCGAACATGCCGCCCATGCCTCCCATGGCAGAGGAGCCGAAAACGACATAGTTTCCTGATGACGGAGTCTCTGCCATGCCCGACATGCCGACTGCAAGGAGCGTACCGCCGGAATGGTTCCACGTATAGCCATCGCCGGAGTCGACGGCGCCGTTGCCGTTATCGACCGAGCCGTACACTTCGGTCGTCCCGCCGCAGACGTTGATCGGACCGTTGGAATCAAGGCCGTCGCCGCCCGCGTTGATGTACCAGCTGCCGCCGTAGATATTAAGTGAATAAGAATAACCCGTAAGATCGCCGTTCGCGGCGTTGATGCCGTCGTCGGAGGAGGTGATGTCTGCATTTCCCGAATAGAGGTTGACGGTGGCTCCTTCAAGCCCCTCCGAGGACTTTGTGACGGTGATGGACGGCCCTGACTCCGCGCCTGCCGTTCCGATAGTGAGGACGTATTCGGCCTTGATGCCGTCGTCCGCCGCATTGACCATGAAAGTGCCGCCGGTGATAATGGCGTCAAGATCCGCCTTTACCGCGTCGTCTCCTGCGGTGACATTGATCGTGCCGCCCGAGATGTTGATGGTTCCGACGGTGGAGGCCATGGCGACTGAGATCTCTTCCGTATCCGGGATAGAGGACTGGATGCTGTCCCCGGCCGCATCGATGGTGATGCTGCCGCCCGTAATGGAAATGACACCCGCCGAATCCGCGTCGTCTCCCTCGGGAGCTGTTTTGATGCCGTCTCCGTCGGAGGAAATGACCAGATTCCCGCCGTTTACGGTCACGGAGCCGTCGCTCGCAAGGCCGTTGTTGGCAGCCTTGATGTTCAGCGTGAAGCTGTCGGATGAAGAGGCGCCGACGACGACCGCCGCCGCGGAGGCGCCTTTGATGCCGTTTTTGCAGGCGGAGCCGTCCGCTGTCAGCGTGCCGGAACCGGTAAATGTGACGGTGGAGCCGCTCTTTACCTTGATGGCGGCTCCCTCAAATGCGTCCGCGATCTCCGCATCCGCCGAATCCTCGGCGGCGGGATCCTCGAGGTCGGTCAGGGTATTGGTTCCCTCGATGTCGATGACGACATCCGCATTCTTTTTAATGACCAACGGGGCGCTCGCGGAAGAGGAGAGGGTAAGGTTTTCAAGAATCAGAGTGACGCCGGCCGTGCCCTTTTTGACGGAGACGGTGCCTTCGGAGCAGGATCCGGTGATCTTGTAGGTGCCGGCGCTCTCGATCGTGAGGTCGGTGCCCTCGATCGTGTAACCGGTTCCGGAAACATCCCCTGCGGTGATGCCGGATTCCGAAAATGTAAACACATTTCCGGCGGATGCGGCAAATGCCGTTACCGCATTTGCCGGAAGGGCTGAGAGAAAGGTGAAAAGTGCGACGATGACGGCGGTGATGCGCCGTATGGTTCGTCCTGTCGTCAGTGGCTTCATGGTAAACCTCCTTTGTGTTTTATGGGGTTTAGTATAGCTGACCGGCTGTGTTCAGTGTGTGAACAAGGTCGGAACGATTTGTGTACATCATACAAGCAATTTGAAAAGCAAAGAAAATACAGACAATTTAAAAATAAATTGCAAATAATCAAAAAACCGCTTGACAAATCAGGGATTAGGGTGTAAGATAAGTTCATCAAAAGAAAAGAGACAAACAAAACAAAGACAAAAAGAAAGGAGGTACAGTCCATTGGCATAGCAAAACTTCCTTAAAAGAATTTCTTCTTCCAGAAAGTTTAAATCCGGATAAAAACCAAAGGGAGATGATTCCATTGAAAGGAAAAAGCAAGAGTCCATAGGAACTGAACCAACCGGGAAAAAGAAATATTTATTCTCCCAAATAAATCTTATTCCTGAAGAATAAAAACTTCTTTCTTCCAGATAACAGAATAAAGCAAAGGAGGTTATAAAGTGAAACTTCAGAATATTCATTAAAGGGGCTGTTCGATGACGAGAAAGTCGGACAGCCCTAAATTATTTTTGTGGGGAGATGAGTGAGGCGTTTGCCTTTCTTTTTTTTGCCTTTTTTCCGGCCGCGATGTATAATAATAAAAAGTTTTATGCAGGAGGCGCATTATGTTACTCGATCTCGTAAAAAAGAACCGCAGCTACCGCGGCTACGACCACTCCAGGAAAATCACCGGGGAGGAGCTTCTCTCCTTTGTGGAGGCTGCCCGTCTCTGCCCGTCGAGCGTGAACGTACAGCCGCTCAAATACTTCCTCGCATGCGAGGAGGGTGTCGTCGCGGCCGTGCAGGCGGAGACAAACTGGGCGAAGGGCCTGCCGGACCTTGTGCTCCCGCACCCGGGCAAGGAGCCGACCGCCTTTATCGTGATCTGCCAGGATCTGAACATCTCCGATAACCTGGCCCGCTTCCAGAGGGATGTGGGAATCGTCGCCCAGACCATGCTTCTTGCGGCGGTCGAGCAGGGGCTCGGCGGCTGCATGATCGGGAACTTCAAGGCCGGGTCGGTCAGTAAGGTCCTGGGCCTGCCGGAGCATATCCGCCCGATGCTCATCGTGGCGTTCGGGAAGCCGGACGAGGAGGTGGTCCTCACGGACGTGGTCGACGGGAAGACCGCTTATTACCGGGATGCGGAGGACAGGCACTACGTGCCGAAGAGGGCGCTTTCGGAGATTGTTCTCTGACAAAAAGAAAGACGGTTCGCACCGGCTGCGAACCGTCTTTCTTATTTACAACTTTCACATTTCATCCGCGTCGGAAGGCTCCTCATCCAGCTCGGCCTTCCGCTTTTTTGTCGCCCGCATGCTCACCGTGAGCGCGAAGAAGCAGAGCACAGCCGTCAGCAGGGCCGAAAAGATCCCCGCGGCAACGGACCCGACAGGCTTTCCGTAGTTTCTGAAAGACATAATCCCCATTAATGCGCCGTTCGCCAGACCCGCAATGACGGAAACGATCAGATTCGTCTTTGCATTCATGGGGATGTGCCGGTCCCAGATCCCTTTGCGCGCGCAGGCATATGCGAGATAGACACCCAGCACCATAAGCACGCACCATTCGCCGGCGAGGGTCCGGGGCTCCATGGCTCCGCCGGTAAGATTCTGCACCACGATCGCGATGATGAGACCCCAGAATGCGATCCAGCATCCGTTGTGCTCAATCTTGAGAAGTTCCAGTTCCTGCATTTCATCCAGATTATTTTTCTTCTTCATTTTCTTCTTCCTCCCAGAAAATATCGTTAAGTGTCACGCCGAGTGCCCGGCAGATCTTATTGCACAGCTTGATTGAGGGATTGAACTCCCCGGCTTCGATGAGACCGATCGTCTGCCTGGTCACGTCGACTCTTTTGGCCAGCTCGGTCTGCGAGATGTCTAATTCGATCCGCCGGAATTTCATTTTCAGATTCCTCATCCGATCACCTCCTTTCCTTAAGTGGCTCCTTCTGATGTTCAATATACCACTATATTTTTTGAATGTCAACTATATATTGCAAATAAATTATTTACAGGGCAGATGCAATCCGTGAGTGTGTTTTATTTGGGAGTTGCAATCCTCCTTGGAAAGGTCTATAATTGAAGCGTTATTAAATGTGAGATATAATAAGCAATATCTTATATGAACAAGGGGTGGGAAAAATGAACATCCGCCAAATGAAATACTGCCTCGAGATCCACCGCGCGGGCAGCCTCCAGAAAGCCGCCCAGAACCTGGGGCTCACCCAGCCGGCGCTGACCCAGCAGCTCCAGCGCATCGAGAAGGAGCTGGACGTGCGCATTTTTAAAAGAGACGCAAGGCCGATCGCGCTGACGCGGGAGGGAGAGTACTGCATCCGGTCCTTTGAGAAAATGGTCTTCGAGTACGACCGCATGAACCACCGGATCGCCGACATGAAGAACCTCGCGAAGACGGAAATCACAATTGGAATCCCGCCGGTGAGGGCCCAGCAGTTCCTGCCGCTCATCATCCCGGCTTTCCGCGCGGCCTACCCGCAGATCCGGATCAACTACCGGGAGATCGTCTCCGAGCAGCTCCCGGACGCCCTTAAAAGCGGCAGCATCGACCTTGCGGTCATGGTCCTTGAGAAGTTCGCGAAAGGGTTCGCCTTCGTCCCGATGGGGACGGACCGGTCCGTGCTCGTCGCGAAGCACCTCTCGCCCTACGCGGCCCTCATCGAGGATAATCTAAAGCCTGACGGGAGCCTTGATTTTGCCTGCATGAGGGACGTGCCGTTCATTCTGCTCCCGAAGGGGTCCCACCAGCGGAAGACCGCGGATGCGATTTTTGAGAAATACGGGATCGAGCCGCCCGTCATCATGGAATCGCACACGGCGGATCTCGCCGTCTCGCTGGCCTCCCTGGGGGAGGGCTGCGCGTTCTGCGGCGAGACCTACCTCTATTTTTCAAAAATGAAAAACCTGGATGTGCTCCCGCTCGATGCGGACACGGAGCCTTACCGCTTCGGCGTCGCGGTGCGGTCCGGGATGGAGGACAGCAAGGCCGCCCATGTATTCATCGATTTCTGCAGGGACATCGTAAGACCGCTGCCGTTCTCGGCGACCGGAGACTGACGCGAAACCATAATCGGAGTGACAGACTATGAAAAAGAACAACTTGAAAACCGCCGCCATGATCTTCCTCACCTTCTTCAGGATCGGCTGCTTCACTTTCGGCGGCGGCTGGGCCATCGTGGCCCAGATGGAGGAGCAGTTCGTCAATAAAAGAAAGCTCATCACCAAGGATGAGCTTCTCGATATCGTAGCGGTCGGAAAATCGCTGCCCGGCATCATGATCACGAACGACGCGATGCTCTTCGGCTGCCAGGTGGCCGGGATCCCCGGCGGGATCGCGGCGGTCCTCGGCATCACGGCTCCGGCGGTGATCATTTTATCGATCGTGACGGTCTTCTACGGGCTGTTAAAGGATAACCACTGGGTGAAATCGGCCCTCTCCGGGATCCAGGCGGCGGTCGTCCCGATCATCGTGACGGCGGCCATGTCCCTGGGCGGGGAGATCGTGAAGGAGCGGCGGAAGATGATCACATTCCTCGTCGCGATCGCACTCCTTCTCTTCGCCCACGTCGGCAATGTGCCGGTCGTCTTCCTCGCGGTCGCCGCAGCGCTCGTCTGGAGGACCTTTATCAAGAAGAAAGAGGAAGGAGGCGCGCTCTGATGGTCTTTCTCGAACTCTTTATCTCCTTCATGAAAATCGGCTTCACCAGCTTCGGCGGCCTCTCCATGGTTCCGCTCATTTTAGATGAGATGCGAACCCACGGCTGGATGACGACCCAGGACCTCCAGAACCTCATCGGCATCGCGGAGATGACGCCGGGCCCCCTCGGGATCAACTGCGCGACCTTTGCGGGCACCCGCACGGCGGGCTTTCTGGGGGGCCTTGCGGCGGTCTTCGGCGTTCTCATGCCGGCCTTCACGCTCACGCTCATCGTCTCGCTCTTCTTCGTGAAATTCCGGAAGTCCAGCCTCATGACGGACATCTTAAGCTTCGTCCGCCCGGCCTGCATCGGCATGATCGCCGCGGTGGCGATCGAGCTCTCCGGGGAGAATTTCTTCACGGCATCCGGCATCAACTTCAGGGCGATCATCATCGCCGCGGCGGCCTTCTTCGCTCTTCTTAAGATGAAGTGGACGGTGCCGAAGACGATCATCCTCTCATCTCTTATGGGGGTTCTGCTTTACGGGATATTGTAAAATGACAGTCACAGCTCCCCGATCTCCTCATGCATGATGCGCGCAAGCTCCTGCGCGGCCTTTGACCGGTAGCCCGAGGGCGGAAACGCGAGTGCAAGCTCAAGGTAGACGCCGTCCCTTCCTATGGAGAGGTATTCGGTGCTGCCGCGGGCTACGGTTACGGAGGCGTAGGTGAGGCAGAGTCCGAGGCCCCGTCGGGCCATGGCGAGGGCCAGCGCGGCGGAGATGTTTTCATTTTTCACGATGGGGGTCTTTTTGCAGGCGGAGAAAAGCTGGCGCGCGATGTGCCCGAGGCGCGTGTTCACGTCCCCCAGGATAAATTCAAACCTCGCGGCATCCTTAAAATCGATCCATGTGCGGCCATCCGCATCGGTATGGACATACCGGTGGACAGGATGGTCTTTTTTTGCCGCGACGACGACCTCGTCGTTGATCAGGAGTTCGACGTTGGCGTCATTTTTCAGCTTGCGCAGCGGGAAGGCGACGACACCGAGGTCCAGGGACCCGTCCAGAATGCTGTTCTCGAGCAGGATACTGTCGAGCTCCGTGATCTGGACCGTGATGTCCGGGTAGAGCTCGTAGAACTTTTTGAGCGTCGGCGGAAGCAGGGACTGGGCGCGGAAGGTGGAGATGCCGAGGCGGACGGTGCCGGTTTTCATTTTCGAGATGTCGTGCATCTGCTCCATGGAGCTGTGGTAGATGTTGCGGATCTTCCGCGCGTCCGCAAGGAAGATCTCGCCGGCCGGCGTGGGCACCACGCCCCGGGAGGTCCTAAGGAAGAGCTTTGTGCCTAGCTCGCTCTCGTACTGGGAGAGAAACTGGGAGAGGGAGGGCTGGGCGATCATCAGCCGCTCGGCAGCTCCCCGGATGGAGCCGGTCTCATGGATCGTGAGAAGGTATTCGATTTCGCGAAGTTCCATGTCTGCCTCCGTATAACATAAAACTATAAACATATATATAGGCTGTACCTATAACAAGTATACCATATTCGCCCTTTCGGGACAAGGCGGTTCGGACTATGATAAGGACAAGAAAAACGACAGGAAAGTCGTAAAAAAAGGAGGAGCATCATGGAAAACACAAGACAGGGCTTTCAGGTTCCCTACTGCACCGGCAGAAACTTCCCGAAATACGAGATCCCGGAAGGCGCATGCGACTGCCATCACCACATCTACGACCCGGTCCGGTTCCCCTACCGTCCGGAGGATGTCCGCAACCAGCCGCCCGCAACGGTGGACTGCTACCGCCTGCTTCAGAAGAAGCTCGGGACGACCCGCAACGTGATCGTCCAGCCGTCGGCCTACGCGATGGACAACTCCTGCACGCTGGCGGCCCTCAAAGAGATGGGAAAGGAAAACACCCGCGCGGTCGTCGTCATCGACAACTCCGTGACCGACGAGGAGCTGAAGGAGATGGACGAGATGGGCGTCATCGGCCTCCGCTTCAACTTAAACTCCGGCGGCGGCCCGAGCAAGCTGGATGAGATCCGGAAGCTCGCGGAGCGCGTGGCACCCCTCGGATGGTCCATCAGCTTCTTCATGGCAGCCGACCTTGTGGTCTCCATGGAGCAGTTCCTCCGCGATCTCCCCTGCGAGGTCGTGATCGATCACAGAGGACACCTTCCGGCAGACCAGGGCATCAATCACCCGGCATTCCCGGTCCTCTCAAGCCTCCTTCGCGACAACAAGATCTGGCTCAAGCTCACCGGACTCTACATCGACTCCGCAAAGGAAGGCTTCGCGGACACGATCGCGGTCGGAAAAGCGCTCTGCGCCGTGAACCCGGACCGCTGTCTCTGGGGCACCGACTGGCCGCACCCGATCGTCTACGACCGCCACGACCCGATGCCGAACGACGCTTCCATGCTGGACGCTCTCTTTGAGCAGGCAGGCGACGAGGAGACCGCAAGAAAGATCCTCGTCGACAATCCGGCGAAGCTTTACAGATTCTGATGATATTTAGTTTAAAAAGAACGGGGGAATAAAAAATGTTAGGAATCGTCATCATCGCGGCCATCGCGCTCGCCATCTTCCTCGGTGCCCGCACCAAGATCAACACCGGTCTCTTCTGCATGGTATTTGCCTACATCATCGGCTGCTTCGTCATGGGCTTAAAGCCCAGGGCAATCATCGGCTACTGGCCGACCAGCACGATGTTCGTCATCCTGTCGGTCTCGCTTTTCTACAACGTCGCCGCGATCAACGGCACGCTTGAGAAAATGTCCAGCTCCCTCCTCTATGCCTGCCGCAAGTTCCCGGGCCTTCTGCCCTACGCGCTGCTCGCGGTCGCAGTCATTCTCTCGGTCATGGGCGCCACCTACTTCACGGTCCTGGCGTTCCTCGCACCGATCACCCTCCTCATCTGCGAGGAGTCCAAGATGGACAAATTAACCGGCGCGATCGCCATCAACTGCGGCGCTCTGGCCGGCGGCAACTTCCCGACCTCCAACCTCGGCGTCGTGTTCCGCGGCCTTGCGGACACCGCCTATGAGAACAATCCGGACCTCACCGCGATCGACACCTTCGGCGCGGAAATGCAGATCTTCCTCTTCGCCGTCGTCTTCTCGATCATCCTGGTCACGATCGTCCGCTTCGGCTTCAAGAGCAACCGCAACATCGGCAAGGGCGTCGAGTTCAAAAAGCCGGAAGCCTTCACCGCTCCGCAGAAGACCACCCTTACGCTGATGATCGCGATGATGGTCGTGGTTCTCATTTTCCCGCTGCTCAAGGTCCTTATGCCGGCAAATGAAGCCATCTCCTCCATCGCCGGCAAGGTCGATGTCGGTCTCGTCGCCATCATCTTCGCGGTCATCGCGCTGCTTCTCAAGCTCGCTCCGCAGAAGGAAGCGATCGCCCGCATTCCGTGGAACACCATCATCATGATCGCCGGCGCCGGTATGCTCATCGCCGTCGCGGTCGAAGCCGGCACGATCGAGGCTCTCTCGAACTGGATCGGCTCCAACGTTCCGAGATTCCTCGTACCGATCGCCTTCAGCATCGTCGGCGCGATCATGAGCTTCTTCAGCTCCACGACGGGCGTCGTCGCCCCGGCCCTCTTCCCGCTGATCCCGGGTCTCGCCGAGGCAACCGGACTCTCCGCGATCAGCCTCTTCGCCTGCACGGTCCTCGGCGCCCAGTCGAGCGCGATCAGCCCGTTCTCTTCCGGCGGCAGCCTGATCCTCGGCTCCTGCGGCAATGAGGAGGAGAGAAACACCCTCTTCAACCGCCTGCTCTTTGTGGCGGTCCCGATCAGCGTCGGCGTCGCGGCGGCCTTCAACTTCATCGTGGCAATGATCCTGTGATAAAGCGTGCTCCTCATAGAATTCATCTATGAGGAGCATTCGAAAATAAGTAAGTGCATTTTTCCCGTATTCATGTATAATATATACAGAAGTTAATTCCAGAAATGAAAGGAGAATCACACATGGTTAAACTCTACGACGGCGGTATCTATCTCGTAAACGGCACGGAAATCATGACCGATGCGGCGGAAGTTGCAGCCAAAACCGGCAAGAATGTCTGTCCGGAAGAGGCCCTGAAGGGCACGATGGCTTACGGGATCCTCGCGGCCCACAACAAGTCCGGCGACATGGAGCATCTGGAAATGAAATTCGACTCCATGACCAGCCACGACATCACCTATGTCGGCATCATCCAGACGGCCAGAGCTTCCGGAATGAAGGAATTCCCGATGCCCTACGTCCTCACCAACTGCCACAACTCCCTCTGCGCGGTCGGCGGCACGATCAACGAGGATGACCATATGTTTGCGCTCTCCGCAGCGCATAAGTACGGCGGCATCTACGTTCCGACCAACATGGCCGTTATCCACAGCGTAAACCGCGAGCTCATGAGCGGCTGCGGCCGCATGATCCTCGGCTCCGACAGCCACACCCGCTACGGTGCTCTCGGAACCCTGGCGGTCGGCGAAGGCGGCGGCGAGCTCGCCAAGCAGCTGGTCGGACGCACCTATGACGTCGCCCGTCCGGGTGTCGTCGCGATCTACCTCACCGGTGCTCCGAAGCCGGGCGTCGGCCCGCAGGACGTCGCGCTCTCCATCATCGGCGCTGTCTATGCGAACGGCTACGTCAAGAACAAAGTCATGGAATTTGTCGGCCCGGGTATCGCAAGCCTGCCGGTCGAGTACAGAAACGGCATCGACGTCATGACCACCGAGACCACCTGCTGGTCCTCCATCTGGGTCACCGACGAGAAGACGGAAGAGTATTTCGCAATCCACGGCCGTCCGGAAGCCTACAGGAAGATGGATCCGGCGGAGATCACCTACTACGACGGCTGCGTCTATGTCGATCTCTCCACCATCGAGTGCACGATCGCGCTCCCGATGCATCCCTCCTACGCGATGCCGATCCGCGAGCTCCTCGAGAACCCGGCCGAGATCATGCACGAGTACCAGGAGAAGGCCAACAAGCAGATCAAGGGCGCAACGATGGACCTCGATTCCAAGGTTCACGGCAAGGAGATCTGGGTCGACCAGGGTCTCGTCGCGGGCTGCTCCGGCGGTACGTTCGACAATGTCTGCGCGGTTGCGGACATTCTTCGCGGCAGAAGCTGCGGCAACGGCACATTTACGATGAGCGTTTATCCGGGCTCCATGCCGGCTTACAGAGCGCTTCTTAAGAACGGCGCCCTCTACGACATCGCAGGCGCCGGCGCGATCATCCGCGAGTGCTTCTGCGGCCCGTGCTTCGGCGCAGGCGACACACCGGCGAACGGCGAGTTCTCGATCCGCCACACCACCAGAAACTTCCCGAACCGCGAAGGCTCCAAGCCGGGTGAAGGCCAGAT